>Ga0070740_10004390_pt1 | contig 13898 bp, 13 predicted proteins | sample Coa_R2_FD_67286 | JGI IMG/M metagenome (GOLD analysis project Ga0070740, IMG submission 67286) | Surface soil microbial communities from Centralia Pennsylvania, which are recovering from an underground coalmine fire - Coalmine... | ecosystem: Environmental > Terrestrial > Soil > Unclassified ... | reverse complement strand
TCATTTACCACACGCTCAAGAACAACTGGGTGTTCGAGGATTTTCCCAACTTTGTTTTGGCCGAAGCCAAAACTTAACAACGACTTCTGCTCAGTCGGAGTAGACAAACATCATAGGAGAGGCCATGTCAACTGTAAACTCTGATCTGCCGATTCGGGAACACGTCACAACTGGAGCCGTCACGAAACCAGGTGGTGTCATCGAACTCCGAGACCGGAATCTCCCCATGGAGGTATCCAGAAAGGTGCTGGAAGGTCTGGAACTCATGAGCCACGGAGAACCGGCCGCAGCGGCTCTGTGCTTTGAACGAGTTGTGCAGATGGCCCCCGAATTTGCCGATGCTCACATCGGCCTGGGCATTGCCTATGCCATGACCGGGAAGGTATATCCCGCGCTCGACCATCTCGAAAAAGCTGCGGACATCGAGCCGGATAACTTCTTTGCCCACTTCAAACTGGGCCAACTTCAATTCAAGCTGCACGTTTCAAAAAAAGGATACGAGGAAATGCAAAAGGCGCTCAATTGTGCAACCACCGTCCAGGAGCGCCGGCTTGTGGGGCAGTTGCTTCGCGAACAAAAGAAGCTCGAGGAGAAAAGCCTGGCACGGCCCACTTGGGACCGGCCGTTTTCGAGCAAGGGCCTCTTGCTTCTCGGAGCAAGCGTTCTCTTCCCGATACTCTATATGTTCATTGCCACATTGCATTAACCGCGGGAGGGATTTCGATGGGGGCGGGGTCAGCGAATCTCAGTATCAGCTCAGTTCTACTACAGGCGGTCAAAGAACGGCGGACCGCATATATCTGCGCAGCAGCCGTCGCTGTGATGGCAATTGCTGTGCTTCACGCCCCACCGGGCCCCGTACTTCTCGGTTGTGGCGGGTCGGTCACCGTTCTGGTCTTCATTGGCTGCGTTAAGCGCGTCATCAAGTAAGTCGATCAGGCGGATTGCCGGGCAATGGTCTCCACAGCATCCTGCGTCTGGCCTGGCATCCAACACAGCACTAGAGAATTTTGAGAATGAATATATCACTCCAGGTTCTCTTATTCCTTGCAGTTCTGATCCTGCTGGCGAAGGCGGCCGGAGGCTTGGCGACGCGTTTGCGGCTCCCGGCGGTGCTTGGTGAACTGCTGGCGGGGGTAGCGCTCGGACCAACGTTTATCAACATCTGGCGATTTCCCTGGTTAGCCGTCGCCGGGTCTGCCGGAAGCAACGCGCACATTTCGCTGGCCGGCTTCATTGAGGTGCTGGCGGAAATCGGCGTTGTTATTCTGATGTTTCTTGCCGGGCTGGAAACGGACATCAGCGCCATGAAGGAATCCTTTGGCCCGGCCTTCTGGGCCGCCTGTGGAGGAGTAGTTCTCCCCTTTGCAGGCAGTGCTGTCATCGCGCATGAACTTGGTTTCGCCTGGCGCGAAGCTGTCTTTATTGGCACGATTCTGACAGCCACAAGCGTTTCGATCACCGCACAGACCCTGATGAACCTGGGCCGGCTGCGGTCAAAAGCGGGATCCACAATTTTGGGAGCGGCGGTAATTGACGATGTTCTCGGCCTCCTGGTTCTCTCGCTTGTGATCGCTCTTGAGCCGAATATGCCAAGCCACAGCGCCGGGAGTTCGGCATGGGTAGGCTTTGGCTGGACGGTCGCCCGCATGTCTGTATTCTTCGTGTTTGCTTTCCTTGCCGGCCCGTGGCTGATCCGGGCGGCTTTCAAGCTGGTGCGCCGCTTCAAATCCGCCCACTCGCCGCTGGCCGCTGCTCTGGCCCTCGCATTTCTTTTCGCCTTCCTGGCGCAATATGCAGGAAGCATGGCGGCCATCACGGGATCTTATCTTGCGGGTCTGTTCATCGCGGCCAGCCCGTCAGATCATGCTGAAGTTATTTCCGACTTGCGTTCCATGACGAACTCATTCTTCGGCCCGCTGTTTTTTGGTTCCATCGGCCTTGAGATAAATGCCTGGTCGCTGAGCGGGCAGTTCGGTTTTTTCTTCCTGATTTTGATGATCGCGATTTTTGGCAAGGTGCTCGGCTGCGGGCTGGGCGCTTGGCTCAACAGCTTCTCCGGTCGCGATGGTTTGATTGTCGGCGTGGGGATGGTTCCGAGAGGCGAGGTTGGACTGATTACAGCCAATATCGGCTGGGCTGCAGGTATCGTTTCACCGGAGATCTATTCGCTGGTTATCGTTCTCGTGCTGGCCACGACTCTGCTGACACCACCCTTGCTCAGCCTTTGCTTCGGCGGAGAAGAAGCCGTCCTCGAAATATCTCCGGTTTCGTCGGGCGTCGAAGGAATTTCACCTGAGTCGTAATGCGAGTACAAACGTTAAGAAGTCGCAAGCGTCCTTCAAACGGAGCAAATCGGGTCTGATCCGATATCCCAGTGAGTCAAAAGAAAGGGCTGATGAATATGAAAAAACTGGAAGCCGTAATTCAACCCTCCAGGCTGGATGCTGTCAAGGAAGCACTGCACGAAATCGGGGTCCAGGGAATGACTGTAAGCGAAGTGCGCGGCCACGGCAGACAGAAGGGCCACTCCGAGATTTATCGCGGCCATGAGTACACCGTCGATCTGCTTCCGAAGATCAAGGTGGAAGTCGTATTGCCGGATGCCCTCGCCAATCCCGCGATCGATGCCATTATCAATGCCGCGCGCAGCGGGAAGATCGGCGACGGGAAGATTTTCGTCTCAGACATCAAAGAAGCGGTACGCATCCGCGACGGTCAGCACGGGGACGAGGCCCTTTGAACCCGGGCGGACTTTGCGCTGCGAGGCACAGGGCACAATCTTGGGCGGCGCCATGATGTTTGCAATGGAACAGGATTGCCGGACATGGCTTTCGCCGTCGTGAGTAAGCCGCCTGTCAGACGGAGCGCGGCAGTTGCCGCGACTGTGATGTTGCTAGCGTTGCAGGAAAAGTATCAGTGCCGTCAAAAAATAGACGAGGAAGACTCCAATCGATTCATAGGAAAAGAAAAAGATCCGCTTTTGTGACCGGTACATCAGAGCAATCATCGTGATGGCCGTCATGGTCATGGCGGCGCATGCTGTAACGGCTTGCGATGCCGAAATATAGCTCAGAAGAGGACCCTTTAGGGAAAAAAACATCGTCTATTGAAAGGATGACCAGGTTAAACAAATTGCTTCCCAGAATGTTGCCGACCGCCAGATCGACCGCTCCCATACGAAGCGCAGCCTTGCTGACAACGATTTCAGGCAAAGAGGTTGACACAGCCACAAGCATGCTTCCTACGAACGTCTGGCCAAGCCCGGTGACCGTGGCAATCTCATCCGCTCTGCGGGGCAGATATGTGGCTGCAACCACGATAATTGCGGCGAAAAATACAAATCGTCTGTAGGCTGCGGCCTTCGAGACGTGATCGTAGCGGGCTTTCTCTTCTACTTCTGTCAGAAACTCCGTAATCCTTCTTCTTTCATAATTAAATACCAGGCGCATCGCCACAAGGTAAACGAGCGGGATCACCAGGCTGTGAAGCCCAATCCAACCCAAAGTAGGAATAGACTGGTTTGCCACAAGGCTGATGGCGGTCAGCCCAAGCATGAGGACGCCGAAAGATGCGGTCAGAATCTGCCCCTGGTGAGCCAGCGTCGAGATAGGAGCCACCTTCAGCCCTACGTCGAGAATCGCGAGGATAAGCAGGTTGAACATACAACTCCCGAGCACATCGCCCCCGGCGATGTTTGGCGAGTCGAAGAGGGCCACCGCGCTGATCCCCGTGAAAAGTTCGGGGAGGGAGGTAGCTGATGCTATGAGAACGACGCCGATCCATGTCCGTCCCATGCCGGTCTTTTCTGTGATCACATCGCCGTAATACGAGAGGCGCGACCCGCAATACAGGATCAGGCTTGTACAGATCAGGAATTGGGCCCATATGAACATTTACGTGGTCCCTGGACGCCGCCTCACCCACTTCTCCACCTCGACAGCCCAATAGATGACGGAACTGACAGCACCGGTCAGGAGAAGATCGGGAAGCGGGAGTGCGACGGTCTTGAAAATCGCCTGGAGAAACGGCATATAGATCAGGGCGAGTTGAAGGACAACAGTCAGGATTACAGCTCCCAGAAGTGGTTTGTTTGACAGCAGACCGATCTGAAACAATGACCGGCGTTCAGAGCGGATAGCCATGACGTTGGCCATCTGCGACAGCGTGAGTGTTGTAAACACCATCGTCTGCCATATTGGATCACGGAGATGCCAAAATTCATAAGCAATGCCGAGCGAAATCAGCCCCATGAGTAACCCCACCCAGATAATCTGCCTGCCCATGCCGCGCGCGAAAATACTTTCCCCGGGCGGGCGCGGCGGGCGGCTCATGGTGTCAGATTCCGGAGGTTCGAGGCCCAGGGCCAGCGCGGGCAGGCCGTCCGTCACGAGGTTCATCCAAAGTATCTGGAGCGGCAGCAGCGGTAAAGGCATTCCGATAATCGGGGCCACAAGCATCAGCCAGATTTCGCCCGAATTCGTTGCCAGGATGTAACGAACGAATTTACGGATATTGTCATAGATCACCCGGCCCTCTTCGACGGCAGCGACGATGCTGGCGAAATTGTCATCCAGCAGCACCATGTCGGCAGCCTCTTTGGCAACGTCGGTTCCGGTGACTCCCATGGCCACGCCGATGTCCGCCTTTTTCAGCGCCGGAGCGTCGTTCACTCCGTCGCCGGTCATTGCCACGATATGGCCCCGCCGATGAAGGCCCTCGACGATACGGAGTTTGTGTTCGGGGGACACCCGGGCATAGACGGCTGATGCCTCGATCATGCGGTCCAGTTCTTCCAGTGATGCTCTCTCGAGAACCGGGCCCGTTACGACCTCGCCGTCAGATGAAATCCCCACCTGGCGCGCAATGTAGCGGGCCGTGAGAGGATGATCGCCGGTGATCATTATGGGGCGGATGCCCGCTGCCTTGCAGGTACTGACGGCGGCTGCCGCTTCCGTTCTTGGCGGGTCAATCAAGCCGACCATACCGACGAAGACAAGATCCCTCTCAAGCGCCTGAGGTCCGCTTCTGAACGAATCCTCCGTAACGCATCGAAACGCCACACCGAGGACCCGCATGCCGTCGGCGGCAAGGCGGTCATTTTCTCCGCAGATGCGCTTGCGCCAGTCATCATTCAAAGGCTCGCGCCGACCGTTGAGCCAGACCGAACTGGACGCACCCAGCAGGACATCCACAGCCCCTTTGGTAAAAGCGACATAAGGGTACGGACCTTCCTGGCATGCGATTTTGACTCCCGCCGGCACCGCCTCGTTGGCGGCGGGAAGGCGATGTACCGTAGTCATCATCTTTCGTTCAGACGTGAACGGAACTTCCGCAACGCGTGGCAGAAGGTGCTCCAACTCAGGCTTTTCCAGTCCGGTCTTCGCGGCAGCGGCCACCAGAGCGGTTTCCGTGGGATCGCCAAGAAGGGCCGGTCCCTTCGGCCCGTTTTGATTCGAGCGCACAACGGCATCATTGCAAAGCGCGGCGCCTGTAAGCAGAAGACTGAAGTCCGGCCTGCCGAGTTCCGGAAATTCCCGACGGTAATCTTCGGCCTTGCGGTCGCTGATCTCCACTTTGCCGTCCGCGGTCTCGAAGACAGTGGCCGTCATCTGGTTTTCGGTGAGCGTGTCGGTCTTGTCGGAACAAATCACTGTGACCGAACCTAGAGTTTCAACCGCGGCCAGTTTGCGGATCAGGACTTTTCGTCTGAGCATGTGCTGCGCGCCCAGCGTGAGAGCAATCGTCATAACGGCCGGTAATCCCTCCGGCACGGCGGCTACGGCTATGCTCACCGCGGTCAGGAAAAGGACCTTCAAATCTTCCCCGCGGAACCAGCCGAGCACAAAGATCACGAAAACAATAATCAAGGCCGCTGCCGCCAGGACCTTTCCAAGCTGCCCCATGCGCTTTTGCAGCGGTGTCGATTCGCGCTCCACGGTTTCGAGCATCCCGGCGATCCGCCCCAACTCGGTCCGCATTCCGGTCTCCACCACAAGGGCTTCACCGCGGCCCGAAGTGATATACGTGCCCATAAAAACCATGTTGTGGCGGTCCCCCAAGGGAAGATCGGACGGGTCCAGCGCCTCCGTCAACTTCGGGACAGGGTGCGACTCGCCTGTCAGCGCGGCTTCCTGTGTTTGCAGGTCGGCGCTATGCAGAACACGGCAATCCGCCGCCACAAAATTGCCGGCCTCGAGCAAAACAATGTCGCCGGGAACCAAGTTCACGGCAGGGACCTCGCTGACGGCCCCGTCGCGCCGGACCTTTACCGAGGGAACAGACAGCTTCTTCAGCGCGGCCATGGCCTTTTCCGCCCGATATTCCTGAGTGAAGCCAAGCACGGCGTTGAGGATGACAATGGCGCCAATGGCGATCGCATCGCTGTAATCGCCGAGAAGCGCAGAGATCACGGCGGCGATAACGAGAATCACTACCATCAGTTCCTTGAACTGATCCAGGAAAATCAGTAAAGGGCTTCTGGCTGCGGTCTCTTTGAGTTCATTGCGGCCAAATTTCAGGAGCCTCTGAGCAACTTCCGCTTCGCTCAAGCCGGTGGCCACGTTACTCCCGAGTTCTTTTACTGCCACCTCGGGCCCGATTTGATACCATTTGGTCATGGAATCCGGCTGGCCGCGAAGCGCCCGTCGCGGAGAAGAGCGGGCATTAAGGGCCTTGATGTCAAGTTGTTTGTCGTGATGTCGCAGGCAACAGTCCATCGGTGCTGCCGGGCCGGAATGGAAAGCAGACATCATGCCCACCCGGCCGTGGAAGACCGCCTGCCAGGTTCAGAATACATGAGATGGGATTTGATTCAAAGGCGCATACCGGACCCTGGTTTTGTTGGAAACCGAATCCTCGTATGTTCCAGGCAAGCAGAAGAGCCTGAATCCGTGCGACAGTCTGCGTTACGCTATACCGGCACACCGATTCACAAGTCCTGCAGTGCGGAGCGATCAAGATGTTCGTACGGGAAATTATGGTGACGCCCGTCATCACGGTGCATGAGGACTGCTCCCTGGAAGAAGCGGCAAAGATCATGCTGGAACGGAACGTCGGCGGCCTGCCCGTGATCAATGAACGCGGCGAGTTGTGCGGCATAGTTACAGAATCGGATTTCGTCGCCAAAGAAAAGGGTGTTCCGTTCACCATTTACCGCTTTCCACAAATCTTCGGAGAATCGATGCCGCGTGAACATGTTGAACGAATCTATGAAGCCGCGCGCCGCAGAAAAGTCCGTCAAATCATGAGTCGCAATGTCATCACGGTGACGGAAGTTGACACGATCGAAACAGTCCTGGAGAAAATGTTGAAATGCGGGTTACACCGATTGCCGGTCGTCCGAGATCGGAGGCCGGTCGGCATCGTTACCCGGCGGGACCTGTTACGGCTGATGCTGAGGCAATTGCCGGAAAACAAAGAAAACAAGAAGGATTAAGAGACAAACACGGGGAATTTGAAAAAACTCAATTAATCGCTTGAATCTTCCTGCTGACAGTGGTATGAAGTGAGACATGGAAAGAGCGAGTCCACCGGAAGTAGCAGTTTCTTGATCGCACCGCTCTCGCGGTGTGGACCGATCCCAACGGACAGCCGCTGGGCGACGGCCAGAAAAAAGAAACGATGGGGGAGCCGGACGGCTCCCCCTTTACGTTTATAGTCAATGGATGGCAAATCGCCGCTCGCTCTGGCCCCTCTTGCTCGCAGGCTTTGTGCCGGGTCTGCAATAAGCCTTGTGCCAAAAACAACAGGCGTCTGCAGATCGGCCGCTTTTCACAACAATCGGGAGGCCCTTTTCACTCGTCACAATCCGAGAGAAAACAAAACAAGCGGTGACAAATGCGCCCAATCAGAAAGTTCGTTTTAGCAGCGGGCTTTTTCCCTTGCAGGGCTGGAAGTCGAAAGCATGTTGAACATTTCCTCGCTTCTTACTGAGAATGCTGCAGAAGTTTCGCTTCCACCCATCATTGTGTGGGGAGGTCACATGCACGAAGAAATCGGGACAACCGCCGGGGCCATCTGGAACGTCTTGCACAAGAACGGCGAACTGACCCTTTCTAATCTTAAGAAGCACACGAAGGCCAAGACTCCTGTGTTTGACTGGGCGATCGTCTGGCTCGCCCGCGAGAATAAAATCGTCCTCAAGCAGGAAAAACGTTCGATTCGGGTCCGCCTTGTGTAGCTCCTGCCCAGGTCCCTGTAGCCGTGAGTCAAGTTCCGACAGGACACCGTGGCGCCAGGGGAAAACCCGCCGGCCTGCCATCCTTAGCCGCAGGTCTGGACATCCAAGACAATAAGCGGCCAGAGACCGTGTGCAGGCGTTTGCCAGCAAGACTGTGCTGAATTTACCATGGGAGTTTGGAAGGAATGAGCGCGGGGGCTTAGGAAAGGAGTGTCAGAATTGAGGAGCGTCGTTTATCTCACTGTGCTGGTGATGATCAGTTCTGCCCAGGGCTTTGCCGTCGCAACCGGTCCGTGTTCGGCGGGAACCCCTGTGATCCACTTCAGTCTAACGGTAGAACCGGAACATGCCGGCACTCCGCTTCCTGTGGAATCCATCAATCAGGTCCTTCGTGGCGAGAAGCTGAAATACGCACCTTCTTCTTCGGACCCTAAAAAAACTCCCAAGGGAAAAATCGCTGTTATCCTTGTCCCGGCTTCCCACGGCCAGTCCGACAAGATTGAAATCCTCCCCCCGCAACCAGCCAACACCGTAGAAGAGTGGAAAGTTCCATCGCGCGCCTCGATTGTGGGAGTGGTTTACGGGCCCCATGGGTTGGATGTGAAAAAAGTCCATTCGCTGGTGGAACACAACCAGAACCTGATCCCGCAACTTGCAGATTATGCGGAAAAAGCTGCGACCGTCGAGGCGCTGGTCCAGACGCTTTCTCAATATGAGCAATCGCCGCCGGCCAGCCGCGATCTGGATGCCGTGCTCAAGGGCTTTTCGTCCCAGTACGGTGTGACACTGCCGTCCATCAATTCGTCCGCTCCCGCGGACCAGCAGGCCGCACAGCTTCTGCACGCCGTTGTGCCCGCTCTGTCCTCCTACAATCCGTTGGATGATCGGGGGGCAACTGGAACTCTGCAAACATCTGCCGGCGTCGCAGCCTGGGTGGCTGCACTGTTCTGGGGAAGCACGCCCGTGGGAATTGCCGCCGGAGGCGCATCATTACTGCAAAACATGCGGACGCTGATGTTTCCAGATACGGACTTCCGCGCTGCATTCGCGCAGCCGGCGAACTCACAAGGTCTCGAGCTTTGCACGACACAGAAACAATCCGACAAGCGGGCGCGCATGGCTTATTTGTGGGTGCGCCGGATTCCCGACACCGGACCGCCTGCCGCATCGCTTCCGGAAACTGTGCACGTTCCTCTGAATTGGGAATCCAGCGTCAAAGTGACCTGCGCCACCAGGTTGCAACTCCGCGACCTCGCGCGCGCACGCGACTGGCGTCTGATTTCTGACGACCACCATACCGAAGTTCCCGTCAAAGTCACGGTGGGTTCGGATTCCGACACCCTGGCGCTCGACCTCAAAGATACAAAGCTCGTCCCCGGCAAATATAAGTTGGCAGCCCTTTGGGACTGGACGCCGTTTGAAGTGGCCGGCACCGTGGAAGTCCACAGGTTTGCAGACCTTTCTACAGCAAAAGTGGCCCCGGAATCTGAGGACAAGCTCGTCGAGGGGGACGGCCCCGTGCAAGTCAAGCTGACTGGGCCGGACTTCGAATTCGTCAGCAAGCTGGCGCTTGTTAAAGAAGGCAGCCAGAACGCCACGGCGAAAGAACTCACTTTCACGCTTGACAAGGGGGCAAAGGGCGGCGAACAGCATACCTTGCAGACACAGATCGATACAACCAACCTCGACCCGGGCAAATATCTCCTGATGTTGACTCAGCTTAACGGCGCCATCCAGGACGTGCCGCTGACCGTTCATCCTCCCAATCCCAAATTGACGGACCTGCCGCTGCGGGCGAATATCGGCGAACCGGAACAAACCCTGGTCCTGAAAGGATCGGGTCTGGAGCGCATCACCCGCATTGCAAGCGATGGCGCCGAATGGACACTGGCCCCGGTTCCTGCAGGCGATGATCACTTGCAGGAGCGGAAGGCCACGATCAGGCTCTCACCCAAGGCGCATGCAGGCGAGATTCTCAGCGCCAGTCTGTATGTGGAGGACATCACACAGCCCTTGCGCATTCCTGAGATTGTTCATGTTGTAGGTCCGCGCCCGAAAATCACGGATGTTCGAACATCTTTTCCGAAGGAAACCAACATCGCCCTGGAAAAGGACGAAATTCCTGCCAGTTCGGCGGTCAGCTTTGCCATCCAGGCCGCGCACATGGGACCGAACCCCGAGGTCACTCTCGGTTGCAGCAACCAGAGTGATACAAGGCAGACACTCACGCTCCATCCCGGCGACAACAGCAGTACCGGGCAGCTTGATTTCGCGGGCAGTGGCGTTCTGTTCCTCACGCTCGATCCCGGCATGGTGGGCCAATCCGGATGCGTGCTGGACGCCGTTGTGACTGACCCCCAAACCGGGAGTTCAGACCCCTATTCACTTGGCCGCGTAACCCGACTGCCACAGATCACCCGATTTACTTTAAGCGATCAGAAGGTTGGCGATTCGCTTTACGTGGGAACGCTTACGGGTCAGGACCTGCAGATGATCGAAAAAACAGGCTGGGATGCAACCACAGGTTATCCCGTTCAGGGCATTCCAACGCCGGTTGCCGGAAATCCCCAGATGCAGACCCTCAAAATCGAAATGCCCTGGCCGCCGCCCAGCCCCCATGCGCCCATATTCGTCTGGCTGCGCGGGGAAAATACGGGGCGGTTGACTGCGATGCGGTACTAATTGATATCAGTCAATAGAGGAAAAGTTGCCCTGGCGGCTGTCAGACAGGCAGGCTCCAGCCCTTGGCGCCGCGATTGTCAGGCGAAAGGATCGAGAAGCGTGATTCCACGCCTTTCTCCCGTAAGATCTTACAAATAGCCTCGCCCACTTCCTTGGCACATCCTTTAGCAAAAGCGAGGACCGACGGTCCCGCCCCGCTCAGGCAGAGCCCCAGCAAATGGGGATGCCTCATTTCCAGCACTTCCTTCAGTCCCGGCATCAGGGGTGCGCGGTACGGCTGGTGCATGCGGTCGTCAAAAAAGCTGGGACGGAAATCTACTTTGCCTGAAAACAATTGGGCTGAAAGCACCGCGGCTCGCTGGAGATTGTGGACAACATCCGCCCGCGAATATTGTGCTGGAAGCACAGCGCGGGCCTTTTCTGTTGGAAGCGCGTAGGCGGGGATCACCAGCACCACCTGAAACAATTCCGGCACCGGCGAGGAATAAGCGACAACGTGGTTGTCTTCCTGAACGGCGACGGTAAAGCCCCCGTGCCAGGCGGCCGCGACATTGTCAGGATGCCCCTCGAATTCCGTGGCGAGGGACACGACTTCGTCGTCGTAGAGGGTTTTTTCCGCAAGCCAGTGGGCCGCCGCGATCGCGCTCACAATGGCTGCTGCGCTCGATCCCAGTCCTGCGCCCACCGGAATCTGATTATTGATTTCGAGATCGAACCCGTATTCCTTGCCCCAGTTGTTCAGTACTCTCTTCATGCTGACGGCAATCAGGTTGGTTTCATCGCAGGGAATTCTTTCCGGGTTAACGCCCTGGTAGCGCACGTTGACAGCAAGATCGGGCCGGCGCGTCACGTGGACGTCGAGATAAAGCCCGAGGGCAAGTGCCGCGCTGTCAAAGGCGCATCCGAGGTTGGCGCTGGTTGCGGGGACACGAACTGAACTGCGCTCAGGCATGGGTTTACTGGAGTCAAGAGCAGAGTGGCTCCGGCAATCCTGCCGGAGCGCCGCCGGCGATTGCAGGAATCAACAGGATTTCATCGCCGTCGTTGAAGCTGTACTGCAAGCCTCCCAGAAAACGGATGTCCTCATCATTCACATAAATATTGAGGAAGCGCTGCGGCGTGCCGTCTTCGGTGCAAAGCACTTTTTTGATGCCGGGATATTTCTTGTCAAGCCCATCGAAAAGCTCGCTGAGGTTCTGGGCCGCGGCTTCAACGCTCTCAGCGCCGTCAGTGTACTTTCTCAACGGTGGGGGAATACGAACCGTTACGTTCAATCGAGTCTGCCTCCGATTCTGTTGATTTTTCCAGGAAATGCTCACGCCGTCGGCAAACCAGAGCACCTCACAATCACTAACTCAGGCGTTTGCCGTGGCGGGGATGTTCAGGTAGCGGTCTTCAAACTCCGACAGCCGCGCCTTAATCGGCTCCTCCGCCCGAATCTCTCCGCTGACCGCGCCAATGGTCTTCAGTCCGTTGCCCGTGATGGCCAGCACAACGGACTCCGCCGGATTCAGATGTCCAAGCCGGATCAGCTTGCGCGCCACGGCAACCGTGACACCGCCCGCGGTCTCTGCAAACAGGCCCTCGGTTTCCGCGAGCAGCCGGATGCCTTCCACCACCTCAGCGTCCGTTACGTCTTCGCCTGTTCCGCCGGTCTGCTGAATCACCTTCGAGGCGTAGAAACCATCCGCCGGATTTCCGATTGCCAACGACTTCACGATCGTGTTCGGCTTCTGCGGGACGATTTCACAGGTTTTGTTCCTGGCTGCTGTCGTGATCGGCGAACATCCGGTTGCCTGCGCCCCAAAAAAGCGCGTTGCCGACTTCTCAACCCACCCCAGCGTCTGAAGCTCCCCAAAGGCCTTATGGATTTTTGTGATCAGCGAGCCGCCCGCCATCGGGACGACGATGTTCTGCGGCAACCTCCATCCAAGCTGCTCGGCGATCTCGTACCCAAAAGTCTTTGAGCCCTCGGAATAGTAAGTCCGCAGGTTGACGTTCACCATCCCCCAGGGATACTTCTGCGAAATCTCAGAGCAGAGCCGGTTGACCTGATCGTAATTTCCACTGATCTTCACCAGCGTCGCTCCATAAATCTGCGTGTTGATGATTTTTTCAGGTTCGAGATCGGCGGGCACAAAGATGAAGCTCTTGAATCCTCCGGCGGCAGCCTGGGCTGCGACCGAATTCGCCAGGTTCCCGGTCGAGGAACACCCCACCGTGTCAAAGCCAAACTCGCGCGCCTTCGAAAGCGCCACCGCCACAACGCGGTCCTTGAAGGAAAGCGTCGGGAAGTTTACTGCGTCGTTTTTCAGGTAAACTTCGCGGACGCCCAGGGCCGCGGCAAGGCGCGGAGCGGCGACGAGCGGCGTAAAGCCTGTCAGTCGTCCCACGCACGGATCCGCTGATAATGGTAGCAGTTCCCGATATCGCCACATGGTTGGAGGCCGCGATTCCACCTCCTTGCGCGACACCTCCGCGCGGATGCGGTCGTAATCGTAAACCACCTCGAGCGGGGCCCAGCACTCCTCGCACGCGGCAATGGGCTCAATCGCGTAGGTCCGCCCGCACTGGCGACATTTCAGATGCTTTGCGTAGCTCACTTTTCCTCCCGGCATTGTACTTCGCTTCCAGAGTAGCTTGGGATGGATTGAGGATTCAGGGAGGGAATACTAAAAAGCCTCCCCGTTCTCATCAGGGAGGCTCAAATAAACTCTTGCGTCCTCCTCTCATCTCCCCCATTCACGGGCGGGAGTTAGCACCTGCCCCCGGAATTACCCTTCCGGGCGGTTGCCGTGGCGTCTTCGGGCCCGTCCCTCGGCCACTCTGGATGAGATTCAGGTCTTACCCAACCAAGTTGTAAAAAGCAATATAAGCCAAACTTCAGCCGCTTGTCAACTGAAATGCCAGCCTCTGTCAAAGCTCTTTAGAAATGTCCCCTTGGTTAACTCATTAGAAGTGTCCCCTTTTTGTGGTTCTTGTTTTTCTGTCTTTCTTTGGTTTTTCTGTTTTTGTTTTTCTCGTGGGCCTTGCC
>Ga0070740_10004385_pt1 | contig 13917 bp, 16 predicted proteins | sample Coa_R2_FD_67286 | JGI IMG/M metagenome (GOLD analysis project Ga0070740, IMG submission 67286) | Surface soil microbial communities from Centralia Pennsylvania, which are recovering from an underground coalmine fire - Coalmine... | ecosystem: Environmental > Terrestrial > Soil > Unclassified ... | reverse complement strand
GCATTGCTGGATCAGGCTTGCGCCCATTGTCCAATATTCCCCACTGCTGCCTCCCGTAGGAGTCTGGGCCGTGTCTCAGTCCCAGTGTGGCTGATCATCCTCTCAGACCAGCTACGGATCGTCGCCTTGGTGGGCCATTACCCCACCAACAAGCTAATCCGGCATCGGCTCATCCAATCGCGCGAGGTCTTACGATCCCCCGCTTTCACCTCTCGGTCGTATGCGGTATTAGCGTAAGTTTCCCTACGTTATCCCCCACGACTGGGCAGATTCCGATGCATTCCTCACCCGTCCGCCACTCGCCATCAAGGTGTATTGCTACACCTCATGCTGCCGTTCGACTTGCATGTGTTAGGCATGCCGCCAGCGTTCAATCTGAGCCAGGATCAAACTCTTCACTTGAAGGTTTCGACGATCTGGCGATCGTCTGTTTCTTTGAAGGTCCGAACCCCAACCCGCAATTCATCGCTGAATCACTTGAGTTTTAAGGTTTGGACGCTTGCATCGATGGACTTGCATCCATCCGCAAGGCGCCCACACAAGTCACCTGCGCACACTGTCAAGGAACATCTTCCGCAGCGAAAGCGTTTCGCCTTCGAGGGCTCGACGTTTCGTCGAGCGAGCCGACTATTCTACAACACATCCCGTGTCTGTCAACGCGGAAAAACGTATCGGAGGTTTGATCGGCCGCGGCAGGATCGCGCCTGCCGGGCCTGAAATTCTAGCGCGTTTGTCGCTGCCTTGTGAAGTCCCCGCGACGGCCGCGTTACACTGCAAAGTCCACGGAGGACACGCCATGCGCCGCACCACATCCTTGCTCTGCACGCTCGTTCTGACCTCGACCTGCGCGGCTTGCGCGAGTGCGCCGGTGGGCGCTTCGCAGACAGCCGAGGTGAAGCTGCACGGGCACCGGATCAAGGTGGAGATCGCGGCCGACGACGCCAGCCGGGCACACGGTTTGATGGAGCGCACGTCGATGCCGGCCGGTCACGGCATGTTGTTCGTTTTTCCCGATTCGCAGATCCGCACGTTCTGGATGAAGAACACGCTGATCCCGCTGGACATGCTGTTCTTCGATGCCGATCGCAAGCTGGTGACGCTGCACGCGGACGTGCCCCCGTGCAAAGCCGACCCTTGCGCCACTTATCCCAGCACCGCGCGCGCCCGCTACGTGCTGGAGCTGAACGCAGGCACAGCGGCCACATTGGGGGTGCGCGAAGGCGATATCGCCACCTTCATCGACGTGCCATCCACCGCGCAGTGAGTTTCCGCGTCGGCATATGCCGAACGCGCGCACGGAACGCCGACGTGATACGGCACCAGCGGGCCGGGCGGTAGTTCACCCGCGTCGAACCAGCGATCATCGAATGGAATGAACTGCAACATGGCTGCCCCTGCTCGAGACAGCCCAATTGAAACAATCTGGTGTGCAGGCGGCGTGACGCAAATGTGGCGAAGCGCTGACGACCGTTCCTGCTGATCCCGCTCAGTTGAGCTCGATCATCTCGAAATCGTCTTTCGTCACGCCGCAATCCGGGCAGGTCCAGGTGTCCGGAATATCTTCCCAGCGCGTGCCGGGCGCGATGCCTTCCTCGGGCAGACCGAGTTCCTCGTCGTAGATGAAGCCGCAGACCACGCACATGAACTTGCGATAGGCCTCGACCGACGTTGCGCTGGCGCCGTTGGACATGATCACTGGAGGTGGGGACTTGGCTGTATTGTCGCAAGTCGCGCCGTCGCATGAAAGCGCGCACAGTCGCGCGCATTCAGGAGTGCCGTTCGATGTTCCATCCGTTGCTGCGCCGCCGCGGGCTCTATGCGATCACCAACGGTCCGCGCGGCGATCTGCTCGTTGCGGCGCAAGCGGCGCTGGAAGGCGGCGCGACATTGGTGCAATACCGCGACAAAACCGACCATCACAAGCGGCGGCTGGACGAGGCCACGGCATTGTCGGAACTGTGCGCGCGTTTCGAGGTGCCGCTGATCGTCAACGACGACATCGAGTTGGCGCGTACGAGCGGCGCGGCCGGCGTCCATCTGGGCGAACACGATCTCTCGATCGCGCAAGCCCGCGCGGCGCTGGGCGATGACGCGATCATCGGCGTGTCCTGCTACGACTCGCTGCAACGCGCGCGCCATGCGGCGGCCGCGGGCGCCGATTATCTTGCCTTCGGCGCGTTCTTTCGCTCGCCAACCAAACCCAAAGCGCGTCGCGCCACAGCGGAATTGCTGCGCGCGGCGCGCGCGCTCGGCAAACCGCTGGTGGCGATCGGCGGCGTCACGCCCGACAATGGCGGGTCATTGATCGCCACGGGCGCGGATTTTCTCGCCGCAATCTCTGCCGTGTTCGACGCGCAGGATATCCGCGCGGCGGCACGCCGCTTCACCGACTTGTTCGATGGAACCGAAAACATCCGATGAGTACCAATCATGAACTTGTCCAACGCGCGCGCTCGCTGCTGCCCGGCGGCGTGGATTCGCCCGTGCGCGCATTCAAATCGGTCGGCGGCGAACCGTTCTTCACCGCGCGCGCGCAAGGCGCTTACCTGTGGGATGTCGAGGGCAAACGCTACATCGACTACGTCGGCTCGTGGGGGCCGATGATCGTGGGCCACAACCATCCACGCGTGCGCGAAGCGGTGGAACGCGCGGTACGCGACGGCTTATCGTTCGGCACGCCGTGCGAAGCGGAAGTGCGATTGGCGGAGAGCGTGCGCGCGCTGATGCCGTCGATGGACATGCTGCGCTTTGTCAGCTCCGGCACCGAAGCGACGATGTCAGCAGCCCGATTGGCGCGCGGTGCGACCGGCCGCGAGCGCATCGTGAAGTTCGAAGGCTGCTATCACGGCCACGGCGATTCGTTCCTGGTGAAGGCGGGCTCCGGCGCGCTCACCTTCGGCGTGCCCGACTCGCCCGGCGTGCCGCGCGCGCTGGCGGAACTCACATCGACCTTGTCTTACAACGACATCGACGCCGCGCGCGAACTGTTTGCGCGCATCGGTGACGAAATCGCTTGCGTGATCGTGGAACCGGTCGCGGGCAACATGAATTGCATTCCGCCGCGCACGGGTTTTCTGCAAACACTGCGCGACCTGTGCACACAGAACGGCGCGCTGCTGATCTTCGACGAGGTAATGACCGGCTTCCGCGCCGCGCCCGGCGGCGCGCAAGCGGTGTACGGGATCACGCCCGATCTCACCACGCTCGGCAAGATCATCGGCGGCGGCATGCCGGTGGGCGCCTACGGCGGACGGCGCGACCTGATGGAACGCATCGCGCCGAGCGGGCCGATATATCAAGCCGGCACCCTGAGCGGCAATCCGGTGGCGATGGCGGCCGGTCTGGCGATGCTGGAATTGATCCGCGACCCCGGTTTTTACGATGAACTCGATCGCAAGACGCGGTTGCTGACCGATGGCCTGCTCGCCTGCGCGGTCGAAGCCGGCATGCCGTTCTCGTTCAACCGCGTGTGCGGCATGTTCGGGATGTTTTTCACGACCGAAAAAGTGGAGACCTTCGCGCAGGCGACCGCCTGCGACATCGCTGCATTCAAGCGATTCTTCCACGCGATGCTGGAGCGCGGCGTGTTCCTGGCGCCGAGCGCGTACGAGGCCGGCTTCGTTTCTTCCGCGCACGGCGAGCAGGACATTGCCGATACGTTGGAGGCTTCGCGCGCGGCCTTCCGCGCGGCGGCCGGTTGATCCCTCCGTGTGTCGGCCTTTACACATATAATGCTTCATTCACTGGCGGAAGCGCTCATCATGCGGTGAGCCGCATTCCGCGGCACGCATGAGGAACCGGAAATGAAACCCCTATCGCTCGCTTGCGGTGTGGCATTGGGCCTCGCAGTCGCCGCTACTGCTCCTTCCGTTCTGGGACAAGAGTCCGGTGCGGCATCCACATCGGCCTCTAGCTCCATCACCGCACCGAAATTGCACGCCGCGCTGCGTTCGCTCTGGCACAGCCACATCGTCAACACCCGCGCTTACGCGATGGCGGTGAAAGCCGGCAACCAAGCCGAGGCGAAAAAATCCGCCGATGACGTGGTCGCCAATGCGAAGCAGATCGCCGATGCGGTCGCCGGTTTCTACGGCAAACCCGCCGGCGAACAGATGCTGAAATTGCTCGCCGGTCATTGGGGCGGGGTCAAGGCATTGACCGACGCCGAACACAACGGCGACAAGGCGGCGCACCAGAAAGCCATGCAGGATCTCGCGCAGAACGCCACGGCGATCGCCAAATTCCTGGCCAGTGCGAATCCCAATCTGCCCGAAGCGACGGTGCAAGGCCTGCTGATGATGCATGTGGCCGATCACGAGACGCAGATCGACCAGATCATGGCCGGCGACACCGCGGGCGAAGCGCAAACCTGGACGCACATGCAGGCGCACATGAACACCATCGCCGATGCGCTGGCAGATGCGATCGCCAAGCAATTCCCGTCCAAGGCCTCTTGAACGCGTTGCCCGCCAGATTGCAGCCCGGTGAAACGCAACAGCGTCTGTTGCGCCGTCTGCTGCAGGCGCCGCAAGGCGCGACCGTCGAAGAGTTGTGCAACGCGCTTGGTGTCACCCACAACGCGGTCAGGCAGCATCTGACCGCGTTGACGGCGGCAGGTTTGGTCGAACGCGGTGAAGCGCGCCCCAGCGGTGGCCGTCCACGTGCGGTGTACGTGCTGTTGCCCGCCGGACGCGAATTGTTCCCGCGCAACTACGCCGTGATCGCAGGCGGCATGCTCGATCATCTTTACGCCAGCGCCGGCGCGGGTGCGGTGCAGTCGATGCTCGTCGAGATCGGTACGAAACTTGGAAAAGCCGCTGCGCAACTCGTCGGCGATCGCGACGATCCGCAGGCGGTCGCCGTCGCGCTCGCCGAACAGCTCGATGCGCTCGGCTACGAGGCGCAGGCGTTGCGCCGCAGCGAACGCGGCGAAGTCGAAGCCTGGAACTGCGTGTTCCACGCGCTCGCGAAGGCGCACCCGGATGTCTGCCGCTTCGATCTGGCTTTCATGCAGGCGGCGACCGGCCGCAAGATCCAGCACACCGATTGCATGTTGCGCGGCAGCGCGGCGTGCCGTTTCCGGATCGGCGCGCGCCTGCAATCGCCGGACTGATCGCGCGTCGCTCCGCTATGCTGAAGGAGCGAGTTGCGAGAAATCACGATCATGAAATTCGACACGCTTGCGGTGCACGCGGGTGCGGAACCGGATGCTCAGACCGGCGCGCTGTCGCCGCCGATCCACCTTTCGACCACGTTCCGGCACGGGCCGGCCGGCGAACTGGTCGACGATCTGGAATACCAGCGCGACGATCATCCGACACAGCGCCGCTTGCAGGAGGCAGTGGCCGCGCTGGAAGGCGGCGAGCGCGCGCTGGCCTTCGCCTCCGGCATGGCCGCGGTCGCCGCGGTGCTGGACACGCTGCAACGCGGACAACGCTGGCTGCTGGCGGACGATTGCTACGCGGGTACGCGCACTTTCGCGGCCGAAGTGCTCCCCGAGCGCGGAGTGGAAACCCTCAGCGTCGATCTCACCGATCTCGATGCGGTGCGCGCCGCGTGCGCCGGCGGCGTCGCGCTGCTGTGGGCCGAATCGCCCTCCAATCCGCGCATCAGGATCAGCGATATCGCCGAACTCGCGCGCATCGCGCACGCGCATGGCGCGCTGCTGGTCTGCGACAACACCTTCGCGACTCCGGTTCTGCAAAAGCCATTGCACTTGGGCGCCGATATCGTGATGCACTCGACCACCAAGTATTTCGGCGGCCACAGCGACGTGCTGGGCGGCGCGCTGGTGTTCGCGCGCAACGATGATTTCGCCGAACGTATTGCGCAACGGCGGTTGCTGGGCGGCGCGGTGCTTTCGCCTTTCAGTGCGTGGCTGACGCTGCGCGGCTGCCGCTCGCTGCCCGCGCGCATGCGCGTCCATTGCGCCAATGCCGCGCGCGTGGCGCAATTCCTCAGCACGCATCCCGCGGTCGAAGTCGTGCACTATCCCGGTTTGCCGACACATCCCGGCCACGCGCTCGCGCAGAAGCAGATGAGCGGTCATGAGGGCATGTTCGGCGGCATGTTGAGCATTCAACTGCGCGGTGGCCGCGATGCGGCGCTGCGCGTCGCGGGAAAATTGAAGCTCTTCATCAACGCCACCAGCCTCGGCGGTTGCGAATCGCTGGTCGAGCACCGCGCTTCCGTCGAAGGCACGCATTCGACTTCGCCGCAAAACCTGCTGCGGTTTTCGATCGGGCTGGAAGACGCCGAAGATCTGATTGCCGATCTGGCGCAGGCGCTCGAAACGTAGGGCGGGCTCTGCCCGCCAGTGCGTGATCGATCGGCAGACGGAGTTCGCCCTACATTCAGGCCTTCTGAAACCGTGGCAGCGCGTCGCGCAGCAGCGCCAGCCGTTCCAGCGGATCGGTCGATTCCAGCAGCCGCTGGCGTTCGTAGGCCAGCAGCGGCAGCAATTCCGCCAACCGAAAACTCACCCAGCCGGCGTCGTCGTAGCGTTCGCGCGGCGCTTCGCGCCACGGGCCGCCGGCCTGTTCGATCAATCGTTCCAGAATCGTCGAGAGCACAGCGAATTCCGGCGGCACTTCAATCGGCGCTTCATCCGGCCAGCAACGCACCTGTCCGTGCACCAGGCCGTTGTCGCGCACGCGCGAACGCAGCACGCGAAAACGCGCGCCGCCTTCGACGGTGATGCCGAGCACGCCATCGGGATGCGAATAGAAATCGGTGATGCGCGCCAGCGTGCCGACCGCAGCGGGCAGCGCCGGCGCGCCGACTTCGCTGCCTTCCAGGATCAGGCACACGCCGAAGCATGCGTCGTTGCGTGCGCAATCGCGCACCATTTCCAGATAGCGCGGCTCGAAGATGCGCAGGGACAGCGGTCCGCCGGGAAACAGCACGGTGGACAGCGGGAACAGCGGAATGTCTGCGCGGTTCACTGGAGCAGTTTATTCCTGCCGCGCGCGCAGCGCTTCGACAAAACGCCGCGGCGCGCCTTCGAAGCCGCCGTTGGACATGAAGACGACGTGGTCGCCCGCGCGCGCGCGTTCCAGCAACGCGGCGATCAGCGCGCCGACATCGGATGCGGTGCTTGCGCGGCCTTGCAATGCGTCGATTACGCACCGTGCATCCCACGGCAATTCCGGGCGGTGCAGGAACACGATTCGATCCGCGTCTTTCAAAGATGGCGCGAGTTCCGCCGCGTGCGCGCCCATGCGCATCGAGTTTGAGCGCGGCTCCAATGCGACGACGATGCGCGCATCGCCGACCTTCGCGCGCAATCCGGCCAGCGTGGTCGCGATCGCGGTGGGATGATGCGCAAAGTCATCGTAGACGCGCACGCCCTCGATCTCGCCCATCAGTTCCATCCGGCGCTTCACGTTCGCGAACGTCGCAAAGTGCGGCAGCAGCGATGCCGCTTCGATGCCCGCCGCATTGGCGGCCGCAAGCGCCGCCAGCGCATTCATCACGTTGTGGCGGCCGAGCAGATTCCAGCGCACTTCGCCGATACGCTCGCCTTGACGCGACACTTCGAATGCCGAGCCGTCTTCGGTCAACAAGCGCGCGCGCCAGTCGCCTCGATCGATTCCGAAAGTCTCCACCGGCGTCCAGCAGCCCATCGCCAGCACTTCGGAGAGACGTTCGTCTTCGGCATTGACGATCAGCCGGCCGTTGCCCGGCACCGTGCGCACGAGGTGATGGAACTGGCGCTGGATCGCCGCGACGTCGGGAAAGATGTCGGCGTGGTCGTATTCCAGATTGTTGAGGATCGCGATCTGCGGCCGGTAATGCACGAACTTGGAACGTTTGTCGAAGAAGGCGGTGTCGTATTCGTCGGCCTCGATGACGAAGAAAGAGCGGGACGGGGACCGGTGTGACTCCACAGCTTCTCTGGTCCCTGGTCCCTGGTCCCCGGTCCCCAACCTCGCCGACACCCCGAAATTCTCCGGCACGCCGCCGATCAGGAATCCGGGATCGCCACCAGCGCTGTCGAGCAGGTGCGCAAGCAGGCTCGTCGTGGTCGTCTTGCCGTGCGTGCCGGCGACCGCCAGCACAGTGCGATTGCGCAACACGTTTTCTCCCAGCCATTGCGGACCGGAGATGTACGGCAACTGCACGTCGAGCATATATTCGACCGCGGGATTGCCGCGTGTCATCGCATTTCCGACCAGCACCAGGTCGGGCGCGGGTTGCAAGTGCTCCGCCGAATACCCCGATTTCAATTCGATGCCGAGCGCGCGCAACTGATCGCTCATCGGCGGATAGACGTTGGCATCGGAGCCTTCGACATCGAAGCCCAGTTCGCGCGCCAGCGCGGCCACGCCGCCCATGAAGGTGCCGCAGATGCCGAGGATGTGCAGACGCACGCGATCAACCTCCGAGCGCAGCCGCGACGAGCACCGCCGCCATCAAATCGCTGAACCCGATCGCCAGCAGCGCCAGCACGCCGCCGGCCAGCGGAATCTCCAGCGCGTGACGCAGGATGTTCACCGAGATCGCGACCTGCCAGAGTGCCAGCAGGAACATCGCGAACAGAGCGAGGCTCTGGCGCGGATTCAGTTGCGCATTCGGCGCCAGCGGCAAGCCGATCACGAAGATCAGCGGCAGCAGGACCAACTCGAACAACAATCCCGACGCGACCAGCGAGAGCGAGGTCTGCACGAATCGTTCGGGCTTGCCGCGCCAGCGCAGCAGCGCGAACAGCGCCGCGAGCGCGACGAGCGTGCCGATATTCGCCCCGGTCATCGTGGCGGCCGAGCTGCCCTGGCGCAGATCGACCGCGATTTCCAGCGCGGCGCCGATCACCAGCAAGACGATCAGCGTGCGTGGCGCGTACGGCATGTCCTGCGGACCGGCGCGGAAGAAAATCAGGTCGCGCAGGCGCGCGAGCGGTTGCGTCCAGGCTGTCACGGGAGACTTGCGATCAAACGGTCGTGGGCCGCGCGTTCAGTGCCGCGAGCAGCCGCGCGAAGATTTCCTCGATCGTGCCGACGCCGTTCACTTCGGTCAGCAATCCGCGTTGCGCGTAGTAATCCGCCACCGGCGCGGTCTGCTCCGCGTACACTTCCAGACGGCGCCGCACCGTGTCGGGATTGTCGTCCGCGCGTCCCTCGGCCTTGAAGCGGATTTCCGTGCGCTTGATGATGTCCGCATCCGGCACGTTCAACTTCAGCACCGCGTCCAGCGGCTGGCCGATGCGCTTCAACAACTGGTCCAGCGCATCGGCTTGCGCGAGATTGCGCGGATAGCCGTCGAGAATGAAACCGCCTTTGGTGTCCGGCGCGGCGAGACGTTCTTCCAGCATCGCCAACACGATCTCGTCGGAAACCAGTTGTCCCGCATCCATCACGGCCTTGGCGCGCAGGCCCAGCGGCGTGCCGGCTTTCACCGCCGCGCGCAGCAGATCGCCCGTGGAGATGTGCGCGATCCCCAGTTCTGCCTTGAGCCGCGCGGCCTGGGTACCCTTGCCCGAGCCGGGCGCGCCGAGTAGCACGATTCTCATGATTTCTCGAACGAGAAGGGTCTCAGCCTGTACGCTAGCGGGCGCGCGGTTGCCGAGTCAAACTGCGTTGATTGGCTAAGGAGTTCGGGATGGAATCAGGCAAGCTGCTTTATGCGCAGTCCGGCGGGGTCACCGCGGTGATCAACGGCACCGCGGCGGCGGTGATCGAAACCTGCCGCAAGCACCGGATCACGGCCTACGCCGCGCGCAATGGCATCGTCGGCGCGCTGCGCGAGGAATTGATCGATACCACGAAGGAATCGCCCGCGGCGATCCGCGCGTTGCGCCACACGCCCGGCGGTGCGTTCGGTTCCTGCCGCTACAAGCTGAAATCGATCGAGCAGAACCGCGCGCAATACGAACGGCTGATCGAAGTCTTCCGCGCACACGACATCCGCTGGTTCCTCTACAACGGCGGCAACGATTCGGCCGATACCGCGCTGAAACTTTCGCAGATCGGCAGGGCGCTGGGCTACGACATCCGCTGCATCGGCGTGCCCAAGACGGTGGACAACGATCTGGCGGTGACGGATTGCTGCCCCGGTTTCGGTTCGGTCGCCAAATACACCGCGGTGTCGGTGCGCGAATGCGCGCTGGATGTCGCGTCGATGGCGCAATCCTCGACAAAAGTATTCGTGATGGAAGTGATGGGCCGGCACGCGGGCTGGATCGCAGCTTCCGCGGGGCTGGCCGGTGAAGGACGCAACGACGCACCGCATATCATCCTGTTCCCGGAAATCACGTTCGACGAGACGAAGTTCCTGCAGCGCGTGCGCGAAACGGTGGACCGCGTCGGCTGGTGCGTGGTGGTGGCCTCGGAAGGCATCAAGAACCCCGAAGGCAAATTTCTTTCGGAAGCGGGAACGACCGACGCCTTCGGCCACGCGCAACTGGGCGGTGTGGCGCCGGCCCTCGCCTCGCTGGTGCGCGACAAGTTGAAACTGAAGGTGCATTGGGCGTTGCCGGATTACTTGCAACGCTCCGCACGGCACATCGCCTCCAAGACCGATGCCGAGCAGGCCTACGCGGTCGGCAAGGCCGCGGTCGAATACGCATTGAAAGGCATGAACGCGGTGATGCCGGTGATCGTGCGCACGTCCGATTCGCCGTATCGCTGGAAGATCGAACCTGCGCCGCTGGACAAGATCGCCAACCAGGAGAAGAAACTGCCCCGTTCGTATCTGACGAAAGACGGTTTCGGCCTCACCGCCGCAGCGCGCAAATATCTGTCGCCGCTGATCCGCGGCGAAACGCCGCCGCCGTACGGCAAGGATGGCTTGCCGGAATACGTGGAGTTGAAGAATGCCGCAGTCAGGAAAAAACTGCCGCAATACGAGTCCCAGGCTTAGCGGGCTGATCGCGGCGGTGTTCGCCCGCTCGGCGCCTCAACGGGGATTGGTCGCGCTGATGAACCAGGTGCTCGATGGCGCCCACACGCCGTTCGCGCGCACGAACGGCGCGAGCGTTTCGCGCAGCGCCGTCACGACCTGCGGTTTCAGCCTCTCTCCTTCCGCACCTGCCAAGCGGATCACCTCGCCGGCGGGACCGAGCGCCATCGCGAACTCGATCGCATCGTCGATGTCGCGGCCGATGCAGATGGCGCAGTCGTAGCGTTCGAAATTGATCCGCTCGTAACCCGCGCTGCGCAGCATCAAGCTCACCATGTCGGGGCCCGACATGGAAAACGGCCCCGGTCCGCAGTGCACCTGATCGGTGTCTTCGTGCGACACCACCGGCACGATCTGTTTCACGCGCAGTTCGGCTTCGTGCAGCCACGGGTTTTCCTCGCGGCGCCGCCAGACGATCTGCATGAAGGTGCCGCCGGGTTTCAGCGCCTTGCGAATGTTGCGCATGGCCGCACCCGGCATTTCGAAGAACATCGTGCCGAAACGCGCGAACGCGTGGTCATAGGGCCCGTGCAGATCGTCCGCCTGCGCGTCGCCCACGAAGAAGCGCGCGTTGGCCGCGCCTTCCTCGCGCGCAAGCGCTTGCGAATCGCGAATGAAATTGGCCGCGCAATCCATGCCGACCGCTTCGCCGCGCGGTGCAACCGATTTGGCGATGCGCACCGTGCTGTCGCCGAAGCCGCAGCCGACGTCGAGCACGCGCTCGCCGTCGCGATAGTTGCAGCGTTGCAGCGCCGCATCGCTGTGCTGCGACAGGCCTTCCACCAGCAGATGCCGGAAACGGCAAAACTTGTCGTAGAGAACGGTGTTCCAGGCTTCGACGATGATGCTGTTGTCGGCTCCCATCTCTGCCTCCCGGTTCGAGACGACCTGCTACCGCATCAGGATTCCGCGAACAGCCGATTGAGTTCCGCATACGCGGCGTTGTCGGCGAACCCATCGAAGCGCCCATCGACAAGGCTGCGCGCGGCCCGCATGAATCCGCCCCACGCCGCACCGGCCAACGCGCTTCCGACACTGATGCGGCGCACGCCGAGCTTCGCGAGATCGCCCAGCGTGAATTCCGCCGGCCAGCCGACCAGCACGTTGACCGGCTTGGGGGCGACCGCCTGCACGATCGCGCTGATCTGTTCCGGAGTTTTCGCGCCCGGCGCGTAGAGGCAATCGGCACCGGCCCGCGAATACGCCTTCAATCGTTTCAAGGATTCGTTCAACGCATCGGGATGCCCGGTGAGAAAGCATTCGGCGCGCGCGATCAACATCGCGTCCTCGCCGGATGCATCGATCGCCTCGCGCGCGGCACGAATGCGCGCGACCGCTTCGTCGAATTCGTACAGCGGCTGCGAGGAATCGCCGGTCGCATCCTCGATCGACAAGCCCGCCACGCCGGTTTCGATGCAGCGGCGCACGTTCTTCTTCAAGCCATCGATGCCGCTCGCGTGGCCGTCCTCGAAATCCGCGTTGACCGGCAGGGTTGTGGCTTCAACGATTTCACGGCAATGCGCCAGCACCGCTTCCAGGTCCATTGCGTTGTCGGGACGTCCGTGCGACCAGGCGAACCCGGAACTGGTGGTCGCCAGCGCATTGAAGCCCAGTTTCTCGAGTGCGCGCGCGGAACCGACATCCCACGGATTGGGAATCACGAAACAGCCGCTCTCGTGCAGCTTGCGGAAGGCCGCGCGGCGTGCGGCCAGGTTTTTCGTATCCATCGTGCGATTGTGGCAGAACGGCTGCCGAGCAGGAACAACAAAACAACTTTCGACTCATGGTTGCGGCAATGCCTGCTGTTGCATGCGGCTTGACTTGCCCCTCCCCCGATTTTGTAATCTTGTGTCGCCTGATTGCGGGCGAATCATTTCAAGGGGAAACACATGCGTTCTTGGATTGCGCGGCTTGCCGTGCTGATGTTTGTCGGCCTTTTTGTGACTGGTTGCGCGGGGATGCAGCGATCGAAAGAGCATCCAATGCCCACTGTGCAACCGGACAAGGGCCTCGTTTATTTCTACCGTGAGAGCAGTTTCAAGGGGGCGGGAATTCAATACGACATTCGCGACAACGGCAGTGTCATCGGTGCGTTGCAAAGCGGCACGTATTTCTACGAGAACGCAACCCCCGGGCCGCACACCTACAGCGCCAAGACCGAGGCAACGAGCGAAGTGAGCTTGAACGTGGAGGCCGGCAAAACGTACTACGTCAAAGGCTCGATCACCTTCGGCTTCGTCGCGGGGCATCCCAAGCTCGAGATCGCAAATGAGGCTGACGCACAGGCGGCATTGTCGAAGCTTGATTACGCGGTGAAGCCCGGCACCGGCGTCAACTGACCTCATCGCTGCCTCAATCGAGCCCCGGCAGAAAAACCGGGGCTTTTTTCTGTGTTGGCGGCCGAACTCTTGCCGTTATACTCGCGCGATTGCCCGGGACGGGTTGAGGCGAGAAGGGGTTTCCCATGTTGCTGGAAGGCGATAACGGTTTGTGGATCGCGATCGGCTGCGCGATCGTGGCCATCCTCTACGGCGTGTTCTCGACGAGCTGGATCATGAAGCAGTCCAGCGGCACCGAGCGTATGCGCGAGATCGCGCTGGCGATCCAGGAAGGCGCGCGCGCGTATTTGAATCGCCAGTATTCGACCATCGCGATCGCCGGCGTGGTGCTCTTCGTCATCATCGGCTTCGCGCTGAATTGGGGCACGGCGATCGGCTTCGCCATCGGCGCGATCCTCTCGGGCGCAGCCGGCTACATCGGCATGAACGTCTCGGTGCGCAGCAACGTGCGCACCGCGGAAGCCGCGCGTTCCGGCCTGGCAGCCGCACTGAAAGTTTCGTTCCGCGGCGGCGCGATCACCGGCATGCTGGTGGTCGGGCTTGCGCTGCTGGGCGTCACCGCCTACTACGTGATCCTGACGCACGGCTTCGGCTACGCGCAGGAAGACGCGCTGCACGCATTGGTGGGCCTGGCGTTCGGCTCCTCGCTGATTTCGATCTTCGCGCGCCTCGGCGGCGGCAT
>Ga0070740_10004383_pt1 | contig 13926 bp, 11 predicted proteins | sample Coa_R2_FD_67286 | JGI IMG/M metagenome (GOLD analysis project Ga0070740, IMG submission 67286) | Surface soil microbial communities from Centralia Pennsylvania, which are recovering from an underground coalmine fire - Coalmine... | ecosystem: Environmental > Terrestrial > Soil > Unclassified ... | reverse complement strand
CCGGCAGCGGTGTCGCGTCCGGTAAAGGCAAGGGCGGCGATATCGGAATAAGGGATGGTCAGTTTTGTGCGTTCATTGGCGGGAATGACGCGCACAGCGGAGTCGGCGAGGGTCTTGCCGCTGCGGCGGTCAAAGACATAGCCGTTGATCTGGCGGCCGTCTTTGAGCGTGAGGGTTACGTCGCCGCGGTAGTCAAAGGCTTTTTCGAAGGCCTGATGGATTTCTTCATCGCTGGCAAGAGACGGAATCCAGCCTTCAAGCTGTTCGCGCTTGGCGCCTTCGGCTACTTCGAGCTCGTCGGGGTTGGCGATATGTGCGGGCTGGCTCATGCTGTGGTTCCCTGCGCCTCGACGACGTTCACTTTGGTTTCGATCTGGACGAGCGGGTTGAAACTGTGCACCGGCTTGACCGGCTCGTTGAGCAGGTCGAGCGCGCCACGATCTTCGTACTTATCGAAGAAGGTGGCGATAGCGGTGTCTAGCAGTCCACGAAGCGAGCCGAACGTATAGTAGACGCCGGAGGCTTCGTATCCGGAGTGGACCATGCAGTTGGCGCACTTTGGATTGCCGGATTCAGTGCCGTAGTTTGACCAATCGGTCGTGTCGATCAGCTCCTGAAAAGTGTCAGCATAACCGTCCTGCAGCAGATAGCAGGGTTTTTGCCAGCCGAAGATGCTGTAAGCGGGCATGCCCCACGGAGTGCAGCTAAATTCGCGCTTGCCCATGAGGAATTCCATGTACATGGGCGAGGCGTTGAACTTCCAGGTCTTCTTGCGGTTCGACAGAATGGCGCGAAAGAGACGGCGCGACCGTGCGCGTCCGAGGAAGTGTTTCTGGTCGGGGGCCTTCTCGTAGGTGTAGCCCGGAGCGACCATCATGCCTTCGACGCCAACTGCCATCAACTCATCGAAGAAGGCGCGGACGGAATTCGGGTCGGCTCCATCGAAGAGGGTGGTGTTGGTAGTGACGCGGAATCCTGCGGCAACGGCGGCCTTGATACCTTCGAGCGCGATGTCGTATCCGCCTTCACGGCAGACGGAGAAGTCGTGGTGCTCGCGCTGGCCGTCGAGATGGACGGAAAATGACAGATATTTGCTCGGCTTAAAAAGGTGAAGCTTCTCTTTAAGAAGCAGCGCGTTCGTGCACATATACACGTACTTCTTACGCGCAACCAGGCCTTCTACAATCTTGTCAATCTGCGGGTGAAGAAGAGGTTCGCCGCCGGGAATCGAGACCATCGGCGTGCCGGATTCTTCGACGGCGCGGAAGCACTCTTCGGGCGTCAGCTCCTGCTTCAGGATGTGCGCCGGGTATTGGATCTTGCCGCAGCCGGCGCAGGCCAGATTGCAGCGGAAGAGCGGCTCCAGCATGGTGACGAGCGGGAAGCGCTTGCGCCCTTTGATCTTCTGTTTCAGGACGTAAGTGGCGACCGTCCACGCCTGGGAAATTGGTACAGCCATTTGCCTCCTTGAGTTCTATTACTCACTCTACGATCTCTGAGTTTGACTCGATGATAAGGACTGTGCCCCATAGGAGCGCAGCATTCTTCTTAAGTTTACGGGCGTCATCGATGCTATCTGTTGATCCGATAAAGTGCCTTGATAATTCCAGAGAGGCTCAGTATTTGCCGGATACCCCCATATCTTGTACTTCATCTCTCCCATATTCTTGACTGCCAAATCTAAGCTTCGCGTTCCATCGCGCGCTTGTAGGTTGTAAGCGCCAGCAGCGGGAAGTAGTTCCGATACTCATGATAGGCGAGATAGAAGACTCGCGGGAATCCGGTTCCGGTGTAAATCGCTTGACGCGCCACTCCTTTGCCTGTGCTCTCGTCCCAGTTGCCGTCTTTTTCCTGATGTTCGAGCAGCCAGCGGATGCCTTTGGCCACGCTGTCGCTGCGGGTATCGCCCGCGGCGAGCAGACCAAGCAGCGCCCATGCCGTTTGCGAAGGCGTGCTCACGCCGACGCCGCGAGTAGTCGGGTCGTCATAGCTGCCGCAGCTTTCGCCCCATCCCCCGTCGGCATTCTGCACGGAGCGGATCCACTCAGCGGCCTGCTGAATTTGCGGCTCATGGTTCCAGACACCGATGGCTTCCAATCCGCGCAGGACGAGAAACGTCCCGTAAAGATAATTCACACCCCAGCGGCCGAACCAGCTACCGTCCGGCTCCTGCTCATCGTAGATAAATTTGATGGCTTTTTCCACGCGCCGGTCTTTACGCGTGTAACCATACATGGCCAGCATTTCCAGGATGCGACCCGTGATGTCGACCGTCGGCGGGTCGAGCATGGCGTTATGGTCAGCAAACGGGATGTGCTGGAAGATCATCTTCGTGTTGTCTTTGTCGAAGCTGGCCCAGCCGCCGTTTTTGCACTGCATGGCGAAGATCCAGTCGATGGCGCGCAGGCAGACATCGTGCTGGTAACGCTCGCGAGGATTATCGACTTTATTCAGCGCGAGCAGAACCTGCGCTGTATCATCGACATCCGGGTAAAACTCATTATTAAACTCGAAGTACCAGCCGCCCGGCTCAGCGTTGCGGACCTTCATGGCCCAATCGCCTTTATGGCGCACTTCTTTCGAAAGCATCCAGTCGGCGGCTTTGAGCATGCGCGGATCATTGCGGTCGACCCCAGCTTCCCCAAGCGCATAGACAGCCTGCGCCGTGTCCCATACCGGTGACTTGCATGGCTGCATGCGGAAGGTCGGCTCCGGGCAGGCAGCAGAACCGTTCGGCTCGTCGATGCCCAGCTTCTCAAACTCATCCATCGCACGGATGACCTGCGGGTCGTCGAGCGAGTAGCCGAGGCAGCGCAGCGCCACAATCGCGTTCAGCATCGCCGGGTAAATAGCGCCGAGCCCATCGGACATCTCGAAGCGCTCCAGCATCCACTTTTCAGCCTTTTTCAGCGCAATAGCGCGCAGCGGACGGATGTGAACACGCTCAGCCCAGTGGGCAATACGGTCCCACATGAGAAAGAAGTTGCGCCAGCTGATCCAGTGCTCACGGTCCCAGCGGAGGTGCAGATTGGCGTTTTCGCGTCCGCCGACGAAAAGCTCATCAATTCCCTGCTCCGGCGGAATCTTCTTGAACGGCTTTTTGGCGTACGCAATCGAAAGCGGAACGAGGATCGCGCGCGACCACGAAGAAATTTCGTAGATATTGAAGTAAAACCACTTCGGAAAGAGCACGATCTCCGGCGGAACAGCCGGGACGGCGTCATACTCATACTGACCAAGAGCGCAGAGGTAAATCTTGGTAAACGTGTTGCAACGAACGACGCCGCCGTGTGCAAGTATCCACTCGCGCGCTTTTACAAGAATCGGCTCGTCCTGGCTCCAGCCCATGAGCTTGCAGGCAAAGTAGCACTTTACAGTGAGGCTGATGTTGCCTGGGCCGCCGGGATAAATGCTCCAGCTGCCATCCTCATTCTGGAAGCGAAGCATTTCGGTGAGGGCGCGCTGCATCTTGCCTTCATCACCAGTGCCGAGAAAGCGGTGCACAAAGATGTAGTCGGCTTCCAGCATCGAATCCGCTTCGAGCTCGCCACACCAATAACCTTCTGAACTCTGCGTGGAGAAGATGTAATCGCGCGAGCGCCTGATGGCGGCTTCCACTGATTCCAGCGCGGCGTCGATTCTGCCAAATCTGGGGGTGCCGCGTTGTGTTGTTCCGACGGATGTGCTCATGCTGTCGCTAAAAATTTATCCCTGACGAAATTCTTAAGCCGCTTCCCATTCCAGTCAGAATAAAAATACTCCTGTCAGGCGGTGGGGCCGCCCTCTTTTTTTCTCCGGCGAACCCAAAGCGTCTATTTAAACAGATGCCGAAACGGGTGCCGGAGCGGACGCAATGGCTTGCACAATCTCAGGAGGCAGGCCGAAACGAACATTCTCGGGCATCACTTCTACCTCTTCGACGCTGGCAAAACCTTTTTGACGCAAATAATTTACGACGTCTTCGACCAGAATTTCCGGGGCCGATGCGCCCGCCGTAATGGCGACAGTAGATACAGTCTCAAGCCATGCCGGATCAATCGCCTCGGAGTTGTCTATCAGATACCCCCGGGTTCCGAGATTGCGTGATACCTCAACCAAACGGTTGGAATTAGAGCTGTTGTTGGAGCCGACAACGAGAACCAGATCGGCATTATGCGCAACATTCTTGACCGCGGTCTGGCGGTTTTCCGTCGCGTAGCAGATGTCCTGGGAATGAGGCCCGACAATGTTAGGGAATTTTTCCTTGAGCGCATGGATGATGTCCCGCGCTTCGTCGAGCGAAAGCGTAGTCTGCGTAAGGTAGGCGACGTGGTCCGGATCAGGCACTTCCAGCGCTTCTACTTCCGCGGCGCTCGATACAATCTGGGTTACATCGGGAGCTTCGCCGAATGTTCCCTCGATTTCGTCATGATCGCGATGTCCTACCAGAATCAGCGAATAACCCTGCTTTGCAAACTTCACCGCTTCGACGTGGACTTTCGTGACCAGTGGACAGGTAGCGTCAATGACCTTCAGCTTCAGGTCTTTGCTGCGCTGGCGGACAGCGGGGGATACGCCGTGCGCGCTGTAAATGACGCGCATCCCCTCAGGGACCTGGTCGATTTCGTCGACAAAAATTGCGCCCTTTTCCGCTAACTCATTTACCACAAAGCGGTTATGCACGATTTCCTTGCGGACATAAATCGGCGCGCCAAAGGTTTCAAGGGCAATCCTGACAATATCGATGGCGCGCACAACGCCTGCGCAAAAGCCACGAGGCTTGAGCAGAAGAACGCGCTTTTCAGAAGGCGCGGAGCCATTACCAGGCACAAGAGTCTGGGGGTCAAGAGTGGTCACTGTCACATCTATCAGTATACCGTGCCGAGAAAGGTGGGGCTAGGGCTATTGCTGCCACGAAAGTGCCCTACAGGGTTCTGGTTATCTTCGGATTTCTAAGCTCTTCTTCCAAGAATCCGACATACCTTTTCTTCAAGAGCACAGCCGTCTGCTTCTGCGCGAAGCTGTAAGGCAGCGATTATGTCATTGCTTAAAATCCGTGATGATCAATTCCTCATCATCCCATTGCCTGGTCTCGCTCTTACTCAGCTTAACTATTAACTTTTGGGTCGGGCAACGGCATACATCTCCCCAGCAATTTTGTCGAAGAGCGCCATCCGGTCATCGCCTTCTTTGTAGAGATCGAAGTGGGTGCGGTTGTCGAGATACGTGAAATGCGGGTCGGCATTCAGTCCCTTGAGCACGGCTTCAAATCTGTGAGCAGCTCCGTCAAGATAAAAGGTGTCTGCGGTGCCGACGATCAAGTGAATTTTCCCTTTCAGGTCTTTACCGCGATTTGCCCAGTCGGTTGCGACGATGTGCGCCAGATCGTAATGATCGTGCCAATAAGCGACGACTGCCGGGTCCACATCACCGGTATCGCGGTTAAACATCTTCAGCGGACGTCCATCAGGTCCGCGCGGCGAGAAAACCCACTCAAACGATGCAAGTTGGCCGCCGTAATCACCTAGAACGCGCTCCTGCCGGGCTAAATCCTCCATGGTAGCCATGACTTTTTCATGATCGCGAACGATAGGGTACGCGCCGCCATCTGGCTTACGGTAAAGGTTGGCATGCGGCGCGTAGAGATCGACCTGGCTGAAATTGTGGAAGTCGCTGGGGTCGGGCGAGGTAGACCAGGTTCCGCCAAATATCTTCGGATAATTCACCTGCAACTGCAGTGTTGCCCATCCGCCTGAGGAATGGCCCTGCAGGAAGCGTCCGCTGGCCTTCGCATCCATGCGGTATTTCGATTCGATCCACGGGATGAATTCCGTCGTAAGCGCAGCGCCCCAAGGGCCGTTATTCACCGAGTCGGCAAATTCATGCGTGCCGGTAGCAAGCGATTCGTCCAGCATGACCCAGATCATCGCCGGCATCTTTCCCTGCGCCATGCGCGCATAGATCATCTCGCCCTGCGCTTTTGCGTACCTGAGATTGCCGCCAAAGCCATGCGTCCAGTAAACGGTGGGGTATTTGTCTTTGGGATGCTCGGCGTATCCGGGCGGCAGGATGACCCATGCGCGAATATGCGTTTCGCGTCCTGAAAACTTTGTCAGCAGCGGGCTGGCGAAATCGGCGAGCTGGGCATGCTCCTCGGCGGCTTTCTGCACTTCGGGAGCAAGCGGGAGCTTTGGCGGCTGCGGCGCGGGGACTCTGCTGTTGAGCACGAAGGACGGCTCATTACCCTGACCCGGCGTCCACGCCTTCAGCGTGACGACATCGCTGATGAGATCGCCTTCCGAACGGCCTCCGTAATTGTAAGAGTGGTTCACGTCGAGGATGGCCTGCGCCTGATAATCGCCTGGTTTGATAGCGGAGAAGGCTGCGGGAAAGGCCACGTCATCTGTGTCGATGTCAACGGCTTCGCCGGGCTTGAGGTATGGCACCTCTTTTGCCGCGATGTAAACCTGGCTGGGCTGGAAGGGATTGGTGTCCACCTCTTTTGCCCCGGTTCCGGGCGCAAGAAAGATGAGCAGGCGGCCTGAAGTTGGCGCGGTGATCTCCGGGCCCGGCGTCACGCGGAAAAAGAGATGTTGCGGCTGCTGGGCGAACGTGGTTGCAGTGACGAGGATGGTGGTCAGGAATAAGTAAGTCTTACGGGCGCGCATTGGGATGGAGTGTAGCAGGCGGAATTGCACGGTGTCGCCGGAAAAATCTACCGCAAGTCGCTAAGCACACAAAAGTTGTAAGAATTTTTCATTCCATGGATGGATGACTTAGTTTGAAGAAAAACAGGTCCTTCGACTACGGCTGCTTCGCAGCCTTCGCTCAGGATGACAACTCTGAGTGAGAACTGCTATCGGCTCGTTTTAATCATCTGTTCGGCGTGCTTGAGAGAGGTGTCGGTTACGGTAGCGCCGCTCAGCATGCGGGCAATCTCTTCTCTGCGATCAGTGTGTTCGAGCAGGCGGACGGCGGTTTTGGTGCGTCCACCCTGTTCTTTTTTCTCGATCAGGAAATGCTGGTCGGCAAAGGCGGCAATCTGCGGCAGGTGCGTCACGCACAATACCTGCTGCGCACGCGAAAGAGCCTTGAGCTTCTGCCCGACAGCTTCTGCGGCGCGGCCTCCGATGCCGATATCGATTTCATCGAAGACCAGCGTGCGCGGAACCTGGGTCTTCTTTTTACCTGATTTGTTCGCGCCTTCTTCCACGCTGACTTTTAAAGCCAGCAGGACACGGGACATTTCGCCGCCGGAAGCGATCTCATCCAGCGGTTTCAGCGGCTCGCCCGCGTTAGTGGCGATGCGATATTCAACGGTATCCCAGCCGTGTTCGTTCCAGTCCGCAGAATCTTCGTTCGGAGTTACGTTCACGGCGAAGCGGACCTTCATGGCGAGGTCGTTGATCTGCGCTTCGGCTGATTTTTCCAGTTTTTTTGCCGCACTGGCGCGCTCGGCGGTAAGGGCCTGCGCGGCTTGGCGGTAGGCATCAGCTGCGTCCTTCAGGTCGGCCCGCAGCGTTTTCAGGATTTCGTCGCGATTCTCAATTTCGTTTAGTTTGGCAGCTACCTCCTCGCCGTAAGCGATAACTTCTGCAAGCGTCTGGCCGTATTTACGCTTCAGGCGATCAAGCGTGGCAAGCCGGTCTTCAATTTCGGCAAGGCGCTCCGGCGAGGCCTGAATATTTTCAGCATAGTCGCGGACGGTGGCGCTTACGTCTTCGACTGAGGCACGGGCCGAGGCCAGCTGCTGCGCGGCTTCCTGAAATTTCGGGTCGTAGTGAGTCAGCTCTTCAAGATGCTTTTCGGCAGCGCGCAGCGTCGTCTCGGCAGAGCCGGCTCCTTCATAGAGAAGCTCGTGCGCGCTCATGGCGGCAGCATAGAGCTTTTCGGCATTCGAGAGGACGCGGCGTTCGGTTTCCAGCGACTCGTCTTCGCCTTCGACCGGCCTGGCGCCTTCGATTTCCTTGTGCTGAAAGCTCCAGAGGTCAACCATGCGCAGGCGGTCTTGTTCGTCTTTTTCTAATTCATTCAGCCTTTCCTGAATGGAGCGCCACTGCTCGTATGCAGCCGCAACCGCCTCTTGCGAGATATTTCCGAAGCGATCCAGAAGACTGCGTTGCTGCGCCTGATCGAAGGCGCCAAGCGTCTCACTCTGGGCGTGGACAAGGGCCAGCTCCGGCGCAAGCTGACGCAGAGCGCTTACGGTCGCAGGTTGATTGTTAATGAAGACGCGGCCTTTGCCGTTGGACTGAATCTCGCGGCGCAGGATAATCTCATGGCCCTCGCTGTCGATGCCGTTGGATTCCAGAATGGCATCCGCACCGGGGGTGGCTTCAAAGACACAAGCCACCACTGCCTTTTCGGCGCCATGACGGACTACGTCGGACGAGGCCTTATCTCCCATCAGCAACGCAAGCGCGTCGACAAGGATGGACTTTCCGGCCCCGGTTTCTCCGGTAAGAAGATTCAGGCCGGGGCCGAAGACGGCAATGGCGTGGTCTATGACAGCGTAGTTTTCCGCGCGCAGTTCGAGCAACATGCTGCGCGCAGAATACCAAATGCTCTGCCTCTTCAAGCACCTCTTTTACCGCAGAGGACGCTAAGAGCAGCGAAGGTTCACAGAAAAGGATTTCTGGTTATGCAGCGGCGGCTGGCGTGAAGCCGTCGCAGCCGCTCATAGCGCTGACTTTCAAATGCAGCGGAGCATGCTTGGGATGGCCACAGTCATCAATAAAGGTTTCAGGAGCTTGCTTGCTGTTGTGAATCTGAATCAGGGTAGGAGTTGCTGGATGGGGCTCGCCGAAGTGAGCACAAAGTCCACATTGGCCCGTATGCAGTGCGATCATAAAAGGCTCCTTTCCAGATTGGCTGCCATCATACACCTTGCATTCGACGGGAAATTTGAGTGCAAGGTTGTTTGCTGATTCCACACAAATACCGTCTTTGCTCTAAAAATAACTATCTGAATTCTCTCTCCGGACAACTTGGTTGTGACGTTTCGCGTCTGCTAACGTTAATAAATAGGCGATGACATACTCTTTGCTAGTAATGGCCTTTCTTTTCTTTCAGGCGGAGCCCGATGCGGCCGCACCGCCTGCGCCTCCCAGCGGCAGCGCCATATGGGAGATGCTGCAGAACAGCGGCCCCGTGGCGATTGCCGTTCTGCTCCTCTTGTTGCTTGCCAGTCTTTATTCCTGGGCAATCATTCTGGGCAAATGGGGCTCATTTAAGCGGGCGCGTACCCAGAGCAACCGTTTCCTCCGCGCATTTCGCAAGGCCAGCCGCCTGCAGGAGATTGCCGCCGTCAGCGAGCAGTTCAAACCCAGCCCGCTGGTGAATGTGTTCGACGAAGTCTACGAGACATATCGTCGGCAGACAGGCGGATATGGACCTCCGAAGAACATTACGGCGCTGGAGCGTGCGGCGCAGACGGCGTCCAGCGAAGCTTTGACGGTCCTGGAGCAGCGGTTAACGTGGCTGGCGACCATCGGCGCAATCTCCCCGTTTATCGGCCTTTTCGGAACCATCATGGGTATTGTCGATGCCTTCCACGGACTCGGCACAGCCGGCGCGGCAACGCTGCGGGCTGTGGCTCCGGGTGTATCTGAGGCGCTGATTACAACTGCGGCAGGCCTTGTGGTCGCAGTTCCTGCTGTCGTTGCCTACAACCAGTTCACGGCGCGGTGCCGCGAGTTCGGCGCGCGCATGGATGATTTCTCCCGCGAGCTGCTGAACAGCATGGAAGAATTCTCGGTCGCGGAAAACGAAGATCCACTGGAAAGGCAGGCCGCACGTGGCCTTCACAAGTAGAAGCGGGCACACGCAGACCTCTCTGGCGGAGATTAATATCACCCCGCTGGTAGACGTGGTGCTGGTGCTGCTGGTGATCTTCATGCTGACGGCTCCGGTGCTGCAATCGGGCATTGACGTGGCTGTGCCCAAGACAAAGACGGTCAAGGAAATCACCGAGCAGCGCACCGTGCTGACCATTGACAAAGACCAGCGCGTGTTTCTGGGTGACCAGCCGATCAATCTGGCCGACCTGCCAACGCGGCTGCAGCAGCCGGGCACGGATGCAACACACAAAATCATTTATCTCCGCGCCGATGAGCGTGTGCCGTTCGGGGCGTTTGCTTCAGTGATGGATGCGGTAAAGCAGGCCGGCATCACGAACATCAGCATCGTCACGCAGCCTTTGAATAATGGTCCGAAGTAGAGATTTGCGAGCGCCCGTTTTTCGTTGCGGCTCTGGTAAAACTGCAGGTCCCTCCGCTCCGCGCCCACAGGCGCTCCGGTCGGGGATGACAATTTGTAGATAGATAAGGAGAACAGGAAATCACCTGAAATGAGAATGAGCGCAAGAATCGAGCTTGAGCCGGACCGTCTCGGCGGTCCCGCTATTGGTTCGCTCATGCTCCACGTTGGGATTGTGGGAGCGATTGCGCTTTATGTCCTGCTTCTTGGGCGCTTCCATGGCGGCATCTGGGGCAACAATGAATCCGCTCCGGGTGCTATTCAGGCGACGCTGGTAAGCTCTGCTCCCACAATTCCGTTGCCCAGTGAGAACAAGCCAACGGAAAACGTGCTGGCAACGCAGACCCCGAGCCAGGCGCCGGCTCTTCCCGCTCCGGAAAAAACAGTGCAATCATTTCCACTGGATGCGATCCCGATTCCGGAAAAGCAAAAACAGCAGAAGGCGAAGCAGGCCCCGCAGAAATCTGAAGCTCCGGTCAAGCCCCAGCCAAAAACAACCGCGCCTACTTCCACCCGGCACGCGCAGCCTGTTCCCAACCAGCAGAACCGCGCTAACTACGGCGAAGCGGCCCAAACAAATATTCCGCGCTCAACTACAAGCAACCCAAACGGCAATAATCCCGTCGCAGTCAACGGGGGAGATTTCGGCTCGCGCTTCCCCTGGTACGTTGAATTGATTCGCAGAAAGACAGCACAGAACTGGCTGACACAGGAAGTTTCCCCCAGCACTCCGGCAGGAGCGCGCGTTTACCTGTCTTTCGTTATTGCCAGAGACGGCTCCCCCAGTCATATACAGATTGCGCAATCAAGCGGCTCACCCAGCCTGGATTCGTCGTGTTTAAGGGCAGTGCAGAGAGTTGATACATATGGTCCATTGCCCGGCGGATACAACGGCAGCACCCTTTCGGTGTCGTACTATTGTGAAGAGCCCGGACGATGAGGTTGATTTTCCTGCGGGACCAGAGAATGACGATTAGTAAGAAGCAAAAAATTTCGCCTTCGCGTTATTTCCTCTTTTTTGCAGCAATTTTCCTTTTCGGCAGTTTTGCAGGCGCCAGGGCACAGGACTGGGTAAAAACCGGCACGAACCTCGGCCAGACGAAAATTCATCTCGCTGCCGCTAATTTCAAGCCGACGTCGAACGATCCACAGACCGGTTCGCTGAAGAACGCCTTCGATACGACGCTCTTCAATGATCTGTCGAATGCAGGCATCTTCGACATGGTCTCGAAGAGCATGGCTCCTCCGCTGATGCCGGGCTCGCCGCAGGAGATCAATCTGGCGCAGTGGGCAGCGGCTCCCTCGAATGCGGACATGGTTGCATTCGGTGCTCTGGGCGTTGCCGATGGAAAAGTGACTGTCTATGGTTACTTATTCGACGCCAAAAATCAGCAGACTCCGCAGATTCTCGGCAAGCAGTATTCCGATAACGCCAGCGTCGACAATGCGCGTATGATCGCGCACCGTTTTGCCGACGAGATCATCACGCGGCTCGGCGGAATTGCCGGCATATGCGAGACGAAAATTTATTTTGTCTCCTTCCGCACAGGCAACAAAGAGATATGGGTGATGGACTACGATGGAGAGAATGAGCATCAGGTCACGCATCTGGGCACGATTTCGCTCTCCCCTCGCGTTTCTCCCGACAACTCACGAGTGGCATTTGCCGCTCTTGGCAAAAACGGCTGGTCCATTCGCATGTACTCCCTGCTTCTGAACCGGATGGTATCTTTCAACTCTCCCGGCGGGACCACCATTTCTCCGGCATGGTCCAGCGATGGGTCGAAGCTGGCCTTCTCGTCTGCGCACGACGGCGATTCCGAAATTTATACAACTGACGCCAGCGGCGGTGGACTGCATCGCGTCACTGCTTTCCGCGGACCTGATGTGTCGCCGGTCTGGAATCCAAAGACGAATGCGCAGATTGCCTGGGTAAGCGGGCGCACAGGGCTGCCGCAGATTTACATCATGGATTCGGACGGCGCCAACGTGCAGCGATTGACTGATGGGGGCTATGCCACTTCGCCTTCGTGGTCGCCCAACGGCCAGTTCCTTGCCTTTGCATGGAACCGCAAATACGGGCCGGGCGCTCCCGGCGGGCAGGACATCTACATCATGGATATCGCCAGCAAGCGCTGGACGCAGCTGACGCATGACTCCGGTCATAACGATTTTCCATCATGGTCTCCGGATGGACGCCACATCGTTTTTCAGAGAGAAGACGGCGGCGCTACACAGATATGGACCATGCTGGCCGACGGCACAGAGCAACACGCATTGACACGCGGCAGCGCCAATACCATGCCGAACTGGAGCTGGAAATAGGTTTGTCTGTAATTATTTAAGTTGGCGGACAGGAAAGTCCCCTGCCTGCCCTGTCCTGGTTAGCAACAACGCTCGTTCGAGAGCATTTACAATCGCTCCCAAAGGAGGAGATCGTGCAACACCTTCATCGTAAGTACATTGCTTCTGTAGTGAGTCTGGCAGCGCTGGTGATGATCGCCGGATGCCACAAGAAAAAGGCCGCGCCGCCTCCGCCGCCTCCACCGACAGTTGCCGCCCCGGCGCCAACGGCAGAGATCACCGTTACCCCACAGGCGATCAACTCCGGTGACAGCGCTGTGCTGACCTGGAAAACATCCAATGCCACCGATGTTTCGATTGAAGGCGTGGGACAGGTTGCCACCGCAGGCACGATGAATGTGAAGCCGACTGAGTCTACCAACTATCACCTGATCGCTCGCGGTGATGGCGGCTCGACAGATGCAACCGCGCGCCTTACTGTGAACGCCGCAGCCCCTGCCAGCAATCTGAACGAGAACGATATGGATGACCAGCTCTTCCATCAGAATGTGCAGGACATCTTCTACGACTACGATGCTTACGAGATTCGTCCTGACGCGCAGCCCATCATCGCCAAAGATGCTGCGTTCCTGAACCAGCATCCGGGCATCAAGGTGGTGATTGGCGGCTACTGCGATGAGCGCGGCTCGACGGAATACAACCTGAGCCTCGGCGAGAACCGCGCCAATGCGGCCAAGCAGGCGCTGGTGAATGCCGGAGTCAGCCCGGACCGCCTGCGCACCGTGAGCTATGGCAAGGAAAAGCAGTTCTGCACCGACCACACGGAACAGTGCTGGCAGCAGAACCGCCGCGCCCAGTTCAGCGTTGATCGCTAAACGACCTCTACTACGGCAGCATTGCGATATGCAGTGCTGCCGTTTGCTTTTGGAATACACTCAATGTAGGCCTGCAATCGCCGGGGAATTTTTATGCGAAAATTTTTGACTCACCTTACCGCCGTTGCTACACTCGCGCTTCTTTGCCCTGCTCCTCGGGCACATGCTGCCTCGAAGGAAATCATCCAGCTTCAGCAACAGGTCCAGACGCTGCAGGACATGCTGCAGCGCCTGCAGCAATCGAACGACGAGCGCATGGGCGTCCTCCAGCATCTGGTTGAGCAGTCCGCCGACAACATGAATCGTATGTCGCAGACCCTGACCAGCCTGCAGCAGGAAGTGCAGCAGCAAAGCGCAGGTGGCAATAAAATCGATCAGCTCTCTGGCCAGATGCAGAGCATGAACGATTCCATTGATGAGTTGAAATCGCGCGTTGCAAACCTGAACAAGACGATGCAGGACATCCAGGCGCAATTGCAGAACGTGAGCACCCAGCAGGCCGGCGGGGCGG
>Ga0070740_10004379_pt1 | contig 13931 bp, 14 predicted proteins | sample Coa_R2_FD_67286 | JGI IMG/M metagenome (GOLD analysis project Ga0070740, IMG submission 67286) | Surface soil microbial communities from Centralia Pennsylvania, which are recovering from an underground coalmine fire - Coalmine... | ecosystem: Environmental > Terrestrial > Soil > Unclassified ... | reverse complement strand
TGACAGTCTCGCCATCGACCCCCTCGCCTTTCTTGAGGCTCTCTGTAAGGCGGCAGACCTACGATGACGGCGGCAGCCTGACCGTGTGGTTCACCCACTCACCGCTTTTGCAGCCGGACTTGGTAGCCAGCAGCCACGGAGTCCGGGCGGGTGCAGTTGCGTCGGCATCCTCAACCGGGCGCCTTCAGGCTGATGTTTCCATAGAGCGCCAATTCTCCCGTATTTTCCCTGCTCACCTTCGGTCACTCGCTTCGGTGCTACTCCCGCGCCCTGCGGCAGCTGCGCGGCTCTGCTTTTTCGGCTTTCAGAAAATCTTTTCGGCAAAACTCCGCACAGAACGCGGACGAAAAGATTTTCCGAACCTTCCGAAAAAGCGCCGCTTGGCCTTGGGAGCGGGGCACACTCGCGTCGCTTCGCGCAAGAGTGTCCCGAGGGTAATCCGGGCAAATACACCAAGGAGAAATGACATGGCACTCTACGAAAACGAAATCAAGCTGAAGGGCTTCCTAGGCAAGGATGCCGAGATCATCACCACCAAGCAGCAGCGGACCATAGTGGTTCTGTCGCTCGCCACCAAGTCCGGCTACAAGGACAAGCGGACGAACGAGTGGGTCAACCATACCGAATGGCACCGCATCGTCGCCTTCGCTAAGCCCGCCGAGTACGCGAAGGACTTGAAGAAAGGCGACTACGTGGAAGTCGTCGGCGAACTCCGCAGCACCGAGTACGAGAAGGAAGTCGGCGAGAGCAAGAGGAAGGTGAAGGTGACCTTCCGCGACAAAGAGGTGCGCGCCAGCATCGTCAAGAAGCTGGAGTCGCCCAGAGCCGACGAGAATCCCGACGCCGAGCCGGTCAAGGAGGAGGACGCCGCGTAAGCGGCGTTCTCCTCCCCAGGAGGTGACTTATGCAGCTCTTTGAGAACACCGTCAAGCTCCGCGGATTCCTCTGCGCCGACGCCGAGGCTCCTTCGTCCGACAACCTCCGTAGTGGCTCGTTTGCGGTCCTGCTGCTGGCGACCGTCTCCGGCGTGTGGGATCTCAGAGCAGGCCGGTGGAATCCCCGCACCGACCCGCATCGCATCATCTGCCCTGGCGCTTACTTCTGCGGAATGGTTCGCGGCATGAGATGCGGGACCTACCTCGAAGTTGAAGGTGAAATCCGCGAGTGGGACGAAGATCACACCGTCGTTGTGGCAGGGAAACCCCGCGTGGCCAAGCGTGCGGTCTATGCCGTTCATGCAATCCGCATTACCAGGCTTGATCGGCCAGACGCTCTGGTCGATTTCGGCGAGGACGGTTAACACCCGTCCGCCGCCACCCGCGGAGAGGCTGGTGCTTCTCCGCATTTCTTCCGTTGATGCCGCATTTCCGTCGCGGCGGAAAGGATGCCAATGATCGCCAATGCCGTCTTCGTCGCCACGCTGATCTTCCTTGCGCTCGGCTTCTGGTCGATGCACGAGCTGCACTTCCTCGTGCCGTGGCGCGGCCTCATCCTGCACACCTATCTCAAGAGCATCGCGCTTTACTGCGCTCTGCTCTTCGCCAATATCCTCGGCCTCACCGTCTGGATCGAACGCAAGTTCTTCCTGCGCGATACGGGACGCAAGCTCCGGCATCTCGACCAGGAGATACACACCGGCCAAAGCGAGCTGTCCGCCGAAATCCTCGCGCAGTTCGGCGACGAGGAAGAACGGTAGCCATGCAGAGCGAGGATCAGTATCTCGAACGCACACCGGACCTTGTAGAGAAGGTGCGTGCCATGCGCGAGGCCGCGCAAAAAGAGATGGATCGCTTCACCAGTGTCGCCGACTACGACGTGCGTCGTCTCGTCGGCCACGGCCCGATGCCTGCGCCGGTTTCTGCCGAAACCGTCGCGCCTTCTCCTGTCATCCAGCGACCGAAGAAGGCCGCTGGCAAATCCGCGCCCACTCAACCCGTATTGGAATTTCCGCCTGCTCCTGCGGAGGGCGGCGGTGACGGAGAACCCGCATGAGGCTGGATATTCCCAACGAACAGCCGCGCCGCCGTGAGGGTGACAATGCCAGCCCCGGCGCGCCGGACGCGCGAACGCCTGCGCGCCGCGTGTCTGAAGACCCTATCCATCCTTATCTGAAAGCGCGCGATGAATACGCCAGCGACTGGCGTCGGAGCCGTCCGTCCGTGGAGCGCAGGCGCCGTGAACAGGACGTGCCGCGCGAGCGTCGCCGTCCCGTTGCCTCAGCGGACCCACGCCGTCCGGCTCGTTCCGCCGGCAACGTCGTCGGTCTGGAGCTGCGCCCGGAGGAGAAGCAGCTTCTGCGCGAGGCTGGCCGCTTTCGCGTCGTCCGCACAGCGGATCTCCGCGACTCGCTCTACAACGGAAAGACGCGTCAGCTCGAAAATGACCTCAAATATCTCCGCGACAAAGGACTCATCGAAACTCAGCACGTTAACCTTCGCCGCGATGGGCGTAGGCGCACCATCGAGCGCGTCGAAGTCGTCACGCTCACCAAAGACGGTCGCCGCCTCCTTATTAAGGATGGCAGTCTTCCCGAAGACCAGAAGGTCTACGCCGGCCTGGTCAAGCCCCGCGAGGTCGAACACGACTCACAGATTTACCGCGCTTATCAAAAGGAGGCCGAACGCATCGAGCGCAACGGCGGCACCAATCTCCGTGTGCGCCTCGACTTCGAAATCAAGGCCGACGTTCAAAAGGCAATCTATCGCGAACGCAAGGCAGACCCGCAGCGTGACATGGCTGAGATCAAACAGCAGGTCGCCGAACGCTACGAATTGCCGTTCGTAGATGGCAAGATACAGATTCCCGACGCTCGAATCGATTACGACCTGCCCCGTGAAAACGATCAGGACCAGGGTTCTCGCAGCGGCCATCAGGACATCGAGGTTCTGACCGCTGCTTACCATGCCGGGCATCTGCGCTCGAAGGCGCAGGCCGGCTTCCGCAACTATGCCTCGCGCGCTGACCGCTCCTCGCTCACCGCCAAGATCGAGGACGACTCGCACCTCATGGAGAACATTCTTGACCTATGACACTCGACTACGATCCCATCGCGTCGCTTGAGTCCATCGGCTATCTGGAGCGGGAGGCTTCGTTCCTCCACCTGGTCGCCGTGCATTCCGGCTACTTCCTGCGCCGGCAGTACCACCGCTTCGCCGGCAGGGAGGGTGGAACTCTGGTCGCGCAGCTTCTCCGAAAGGCCACGCAGCGCCAGCACATCCGCGTGATTGAGTGCGGCCACGGCTGGCACATCTACCATCTGACCTCGAAGCCTGTGTACGAGGCGCTGGGACGCGCCGACTCACAGAACCGGCGCATCAAGGGCGACGGGCACATCAAGTCCCGGCTCATGGTACTCGACTTCATTCTTTCCAACCTGCGCGCCAATGTCCTCGAAGATGCCGCCAGCAAAGTCGATTTCTTCACCACGCAATGCGGCATCGCCACCGAGCTTCTGCCGCATGGCTATGCCGGGCGGCGGCTGCATTTTCCTGATGGATTTCCTATCCTCGTCACCAACGCCGGCGTTCCGCAGTTCACCTTCTTCGATGAGGGCCAGGTCACGACTACCAGCTTCGAGCGTTTCCTCAAACAGTACCAGGCACTATTTGAGGCGCTCGGCGAATTCGAGCTGATCCATGTGGCCGATGCGAAGGCCAGCAGCGCCTGCGCTCGCATCGCCTTCAACCGCTTTCTCCCTGCGGATCGGCTACGCGGCGTTACTCCGATGACGCCGCTGGGCGTCGAGCATTTCCTCGAATACCTCGCCGCCAGCCTTCGCTATGACGCGAAGGGCGGCGTCACCAGCGCCCGCGACCTCCAACTTCTGTGCGAAGGAGAGCACCTTTACACCTCGCTTGAACACCGCGCGCTGCAGGCGGCGTGGAACAACCGTAGCACCAGCGCCGACAGAATCCGGCAGCGATTCTTGCAAAAGTCGCCGCGCGCGGCGTTCTCGACCGTGGTTCTTCCGTATCACTATCCCACCGACTCCACGAATCATCAACGCCAATCCGAAGATGGCCGCGAGACCATGCTTCAGACCGCTGGCGAGACCACACCAATCGGAGGCAAACAATGAGAAATCAAGTACCTGCACCGAGAGTCGGGGTCAAGGAGAAGTGTGTGCCGGGGCGGGAGCGACCCACGCCTGCGGGGTTTCCGCGTCGGCTCCGCCGCGCTGGTCGCTCCCGCCCCCGTCCTGCTGTTGACTCCATCCGGTACCGACTCGGGTCCATGTTCGATATCTCATCCGATCCGGAGACGGTACCAGACTCGGCTGGAGTGAGTACCAGGCATGGACCGCGACAAGTACCTGAGTCGGTCCGAAACAAGTACCAGAAAAGGACGCACCGCGGCTAGAGAGGGACCACCGATGAGCAAATTCAAGATCGAGCATGGAGCCAGCAAGATCAACCTTGTGCTGCTCAAGACCAATATCGAGGACACGATCTCGCAGGACATCGACCTGTTATCGACCTGGTCGAACAACGACCGCAAGTACATCGTCAACGAGCTGCTGCGCTTTGCGCTGACTCAGGAAGAGGACTTCTTGAAGTACAAGGCCACCCTCACAACGGGTACAGCGCGGGCTGTCAGCAGCGTGAAGTCGACGCCGACACCGACCAAGTCCATATCCGAAACCACTGCGAAACCAGATAGCTCGACAGCTCACGCATAGAGGAGGCAGACCCATCGTGCGCCAACACCCGCCTCTTCAAAGACTCGTTCGCCCGCTGGTCGAGTACCGCCTCCTGCTTTCGCTGGGGTTGAGCGCGGCCTGCGGCATCGTCCTCAATAGCTTGTTCCCGATAGACACCGCGAACCGGCTCCTCCGTTTGATCGCGCTGGAGCGACCTCCGGTCTTTCACGCTGTGGTCTGGAGCTACGACCTCTTTCTGTATTCAACTCCGTTCCTGGCCTGCTCCATGATCTTCTCGCTGCTGTACGTCCATCTATATAGGAGTGAGCAGGAATTGGCTGCGGGGTCCCTGCCTCCATATCCGGACCTGCATACCAGGACGGAGCTCTCTCTGGTACTCGGCGAGGTCCACCGTCAGCTCGTTCCCAAGCCCAGCCCGGCTCCGCAATGGCTCTCCATACCAGAGCGCGGACTGTACACCGGCATCGCATCGTTCGGCTCGATTGGTTCGGGCAAGACGTATGGATTGATTTTGCCGGCTATGCGCCAGTTGTTTGCGTATTGTGCTGACGATCCAGCGCGGCGGTTGTCGGGCATCGTACTCGAAGTGAAAGGCGATCTCTGCCGCCAGCTTCAGCGCATCCTCAAATGGTGCGGACGGGAACGGGACTATGTCGAGGTCTCGCTCGACGGCGACATCCGCTATAACCCACTCAACAACTCACTCGATGCCTACGCACAGGCATTCAACGTCGCCTCCATCATCACCTCGATATGGGGCAAGGGAAAGGAACCGTTCTGGCAGCAGTCCTACACGGATCTGGTCCGGTACGTGATTTTGCTCCATCGCATCCGCGATGGATACCTTACGATGGTCGATCTCTTCCGCACCGTCATCAGCGCAGGCAAACTCGAAGACATGCTGACTGAGGTTGGCTCTCGCTTCAGTACGACGAGCTACATCGGCCTTAATAAGGATGCGTACCGGGAATACGAAAGCCTGTTGTTGCCGCTTGGCTTCGAGTGGAATAAAGACGCGGCCCTCTACCTGATTGCGTGGACGGACGCGCTGGAGAGGCTGCTCACCGAGCAGACATCCGCAACCTTCGATGTCTTTACTCGCAAGCCATACCGGCCGGAGCAGCGCGACCGCTTCGACAGCATCCAGTATTGGTATTGGGAGCACTGGAAGTTTTTTCGCTCAGAGGTCAAGACAAGCATCATCCAGGGCATCGCGGTCTTTCTCTCGTTGTTTGAGACCGATCCCGACGTGCGCCGCGTCTTCTGCCCACCGAAAGAACTCTACGATGGCAAGCCATGCGCCAACGATCCCGCTGGCCGCGTTCTGCCTCCCTTCGACGATCTGATCGAATCAGGCACCGTCGTCGGCCTGAACTTTCCAGTTGCGCTGAACCCGGCTCTCGCCAAGACCATCGGCACCATGATGAAGATCGACTACCAGCGTGCCGTACAACTCCGCATCCCCCGGATGGATGCTCACCCGGAGCGGCACTTCCGTCCGACTGTCTTCATCTGCGATGAATATCAGAACTTCGCGACGGTGGGCGGTGACAACCCCACCGGCGATGAACGCTGGCTCTCGATTTCGCGTCAGCCGAAGTGCATTCCCATCGTCGCCACGCAGAGCATTTCGAGCCTCAAGGACGCGCTACCCAACGAAGGTGTGAAGACACTGCTGCAGGCACTGCGTAATAAGGTCTTTCTCACAACAACCGACCCCGAGACGGCCCGGTACGCTTCCGAGCTGTGCGGCAAGGCCGACCGTACCCGTATCAGCTATACGGTCTCCGAGTCATCGACCAACGCCAACGTGGGCTGGCTGAGTGGCCGCACCTCTTCCAGTAAAGGTTCCGTCTCCGCGTCCAAGCAGTACCAGAAGCATAAGGAGCCGCTCTTCGAGGAGAAGGTCTTCTTCGATCTCAGGAACGCGCAGTCGGTGGTCGTCGCCTTCGATGGCATCAGCCCGGTGCCGCCGACTTACTGCTATCTCAAGCCGGACTTTATGCCCGTCACCATGTCATGGTTCGAGCAGGAGCGGATCGCCTTCGATCCAGAGAGGATTTCCGCGTGAGCTTTGAAGTCATCATCCCGTTCATTAAACCCATCGAGCATCTGCTCGCCAGCCGCACCGTTTCCGAGATCATGGTCAATCCCGATGGCTCCGTATGGATAGAAGAGGGAGGAGAGATCATTCGACAGCCGAGTATCCGCTTTGAAGATGGAGCATTGATGACTGGCCTTGAAGTCATCGCCAACCGCTTCGGCAAGAAGCTGGATGCAGATTCGCCGATCCTGAACCTGCGCCTACCGGACGGCAGCCGCATGGCGGCGCTCGTCCCGCCTGTGGTCAATCCAAGCCCAATGATGACGATCCGTCGGTTCACCGCGAAGGGCTACACCATCCACGATCTGATTGAGCGCAAGGCCCTCACCGAAGCCGAGGCAGATATTCTGGCAGAACACGTCCGTCGAGGCGATAACGTCTTGATCTCTGGAAGCACCTCATCAGGAAAGACGACGCTTGCGAACGTGCTGGCCGCTTTCATACCCGATAACAAGCGCATCCTGATCATTGAGGATGTCGCTGAACTTGATATTAAGAAGCCCCATGTCGTTTCGGCCGAGGTCCAGCTCGATACCCACAGGAGTCGGATCGACTTCGCCGAGTTGCTTCGAGCGTATCTCCGTCATAACCCGGATCGGATCATCATAGGCGAGATTCGCGGCCCCGAGGCGCGTGTGTTTCTCGACGCGCTCAATACCGGACATCGCGGGTCGCTCTCGACCATTCATGCGAATAGCGCCGGGGATGCGTTGCGACGCCTCGCCCAACTCGCCATGCGCGGCTCAGGCGGCGTCCCGATGCAGGACGTCACGGAAGAATGTAGGCGATCCATCGATCTGATCGCGCACGTCGCCAATCAGGATGGCTGGCGACACATTACGGAGGTTCGCACGTCCAACGAGTTCGCCAACGGGGAATGACACAGTTCTGCCGAGGTTCTCAAGGCGCCGGAACCTCCCATCCCTGATCAGTCAACTGGAGGTCGACGATCTCGTTCGATCTTGATATTCCGCTGACTGTCGCTCGCACATCCCCAAACTCACGCTGCACATCGGACCGTTCTGCCCAGGGAGCCAGGTCTGAGATTTTGTAGGTGTAGGTAACCTCGGTTTGAGTAGCCGCACCCATCGTCGCCGGCTCCGTCCATTTGACGATCGAATCGACCGTCTTCTCTCCATAGCAGAAGCTGGTCGTTTGCCCCAAGATGCCGGGCGTCTTTTGGAAGTGTTTCTGCCCTGCAGCAGTGAGTTCGTAGCGCTTCACAGGCTGCGGTGGAGTGGGGCCGTGCAGGGCATCTAGCATTCCATGAACGACAGCGGTCGTATTGCTCGAATACACGAGGCCAGCTTGTTCCAGCACGGCCATCTGGATAGCAGTATCGGATTGAAGCCTCTGCTCGGATTCAGTGACATCCACAGGAAACTTCCGGCTAATCATCGTACAGGCTTCGCCGTGTTTCGCCAGATACTGATTGATGGCTGTTCTGAAATTGGCACCGCTCGGCTTCCTCGTGCTGTTGCACGCGGTGAGGGCGAGCATGCTGCACATGAAGGCTAAAGATAGGAAGCGCATGAATTGTTCCTCCGAATGGATGATTAAATCGGTCTTGCAAGTAGGTGCCTACCGGATCAGCCGGGATTCGCACGTAGAGCCGCCGTCTCGGCCCACGCCAAATCCACAAAATCTGTTATGAGTTTCTGGTCATGATCCCGGCGAGTGAGGATCCCGCTCTTTACAGTAAGCAGTCGGTCAGAGAATGATCTGATGACGACCTCAGAGCGGTATGACGTTGCCGAGAATCTGGTCATCAAAGCTATGCCGACATGCTGCGTCACTAGCCACAACGCCTCCTTTAGGGAAATGGCCTCGGCTACAAATCGGAGCGACACGCCAAGACTCTCAAAGTGCCTGACGATTTCTTCATGTCTTCCCGGAAGCATCTTTCGCATGGTCGATATCATCGGTTCATCCGCCAACTCTTCTGGTCGGATAGTGGACTTTGTTGCGAGGCGATGACCCACGGGCAGGCAAGCCACGAGAGGTTCTTCAAAAAGAAGACGAGTCGACAAGTCGGGCTCCATGACTGGGAGAATTCCGAATCCCACATGGAGATCTCCATGAAGGATGCCTTCCACTATCTGATATGTCATTAGGCTCTCTCTCGTCACCAGTGGCGAGCCAATACCTGTTGGAGGAATGCGCCGAATTACATCCAGCAACTTCGTATTGAGATAAGTCGAGTATCCAATGCGCAGATCGTTCGTCTGCGCTCTGACAAATGCTTGTACGCGGTCCAAGCCAAGCCACGCATGCCTGACGGATTCTCGCGCCGAGAGAAGGTAAAGGCTACCGGCTTCGGTCGGAAGCATTACTTTTCCTACCATGCGGAAGAGAGGAGTTCCGGTTTCGCTCTCTATACTCTGAACGCGCTTACGGGCAGCGGACCTGCCGATGCCCAGGTATTTCCCAGCCGCTTCAAATGAGCCTTTCTCCGCCACCGCGAGGACGGCAATTTGCCCGTCCATTGTCACCCTGAGCCGACGCATAGCTGGGCCTAAAACTGCTGTGCAGGCCCATTCGCCGGGCCGGTCGTGGGGAATCGCCTGCCTGCATGTCTAGCGATTTAAATAGTCGCTCAAATCACACTTCCTCCGACCATTCTTGCTCTGACCGTCTTTGGCGGCTGCTTTGCCCACTTCCCAACTCCCTTAAATATCCCCGACTCCTTGGTGCCCGTTCCTCTGCGCTGAGGCACGAAAGCGCAGCATCGAGACTGCTAGTGGTTGGGGTACCGAACGCGAGCGGAACAATCTGAATCTGTTTTCGGAAGCGCGTACGTGCCTTGTTGGAGCATTGAGCCGATCCGCTACGCTCTGCGTTGCCATCCTCTCAGTCCAGCCGTCAAGAAAGTTCTTCGTTGAATCTTCATTCACTCCTCTCAACCGTGAAAGCTCTTGTGAATCAAAGGCACCTCAATCTCCGTAATGCCCGAGTACCTATTGCTCACTCGAAACTTGTTCGCATGGGAAGGTCTTGCTCATCGATTAGTGACGCATAATCAACCTTCGCGTTGCATTATGTCTGCAAGGAGAGCCTTCTTGGCGACAAAAAACGACAAATGGACAACCGGACAGCGTTCATCGTGGACCTGGCGCCGCAGCGGGCCCCGGAGAATACATGTCGCGCCTATGACAGTTCGCTGCAACGTCTTGGGGTGCTGCGGATCGCTCCGGGAACTGACGGAGCCGCCCGTGAGCGTGCCACTTCCGTTGGCCGTCCCGAGCGAGAAAGCTGATGCATGGCAGAATTGATGGGCGTATATCCTCGTGTGGTCGGTGCCAGCGGCGTGAAGAATTCGTTAAAACGCGACGTGCAGAATTATCCCCTGTACTTTATGCTGTGGACTCTCCTCGGCCTCTTCTTCTTCAGCCAGGGCGTGACGCAAAGGCTCGTTTCGTATGATCCGACTCCCTGGTGGCGTTACCTGCTGGCGTGGCTTTTGGGAGTCTACATCTGGGCGCTTCTGACCCCTGTCATACTATGGCTCGGCCGACGATTTCCTGTTGAACGCCGCAACTGGTCGCGCTGGCTCGGGGTCCATCTCCTACTAAGTGCAGGTTTCTCGATCTTCGAGCTGAGCGCGGAAAATGTACTGTATTCCCTCTTGCATCTGTTTCCGTCAGTCACGAAGGGGTTGGGGACTATCATCGGTCAGTCGTTAGTCCGTGGCTTTCATGGCGGAGTACTGGACTATTGGATCGTTCTCTGCGCTCAGTGGGGAGTTCGCTATTATCACCGGTATCAGGAGCGCTCAGAGGAAGTGTTGCAGTTCCAACTCAGAGCGTCCGAGTTGCAGTCGCAGCTCGTCAACGCTCAACTGAACGCGCTCAAGATGCAACTGCAGCCTCATTTCCTCTTTAATACGCTGAACGCGATCACGGTGCTTGTTCGCCAGCAGAAGAGCCGAGACGCAGAACACATGCTCGGCCTCCTAGGCGACCTTCTGCGTGGCGTGCTGGAGGACGTAGACGCTCAGACAGTTTCGTTGCAACGCGAACTTGAGTATTTGCAACTCTACCTGTCGATTGAACAGGTGCGTTTCGCGGATCGTCTGCGGGTCGAAATTGCGGTCGACCGAGTCGCGCGAGAGGCTTCGGTCCCCCAACTGATAATGCAGCCCTTGGTCGAGAATGCAATTCGTCATGGCATTGGGCGTAGCTCGTCAGCGGGCAGAATTTGCATTCGTGGAGCCGCGGTCGATGACCGTGTCGAGGTCAGCGTTCAAGACGATGGCCCCGGACTCCCGGAAGGTTCCGGCAAAGACCAGGGCATTGGCTTGACAAATACGCGCGAACGGCTGCGACAGCTCTACGGCCAGGATGCAAGTCTGGAGATTGAGAACGGCAATGGCCGAGGGGTGATTGTCACCATGAAATTCCCCTTTCGCCGACATTCAGAGATTATGGATGCGTATGCGATTGACAACCCTGATCGTTGATGACGAACCCTTGGCGCGGGAAGGTTTGCGGGCTTTGCTCGCCAAGGATGCTGACGTGTCAGCCATCGCCGAAGCGAGAGACGGACATGATGCTGTTATGGCGATTCGCGAGACCCATCCCGATCTCGTGTTTCTCGACGTTCAAATGCCGGAGATGGGCGGCTTCGACGTGGTAGAGACCATCGGTGCGCGAGCGATGCCCGGCGTCGTGTTCGTGACTGCCCACGATCAGTACGCCATCCATGCATTCGAAATCAATGCGCTCGATTATCTGCTGAAACCGGTAATCGAAGAACGCTTTATGCAGGCGATGGCCAGAGCCAAAGAACGTCTTCGCGCGAACGTGGCCGACGCTAGTCGGGCAATTCTCGGGCTTCTCGAAACCATCGCGTCACCCAACAAGTACGTGAAGCGTTTTGCGCTCTGGTCGGCAGGAAAAACTACATTCCTCAATGTCGAGGAGGTGGACTGGATACGAGCGGCGGAAAATTATGTTGAACTCCACGCCGGCAAAAGGAGTCACATGCTCCACGTGACTATGAATGCTCTCGAGAAATCACTCGATCCGGAGATATTCCTTCGCATTCACCGCTCAATTATGGTGAACGTCGGCTGCATTCAACATATACAGATCGGCCCTCGCGGCGAATATGTAGTCACCTTAAAAGACGGATTGTGCTTGCAGTCAGGGCGAACCTACGCGGAGCGCCTTCGAACCTTGGTAACGAACCCTTTCTGAACCATTCGTTCAACCCATTCGTCAAAGAATTCCATCGATTGGTCAAAGCCTCCTTTAGGTGGGACACCGCCACAGTCCACACTGGTTCCGAAGCGGAGGCCAAGCGTGAAATCGAAAGCGATCGTGCTGTTTGTGGCTGCTGCAGTGCTGTTGTTTAGCTCCTTATGGGCTGAATCCATCGAATATCCCCAGGATTTCCGACGCTGGGTGCACGTAGGCACCGGAGTCGTACTGCCCGATGCCGATGCAAAGCTTATAAGCGAACAAGGGATGCATGACATCTTTGCGAACCAGGAAGCCGCGAAGGGGTACGCATCAGGTGACTTTCCCGATGGTTCGATGATCGTATACGAACTACGCGAGGCCAAGCCAAAGAACGGGGTCATTGTCGCGGGTGAACGAAAGAGAGTCGATGTGATGATGAAGAATTCACATCTCTACAAGAGCACGGGGGGATGGCGCTTCGAAAGATTCTGGGCGAATGATCAGACCCACAACGCGCTTCAGGACTCGGGGACGATGTGTTTCTCCTGCCATTCAAAAGCCCAGACACACGGATTCGTCTTTAGTCAGTTCCGATGAGTGCCTGCCCCTACTCAAAGGTCGTATGTCCCACACGAAAGGCTTGTGTCGATTGGGAACCATTTCATTGAGGTGGCGATGGACACGATGGAGCCTTGGGTTTCTCCTGGCTTGTATGGTGCGGATTGCACAGCCTCAGGAGCCGAAGCCCGCAGAACCTACTGTCAGTGCCGCCAACCGAGCTGTGCAGACGCATCTGCCGCTCGATGATCGACAGGATTTCGAGGATGCGACGCGCGGCTTCATCGCGACGACTCCTGATACGGATCATCCAGATCAATTTGCATTCCTCGAACATGATGCACCGCCGACCGTCAATCCAAATCTTTGGCGCCAAGCCCGGCTGAACGCAATCAACGGGTTGTTCTTGGTAACCGAAGGCGTGTATCAGATCCGTGGGCTTTCGGTGTCGAATATGACGATTGTGGAGGGCAGGACAGGGATTATCGTCATCGATGCTCTGTTCACTCCAGGAGCGGCGCGCGAAGCTCTGAAGCTCTATTATGCACACCGCCCACGCAAACCGGTTGTAGCCGTGATCTACACCCACAGTCATATTGATCACCTTGGGGGCGCAAGCGGTCTGGTGTCGCCGGTCGACGCGGATTCCAAAAAAGTCGCGGTGATTGCGCCAGCGGGATTCATGGAAGCCGTCACCAGGGAAGCGGGTGTAGCCGCGAACCTGACGGGACGACGTTCGCAATATCAGTTCGGATTTCCCTTGCCGGTTGGAGAAAAGGGGAATGTCGATGAGGGCGAGGGCAAGTTCGTGTATCGAGGAGCAAACGGAGCCGGACCAATCATTCCGCCAAACGAAACAATTGACCGGCCCATAGATACTCGCACGATTGACGGAGTGACCTTCGACTTCCTATTGGCCCCGGACACAGAAGCACCTTCAGAAATGCTTGTCTATTTGCCACAGCCCCACGTTCTAGACGGAGCAGAAGATGTGGGGCACACATTGCACAATCTGCTTCCACTTCGGGGTGCCGCAGTGCGGGACGCGAATCGCTGGGCGCAAACTCTCAACGCCGCCCTGGAACAATTCGGCGGAAACGTGCAGGTCGTGATCGACCAACACACATGGCCAGTGTGGGGCAACAAGCGCGCACGAGAGTACCTGGAAAACCACCGTGATCTATACAAATACATTCATGACCAGACGATCCGAATGATGAATGAGGGTCTCGGGCCGACCGAGATTGCTCAGGCGCTCACCATGCCACCCGGTCTGGAGAACGACTGGTCCGTCCGCGGCTATTACGGCACGCTATCGCAGGACTCAGCAGCCGTATATCAACGCTATGTCGGCTGGTATGACGGAAACCCTGCGACGCTTGACCGTCTGCCCCGCGCCGAAGAGGCCAGGAAATATCTTGAATAC
>Ga0070740_10004377_pt1 | contig 13934 bp, 13 predicted proteins | sample Coa_R2_FD_67286 | JGI IMG/M metagenome (GOLD analysis project Ga0070740, IMG submission 67286) | Surface soil microbial communities from Centralia Pennsylvania, which are recovering from an underground coalmine fire - Coalmine... | ecosystem: Environmental > Terrestrial > Soil > Unclassified ... | reverse complement strand
ATAAACCCAATTTTATTAAAACCGCTAGGAAATTACAAAAGTGAAATTTTTGTTAATGGTAAATCGTATGGTAAAATGCATGCTCGGGATTATTATAGAAAATTTGCTCTCTTAACAGGGCTTGAGGAATCAAAGAATGCCCTTGACAAATTGTTAAAGATAAATGATATTGTCATACTTGAGGGAGCAGGATCCCCAGCTGAAATAAACTTGCAACGATATGACATTGCAAATATGAGAATGGCAGAATATTGTAAATCACCTGTAATCTTGGTGACTGACATAGATAAGGGCGGAAGTTTTGCCAGTATTATAGGAACATTGGCGCTTCTTGATAAAAAATATCAGAATCTAGTCAAAGGGTTTGTTATAAACAAGTTTAGGGGAGATGTGACCATATTATATCCAAGTTATTCAATATTGAAAAAGAAAACCACAAAACCTGTAATTGGTACAATTCCTCTAATTGAATTTGATATACCTGATGAAGATTCTTTGCATGCAAATCCCAAACAAGTCTCATGGACAAAAAAATATCTTAAAACACTAGACAAAGAAATTGATCACTTGGCTTCTATTGTGAAAAAAAGTATTGATATGAAGAGTATACGAGGAATGCTAAATTGATTCTAGTAGCAATAATTGTAGCTGTATTTGCACTTGCACTTGATTTTATTTTTGGAGATCCAGTAAATAGATATCATCCAACTGCTTGGATCGGAAAATTGATTGGCAAGTTTGTACCCTATGCAAAATCAACTAATCCTATAACTGAAAAAATTAATGGAGTTTTTCTTATTGTTTTGGTGATTGCAATAGTTGCTATTTTGATTATCTTATTATCATCATCTTTGAAATACCTAGAAAATTTTGATTCAAATGAACTCTACAAAATTCTATTTATTGGTGCAAGCATAATTTTGATTGGACTTCTTCTAAAGACTACTATTGCCATAAAGGGAATGGAGGTTCATGCATCAAAAATCATGAATTATCTCTCTAAAAATGACCTAGATGGTGCTAGGACACAACTTTCTATGATAGTAAAACGAGATACCGCAAGTCTGGATAAACAACATGTTATTTCTGCAACACTTGAAAGCATCAGTGAAAACATTGTTGATGGAATAACTGGTCCACTTTTCTACTTCTCATTTTTTGGCCTAGTTGGTGCATTTGTTTATAGAACTGTAAATACTGCTGATTCAATGATAGGGTACAAGACAGAGATATTTAGAAACGTAGGCTGGTTTGCCGCTAACTGTGATAAAATACTCAACTTCCTTCCTTCTAGGATTACAAGTCTTGTAATGGTATTTTCCTGTATCATACTAAAAGAAGATTGGAGACATTCAATCCATGTCATGAAACGTGATGGTTCCAAGACTGAAAGTCCAAACGCTGGTTACCCCATGGCAACTCTAGCAGGTGCACTTGGAATAAGATTAGAAAAGGTAGAGCATTATGTATTAGGAGACGGAAATTCCGAGATAACAGAAAATCATTTCAGATCTGCAATCTCTATAATGAAAGTTACTTCAATACTATTTGTTTTACTTTTTACAATCCCTGTTATTCTGTTATTATCATATCTTGGTTGGTGGATTGATGTTTAAGGAAATATCATCTGTAATATCATTTCTAACTGTTATTCCTTCTAAGAATAGTGATCTTGAAGTTGTTGCAAAAAACATGTATCTTTTTCCAATTGCGGGAGCTTTGATTGGACTAGTCATTGGTGGTGCAGGCTATGGACTATCTTTGTTTCTTCAACCTCTGATTACTGGTTTGATCCTAACTGGAGCACTTGCAATAATCACTGGAATTCATCATACTGATGCACTCTGTGATTTTGCAGATGGAATTATGGCAAAAGGAACAAAAGAAAAAAAACTCAAAGCAATGAGAGATCCAGCTGTTGGTTCTGCCGGAGTAATGACAGTTGTGTTATATGCTGCAGGAATGATATTGGCAATTTCTATGGTGAAGGGTTTTGCATTATTTGAGGCAATTCTACTGAGTGAATTAATGGCCAAACTGTCTATGGTAATACAAGCAAATCGTGGACTTTCAGCTTGGGAAGGACTTAGTTCTCCTTTTACTCAATCCATGAAAAATCCAAAAAAACTTGTAGTAGGTGGAGCACTTGCAATAATACCTACCGTGATTTTGGGAGGAATGACAGGCATATTTGTAGTGATATCGTGTATAGGATTGTCTTTTCTATTGCTTACAATTGCAAAAAGGAGCTTTGGAGGAATTTCAGGCGATGTCTTTGGAGCAAGCAATGAATTAGTAAGGTTGGCATCGTTATTGATCTTTGCATCGGTATGATTGGATTAGTTATGTGTGGAGGTAAGGGTACTAGGATGGATTTTCCAGAAGAAAAACTTCTTCTAAAATATAAAAAACCGATGATCGAGCATGTCATAAATGCTTTTGAAAACTCAGGAATGTTTTCAAAAATAGTATGTGTTACAAGTAATAATGCTCCAAAAACACGTGAGTTTGTTTCTAGGTTAGGAATTGATATACTGGAAACAAAAGGGAATGGGTATGTAGCTGATTTGGAGGAATCTCTACACAAGTTTGAAGAATTGGTTTTTGTATCTTCTGGTGACATGCCACTTTTAGATTCTGAAATAATTAAGAAAATTGTAGGATTGGTAAATAGTACAGATGTGTGGACAAGTATACTGGTTCGAAAAAGTTTTCTTCAATCTCTTGGTTTAGAAGCAGAATTTTTTGTTAACCATAATAATGAAGAATGTGCTTATACTGGAATTTCCATAGTTAATCCTATGCGAGTAAAAAACATGCAACCTGTGAAAGAATCATGTATAATTTTTGATGATAAACGAATAGCTGCTAACTTGAACACAAAAAAAGATTATGACTTAATCTGCACTACCTAAAATTTTTCCATTTGTCTTTGCAATGGAACCGGTTGGCTCTGCTAAAGTATTACCACATGCCTTGCATGTAACTACTGAGGAAACATGCGAATAAACAACACTTTCTTCGCCACATTCTTTGCACTGCACTCTTTGGAATTTACTTCCTGGTTTTGGTATCCAAATATGAGCTCTTTTCATTATGCCACTAACTCCAACTTTCTCAGTCTTATTCCTGATACATTCCATTTCTTCTTGCATTCTGGACATGTCATGATTGGCGTAATCTTCTTAGTAGTCTTTGCTGGCTTTGCTAATTTTGGGAATTTCTGACCACCGTATCCCTTCTTATCTTCGGCGTGTCTTCTCTCACCAATAGCAGAACCTCTTCTCTTACCTGCCTTGTATATGGAGACCTTATGCAATGTATGTTTCTTGCACTTGGGACAATACCTATTGATCTCCTTTGGCATGTTCATAAAAAATGAGCTGCGTTGACCGTAATTTAAACATCGCTTTAATAGTATCAAAGATTACATTCTTTCTATGAAGGCCAGCTCACTTGCCTCCATGATTTTATCCCTCAATGCTGTTGCTATGGGTGAAAACAAGGCAGATGTTGTCTTGAAAAATTGTAGACTAGTTAATGTCTACTCTAGGGAAGTCATACCTCAAATTCATGTGGCAATCAAAAAAGACAGAATTGCGTATGTGGGAAAGGATGCATCTCATACCGTTGGAAAGAAGACTGTGGTCATTGATTTACAGGATAAGTACATCACACCTGGATTCGTAGATCCACATATTCACATAGATCAATATGTCCTTCCATCAGAATTTGCAAAAAAGTCACTCTTGTCAGGGACTACAACTTTGTTTGCAGATCCTATTGATATTGTAAGTGTCTGTGGTTACAAAGGATTCAAAGAATTTGTTAAAATGACACAAAGTCTTCCAATCCGGGTCTACCATGTAATTCCTGGGGGACTCCCTGTTGATAGAAAATTTAGTCATGCAAGAACATTGACTAAAAAAGAAGAGAACAAAGGATTGGATATTGAAAACGTTGTTGGTCTAGGTGAAGTATTTTCTTGGACCAAAGTAACTACAAGAGATCCAAGTACTATTGAAACCATATCTAATGTTTTAAAAAATAATGGTATCATAAATGGACACACAGCTGGTGCAAGCGACAAAAAACTAAATGCTTACATCGCTTCTGGAATTTTCTCATGCCATGAACCAATTGACTATGATCAAGTCTTGGAGAGACTAAGACTTGGGATGTGGGTAATGATGAGAGAGGGTTCTATCAGACGAGATCTCGATAAAATTTTGCCTAATGTATTATCTCGTAGAACGTATCTTGATAGATTGATGTTTTGTACCGACGGGGTTTCTCCAAAAGATATTGCTGAATATGGCATGATTGATCATTGTATCAGAAAAGCTATCTCCATTGGCATGGATCCAATAGATGCCATAACTATTGGATCAAAGAACTCATTCGAGTATTATGGAATGAGCAAAGACCTTGGTGCAATTGCACCTGGCAAGTTAGCTGATATTCTGGTCTTTGATGACTTGGAAAAAATCAGGCCAAACAAGGTCTTTGTAGGCGGAAAATTGGTGGTAGCACATAATAGTATTGTAATAGGTGTACCCAAGACCGTAATCCCAAGTTGGATGAAAAAAACTGTACGGATAGGAACAAAGTTTGGAGAAAAAGACTTTGTTATACAAAGCAAGGAAGCCACTGAGCAAGCATTGGTTATCAGACTTGATACCGAAATAATAACAAAATTGGATCGAGAGGATCTTCAAGTGCGAGATGGTAATGTGATGGCATCATACGACAAAGATGTGTGGAAAGTAGCCGCTATTGATAGAACCTATGGTACTGGAAAGAAAACTGTGGCATTTCTAAGAAATTTTGGTGCTGATATAGGAGCATTTGGTTGTACGCAGAGTTTTCATGAAAATGATATGATAGTCATAGGTTCAAATGAAAAAGACATGGCCTTTGTTGCAAATGGTCTGACTAAAATGCAAGGGGGCATGCTTGTAGCTAAAAATGGTAATATTGTGAGTAAATTCTCATTACCTCTTGCTGGTTTGATATCTTCATCATCTTTTGAAAAAACATTAGATGAATATTCCAGTATAGATTCTAAACTAGTAGAAGCAGGATGTAAATTCAAGAATCCTCATTTGATACCTCTTTTCTTACCATTTCTTGCATTACCTGAGATCAGAATCTTGTATACTGGGGTTGTAGACGTTAAAAATAGAATGTATCTGAAGATCTTGAACCGATAAGGTATTAAAAGGGGCAACTAATTACACGAACTAAGGGATTAATTTTGGCATCTATTCAACAAACACCACAAGGACCTGTGTTAGTATTAAAAGAAAGTGCGCTACAACAAAAGGGACGAGACGCACAGAAAAATAATATTGCTGCAGCAAAACTAGTTTCAGAACTTGTACGAACAAGTCTTGGTCCTAGAGGAATGGACAAAATGTTGGTAGATTCCCTAGGTGACGTTACAATTACAAATGACGGTGCTACTATTCTAAAAGAAATTGATGTTCAACATCCAGCTGCAAAAATGATGGTTGAGATTTCAAAAACTGTTGATAATGAGGTAGGTGACGGTACTACATCATCTGTAGTATTTGGTGGTGCACTCTTGGCCAAAGCCGAAGAACTTTTAGAAAAAGATGTTCATGCTACTGTAATTATTGAAGGATACCAAGCAGCTGCAGAAAAAGCACTTTCACTTCTTACTGAAATGGCAAAGCAAGTAAGTCCAAGTGAAAGAGAAATTCTATTAAAAATTGCAAAAACAAGTATGCAATCAAAACTCATATCCGAAGATAGTGATATGTTGTCCAAGCTTGTAGTTGATTCTATACTGCAAGTTGTAGAAAAAGAAGCAGAAGGACATAGAGTAGATCTTGATAATATCAAGGTGGAAAAGAAAGCAGGCGGTTCCATTAGAAATACTCAGTTTATCAAGGGTATTGTACTTGACAAGGAAGTTGTCCACAGTGGCATGCCTACTAAAATAGAAAAGGCAAAAATTGCATTACTGAACTCGGCTTTGGAAATTGAAAAAACAGAGATGAGTGCAGAAATCAGAATTAGTGACCCAACTCAAATGCAGATGTTCCTTGAAGAAGAAAATAGGATGCTCAAATCTATGGTAGACAAGATTCATCAAATTGGTGCAAATGTACTAATTTGTCAAAAGGGTATAGATGACATTGCACAACATTATCTAGCTAAACAAGGCATACTTTCAGTCCGAAGAGTAAAAGAAAGTGATATGACAAAGCTTGCAAAAGCAACTGGAGGCAGAATCAGTAGTAATATCGATGATATGACTCCAAAGGACTTGGGTGCAGCAGAACTTGTTGAACAGAGAAAAGTGGAGACAGACAAATGGGTCTTCATTGAAGGTTGCAAAAACCCAAAAGCCATTACACTATTACTTAGAGGAGGATCTCAAAGAGTTGTGGATGAAGTAGATAGATCAATGCATGACTCGTTAATGGTCGTAAAGGATGTAATAGAAAAACCAGCAGTTGTGGCTGGAGGTGGAGCCCCTGAAGAATTCTTGGCTTCACAACTAAAAGAATGGGCAAACAAATTCGAAGGCAGAGAACAACTTGCAATTAAAAAATATGCCGAAGCTCTAGAAATAATTCCACTAACAATTGCTGAAAATGCAGGAATGGATCCAATCAATACCATGGTTACACTTCGTGCAAAACACAGCCAAGGAAAAAAATGGACTGGCATTGATGCAAGAAATACTCGTGTTGCAGACATGTTTTCTATTGACATCATAGAACCAGTTGCAGTAAAAGAGCAGATAATAAAATCTGCAACTGAAGCTGCATGCATGATACTTAGAATTGATGATGTTATTGCCTCATCCGGCGGCCGAGGTGGCGGCGGAAGAGGTCCGCCAATGGGCTAAGCCTTTTCATGTTAGAAAAACTGCAAAATCTAAAACTAACTAAATCAGTTGTTGTTCTAAACGATTTTTTTCTAGATCGCATTGTTAAGATTCCAAACTTAGATCATCTTTACAACCAAATTCTAGAAAAAAGTAAATTGGGTGGAAGTATTCGAGGAATTCCACAAACAGATCTAAAAGGTGGGAATGCAACAAATGTTGCTTATGCTCTTGCAAAACTTGGATGTCCTGTATCATTGGTCACAATTGCAGACAAGACTGGTTCTCAAATATTAAAAGAAGTTTTTTCTGAATTTGATAAAGTCTCACTTTTTATAATTGATGGAAAACCTGGAAGAACAACATCGTTTGAATTCAATAATGCTGGAAACATTGTGAACATAATGATTTCTGATCTAGGTGATAATGAAAACTTTGGACCTGAAAAACTTGGAGCAGATGAACAAAATGTAATAGCACGCGCCAATGCTATCATTGTAACAAATTGGGCAAGCAATAAAAAAGGAACAGAATTATCGCAGTTTGTATTCTCAAAGTCTTCCTCATCTTTTCATTTTCTCGATCCAGCTGATATACAAACAAGATCTGAAGAGTTTAAAGAAATGCTGCCTAAACTTGCAGAGCATCTAGATTCTTTATGTATTAATGAGAATGAATGTAATATTCTTCTCACACAATCTGGATTGGACACAATTTCAGGAGAAAAAGAGACCAGGAAACTCATACTTGAATTGGCACAGAGATATTCGATACCAATTGATCTTCATACGGGTACAGGTGCATATTGGTCAAATGGTCAAAAGGTAGAATTTGTCAAGTCTTTTCAAGTGATACCTAAATTTGTAACAGGAGCTGGCGATGTTTGGGATGCTGCAAATTTACTTGGTTATCTTGTGAATTTGGATGCCTCTGAAAGGTTAGGATTTGCAAATGGCGCAGCTGCCTTGTATGTTAGTAGCCCACTTGGGATTCCACCTACCATGGATGAGGTTCTATCGTTTGTTAAGGCTAATAGTCCATAAGCAGGTAATTATTGCATAAAATCGATGAAATTACCATATCAAACAGTGTTTTTAGATCAAAAAACTGATCTTGATGATACCACAAATTGAGAGAAAGGTTTTTTAATAATCTAAAATTTAGAACTGACAAGTTGAATTACAAATTTTTTGTTGCAATACTAGCTGCGATGATTTTCTCTGCGGTGTTGCCAACAATATCTGCAAATGCTCAAACAAGCTCAAACAGTGGCAGTGCAGAACAATTCCTTCAACAGTGTATTCAACAATTCCAGGGTACAGATCACATTTACTGTGCTAAATTCTATACAACAGATGTTGCAAGATCAGGCACACTTACACAATATTTCTTACAAGGTTCATTATCAAATAGTATAGTAGTATATGAAAACACAAAAGTTACACTTTCTGGTCTAAAGTCTACAACTCCTGATGTTGGCAAAAAATTATCATATCAATGGACTCAAGTCTCAGGTGATACGGTAACATTTGCTCCAAGTTCTACTGCTCCAGTCATATCTTTCATTGCTCCATCTGTTCCTGCAAATGAAGTAAAATCATTGAAGCTATCATTAACAGTAGATGATGGATATGGACTGAAGGACACTACAACTTTTGATGTTATAGTTCTACACGTTAATCATCCTCCGGTTGTTACAGTAAATCCTGATCAAGTTGTTGACGAAGGAACTCAAGTCTCTCTCAAGGCTACTGCAACAGATCCAGACAATGACTCATTAACATTAGCATGGGGTCAGTATTCTGGTTCAAGTGTACAGTTATCATCAACTGATAATACTGATACATCATTTGTGGCTCCAGCAGTAGCACCAGGTAGAACTGCAGTTTTGTTATTCGTATTTACTGCTGATGATGGTCATGGAGGCAAAGCAGCTGCTATGACTAAGGTTACTGTAAAAAGTACACATCAAGATCCAACCGTAACATGCCAAGACGCTTCTGTTAACTCTAATTCACTAGTCAGATTGCCAGTATCTGTTGCAAACCCCAGTGGCGATACAATATCATACTACTGGAGACAGATTTCTGGACAACCAGTAAAATTATCTTCTAGTACTGATATGAGTCCAACATTTGTAGCACCAACTCCAAATGGCCCAAGTGGTACACTCCAATTTACACTAGATGTATCTGATAACATGGTTGACATTCCATCATGCTCTGTCACTGTTAAGATCAATAACCTTCCAGTAGCAGGACAACCACCAGTTGCTAATGCAGGTCCAGATCAAACAGTTTCACCAAACAGCAGAGTCGTATTAGATGGAAGTGCTAGCACAGGTGCAAACATCAAATACAAATGGGAACAAATCAGTGGTGACCCAGTGACCGTAATATTGAGTACCACTGCTCACCCAGCATTCTACTCACCATCTGTTGACTATGGTCAACAGAAGCTAGTAGAGTTCAAACTCACAGTGAGCAACCAATATGGTACCGATTCAAGTACAGTCAAGATTATGGTAGTCCAGGACCAGAACCCACCAACTGCCAGAATAAACGTGGTCCCATAATTCTTTAATTTTAGAAATTTCTTTTAAAAATAAGTTCAGTGAATTATAACAATAGTTTCTTATTTTTAGAAAATGACTTTAGACTATTTTATTGCGGTTCTATTGTAGCTGGTGGCTTGCTTGAAATTACATAGCTTACCCATGCTACATCTTCTACTTCATTTGTAATTCTATTGCTGATTCTTTCAAGTACTTCAGAGGGTAATCTTGTCCAATCTGCAGTCATGGCATCAATAGAATCTACTATTCGAACTAGAACAACATGACCATATTTTCTCTCATCTCCTACTACTCCTACTGCTCTGTCATCTCCAACTGCCGCATAAGCTTGCCAAACCTTGTCATACCATCCTGATGACATAAGTTCATTTTCCACAATCTTGCTTGCTTGTTTTGAGATCTGTAATTTTTCTGGAGTTATCTCACCCATTATCCTTACTGCAAGACCAGGTCCAGGAAATGGATGGCGATTAAGAAGTTTGTCTGGTACACCTAAGATTTTGCCGACTTTTCTTACCTCGTCCTTGTAAAGAAATCTAAGTGGTTCTAATACTTGTAGATTTAACCATGACGGCAATCCTCCTACATTGTGATGTGTTTTGATTACTGCTGCAGGACCTTTTGAAACACCACTTTCTATAACATCTGGATAAAGTGTACCTTGAGCCAACCACTTGAATGGTCCATTCTTCTCTGCAAACTCCGTGAATACCTTGACAAATTCTTCTCCGACAATCATTCGTTTCTGTTCAGGATCAGTTATCCCTTTTAGTCTGGTAAGAAATCTTTCTTTGGCATTTATTACTGTAAAATTCATCCCAAAATTATTTTCAAACATTTTTTCTACCTCTACTTCTTCATCTAATCGTAAGAGACCATTGTCTACAAAAACACACTTGAGTCTGTTTCCTATTGCCTTTTGAATCAATAATGCAGCTACTGTAGAATCAATACCTCCACTTATCCCACATAATACATTACCCTCAATCTTTGAAATTTCTGATACTGTTGTTTCTATGAAATTCTCTAAGGTCCAATCTTGCTTTGCCTTGCATATGTCTAGAACAAAATTCTTGAGAACCTGAGTTCCATTCTCAGTATGAATTACCTCCGGATGAAATTGAATACCATAAACCATCTTTTGTTTATTTGCAATTGCTGCTGCAAAAGAATTCTCAGTATGTCCTATGACATTAAATCCCTCAGGTAGAATTTCTGCAGCATCTCCATGACTCATCCAAGCTCTTGTTGATTGACCCATTCCTGCAAGTAGATCAGAATTATTGTCTATACTAAGTAGCGAAGATCCGTATTCCTTGTGAGAGCGTTTAACCTTGCCTCCAAATTTGTTGACAATTAATTGATGACCATAACATATCCCAAGCACTGGAAGTCCTATCTCAAATATTCCACTTGATGGCTGTGGTGAATCTTTATTGTATACACTTGCAGGTCCTCCGCTGAATACAATTCCCCTTGGGTTCATTTTCTTTAGTTCTTCAACTGATATGTTGTATGGAACAAGTTCTGAATATACTGAAAATTCTCTAATTCTTCTACAAATGAGGTGACTATACTGCGAACCAAAATCTAGTACAATTATTTTATCCATGATATCACTTTTGAGAATTTTCAATCATTCTGGAAAATGACCATGTTACTGTATTTATTATCTCGTTTACTCTTTCCTTTTGACGATAATTTTTGATAAGAATTTCTCTGATTCTAGTACCGTCTTTATTCACCAAACATGATATTGCAGTATTTTGTGGAATTTTACCACTCTGAATATCTAATTTATCTTGATTTTCCATTCCGCCAATTATTCTTCCTAGGAAAAATGATTTGAATGGATGTGTCTCTATATCTAGCATAGTGTCTTCTGATGGAATGATTACTAGTTCATCAGAAGTTACATGTGCATTTGCTAAAATTTTATTGTCTGATGTTTTAATGGGAATTATGGAAGAAGATGCTTGCTGATTTTGAAGTATATTCTGTTTATTGGAAGATACTAAAGAAGATGCCTTGCTAAAACTTGATTGCTTTACAAGAGAATCCAGAATGCGAAGATTCTGTCTAAATTTATCGACCTCTTTTTCCCTCTTCTCAATTTCTTCAGAGATCCATTCTCTTAATTCTAAAATGTCACGCAGATTCTCCTCTGAATAATCCATGTTTTTTCTATTGCTAAATGGATAATAAATATTAAAACTAGCTCTATTGACTGACCAATCTTTGAAGATCTGCTAATTTTATATTTTTGAATCCAAATATTGGATGAGATGTTGTATACATGTCAATATCACTTTTTGAGGCAAGCCACTTCAAGAGTGATTTTCCCCTACTCAGTTTTCTTATCTTTATGGATTTGTTAAATCTTCCTTTCTTGGAATATTTTCCTACATGAGTTCCAAAATCCATTCCAACTAGAATAATTTTTGATGCTTTGAAATGATTGGCAAGAAATACACATCTATCACCATCTGTAAAACCGCCAAAATTTCTAATTTTTCCAAACGGTTTGTCTTCTGTAGTACCTATACAATATTTGAATAAAATTGCATATGGGAGTCTACTGATGTTATCTCCATGTGCATGAACCACCATTATTGATTTGGATTCAGATGATCTTCTGAGAGATTCTATATTTCCATCAAGATCTGTTACTATGATCTCAGGAATGATGTTATTTTCAAGTAGTGCTTGCGTGGCGCCATCAGCAGCAATTTTTGTAAATCCTTTGAATTTTTTGAGATATGGTAATGACACATCCAAAGATGGTCCTGCGCCAATAACAAAAACAGTTTTGTTTTTAATTTTTTTCTTTATCATATCTAATGAAAATTTATTCTTTAATAGAAGCGAACCGAGGATTTTTCCTGACCTTATCTCTTTTGATCTATCATAATTGAATTCTTTGAGAATTTCTAGATATTTTTCATGCCATCCATCCAAAGTCATGTAAGTCTAAATGTATCCTGGTTAATCATAAACCATATGCATGAACTTGCAAGAGTGAAAGTTGGTAGTACTAATCCAATACGCGTGATGGGAATAATTAATACAAGTCCAGAATCGTTTTATAAAAAATCGATATTTACTGATAAAAAAATTATAGAAAAAACTGCTAAATTAATGGAAGAAGATGGTGCTGATTTTATTGATGTTGGAGGAATGTCTACTGCACCATATCTCAAAACGTTGGTGTCTGAGGATCAGGAGATTAAAAGAATTACAAATGCCATAAACGCGATTCAAAAAACCTCCAAATTACCTGTCTCTATTGATACATGTAGAGCAAAGGTGGCAGAAATTGCTCTCCAATTAGGTGCAGAAATAGTAAATGATGTTTCAGGCCTAAAATACGACCAAAATATGGTTGGTGTTCTTGAGAATCACAACCCGTCTGTTATTGTGTGCGCGTTTAGTAGTATCCCAGTGAGAGGAAATCAAGTAATACAGACAAGAAAACTAATTAATCAAAGTATTACATTGGCATTAAAATCAGGAATTCCTGAAAACAAAATTGTAGTAGATCCAGCTATTGGTTTCTTTAGAAGAAAGGCGCAAGGTGTATTGTTTACAAAAATAAATTCTGATTGGCTAAAAAGAGATGTGTTGATATTAAAAAACTTGAACCAAATAAAAGGTAGGCATCCAATTCTTGTTTCTGTTTCACGAAAGTCCTTTGTAGGAGAACTGTTGAATGAAGCCGATCCTGAAAAAAGACTTTATGGTTCTCTTGCAGCAGAAACCTTTGCTGCTCTAAATGGCGCTGATATAATACGAACTCATAATGTAAAGTCCACATGCGATATTGTCAAGATCGTAGAAAACTTGAAAAAACACAAGAAAGGCTTATAACAGATTTTCATTCTAATCAAGAAGGTTTCATTGGAAATAAGGGAAGGATTAACATTCGATGATGTACTCCTTGTTCCCAAACGATCAGGCATAGTTACTAGATCTCAAACAAATTTACAAACAAAACTTTCAAAAAATATCTCACTTAACATACCGGTAATAAGCGCAAATATGGATACTGTCACTGAATCTGCCATGGCAGTAGCAATAGCAAGAGAGGGGGGAATTGGAATCATACACAGGTTTCTTACTATTTCAGAACAGGTAAACGAAGTACTAAAAACAAAACGTTCTGGTAGCATAATAATAGAAAATCCGTACACTATAAATCCAGAACAGACAGTACGGGAAGCTATAGAATCAATGAGGGAAAAAGGAGCTTCAGGATTACTAGTGACTGATAATCAAGGTCAACTTGTTGGAATATTGACAAGACGAGATATCGTAATGCTAGAACCAAAAGATGAAAATAAAAAAGTTACAGAGGTCATGACAAATGATGTTATTACAGCAAAATCTGGAGTAGACATAGTTGAAGCCAAAGACATACTCAGAAAAAATTGTATTGAAAAATTACCTCTCTTAGATGAAAGGGGACATGTCAAAGGATTGATCACTAGCAAAGATATC
>Ga0070740_10004368_pt1 | contig 13947 bp, 10 predicted proteins | sample Coa_R2_FD_67286 | JGI IMG/M metagenome (GOLD analysis project Ga0070740, IMG submission 67286) | Surface soil microbial communities from Centralia Pennsylvania, which are recovering from an underground coalmine fire - Coalmine... | ecosystem: Environmental > Terrestrial > Soil > Unclassified ... | reverse complement strand
TTCCGCGCCGAGCTTCTGGGCCGCATCCTGGGCTTCAACGGCGACCTCAACGTCTATGCCGCGCAGGGCACGCTCGGCGACTACGAGGCGCTGGCGCAGCAGGTCAAGGCGATCCCCGGCATCGTTTCGGCCGTGCCGCTCATCGAGGGGCAGGTGATGGCGACGGCCAAGGCGGGCGCCTCGGGCGCGCTGGTGCGCGGCATGCGCGAGGCGGATGTCGCGGCGCAGCCGCTCCTCGCCCAGCATGTCGACGCGCAGGCGCTGGCCAATTTCAAGGACGACGGCGTCCTGGTCGGCAGCCGGCTCGCCTTCCGCCTCGGCCTCAAGCCCGGCGATCCCATCACCCTGATCTCGCCGGAGGGCACGACCACGGCGTTCGGCACCGTGCCGCGCATCAAGACCTATACAATCGCCGGCACGTTCAATGTCGGCATGTATGAGTTCGACAACAGCGTGGTGTTCATGCCGCTTCCGGCGGCGCAGCTCTTCTTCAACATGCCCAAGGCCGTCTCGAGCCTCGAGGTGATGGTCGCCGACCCCGACAACGTCAGGTCGTACGACCGCGCGATCGAGCGCGCGTTCGGGCCGCGCGTGCGCATCTTCGACTGGCAGCAGAGCAATCTGAGCTTCTTCAACGCCGTCGAGGTGGAACGCAACGTCATGTTCCTGATCCTGACGCTGATCATCCTGGTGGCGGCGTTCAACATCATCTCGAGCATGATCATGCTGGTGAAGGACAAGGGGCGCGACATCGCGATCCTGCGCACCATGGGCGCGACGCGCGGCATGGTGCTGCGCATCTTCATGCTGTCCGGCGCGAGCATCGGCATCGTCGGCACGATCGCGGGATTCGTGCTGGGCGTCGCCTTCGCCTCCAACATCGAGGCGATCCGCCAGTTCGTGCAGAGCATCATCGGCACCAACCTGTTCGCCGCCGAGATCTATTTCCTGACGCAGATCCCGGCGCGGATCGACCCGGACGAGGTGGCGCTGGTGCTGGCGATGGCGTTCGGCCTCTCCTTCCTCGCGACGCTCTACCCGTCCTGGCGCGCGGCGCGTCTCGATCCGGTGGAAGCGCTCCGCTATGAGTGACCCGGGCGCGGCGCTGGAGCTTCGCGGCGTGGTGCGCACCTACCATCAGGCAGGGGCGCCGCTGCCGGTGCTGCGCGGCCTGTCGCTGGCGCTGCGGCCGGGCGAGATCGTGGCGCTGGTCGGGCCGTCGGGCGCCGGCAAGTCGACATTGCTGCATGTCGCGGGCCTGCTGGAGCGGCCGGACGAGGGGCAGGTGCTGCTCGACGGGCGCGAGTGCGGCGCCATGTCGGACGACGAGCGCACGGCGATGCGCCGCTCCGCCCTGGGCTTCGTCTATCAGTTCCACCACCTCCTGCCGGAATTCTCGGCGCTCGAGAACGTCATGCTGCCGCAGATGATCGCCGGCGTCGCGAAGGACCGGGCGCGCACCCAGGCGCGCGCGCTCCTGGAGCGCGTCGGTCTCGGCGCGCGCGCCGAGCACCGCCCGGCGCGGCTCTCCGGCGGCGAGCAGCAGCGCGTCGCAATCGTCCGCGCGCTCGCCAACGCGCCGCGCGTGCTGCTGGGCGACGAGCCCACCGGCAATCTCGACCATCACACTGCCGACGACGTGTTCGCGGCGCTCGTGGCCGTGGTGCGGCAGAGCGGCCTCGCCGCGCTGATCGCCACCCACAATCTCGACCTCGCCGCGCGCATGGACCGCGTGCTGGCGCTCGAGGACGGCATCGTCAAACCCGCCGCGTCCCACGCCGCCGCGTAGGCGGGCACGGGACCAAGCCGGCGGCGAGGCGGAACGATCCGTCGCGCGCGCGAGTCGCTTGTCCGCTGGCGCGCGCGGCGCGCGACGGCTACGCTCGCGCCATGCCGCACGCCGATTTCATCCATCTCAAGACCCATTCCGCCTATTCGCTCTCGTCCGGCGCGATCAAGGTGAAGGAGCTGGTGGCGCTGGCGAAGCGCCACGCCATGCCGGCCGTGGCGATGACCGACAGCGGCAACCTCTTCGGCGCGCTCGAGTTCGCGCAGACCGCGCGCGAGGCCGGCGTGCAGCCGATCATCGGCTGCGAGCTGGCGCTGCGGCGGAACGACGATGGCGGCCGGATCGCGGGACGGCTCGGCCCCGCGGCCAAGCCGGAGCCGGTGCTGCTGCTGGTGCAGAACCAGGCCGGCTATCGCAACCTGCTGCAGCTGGTCAGCCGGTCGTTCCTGGAGTCCGAGGGGGGCGAGGAGCCGCAGCTCGCGCTCGCCGCGCTCGAGGGCCGCACCGAGGGGCTGCTGCTGCTCACGGGCGGGCCGCGGGGGCCGGTGGGGCGGCTCGTCGCCGACGGGCAGGCCGCGGCGGCGGAAGCGATGCTGCTGCGGCTCGCCGCGCTTTTCCCCGGCCGGCTCTATGTCGAGCTGATGCGGCACGGGCTCGCCGTCGAGGACCGGATCGAGGGGCCGCTGATCGAGCTCGCCTATCGGCACGACCTGCCGCTGGTCGCGACCAACGACGTGTTCTTCGCCGATCCCACCTATTACGAGGCGCATGATGTCCTGCTCTGCATCGCCGAGGGGACCGTGCTCGGCGACCAGACGCGGCGCCGCCTCACGCCCGAGCATCACTTCAAGTCGCCCGAGGCGATGCGCGCGCTGTTCGCCGACGTGCCGGAGGCCTGCGACAACACGCTGGTGATCGCGCGGCGCTGCGCCTTCATGCCGGAGCCGCGCCAGCCGATCCTGCCGCCGTTCGCCTCGGGCCGCGACGAGACCGCCGAGCTGCGCGCCGCCGCCGCGACCGGGCTCGAGCAGCGGCTGGCGGCGCAGGTTTACGCGCCGGACATGGATGCGGCGGCGCGTGATGCCGCCGCCGCGCCCTATCGCGAGCGCCTCGCCTTCGAGCTCGACGTGATCATCCAGATGGGCTTCGCCGGCTATTTCCTGATCGTCGCCGAGTTCATTCAGTGGGCGAAGGCTGAGGGCATCCCGGTCGGGCCGGGGCGCGGCTCCGGCGCGGGCTCGGTGGTGGCGTGGGCGCTCACCATCACCGATCTCGATCCGCTGCGCTTCGGACTGCTGTTCGAGCGGTTCCTCAATCCCGAGCGCGTGACCATGCCGGACTTCGACATCGATTTCTGCCAGGACCGGCGCGACGAGGTGATCCGCCACGTGCAGGAGCGCTATGGCCGCGACCGCGTGGCGCAGATCATCACCTTCGGCAAGCTGCAGGCGCGCGCGGTGCTGCGCGACGTGGGCCGCGTGCTCGAGATGCCCTATGGGCAGGTCGACCGCATCTGCAAGCTCGTGCCGAACAATCCCGCGGCGCCGGTCACCTTGCAGGAGGCGATCGACGGCGAGCCGATGCTGCAGCAGATGCTGGAGACGGACGAGGCGGTCGCGCGGCTCGTCGCCATCGCGCTGAAGCTCGAGGGGCTTTATCGCCATGCCTCGACGCATGCCGCGGGCGTGGTGATCGGCGACCGGCCGCTCGACGAGCTGGTGCCGCTCTATCGCGATCCGCGCTCCGACATGCCGGTGACGCAGTTCAACATGAAATATGTCGAGCTCGCGGGGCTGGTGAAGTTCGATTTCCTCGGCCTCAAGACGCTCACCGTGCTGGCGCGCGCCCTCGATCTGCTGAAGCGGCGCGGGGTCGAGCTCGATCTCGCCAATCTGCCGCTCGACGATCCCGCGACCTACGAGCTCCTGGGCCACGGCGACACGGTCGGCGTGTTCCAGCTCGAAGGGGCGGGCATGCGCGACGCACTGCGCAAGCTGCGCCCCGACCGGTTCGAGGACATCATCGCCATCAACGCGCTTTATCGTCCCGGGCCGATGGAGAACATCCCGCGCTATATCGAAGTGAAGCACGGGCGCGAGACGGCGGACTACCTCCACCCCTCGCTGAAGCCGATCCTGGAAGAGACGCACGGGATCATGATCTACCAGGAGCAGGTGATGCAGATCGCGCAGGTGCTCAGCGGCTATTCGCTGGGCGGCGCGGATCTGCTGCGCCGCGCGATGGGCAAGAAGATCAAGGCGGAGATGGAGGCGCAGCGCAAGGCGTTCATCGATGGCGCGATCGCGCGCGGCGTCGATGCCGCGCTGGCCGAGCACATCTTCGATCAGGTCGCGAAGTTCGCGGGCTACGGCTTCAACAAGTCGCACGCCGCCGCCTATGCGCTCGTTGCCTACCAGACCGCCTATCTCAAGGCCAATCATCCCGTCGAGTTCATGGCGGCGCTGATGAGCCTCGATATCGGCAATACCGACAAGCTCAATTTGTTCCGCCAGGAATGCAACCGCCTGGGCATCCGCATCCTGCCGCCCGACATCAACCGCTCGGGCGAGGCGTTCGTGGTCGAGGCGACGCCGCAGGGGCAGGCGATCCGCTACGCCCTCGCCGCGGGAAAGGGCGTCGGCGCCGCGGCGGTGCGGCAGCTCGTCGAGGAGCGCGAGGCGCACGGGCCGTTCACCGACCTGTTCGATTTCGCCGGCCGCATCGATCCGCGCAGCTTCAACCGCCGCCAGTTCGAGAGCCTGGTGAAGGCCGGCGCGTTCGATTCGCTGAACCGCAACCGCGCCCAGACCTTCGCGGCGATCGATCTGCTGCTGCGGCACGCCGCGGCCGCGGCCAACGAGCGCGCGAGCCAGCAGGTCAGCCTGTTCGGCGAAGGCCCCGCGGCGCGCGCGCAGATGCCGGCGCTGCCCGCGGTGCCGGACTGGCAGGCGGTGGAGCGGCTGCAGCACGAGTTCGACGCGATCGGGTTCTATCTCTCGAGCCATCCGCTCGATGCCTATGCGCGGAGCCTCGCGCGGCTCGACGTGGTGCGCTTCGCCGACCTGCCGGCCCGGCTTGCCGCCGGAGGCTCGACGCGGTTCAAGCTCGCGGGCGTGCCGATCGCGCGCCGCGAGCGCAATTCCGCGCGCGGCAGCCGCTTCGCCTTCGTGCAGATGTCCGACACCAGCGGCGTCTACGAGGTGACGGTGTTTGCCGAGGTGCTGGCGCAGAGCCGGCAGCTCCTCGACGAAGGGCACCCGCTCCTGGTGGTGGTGGACGTGCGCGCCGAGGAGGAGTCGCTGCGGCTCATGGCCAATCGTTTCGAGGCGCTCGACAAGGTGGCAGCCCAGGCCGCGGCCGGGCTCAAGGTGGTGCTGGGCGAAGGCGAGGCGGTGGGGCCGCTCAAGCAGCTGATCGGGCGCGAGACGGGCGGGCGCGGGCGCGTCACGGTCGTGGTCCCGGTGCCGCCCGCGCGCGAGGTGGAGATCGCGCTGCCCGGCGGCTTCCGCATCAGTCCTGACGTCCTGCGCGCGGTCCGCGGCCTTCCGGGCGTTCTCGAGGTTCAGGACGTATAGAGGCGCGTTAACCTTATTCCATTTTGCCGCCTGCGTGAATTCCGCTAAAGTCCCGGAAACCGGAAGGTTGTGCACGGCGTTAACAGCCGGGAGGGGGAGGGACAGCCATGGCGGGACGCGCCGAGGCTCAGGTAAGGCCGGGATGGACGCTTGAGCCGGATCTCAATCCACTCGACGAGCAATTGCGACGCCGGCGCTGGCGCGTGTTGCGCGCGGCCCTGCCGCCCAGCCGCGGGCTCGATCCGATGCCGCCCTGGGTCAAGACGCCCGACCAGTTCATCGACTGGATCGCCGGCCGCCTCAGCAGCGCGGCGATCAGGGGCTATTTCGCGGATCTCGAGCTCATCGCCAAGCAGACCTGCGATCTCGAGCTGCTGCGGCTAGCGCGAAGCTATCAGCGTCGGCGCTGAGGCTATCGGTCGGGAGCGACGGAACCTTGTCCGCGCAGCGGGTCGTCCGGGAGGCGAAATTCGCGGTGGGACAGATCGTCCGCCACCGGCTCTTCGCGTTTCGCGGCGTCATCTTCGATGTCGACCCGGTGTTCAGCAACACCGAGGAATGGTACCAGTCGATCCCGATCGAACGGCGCCCCTCGAAGGATCAGCCGTTCTACCACCTCCTGGCGCAGAACGCGCAGGGCGGTCCGTACGAGGCCTATGTTTCCGAGCAGAACCTGGTGGCGGACGACGAGCACGGGCCGGTCAGCCATCCCATGATCGACGTGCTGTTCGAGCGGATCGCGGGCGACCGCTACGTGCTCCGGCCGAGCCGGCGGCAGTGACGGGACGGCCGCGTCCGGCCGCGCCCATGGTTTGTTCCAGCCTTTTCACCGGATGGTAGGGTCGGGTCTGCTCATAATTGCGCCGCCAAGTCTTCGGCTCCCGGCGGCTCGCGCGATGGCGTAACATCACCGGGTGGCTTTCCGGAGGGCAAGCTCCCATGGGCAAGTGCGCGTTGATCACCGGCGCCACCGGCCAGGACGGTTCGTATCTCATCGAGCTGTTGCTGCGGCAGGGCTACGAGGTGCACGGGCTGATCCGGCGCTCGAGCCAGTTCAACACCGACCGGATCGACCATCTCTACCACGATCCGCATGTCGGCGGGGAGCGGCTGACGCTGCATTACGGCGATCTCGCCGACGGCTCGGCGATGCGGCACGTGCTCGAATCCGTGCAGCCGGACGAGGTCTACAATCTCGGCGCGCAGAGCCACGTCAAGGTCTCGTTCGAGGTGCCGGAATATACCGCCGACGTGGTGGCGCTCGGTACGCTGCGGCTCCTGGAGGCGCTGCGCGACTATGCCGGGCGCGGCGGCCGCGCCGTGCGCTGCTACCAGGCGGGCTCGTCGGAGATGTTCGGCGCGTCGCCGCCGCCGCAGAGCGAGCGCACCCCGTTCTATCCGCGCAGCCCCTATGCCGTGAGCAAGCTCGCCGCGCACTGGTACGCCGTGAACTACCGCGAGGCTTATGGGCTGTTCGTGTGCAACGGCATCCTGTTCAACCATGAGAGCCCGCGGCGGGGCGAGACGTTCGTGACGCGCAAGGTAACGCGCGCGGTGGGACGGATCAGCGAGGGCCTGCAGGACAAGCTCTATCTCGGCAATCTCGACGCCCGGCGCGACTGGGGCTTCGCCGGCGACTTCGTCGAGGCGATGTGGCTGATGCTGCAGCAGGACGTGCCGGACGATTACGTCGTCGCCACCGGCGAATCCCACAGCGTGCGCGAGCTCGTCGAGCTGGCCTTCGCCCAGGTCGGGCTCGACTGGCGGGATCATGTCGAGATCGATCCGCGCTATCTGCGCCCGACCGAGGTTGCGGCGCTCGAGGGCGACGCGAGCAAGGCGCGCGCGCGGCTCAACTGGACGCCGCGGGTGAGCTTCGCGGAGCTGGTGCGGATGATGGTGGCGCACGATGTCGAGCTGGCGCGGCGCGAGCGCACGCTGACCCGGGCGGGCTATGTCGAGACCCGCGGCGCGGCCTCGGACATGCGGCGCTGAGGAGCGGCGGATGGTCGACGCACCGGTCCTCTTCCCGCTCGCCGGCCGCAAGGTGTTCGTCGCCGGCCATCGCGGCATGGTCGGCGGCGCGCTGCTGCGGCGGCTCGAGCGCACCGGCGCCACGGTGCTGACGGCGACGCGGCAGGAGCTCGACCTCCGGCAGCAGGACGCGACGCAGGCGTGGCTCGCCGCGCACCGGCCCGATGCGGTGTTCGTCGCGGCCGCGACGGTGGGCGGCATCCTCGCCAACGACACGCGGCCGGCGGAATTTCTCTACGACAACATGATGATCGCCGCGAACGTGATCGAAGGGGCGCGCCGCGCCGCGGTGCGGAAGCTCTTGTTCCTCGGCTCGTCCTGCATCTATCCGCGGCTCGCGCATCAGCCGATGGCGGAGGAGGCGCTGCTCACCGGGCCGCTCGAGCCGACGAACCAGTGGTACGCGGTCGCCAAGATCGCCGGGCTCAAGCTCTGCGAGGCCTATCGCCGGCAATGGGGCTGCGATTTCATCTCGGCGCAGCCGACCAATCTCTACGGCCCCGGCGACACCTACGACGCCGCGGCGAGCCACGTGATCCCCGCGCTGCTGCTCAAGATGCACCGCGCCAAGGCGGCGCGTGCGCCCGAGGTGGAGATCTGGGGCACCGGCGCGCCGCGCCGCGAGTTCCTGCATGTCGACGATCTCGCCGATGCGCTCGTCTTCCTGATGGAACGCTATTCCGGCGAAGGGCACGTGAATGTCGGCTGGGGCAGCGACATCAGCATCGCCGAGCTGGCGCGGCTCGTCGCCGACACCGTGGGCTATCGCGGCGCCTTCCGCTACGCGACCGACAAGCCCGACGGGATGCCGCGCAAGCTGCTCGACGTGCGCAAGCTCACCGCGCTCGGCTGGCGGCCCCGCATCGCGCTCGGCGAGGGACTGGCCGACGCCTATCGCTGGTTTCTCGCCAACGCGGCGGCGGCGGTTTAGCCGCGCTCCGGTCCGCGGTCACCGCGCCCGCGGCGCGATCAGCCCCTCGGCCTCGAGCAGCGGGAAGATGCCGCCGCCGCGCATCAGCGTCAGAAGCCGCTCGGGGATGCGCTGCGGCGTAAGCTGCCGGCCGGTCCGGACATTTCGCAGGCTCCAGCCCGCGTCGAGCTCGAGCTCGGCCGTGTCGCCCTCCTCGAACGCCGCCGCCACGCCCGGGCATTCGAGGGCGAGAAAGCCGAAATTCACGCTGTTGCGGAAGAACAGGCCGTTGATCGTTTCCGCGACCAGGAAGCCGATGCCGATATTGCGCAGCGAGCGCGCGGCCGGGCGGTTCGAGCCCATGCCGAAATTGTTGCCCGCGACAATGACGTCGCCGCGCCGCATCTCGTCGATCCAGCCGGGCCGGTTCGCGGCGAAGACGGCGCGCGCCTGCTCCTCCGGCGTCTTGGCCATCACCCAGCCGGGGAGCATCAGGTCGGTGTTAATGTCGTCGCCGAACTTCCAGGCGCGGCCGGCGATCATGCGAGCTCTCCCGCGAAGAATTCGCCGGCGTGGGCGATGTGGCCGGCGAGGGCCGACGCGGCGACGGTCGCGGGCGAGGCCATGTAGATGCGCGCGGACGGGTCGCCCATCCGGCCCTTGAAGTTGCGCGTGCTGGCGGTGATGCAGACCTCGCCGGGGCCCAGCACGCCCATGTGCCCGCCGACGCAGGCGCCGCAGGTCGCGGAGGTGACGACGGCGCCCGCCTCGGACAACGTCGCGACATAGCCCGCGGCCAGCGCCTCGCGGTAGATCGCCTGCGAGCCCGGCGTGACGATGAGGCGGACGCCGGGCGCGACCCGGCGCCCGGCCACCACCTTCGCGGCGACCGCGAGATCGTCGAGCGTTCCGTTGGCGCAGGAGCCGATGAAGGCCTGGTCGATGCGCTGGCCCGCGACCTGGGCGACCGGCACGGAGCTGTTCACCACCGCATCCGGCAGCGCGACCAGCGGCTCGATCGCGCCGAGATCGAGCGGCCGGCGCTCCTTGTAGCGCGCGTCGCGGTCGGGCCATTGCGGCGTGAAGGGCGCGGGGTTGCGCGCGCGGACATAGTCGATCAGGCGGTCATCGGGCTCGAAGATCACGAACTCGGCGGACAGCTCGGTTCCCATGATCGCCATCGTGCGCCGCGCGTTGAGGCTGAGATTGGCCATGCCGGGCCCGCCGAACTCGACATTCTGATTGACGTGGGCGCCGAATTTTCCGGCGATGTGCAGGAACACGTCCTTCGCGGAGACCCCCGGTCGCAGCTTCCCTTCGAGTTCGTAGCGGATGGTCTCGCCGACCCGGAACCAGCTCTTGCCGGTCGTCACCGCGAACAGCATCTCCGGCAGGCCGACGCCGCGCGCCGCGCAATTGAGCGCGCCGCCGCCGCAGGTGTGCGAATCCGCATTGACCAGCACCGTGCCGGGCACCGCATAGGCCTGGTCGGCGACGACCACGTGGCTGATGCCCTGATCGCGCCCCACATCGTGGAACCGCCCGATGCCGAAGCGCCTGGCGAATTGCCGCGCGGTCGCGTGCGCGGCGGCGCTCTGCGGATCGTTGGCGGGAATGAAATGATCGAGCACGACGACGATCCTGGCGGGATCGGCGACCTTCAGCACCTCGCGCCACGAGGCCGGGAAGAAGTTCATGTCGGTGAGGACGCAGGTGCCGACCTCGACGATGGCGATCTCGCCGGGCTCGACGCGCGCGACGCCCGCCGCGCCGGCCAGGATCTTCTCGGCGATGTTCATGCCCATGGCCGGCTCCCTCGCTCGTCCGGAAGCGCCGATCATAGCCGGCCGGGCCGGCGCGTCGAGGACCCGCGGGCCGGGTCGCTCGCGCCACCCTGCCGCGCCCAGACTCCGCTTGCGCTTGCGTGAAAGGCGCGGCAGGGTCGGGGCATCCGCCAAAGACAGGAAAGGAGCGGAGCCATGCCCCTCAGGACCATCCTGGTCGCGGCCAGCGGCGGCACCGCGAGCGACGGCGCAATCGAGATCGCCTGCCGCCTCGCGCGGCGCTTTGGCGCGCATCTCGAGGGATTTCATGCCAAGGTCGATCCGCGCAGCATCGTGACGATGGCGGGCGACGGGTTCGGCATGCCGATCTCTGGCGACTGGATCGACAAGCTGATGGCCGACACCGACGCGCTCGCCGAGACCACCAAGGCCGCGTTCCTCGCCGCCGTGGGCCGGAACGGGCTGCCGCTCGCCGAGACGCCGCGGCCCGACGCCTCCGCGTCGTGGCGCGCGGAGACCGGCTACGCGCCGGTGCTGGTCGCCGATCGCGCGCGCTTCTTCGATCTCGCGGTGCTCGGCCGCTCCGAGCGCGTGGTCGAGCGCCCGCACACCGACACGATCGAGGAGACGCTGATCGCATCGGGCCGGCCCGTGCTGATTGCGCCGGCAAAGGTTCCGGCGGAAATCGGCGAGCGGATCGCGCTCGGCTGGAACGGCTCGGCCGAAGCGGTGCATGTCCTCGCCGGGTCGCTGCCGCTCCTCGCGCGCGCCCGCGACGTGGCGGTGATCACCGTCGGCGACGAGGCCGCGGCGAGCGCTTCCGGCATCATCGAGCATCTCGCCTGGCATGGCGTGACCGCACGGCACCGGAAGGCGGCGCCGGTTGCCGGCGTCGGCCCCGGCGAGCAGGTGCTGGCGGAGGCGCGCGACGACGGCGCCGACTTGCTGGTGATGGGCGGCTACGGCCACCGTCCCTGGCGCGAACTCCTGTTCGGCGGCGCGACCCGCCAGGTGGTCGGGCACAGCCTGCTGCCGGTGCTCATCGCGCACTAGGCGATGCGGCGCGCACCGGCGGCGAGCGCAGCCTCGGCCTCCGCCGCCATGCGCGTCACGATCTCGCCCGCCGCGGGAATGTCGCCGATGAGGTCCGCCGCCTCGCCCGCGAAGATGCACGCGGTCGCGAAGTCCCCGGCCTCGACGGCCGCGCGGTAGCGCGAGGTTTCCGCCGCCGCTCCGGCGAGGGCCGGCTCGTTCCCGTGCCAGCGCGCCGTGAAGTCGTTGCGCAGCGCGCGGCCGGTGAAGTTCTCCGGCCAATCGTAGCCGCGCACGATGTCGAAGGTCGAGGTGCGCAGCGTCTCCTCGGCGCCCGCCGCGACGAGCCGCGCCTTCGCGTTGCGATGGCCGAGCGATTCGGCGCACGCGTAGAAGCGCGTCCCGACCAGCACGCCGTCCGCGCCAAGCATCAGCGCGGCGGCGAGCCCGCGGCCGTCGGCGATGCCGCCCGCCGCCACGACGATCGCGTCCGGCGCGCGCCTGGCGACGAGATCGACGATCGCCGGGACCAGCGGCAGGGTGGAGCGCGAGGCCCCGTGTCCGCCCGCCTCGGTACCCTGCGCGACGATGACCGCGGCGCCCGCGTCGATCGCCGCCAGCGCGTGGTCGCGCGTCTGAACCTGGCAGATGAGCACGCAACCGGCGGCGCGGATGCGCGCGGCGAACGGGCGCGGATCGCCGAACGACAGCATCAGCGCCGCGGGTGCACGCTCCAGCGCCTGATCGAGCACGCGCGGGTTGCGCGCCATCGACCAGGTGATGAAGCCGCAGCCGACGCGATGGTTTCCGGCGGCCGCGAACTCGCGCGCGACCCAGTCCGGATCGCCATAGCCGCCGCCGATCATCCCGAGGCCGCCCGCCTCGCTCACCGCCGCGGCGAGCCGTCCGCCCGCGATCGATCCCATCGGTGCCAGCAGGATCGGATGCTTGATTCCAAGACGCTCGGTCAGCCGGGTGCGGAGGGGCATGGATCGACCTCGAAGGCGTGGCGATTGTCAGGACGAGCGAAGCGCAGCAATCTAGCGCAGGCAAGTGCGGCAGGGGAGGGAACCATGGGCAAGTTCGCGATGGGTCAGGCGGTGCCACGCACCGAGGACCCGCGCCTCCTCACCGGCCGCGGACGGTACACGGACGACATCGTCCTGCCGCGCATGTGCCACGCGCACGTCCTGCGCTCGCCGCATGCGCATGCGAGAATCCGCAGCATCGACGTGCGCCAGGCACAGCAGATGCCGGGCGTGCTCGGCGTCTTCACCGGCGCCGACTGGGCGGCGGAGAAGTATGGCGCGCCCAAGCCCGCGATCCCGCGCGTGCGGCGCGACGGCTCGCCGATGCATGTGCCGACGCGGCCGGCGCTGGCGCTCGACCGCGCGATGCTGGTGGGCGACCCCGTCGCCTTCGTCGTCGCGGAATCCGTCGACCTCGCCAAGGACGCGGCGGAGCGCATCGTCGTCGAGTACGAGCCGCTGCCCTCCGTCACCGCGACCGAGGCGGCGCGCGGCGCCGCGGCGAAGCTCTGGGACGCCGTCCCCGACAACGAGACCTTCTTCTTCACCCTCGGCGACAAGCGCGCGGTCGAGGCGGCCTTCGCCAGGGCGCACCACGTGACGCGGCTGAAGCTCGTCTTCAACCGCATCACCGCTGCGACGATGGAGCCGCGCGGCTGCGTCGGCGACTATGACGCGCGGCTCGAGCGCTACACGCTCTATCTCGGCACGCAGCGCCCGCATGGCACGCGCGCCGACATCGCGCGCCGCGTGCTCAACATCCCCGAGACGCAGCTCCGCGTCGTCGCCGGCGATGTCGGCGGCAGCTTCGGCATGAAGGGCGGGCACTTCCCGGAATATCCGCTGACGCTCTGGGCCTCGCGCAAGCTCGGCCGCCCGGTGAAATGGATCGCGGAGCGCAGCGAGGGCATGCTCACCGACGATCACGACCGCGATCACGTGAGCGAGGCGGCGCTGGCGCTCGACAAGGACGGCCGGTTCCTCGCGCTGCGCGCGCACAACATCTCCAACATCGGCGCCTATCTCGCGCCGGGCGGGATCATCTCGCCGACCATGCATCTCGGCGGGCTCGCCGGCACCTACACCACGCCGGCGATCTATGTCGAGGTCTCGGCGGTGTTCTCCAACACCACGAGCATCGGCCCCTATCGCGGCTCGGGGCGGCCGGAGGCGTCCTACATCGTCGAGCGCCTCATCGATAACGCGGCGCGCGAGATGGGCATCGACCGCGCCGAGCTGCGCCGGCGCAACACCGTGCCCGCGAGCGCCATGCCGTTCAAGACCGGGCTCGTCTACACGCTCGATTGCGGCGCGTTCGAGGAGAACCTCGATCGCGCGCTCGGCATGGCGGACTATGCCGGGTTCGAGGCGCGCCGCGCCGAAGCGCGCGCCCGCGGCCGGCTGCGCGGCATCGGCATGGCCAACATCATCGAGCAGACCTCGCAGGCGATGGGCGAGACGGTCATGGTCAAGTTCGATCCGGGCGGGACGGTGACGGTGATTCCCGGCTCGATCTCGCACGGCCAGGGCCACGAGACCATGTACAAGATCGTGCTGAGCGACAAGCTCGGCATCGACGCCGACGACATCCGCGTCATGCAGTCCGACACCGATCTCGCGCCGGACGGCGGCGGCACCTTCGCCTCGCGCACCGCCGTGCTCGGCGGCAGCGCCGCGACGCTCGCGGCCGACAAGATCATCGCCAAGGGGCGCAAGATCGCGGCGCACGCGATGGAGGCGTCGGAAAGCGACATCGAGTTCGCGAACGGCGCGTTCCGCGTGGTCGGCACCGACC
>Ga0070740_10004365_pt1 | contig 13953 bp, 12 predicted proteins | sample Coa_R2_FD_67286 | JGI IMG/M metagenome (GOLD analysis project Ga0070740, IMG submission 67286) | Surface soil microbial communities from Centralia Pennsylvania, which are recovering from an underground coalmine fire - Coalmine... | ecosystem: Environmental > Terrestrial > Soil > Unclassified ... | reverse complement strand
GGCGCGGACATAGTCCACGACGTATACTGACATATAGGTTATTTGGAGCGGGTCTATGGGCCTTGGGGCATTTGTCATTAAGCGCCTGGCCAGCATGATCTTGGTCATCATCGGCGTGACCCTGATCACGTTTTTCCTGGTGCACCTCGCGCCGGGTGATCCCATTCGCATCGCGCTCGGCATCCACGCCTCGGGCCAATCGGTATCGCAACTGGAACACCAGTACGGCCTGGACCAACCGCTGCCCATCCAGTATCTCAACTATATGGCCGGCTTGGTGCAGGGCCGGCTCGGCCCCTCGTACGAGAGCCCGGATTTCACGGTCAACGATATCCTGGGCCGCGGCCTGCCCATCACCCTGTGGTTGGGCCTCTGGGCTACCGTCATCGCCATCGTAGTGGGTTTGCCACTCGGTGTGCTAGCGGCCGTGCGGCACAACAAGCTGCTCAGCGATAATCTCAACATGGCCGGCAACATGATCCTGTACTCGGTGCCGCCGCTGCTGCTCATCGGGGTGGCGCGCGTGATCTTCAGCATCGACCTGCACTGGCTGCCGGTGGCCGGCTGGAACGGCTTCACCAGCGTACAGTACCTTGCCATGCCCGTGCTAATTTACGCCAGCGGCATCGTGGGCTTTTACGCCCGCTCGATGCGCTCGTTCATGCTGGAGGTGCTCAATCAGCAGTATATTCGCACCGCCAAGGCCAAGGGGCTGGCTTACTGGAAGATCGTCTTCGTGCACGCCGCCAAGAATACGCTGGTGCCGTTCGCCTCCATCCTCGGCCCGACTATCGCTTTCCTGGTTGTCGGCGCCTTCATCATCGAGAATTTGTTCAACATACCGGGCATCGCGCAGATCACCGTTCAGTCGACCCTGGCCAATGACTATAACGTGACCCTGGCCACGACCGTCCTGCTGGCGCTTGCCGTGGTCGTCGTCAACGCTCTGACCGACATATTTTATGCGCTGGTCGATCCACGAGTGAGGCTGTAATAATGGCCGATGAATCGAGACTCGGTGCCGTGTCGCGGGTGGGCACGTCGGTTGGCACGCTCGAGACCGCGGTGCCACGGCCCAGCGATGACAGCGGCGACGTGCTGGCGGTGCCGCTGTCGCCGATGCGCCAGGCGTTCATTCGCTTCCGGCGCAATAGGCTGGCCGTGGCGAGCCTGATTTTCTTGCTAGCGCTGCTGGTGCTGACCTGCATCGCCCAATGGTTGCCGCTCATCGATCCGACGGTGCCCGATCCCGCTAACACCGATGCCTGGCCCAGCGCCCAGCATCTGCTCGGCACCGACGGCAACGGCCACGATCTGTTCAGCGCCATGATCTATGGCCTGCGCCCGGCCTTCGTCGTCGGCATCGTCGGCGCCGTGGTGACGACCATTCTGGGCGTGTCCATGGGGCTGGCGGCCGGTTTCCTGAGCGGATGGGTCGATGCCCTATTGAGCCGATTCACCGACCTCATGTTCGCCTTCCCCGCCCTCGTCCTGGCGCTGCTGTGCGAGGAACTCTTCACCAACTCCAATAGCCCGGTGGGTAATGCGCTGGGCGACCAGGCGCGCGTGATCGTCATGACCGTCGTGTTTGCCCTGCTGGGGTGGCCGGCGCTGATGCGCTTCGTGCGCGGCCTGACCTTGCAGTACAAAGAGATGCAATTCGTCGAGGCGGCGCGCGCGCTCGGCCTGTCCAACTGGGGCATTGTGCTGCGCCATCTGCTGCCCAATACGTGGGGACTGGTGCTGGTGCAGGCTACTTTCACCGTCGGCGGCTTCATTTACACGGAGATCGTGCTCAGCTTGCTCGGCCTCGGCGTGCAGGTGCCGACGCCCGACCTGGGCTATCTGGCCAACCAGGCGCTGGCCGATCTGGAGATCAACTGGGTAGAGACAGTCGCGCCCAGCGCCCTGCTCACTCTGCTCATCGTCGCCTTCGCCTTCCTCGGCGATGGCCTGCGCGATGCGTTCGACCCGCAGACCAGAGAGTCTTAGCCTTATTACTCACAGAGACCGACCCGAAGCCGGGAGCGCGGGCGAGCACGCGTGCTCTGACCCGCAAATCGTGGCGGGCGAGGACGCCCGCGCTCCGGGACGCCGCGGTATGTTCGGCATTCATTAATTCGGGATAGCCGACAACGAAGCGGCCATCATTGGACAGCCGGCGTATAGACGGTGAACGTCTGTTGACCGCTTGCCGAGGGCGCGCTCCAGGTCAAGACGTAGATGGGGACCAGATAGAGTTGGCCCCTGTCTCGCAGCCCGACATAGGCCAGAGATAAGCCGTCGATCTCCGCCGGACCGCTGAAAATGGCCGGATCGGGACCGTGATAGAACCCTGCTCCCTGCGTCATCCAGTTCGACGTGGCGATGGCCGGCGATTGCGCGGCCAGCAGGACCGGGGGTCCCGACGTGGCGACTACCTCGTAGCGTAGGTATTGCAGCACACCGCCGCCGTCCAGGCTGATGCTGACCGCGACCGGGTCGCGCAGGGGCGCTCCGCCGATGGTTTCGCCGTATTGCACGCGGCCGTCTATCTCACCGGTCTGGATGAGATTTTGGCTGAGCAGGCCGTGCGACCTCAGCCAGGTGTCGGCGGCATGGCCGGCCCGCGCGAGGGACAGACGGCCCACCGCCGGATAGGCGGCCTGCAATGAGAACCAGTCCGTGCCGTATCCGCTGTAGACCGTCAGGGTGTAGGGCATGGTGCCAAGCTGGAGCGTGGCGACGATCGAGCGATTGTTTTGTATACTCGGGGCCGTCAGCAGCCCGCTCACCCCAAGGCGCTGCGCGATGGCGTAGACATCGGCCGGCGAGGGATCGGTGACGCTGATCGGATAGATGGAGAGTTGCGCCGGCATCATCGGCGGCGACCAGCTTACCGGCACGGTGGACGTAATGGACTGAGTGATGGACTGCGCATAGAGCAGTGGCGAGTCGAGGATGGCGTTGTCGGGCGCCGGCGGCGCGATTCGGGGTTGGGCCAGCGGATTGAGGATCGGCCGCGGTGTGGCCGTCGCCGATGGCGTGGGCGTCGCCGTGTCGGTCGGCGTGGCCGTCTCGGTTAGCGTCGGCGTCGCGGTCGCGCTGGCCGTTGCAGTCTCAGTCGGCGTTGGGCTATTCGTCGGCGAAGGGATGGCTGTATCCGTCGGGCGGCGGGTGGGAGTCGGGGTCGCCGTGCGCGTCGGCCGCGGCGTGGCGGTAGCACTGGGGACGGCCGTGCTGCTGGGCGTCGCGGCGGGCGTCTGTGTCGCGGTCGCGGGCGGCGTCTCGGTGCGCGTGGGCCTCGACGTAGCCGTCGCTGTCTCACTTCGAGTTGGGCTCGGCGGGATCGCCGTTGGAGTCGGGCTCGGCGGGATCGCCGTGGCGGTTGGCTGCGCTGTCGCCGTGTCCGCGACGCGGGCCGTTGGTGTGGCCGAGGCTGCCTCGGCCGGTGCACGCTTGCCGCTCTCTCGCACCGTCGGGCTCGGCGAGGCCGTTGGTGTGTCCGGATGGGCCGTGGCGGTATCGGTCGCAGTAGGCGTGGGCGGTGGCGCCTCGGTCGGCACCGCGGTCGGCGGGGGAGTTGTCGTGGGCAGGGGCGTCGGCACGCTGGTACTGGTACTCGTAGGTATAGGTGTCTGCGAAGGCGGTATCGACGTGGCGGTGGCCGTCGACGATGGCACGGGGCTAGGCGTGGCGGTGGGCAAAGGCGTCATGGTTGGCCTGCGCACGGGCACCACGACCATGTGAGCCGTGGGCGACGCCGTTGGCGGCAGCTTGGTTGGGGCCGATTTCGGCGGGGCCGGCGGCGGGACGACTGCGACGGGCCGCCCGTGGGTCGGCATGGCGGTTGGCCTCGGCGTGTATGTGGGCGGCGGCGTGTGCGTGGGCCGCGGCGTGCTGGTCGGCGCCGGCGTATCTGTGGGAGTGTGTGAAGGGCGCTGTGTCGCGGTCGGCCTCGCTGGAGGGAGTGTGCTGTGCAGCGCTCGTTGCGGGTTCCAGGGAAGGTTCCCACCCAGCACGAGTCCGGCCAGGACGGCCGCGGCGACGGCCAGGGTGGCCGTGACGGTGGCCGTGGCCTGACGGTGCGCGGCCAAATAGACCACGATGCCCCGGCGTGGGCGCTTCGCCGGTAGATGATCCAGCGGGTTAGCAGGTGGCAAGGGCGCGGCATCGGCGCTCAGAGCGGCCGGAGGCGACCCCAGTAATTCGGCACGCAGGCGCTCGCGAAATGTTCCCGGCGCGCGCACGGGAGCCAGGGCCGCGCGAAGTTCCGACTCCAGCGACTCGGCGCCGGGCACGTCGTCGGCGTCATCGTCGGGCGGTGGCATGAGGTGGAGGTCGTCGCTCATCGAGATCCTCCAGGGTCGTCCAGGCGGCGCTGTAGGCCGGCAAGAGCCCGGCGCAGCAACTGCTTGACTGCCCCCTCACTGCGATCCATGATGTAGCCGATCTCCTTGTTGGGCAAGTCGTGACCGTAGCGCAGAATCACGACCTGCTGCTGTTCCGGCGGCAGCGCCGCTACCGCCGTGAGTAATTCCCGCTTGCGTTCTCCGACTAGCAGGGCTTCCTCAGGCCCGGGGTCCTCATCCTCCATCTCCGGGGCATCGTCGAGCGGTATCTGTGGTGCATACCTGTAGCGCGCCGCGATCACACTGGTGGCGATGCGGTATAACCACGACGAAAAAGGAACACCACGCCATTCGTATCGCCCTATATTCTCGAGTGCCCGACGAAACGTCTCTGACACTACGTCCTCTGCCGCGGCATGGTCACGAACCCGCTGCAGGGCATAGCTAAAGATGGCATCGACGTGCCGTTCGTAGAGGGCTTCAAAGGCAAGTGGATCAACCCGGGCCGCCTCAACCATCTGGCGTTCACGGGCCTGGCTCTGGGACAGCGGCATCAATGCCACGTCCCCCTCCACCGCTCCTCAGCCTCCCACCAATATAATCCGCGGAGAGGTTCAAAGTTACGGCCCTCAGCCTTTGACTGGTTTCCGGCGAGGGGGTTATACTGCGGCCTGAATACGCTGCCCCCGTGGCGGTTGCTTCGACCGTGGCGAGAGGGGCGATCGCACGTGTAAGGAGCCGCGCCACCACCTATGCAAACCGTCGCCATAATCGTTGCTCTCATCATCTCCTATGGGGCCATGGTGTGGATCGGCATGGTATTCTGGACCTTCAATGACATCCGGGCGCGCTCACAGAACATCGTGACGCAAATCCTGGCAACCGTCCTGGTGCTGTTCTCCGGGCCGCTTGGCCTGTTTCTCTACTATATTTTGCGGCCTCAACAGACGCTTGTGGAAGCATATGAACATTCATTGGAAGAAGAGACGCTGTTGCAGGAGATCGAGAACAGGCATCTCTGCCCGACGTGCAACGAGCGCATCCAGGACGATTTTCAGGTTTGTCCGTCCTGCCTGACCAAGCTGCGCCGGCAGTGCCACTTCTGCAGCAGGCTTCTCGCGCCGGAGTGGAGCCTGTGTCCCTATTGTGGCCGCTAAAGGCCGGCGCTAGCGGCTCATCCAGCCGCCGTCCACCATCAAGACTTCGCCGTGAATCCAGCCCGCCGCCGGGCTGCACAGGAAGACGACGGACCATGCAACCTCTTCGGGCTGTCCCCAGCGGCCCGCGGGGATGCGCTCGATGATCTGGCGGTTGCGCGTCTCGTCGGCCAGCAGTCCTGCTCCCATCTCGGTGACGACGTAGCCGGGGGCGACGGCGTTGACGTTGACGCCACGCCCGGCCCATTCGTTGGCCAGTGCCCGGGTCAGACCGGCCAGCCCGGACTTGGCCGCCGCGTAGGCGGGAACGGTGACGCCGCCCTGGAAGGAGAGGACCGAGGCCGTATTCACGATGGAGCCATGGCCGCGCTCCAGCATTGGCCGCCCGAACTCCTGGCACAGCACAAAGGCCGCGGTCAGGTGCGTGTCGAGCATGCGGCGCCACTCGTCCAGGGGAAAACGCTCGGCCGGGATGCGCAATTGATGGCCGGCATTGTTGATCAGGATATCGATCGGGCCATAGTCGGCGATGATGCGTTGGGCCACGGCGGGTAGCTCGTCGATCTGCCCCACGTCGGCCTGCACCGCGGCGTAAGCCCTTCCGGCGGCACGAACCTGCGCGGCGACGGGCGGCTCCTCAGTCATGCGATGGACCGATACAATATCGGCGCCGGCCCTGGCCAGCGCGTGTACGATGGCCGCGCCGATGCCGCGGCTGCCCCCGGTGACCACGGCCCGCCGCCCGGCCAGACTGAAAGGGTCCTCCAAAACACCCGTCTCCAACGACATCTCACTACCTCCGGCAGTAGCATACCATCGCCCATCATGCCCGCACGGGTTGACGGGGTTCCATGCCTGTGCTACCGTCAGGGGGCGCAGCGTGGACGCTGCGGTGCTGCATGTCTAGCGCGCTGTAGAATTTCCCTCTGCTTGAAAGGCCTTGCCATGACCACCGCCATTGCCAACGGAACAATCGCCACGGACTATGGCGTCTTCGACGCGCACATCGTGATCGAAGGCGGGCGCATCTCGCATCTGACCGACGACAATGCCGTGTTGCGCTCTGCCGACGAGGTCATCGACGCACGCGGTCTCACGGTGCTGCCCGGCGCCATCGACCCTCACGCGCATTTCGAGGACCCCGGACATACCGAGCGCGAGGACTTCTATACCGGTACCATGTCTGCCGCGGCGGGCGGCATCACGACAGTGGTCGAGCATCCCTTGACCTATCCGCCGGTGGTCAATGTCGAGCGGCTGCGCGAGAAAATCGGCATCGTGCGCGCCAAGGCGGTGGTCGACGTCGCCCTGTGGGCGGGGCTGGTGCCGGACAGCGTACCGCTGCTGCGCGCCATGTATGAGGAAGGGGCCAGCGGCTTCAAGGCCTTCATGCCCTTTTCCGAGCCGGCCTATCCCAATTGCGACGACGGCGCGTTGCTGGACGGCATGGCCGAGATCAGGTCCTTCGACGGCCTGCTTCTGGTGCACGCCGAGAGCGATAGCCTGCTGCGCCACAACATACAGCGCTTGCAAGCGGCGGGCCGGCGCGACGTGATGGCCCACGCCGAGTCGCGGCCACCCATCGTGGAAGAGGAGGCCGTGCACCGCTTGCTGTTCTTGGCCGAGCGGACCGGGGTGCGACTGCAGGTGGTACACGTGAGTTGCCCCGGCAGCGCCCGCATGATCAAGGAGGCGCGGGCGCGCGGGCTACGGGTGACCATGGAGGTCTGCCCGCACCACCTGACGCTCGACCTCGAGGACCTGCGCCGCCTGGGACCCTATGGACGCTGCGCGCCCTGCCTGACGGATCGCCCTCTGGTGGAAAGGATGTGGGGCCATGTCTTGGATGGTACGGTCGACTGCCTGGTCTCGGACCACTGCGCCTATACCATCGCCGAGAAGGAAGCGGGCTGGGACGACATCTTCGCCGCGCCGCTGGGCTGCCAGGTCATGCAGGAGACGGTGCCCGTCGTGCTCTCACAGGCTATCCACGAGCGCGGCATGCCGCTGGACGCCTTCGTGCGATTCTCCTCCAGCAATGCCGCGCGGGTGCTGGGGATCTACCCGCGCAAGGGCACCATCCGCGTCGGCTCGGATGCGGATCTGGCGCTGTGGGACCTTGATAAGGAGTGGCGGGTCGATCCGGCCAGGCAATTCAGCAAGAACCCATGGTCGCCCTTCGAGGGTATGACGGTGCGCGGGCAGGTTGTGCGGACGCTGGTGCGTGGCACGACGGTCTATCACAACGGCGAGATTCATGTCGCGCCGGGCTACGGCAACTTCCTGCACTCGCAGGAGATCAAAGCCGGCAAGTCCCCTACCGTCGTCGGGTAGCCTGTCTCAATCCAGGACGTATGGGCCGGAGCGCGGGCGTCCTCGCCCGCCTACGGCGTCTAACAGCGGGCGAGGACGCCCGCGCTCCGAAGGTCGAGTCGTCCCTCGTGAATAGAAAGGTTAGGCCAGGTGATCCACCGCGTCGCGCGCGGCGTGCAGCCACTGCTCCGGGCAGTCGTCGGGGACCGAGCAGCCGGGAGCCAGGATGTGCCTGCGGCCGCCGGTCTGGGCCACGGCATCGCGCATCTCGGCCAGTATCTCCTCGGTCGGACCGTGCACAATGGCTCCCTGCTCGTTCATGCCACCCATCACGGCCAGGCGCGGAGCGCTGGACCACACCTGTTTCAGCGGCAAACCGGTTAACCGGTCGCTCCAGCTCACCGCCGCCACGGGGTAGTCGAGCACCTGGTCGATCAACAGGTCGTGCTCGCCGTGTACGTGCATGATGTGCAGCCAGGCTTCGCTGGCGGCGTTCAACACGCGCAGATCGTAGGGGCGTCCGAACTCGATGTACTGCTGTGGGGTGAACAGCCCGTTTCCTGCTGCCTGGTTGCCGACGTAGAGCCCATCGGCTCCGGCCTCCAGCACGCCAAATCCCAGGTTGGCCAGGGTCTCGGCGATGGTATCGAGTGCGCCGTGAACGGTGGCGGGGTCCTCGCGCATGTGTTGCAGTATAAGCTCATGTCCGGCGAAGTTCGTCGCCTCCGTCAGCGGCGAGAAGACCGTGACCACCAGGGGTATCGACGGCCCGACGGCCCGGCGGATGCGCCGTACTGTGTCCACGACACGCGCCGGGTTGCCCTGGTCGGCGCGCAGCGGGGTCAGCAGATGCCAGTCGTTGAGCGCGCGGATGCTGCGGCGCGGGAAGGGATAGGGCAGGTCGGGCATCACCTTGTAGATATCCAGGTCATAACGCCCGAAGAAGGCCACCGTGTCCTCGGCCAGGGCGCGCGCCGAATGGCAGGGCCGAAAGTGATGCCAGAAGCAGAACGGCGGTCGATCCACCTCCTGGCCCCGTAGCGCGGCCCTGACCCGCTCGTTCTTTTCCATCGCCGCTGCCATCTGGGCCACCTTTCTTCGTTCGTCCGAACCGCGTCAAACACCACCCAAATTGTAAAATGGCGAAAGACCCTATGTCTATTGAAGGGACCATGCGATGTACGCTGCGACGTTTCGAGAATACGGGCCGCCCTCGGTGATGCGCTGGGAACGGGTGCCCGACCCGCGACCGGAGCGGGGTGAGGTGGTCATCTCCGTCCGCACCTGCGGCCTCAATCACTGCGACCTTGATAGCCGTGCCGGCACCTCGCGCTGGACCTTCGACTTCCCGATGGTGCTGGGTGCCGAATTTGCCGGCTACATCGACGAGATAGGCGAAGGCGTGAGCGGCTGGGAGGTCGGCCAGCCGGTGACCGCCCTTCAGCAATACTCATGCGGCACCTGCGATCGCTGTCGTGGCTGGCGTCCCGACCGTTGCCGCGACTTCGTCGTCTTTGGCACCGATCGCTGGGGCGGCTATGCCCAGAGGGTCTCGGTCCCGGCGCATACCCTGATCGCCCTTCGAGGTCCGCGGGATTTCATGACGGCGGCTGCCGCGCAGTGCGTGGTGAGCACGGCCTGGCACATGGTCATGAGCATGGCTCGCCCGCGTGACGGCGAGACCGTGCTGGTGCCCTCGGCCGGCGGCGGCGTGGCGGGGGCGCTCGTGCAGTGCGCCAAGATGGCCGGGGCGCGGGTCATTGCCACCGTGGGCGATAGCGGTAAGGCCGAGGGCGTGCGCAAGCTCGGCGCCGACGTGGTGCTGAATTACCGGCAGGACGACATCGTGGCAGCGGTACGCGATCTGACCGGCGGCGAGGGCGCGGACGTCGTGCTCGATACGGTTGGCGGGCCGCTCTTTGGCAAGCACCTGGAGGCGCTGCGCGTGGACGGCCAGTTCATCACCTGCGGCGCCCACGCAGGCGAGGTGGTGGACCTCGATATCATCCCGCTGTTTCGCCGTGGGCTCAGCGTGCGGGGATTCAGGCTGGCCGCGCCCGACGAGATCCGCCATTCGCTGCAGCTAGCCCTTGACGGACGTATCACGGTGCCGGTGTACCAGACCTTTCCGCTGTCCGAGACGGCGGCGGCGCACGAGGCACTGGACCGTCGCCAACATGTCGGCAAGATCGTGCTGGTCAATGAATAGCTCTGATGAGGTTTGGATGAGGATGGACGACCAGCACCAGGCCGGCTTTGCGACGCGCGCCGTCCACGCCGGTGAGCACCTGCCTCCGGCCGATTTCGTCCCTATCGCCACGCCGATCCACGTCGGCGCCTCGTACATCTACCAGGACCTGGAGCGCCTGTATGGGGTGACCACCGGCGAGCAGGAGGGGTACGTCTACACCCGCTACGGCAACCCGACCGTGGGCGCCATGGAGGCTGCCGTGGCCGAGATGGAGGGCACGGCGACGGCCTTCGGCACGGCCTCGGGCATGGCGGCCGTGCACACCGCCTTGCTCGGCGCGGGCCTCCAGGCCGGCGACCGTGTGGTTGCCTCGCGCGACATCTATGGCTCGGCCTACACCTTGCTCAACGGCCTGCTCCGCCGCTTCGGCGTGGAGACAACCTTCGTGGACGTGACCGATCTCGCGGCCGTGCGGGAGGCCATCAGGGTGAAACGTCCGCGCCTGGTGCACTGCGAGGTCATCTCGAACCCGCTGCTGCGCCTGGCCGATATTCCCGTTATCGTCGAGGAGGCGCGACACGTCGGCGCCGTTGTGACCGTGGACAGCACCTTTGCCACGCCGTACCTGGCCACGCCGGCGACCTGGGGCGTGGACATGGTAATCCACTCGTCGACCAAGTACCTGGGCGGCCATGGCGACGTGGTGGCTGGCGTCATCGCCTGCGACGAGGCCACGCGCGCCGCGCTGTGGGATGTGGCCATCCAGACCGGCGGCATCCTCAGCGCCTTCGACGGCTGGCTGGTGTTGCGCGGCATCAAGACGCTGGCGCTGCGCATGTCGCGCCAGTGCTCGAATGCCATGGCCATTGCCGAGAGCCTGCGCGGGCATCCGAAGCTGCGGCGCGTCCATTACCCCGGCCTGGCGGAGCATCCGCAGCATGATCTGGCGGCCACGCTGCTGCGTCCCGGTACATTCGGGGCCATGCTGGCCTTCGAGCTGCAGGACGATTCGCAGGCCGGTGCCATGCGCTTCCTGAGCGCTCTGCGCAGAGTTCTCCCGACGCAGTCTCTGGGCGACGTGTACAGTTCGGCCCTGATCCCGGCGCTGTCCTCGCACCACATGCTCAGCCCTGAAGAGCGCGCGACGATCGGCGTCAGCGACGGCTTGATCCGCTTCTCCGCCGGCATCGAGGACCCCGACGACCTGGTTCGCGACGTGCTTCAGGCGCTGGATCGCTGCTGATATCCTGCAAACGGCATCCGGGAAGTCCACTTGGACGGACTTCCCGGATGCCGTGGGTAATGGTGCACAGGGGCTGGAGCCGTGGGGCTCTTCGCCTTTACTGCACGACTTGCAGCGGCTTGCCCGCCGTGATCATGGCCAGCAGACCGGCGTTCTGTTCGCCGTTGAACGGTGTGATGGCCGGAGCGGTGGCGTTGCCGCACACCTGCTGCTCCTGGGCCGGCGAATTGAACCAGAAGCCGACGTTGTAGGTGTGGGTTGGCGTCAGGCCATTGGCCGGGTTCTCGATGAAGGTCTCCTTGTCGAAGATGCCCTTGACCGTCACGGTGGCCTGGCCGTTGCCGTCGCTTTGCACGTCCGACTGATACCAGCCGAAGCCAAACCCATTGAACGCGCCGCCGTCGAGCGGGGAATTCTCCACCAGGAACATGTCGAAGCCGGTATTGGGCGGCAACCCGGTCGCGGTCAGGGTCATGGTGTCGTTCGGCGCGTCGCTCGGGAAGCGGTTGGCGATGGTTATGCTGGCCGTCGCATTCTGGATCGCCGGGCAGGCAAACGGCTTGCCGGGCAACAGACCGGGATTGACGCCCAGCGAGAAGGTGCAGGTCGCGGCGCTGCATGGCGGTATCGGCGTCGCGGTGCCGGCCGGAACGGGCGTATTGGTAGCCGGGGGGAGGGGCGTGTTCGTCGCCGGAGGTGCAGGCGTATTGGTCGGCGCACTCGGCTGCGGCGTGTTGGTCGCTGCCGGCGGTACCGGCGTGGAGGTGGCGGCCGGCGCCGTCGTTGCCGTCGGGCTGGGCGTGGCCGTCGGAGGGACAACCTGGGATGTCGGCGTCGGCGTGTCGTAATAGCCGTTGGTGGTGCTGGGCGAGACGGCATGCGGCTGGAGGCCGCTCAAAGCCTCAGACCCGCCGAGCTGCGAGCGCTGACCGCCGAGCACGCTCCAGGAGCCGACCGTCTTCCAGCCTCGGGTTGCGCCGAAGTCGTCCACGATGCGCAGCATCTGGCGATAGTTGTTGGCGATGGCGCGCTGCGTGAAGGTGACCTGCCAGATAACCTGAACGGTATGGCTGCGCCGGCCGGCGCTGCGGATCTGGGTGTGGGCCAGGTCCAGCGTCACGAAGCCGTTGGACAGCAGGCGATGCGATCCCGGCCTGCCGCTGTGCCAGGAATGAGTACGGGGATCGAAGAGGCGGATCAGCTCGGCGTTCTGATCGTACTGCGCCCATAGGGCGAGCGGCGTGGTGGCACGGCCGCGCTTGCCCGATACGAGCTTCCAGTCGATGCTGCGGATATGGGTCCAGCCGTACGGATCGGTGCAGGTGGTGACGATGCGACGGGAGACGCCGTAGCGGATCGACCCTTGAGCCGGCGCGTTCACGCCGGCGCCCGGGGCAGCGTTGGCGATGAGCTGCAAGGGCTCGCCCTGCGTGATCATCGCCAGCAGTCCGGCGTTTTGCTCGCCGTTGAAGGGGGTTGGCGCCGGCGCCGTGGCGTTGCCGCAGATGCGCTGCTCGTCGGCCGGCGAGTTGAACCAGAAGCCGACGTCAAAGGTGTGAACCGGCGAGAACGGCGCCGATGGATCCTCGATGAAGGTCTCCTGGTCGAAGATGCCCTGCACCGTGATACTGGCCTGTCCGTTGTCATCGCTATTCAAATCGGACTGATACCAACCTTTGCCGAAGCCGGCGAAGGCGGTATTGCTGATCGGCGAGTGCTCCACCAGGAACACATCGAAAGCCGTCTTTGGCGGCAGCCCCGTGGCCGTGAGGGTCATCACGTCGTTGAGGGCGTCGGCCACGAAACGATTGGTGACCGTAATCTGCGCCGAGGCGTTCTGCATGGCCGGGCAGGCGAAGGGCTTTCCCGCGGCCAGGCCGGGATTGACAAAGAGGTTGAATGTGCTGGTAGGCGCGGAATCGGCCAGGCTTCGCGCCGACGTGGCCGTGGGCAGGGCGACGGCGACGGCCAGGACGGCCAGCACTGCCCTGCGCGACCAGGCGTGTCGGGATAGGTTGGCATGGTGGAGTTGCTGCATCGTGCTCCTCAAGAACGTGGCCGGAAGACGTCGTTTTCGTGGGATTGCCATGGATGTGTTCTCCTTCGTAGTCGCTCGAACGTCGGCGGCACCGCGGCGTGCCGCCCCATCTCCCAGTCTGGTCCGTCGCGTTTCTGCCAACCACCGACAGCTGTAATACACTGCTCATACAGTTGCCGCCGGACGGGAGGATGGCAGAGTTCCCCGTTCCGGCCGTGCCGCCTGTTAAGATGCTGTAGGGCACATATAAGTCGTCGAGTGCCTGTCGGTTCGATGGAGACAAGGTTGCCCGTGTCCTTCGGAACACTCCTGCGCCGATACCGTGTTGCCGCCGGTCTATCACAGGAGGCACTGGCCGAGCGTGCCGGCGTCACGGCCCAGGCGATCAGTTCGCTCGAGCGCGGCGTGCGCCGGACGCCGTATCTTGCGACGGTCAGCTTGCTAGCCTCGGCTCTCGGACTCTCCGACCACGAGCGGACCGCGTTGATTGCCGCCAGCCGCGGCGAGACAGTCACCCCGCCGGATGCACCCGACGCGTTGGAGTCGCCAGGGCCTGTCGCGTCGCGGCAGCCGCCGGCAGCCCTGCCTGCGCCGGCAACTCTCCTCATCGGACGCGAGCAGGATGAGGCGGCGATTGTCGCGCTCTTGCAGCGGGACGACGTGCGGTTGGTCGTTCTGAC
>Ga0070740_10004363_pt1 | contig 13956 bp, 14 predicted proteins | sample Coa_R2_FD_67286 | JGI IMG/M metagenome (GOLD analysis project Ga0070740, IMG submission 67286) | Surface soil microbial communities from Centralia Pennsylvania, which are recovering from an underground coalmine fire - Coalmine... | ecosystem: Environmental > Terrestrial > Soil > Unclassified ... | reverse complement strand
CAGTCCCGCCCCGCGGACGTCGAGTACGCGCTCTCGAATTCATTCGCCTTCGGGGGCCTGAACGCGGTTCTGGTGCTCCGCGCGGTCCGGTAACGATGGAATTTTGCGTGTGCGAAGGATAACGCCGGGGCAGGGAAGCCGCAGGCCGATTCCGGGCTGACCGGAAAAATTCTGGCGGAGAGGGGGGGATTCGAACCCCCGGTACCCGTTAAGGCACTCCCGCTTTCGAGGCGGGTGCGATCGACCACTCTGCCACCTCTCCGCACGGGACGCGCACACCGGAGTGGTGCTCCGGTATCGCGCGTTGTGTTTTCATTGTATCAGCCGATGCCCGCCAAAACCAACGCCGCGCGCATTCTCGATGCCGCCGGCATCCCCTACCGCATTCTCGAATACGCCGTTGATGAAAACGATCTCAGCGCGCCGCATGTCGCCGAAGCCATCGGACTGCCGCCCGAGCAGGTCTTCAAGACCCTCGTCGCGCGCGGCGACCGCACCGGCATCCTGCTCGCCTGCATCCCCGGCAACACCGAGCTCGATCTCAAAGCCGTCGCCGCCGCCAGCGGCGACAAGAAGATCGAACTGGCGGCCGTGAAGGAAATCCTGGCGCTCACCGGATACATCCGCGGCGGAGTGTCCCCCATCGGCACGAAAAAGCCCTACCCGCTCTACCTCGATGAGACCGCCGATCTCTGGGAGGAAATCTCGATCAGCGCCGGCGTGCGCGGCAAACAAATGCTGGTGGCGCCGGACGATCTGGTGCGGATCACCGGCGCCACGAAGTGCGTGTTAGTGTAGGGGCCGGGCGTGCCCGGCCCGAATGCACGTCTACCAGCTCAGCCGCAGCGCGAACTGCATCTGCCGCGGCGCGGTCAGCGTCGAAGTCAGCGAGCCGAAGGTGGAGGACTGCAGCGTATTCGAGCCCGTGGATGCCGGGTCGAACCGCACGGAGTTGGTCAGGTTGTAGCTCTCCCACCGGAACTGCAGCCCCATGCCTTCGCGCAGCGGAATCGGAAAATTCTTGTAGACACCGCTGTCGATGTTGAAGTAGCCCGATCCGCGAATGTTGTTGCGTAACCCGACCTGTCCCGGAGGCGTTTCCGTGAAGCCTGCGAACGCCGCGGCGGGGTTATCCCAGAGATTCGGCCCGCCGCCCTTCAAGGTCGAGTTGCCCGTGTTGGTGACCGGCGGCAGCGGCTGCCCGTTGGGCGTCGCGAATGCGTCGACCTCCCAGTTGGTCGGCCAACGCTGCCCGTTGCCGATCGTAGTCGGCAGCCCGGAGGTCTGCCGGTAAACGCCGCTGATCTGCCACCCGCCGATAATGTAATCGAGAGCCCTCGGCATGTTCGTCCCGAACTTCTGCCCGCGGCCCACTGGAATCTGGTACACGCCGTAAATGTTGATCTGGTGCAGCGTGTCATAATCGGAAACTGCGCGCATCTCGTTCGGGTTCCACGTGTTCTGGATGAATCCGCTGAAGCTGCCCTGGTTCTCCGGCGTCGAGCCCAGGTCGATGGACTTCGAGAGCGTGTAATTCACCGTCAGGTTCAGCCCGTTGTTGAACCGCTTCTGCAGCGACCATTGCATCCCGTGGTGTTCCCGCACGGCAACAATCCGCTGGGCGGCGACCGGCTGAACTGTTGTCAGCCCGCTCGCCGGAGTCTTCGTCGACCGCTGGAATCTCAAGCGCACCATGGTCTCGAGCGACTGCATCCGCGGAGTGCTGGTGCTGGCGCTGGTCTTCGTCCACAACATCTGGGCGATCTACGCGATCCTGTTCGCGATGAGCGTGGTCTCCACGTTCTTCGTCCCCGCGCAGTCGGTCGCCATCCGCACCATCGCCCCGATCGCCGGTCTGATGGCCGTCAACGGTCTCATGTCGCAGGCGCAGCAGGGATCGCAGATCGTCGCCCCCGGCTTCGCCGGCGCGCTCGTGCAATGGGCCGGCGCCAACACCTGTTTTCTCTATGACAGCTTCAGCTTCTTCTTCTCCGCCGCGATGGTCATGACCTTGACGCTGGACCGCCCACCCGCCGCGGCCGCGAAAGCCGGCGCCCGCGCAGTCATGGATTCCATGAGCCACGGGTTCCGCTTCATCTTCACGCACTCGACGATCTCATTCGTCATCATCGCCATGACCGCCGGGATGTTCGCCCTGCGCTGCTTCGGCGCGCTGCTTTCGGTCTACGTCCGCGACGTCCTTCTCTCGAATTCGGCAGCCTTCGGCATCCTGAATACGCTGATCGGAATCGGCATGATTATCGGCACGCAGCTTCTCACCCGTTTCGCGCGCCACATCCCGCAGCAGAACCTGGTGATCTACGGACTCGGCGGCATGGGCGTCGCCGTCTTCGTGACCGCGCTTCTCGGCAGCATGGCAGGCACGGCCGCCGGCATGCTCGGCCTCGGCTTCTGCGCCGCGGCCATCTTCGTCACCGCCACCACGCTGCTCCAGCACGAGACGCCGCAGGAGCTGCTTGGCCGCGTGATGAGCTGTCTGATGTCCCTGATGGCCGGCTCGCAGGTCCTTGCGATGTTCGTCGCCGCCCCCGTTGCCGAGAAGGCCGGCATCCGCAATCTCTACTACGGCAGCGCCGCCATGCTGCTGGCGATCGGCGCCATCGGGTATTACAAGCTCCCCGCCCGCGCGGCCAGGGCCGCCTCTGAAGCCGACTAAGCGATGGCCATTTGACAAGCGACAACTGTCAGTACACAATCGCGTTGTGATTCAGAGCTTTCGGCATAAAGCGTTGAAGCAGTTGTTCAAGGCAAACCCAAAGGCATCGAGGCCGACCTTCGCAACAAGATCGAAAACATCCTCGCTGTACTCGCTGTCGCCGAAAGCCCGCAGGCGATGAAACGTATGCGAATGGCTCATCCTCCCCATCCCGGCCGAATCGTCCGGCAGGAATGCCTGGAACCGCTGGGTCTCACTGTTACCGCAGCCGCTCAAGTCCTGGGAGTAACGCGCCAGGCGCTCAATAACTTGGTGAATGAGAAAGCCGGCATTTCACCTGAAATGGCAGTACGGCTCGCAAAAGCATTTGGCGGAGATGCCGGTACCTGGCTCCGCATGCAAGTCGCATACGACCTGGCGAACGTCGAATCATCCAAGATTCACGTGAAGCGGTATCGAAAAGTGTCCTGACCGGCCCGCCCTACCGCTCCTGCCGCTTCGCCTTCACGAATTCGAGCTCGGCCTGCTTGGGAATGCCGGGCTCAAGGCATCGCCGGCAGCGGGCTTCGTACAGGTCCGCCGCGCCGACCACGATCAGATCGTCCGATCCCCGCAGCCGCTGCGTGTGCTTGGCCGGATTGCCGCACCGCACGCAAATCGCGAGCGTCTTGGTGATCGATTCCGCGTGTGCCAGCAGTTCCGGGATCGGCGAAAACGGCCGCCCCAGGTAGTCCGTGTCCAGGCCGGCCAGAATCACCTGCTTGCCGCTGTCCGCCAGCCGCTGCGCCACCTCCACCAGCTTCTCGCCCATGAAGTTGGCTTCGTCGATCCCCACCACCTCCGACCGCCAGTCGATGCGCTGCCCGATCTCCTCCGCGCCCGCGACCACCTGCGATTGCATCCGCAGATCGCCGTGCGAAACGATCTCATCGTCCGAGTACCGGTTGTCGATCTTCGGCTTGAACACCTCCACCCGCTTGCGCGCGATCATCGCCCGCCGCAGGCGCCGGATCAGCTCCTCGCTCTTGCCCGAAAACATGGGCCCGCAGATCACCTCAATCCAACCGACGTTGCCCGTGATGATGTCCATGAAAGGATCAGGATGGCACACTTCGCACGACCGCGTCCTCGAATGCGTCGAGCGCTCCACCGAAAAAGTGATCGCCCGCTTCGATCCACTCCAGCCGCTTGGGCGCGGCCCACCGTTCGTATTCGCGCTCGAAACCCGCGCGCGGCGCGAACTCATCGTGCGTGGACATGAGGAACGTCTTCGGCGTGGCGCAAGCCTCCAGATATTCCGCCGGCCCGAGCGACGTCGCGAATCCCGCCGCCAGCAGCCAGCGCGGTTCCGGCTGCCCCTCGATCGCGCAGCCCAGCCGCGTGATCGCCCGGGCGCCGAAGGAAAACCCCGCAAGCCCGTACGGCAGCTCCGGATACCGCGCGCGCAGCCACCCGAGAGCGGCCCGCGCGTCCTCGATCTCCCCCGTCAGGTGCCCATGCTCGCCTTGGCTCAGCCCCACCCCGCGAAAGTTGAACCGAAGCACTACAACGCCCGCCCGCCGCAGTCCGCGAGCCATCCGGTACACCACCTTGTTATGCATGGTCCCGCCATACAGCGGATGCGGATGGCACACCACCGCCGCCGTATGCGGCGCCATGTGATCGGGCTCCTCGAGCAAAGCCTCGAGCATCCCCGCCGGCCCCTGAATAGAGTGAGACTCAATCCTCCGCGGCATGAAGAGATTTTTCTCTGCGTTTCCTCTGCGCTCTCTGCGTCTCTGCGGTTCAGCCCGGCCCTCAGTTCGTCCGGTAATTCGTGAACTGCATATCGATGCCGAAATCGCTATTGCGCAGCACCTGGATCACGGACTGCAGCGTATCCCGGTCCTTGCCCGCCACCCGCACGAAATCGCCCTGGATCGAAGCCTGCACCTTCAGCTTCGTGTCCTTGATCTTCTTGACGATCTCCCGCGCCTTCTCGGTCGGGATCCCCTGCTGGAGCGTGATCTCCTGCCGCACGGTCGAGCCCGCCGCCGGCGTGATCTCCCCGAAGGTCAAGCCCTTGAGCGGCACACCCCGCTTCACCAGCTTGCTCTCCAGGATGTCCACCACCGCCTTGACCTTGAACTCATCCTGGCTCGCCAGCAGGATCTTGTTCTCTTTCTCCTTCAGCTCAATCGAGGACTTCGAGTCTTTCAAATCGTACCGCTGCGAGACTTCTTTCTGTGCCTGCTGCACGGCGTTCAGCACTTCCGGTATCTCGATCTTCGAAACGATATCAAAGCTGTTGTCGGGCATATCTGTCTATTTCGGAGGCTCCACGTCGAGACCCAAAATCGAATTCGTCCGCAGCCGCAGGCTGTTCACGCGCCGCACCGGCTCCGCCATCACCGGCGCGGCCGGAGGAGGCGCAGCGGGCTCTGCCGGAAGGGCGGGCCCATGGCTCGCGCGAGGCGCCGCTTGCGGCGCAGGATTGGGCGCCGCCGGCTTGTTGGATTGCAGCGCAGCCACCACCCGCTGCGCGATCTCCTCCACCATCGATTCCATCGCGGCATCGAGCGCCACAGTCACCGCCGCCTTCACCTGTTCGGCATCGACCACCGCCACGAACGGCAGCGCCGGGGCCTTCTTCTCTGCCTGCCCCTGATCCCGGACCCCCGATCCCTGAGCCCGATCCCGCGCCGCCGCCTCGGCCAGCGGCCTCACCGCCGCCGCCAGCGCCGTCGCCTCGAACGGCTTCTTGATCGTGCCGTCGGCCGCGACCCGCTTCGTCTGTTCCTCGTCGAAATCCTCGAGGACGCCCGCCGTCAGGATCACCCGCACGTGCCGGTGCCGCGGATTCATCTTCAGGTATTGGCACAACTCGTAGCCCGTGCGCCCGGGCATCACGGTATCCGCCAGCACCACGTCCGGATCGACGTCCTCCAGCCGGATCAGCGCGGAATCCGCATTGCTGACCGTGACCACCTCGAAGCCTTCTTCGCTGAGGATGCGCTCCCCCATCCTCTGCGCGTGCGGGCTGTCATCCACCAGCAGAATGCGGCTCATCAGTTGGAAGGGTTGGACGCCTTCGCCGCCACCTTGCCGCTGGCCGGCTTGCTCTTTTCGGGCGCTTCCGCCGCCGGCTTGAGCTTGGCAATGGTCTTCTGCGAGAGTCCCGTGCGGATCAGGTCGTTGATCGAAAGGTACGGCCGCATCAGCACGATGCGCTTGGCCATCGTCTTGTTGATGCCCGGCAGCTTGGCGATCTCCTGCTCGGTGGCCGAGTTCAGGTCCACGCCCTGCCGCGTCACCGCGTTGGGTTTGAACTGCTGCTGCATCGCCGGAACCGCCGTCGCGGTTCCATCCGCGTTGGCGCCCTGCGCCGCCGCCGACCGCGCATCCGGGTTCTTGTCGAGCGCGCTCGTGTCGGTTGCGATCTGCGCGCCGACGTCCGTCACTCCGCTCTGCCCCGCCGTGCCCGCCGCCGTAGCCGGCACGCTCGCCGGAATCGTCGGACGGAACGCGGTCATCTGCGGCGCGCCGGATTTCGCCGCCGCCAGCGTGTCCGCCTTTCCGCTGAACGGCTCCCAAACCTTCCCGAGCAGGCCCCGCTTCCCGCGGTTATCCAGCTCGTACTTCATCCGCGCATACGCCACCGGATCGGCCTCCGGCACGGGCCGCTTCATCTCCTGCAGTTTCGCCTTGGCCTCCTGCGCGTGGCTGCTCAGCGGGTAATCCCGCACGATCCGCGTGTATGCGTCCGCCTGCTGATTTTCAAACCGGTCGCCCATGCGCCGGTAGGCGTCACCCAGCTCCCACAAAGCCTCGTCCGCCTGGCTGTACAGTGGGAACTGCGTCGCCACCGCCGCCAGCCGGTTGGCCGCCGACGGCATGCTGCCCTTGTGATAGTAGAAGTGCCCGACCTTGTATTCCTTGTCCGCCAGCACCTCCTGCACATTGCGTAGAAGCTGCTGCGCCTCCGGAGCGAACTTGCTGTTGGGGAACTGCACCAGGAGCTGCCGGCATTCGTCTTCGGCGCGCAGCGCGTGCGTCGAATCGCGGTCGCTCTTATCCATCTGGTTGTACTGCATCTTGCAGATTTTTTCCTGCGCTTCCGCGGCTTCCTCCATCTGCGGATAGAACAGGATAAAGTCTTTGTACTCCGCCTCCGCCTGCGCCATGCCGTGCGCGCCGCCTTCGCGGTACCAGCTATCCGCCAGCGCCAGTTTCGCCTTGGCCAGATACTCGCTGGTGTCGTAGGTGTTCATCATCGTCTGCAGCTCGAGCCGCGCCCGCTCATAACGCCCGTGCTCCAGATCGTTGATCGCCGCGTCGAAGAGCACCTTGTCCGGCTGCTGCGTATCCTTGGCGATCGGATTCTCGTACTTGTGACGGCGGATGCCGCACGAACTCAGCAGCAGGACGCCCAGTCCCACCACGCCAGCGCAACGAATGACTCTTGCAACCATATGATTCCGTTCCATCCACCCATCACCCGCAGTTCTCAGCGTCACCTCTGTGTCCTCTGTGTCTCTGCGGTGAAAAGGAGGCTCTCAGCCATCTCACACCCGGATCGCCGTCGCATTCGCCGCGATCTCCCGCATCTCCCGCACCGTCGCCTCCGGGTCTGGACTGTGAAAGATCCCCGACCCTGTGACGATCCAGTCACACCCGGCGCGCACCACGTCCGCCAGATTATCCTTGTGCACGCCGCCATCGATTTCGATCGGCAGCGCTATCCTCTTCTCCCGGCGCATTCTATCGAGCGCCCGCACCTTGTCCAGCACGTACGGGATAAACGCCTGCCCGCCGAAGCCGGGATTGACGCTCATCAGAAGCACGTAATCCGCCACTTCCAGAACGTCCCCCAGCAGCGCGACCGGCGTCGCCGGATTCAGCACCACGCCCGCCATTGCGCCCGCCCGCCGGATCATCCCGAGGACGCCGTCCAGATGCCGGCAGGCCTCGTAATGTACCGAAACCGAGTTCGCCCCCGCCCGGACGAATTCCTCCGCATACCGGTCCGGCTCCTCGATCATGAGGTGTACGTCCAGATGCAGCCGCGTCGCCTTCCGCACCGATTCCACCACCGGCGGCCCGATCGTCAGGTTCGGGACGAAGTGCCCGTCCATCACGTCCAGGTGCAGCATGCGCGCGCCGCCGCGCTCCACCCGCCCGATTTCCTCGGCCAGGCGCGCGAAGTCCGCCGACAGTATTGAGGGAACAATTTCAATCATTTGCGGGCTGCTCAGATTTTATCACAGCGGCGAAAATCCATCCGCGTCGGGCCGTACTGCGGGCCGGCAACCGCACCATCCACCGGATGACGAGGAAAGGACCATGCCGCAACGGTTCTCATACGCTCAGGCATCGGGAAGCGCCCCCTCCAACAACGTGCGCCGCCGCCTTCGCCCAACCACTTGCGTTGTGAGTTCACGAAAGAGCAGTGCCGGCATTCGCATGCGAATGTCCGACATACCGGGCGCTAGTAATCGATCATATGCACATATTTAGTGGATTCACTAAGTGGATATGCCCGTTCTGATCGCCCCAAGTGGCAGGCATCTTGCTCGATATAAGAAGGAGGCTGGTTATGAGAAGATCGATTGTGATTGCCCTTGTCTCCGTGGGGCTCCTGGGCGAAGTGGTGGCTCCGGCCATCGCCGGCACCAAGGTCGTCGTCCACAAATACAGGCGCAGCCGCCGCGGCCGCCGCGCGCGAAACGCCGCGATCGGAGCGGCGGGCGGAGCCGCGGGTGGCGCGATCCTGGGCCGCGGACGCGGCGCCGGCGCCGGGGCAGTCCTTGGAGGCACGGCTGGCGCTCTGGTTCCGCGCCGCCGCCGGTAATACCGCGCAGCACAATGATAGTCCGCCGTCTGCGGGTGTGAGGAAGGCGCTCCATGCCACAATCTTCTAGCAACCTGTTCGTGGGACGGTGGTGGGTAGTATTTCTACGCGGCCTGGCGGCGCTGGCCTTCGGCGGGCTGGCGTTTGCCTGGCCGCACCTGACTCTGCTCACGCTGGTGCGCCTGTTCGGCGGTTTTGCATTGGTCTATGGCGTCTTCTCCACCTACGCGGCGGTCGCCAACCGCCGGCCCGGCAGGAACCGCTGGCTTCTCCTGCTGGAGGCCGCGGTCGCCTTCGCCGCCGGTATCGTGTCGCTGCGCGCCGCTTCGAACGCCGTGACGGTGCTCATCTTCCTGATCGGACCGTGGGCGCTCGTCACCGGCGTCCTCAGGGTCGCCGAAGCCATCCGCCTGAGAAACCAGATTACCGGCGATTTATGGCTCGGCCTCAGCGGCGCGGTGACGATCATCCTGGCAATGATCCTGTTTCGCCGCAACATCGCCAGCCTGATCGAGTTGGCCCCGATCGTCGCCGGATACGCCCTCCTGCTGGGGCTCTTCGAAATCCTGCTCGGCTTCGATCTCCGAAAAATGCGGGGCATCCGTCCGGCAGCCTGATCGGCGCCCCGCCCCTTGCCTGCCGCCCGCCCGCGCACTCCCAAGTCTTCGCCCGGCGCCCCCAAAATGTCCGCAGGATTCTCCGCGGGAATTCCGTTCCTGTCCATGTATGCCAAACCTACGGAGGTTCCGCATGAGAATCGCAAGCCGCCCGCTGCTGTTCGCATTTGCTCTCGCCCTGGCGGGCTCCAGCCTCGAAGCCCAGACGCCCACGATCTCGAACGTCACCGGCGTGGGTACCAACCTTTTCTGCCCCGGAGGGCGCGCCTACGTCAGCGGCGCCAACCTCGGCGGCAGTTCCGCCACCGTCACCGTCGGCTCCAAGCAGGCCTACGTCCGCTCGGTCAGTAACACGTTCCTCGATGTGCAACTCCCCGTCGACGCGCCGCTCGGCCCCACCACCCTCAAGGTCGGCGCCTCCGCCGCGGTCAACATCACCCTCGTCCAGTACGCCCCCGGCGTCCTCACCGACGGCCTCCCGGACGACATCGCCTCCGCCTTCCACGTCTCGTCGCAAAAGCCCGTCACCGCCGGCTCTCCCGCATCGCCCAATGAGCAGATCGCTCTCAATGTGAACGGCCTCGGACCCACCAATCCGCCGGTCGCTACCGGCTTCATTCCCAGCGATAATAGCGTCGTCACCGCCACGCTGCCCGGCATCGCGGTGGGCGGCCAATCCGCCAAGGTCTCCACGGCTTATCTTTCCGATGCCGGTATCTACACTGTCGTCTTCACCGTCCCCGCCGGGGTCGCCGCCGGCAACCAGAAGATCACCGTGAGCATCGGCGGCTCCACCAGCGGCCCGGCCCTGCTCCCCGTCGCCACCGGCCCCATCGTCAGTACCGTCTCGAACGCCGCCAGCTACATCGATCCCTCGCTGCCCAACGGCGGCATCGCGCAAGGCTCGATCTTCGTCGTACAGGGCAATAATCTCGGGCCCGCGACCCTCACCACCGACACCAAAACCACGTTCCAGAACACCATCCTCGCCGGAACCTCTGTCAGCGTCACCGTGAACGGCACGACCGCCCAGGCCTTGATGTATTACACCTCTGCCAACCAGATCGCCGCCCTGCTGCCCTCCAACACCCCCGCCGGCACCGGGACCCTCACCGTCACTTACAACAATCAGACCGGCCCCGCGTACCCCATCACCGTCGTTCCCAATGCCCTCGGCATCTTCACCGTGACCTCGGACGGCCAGGGCGCCGGCATCGTCACTTATCCCGATTACAGCCTCGTCTCGGTCGAACGTTCGCCCAACTGCGGCGGCCCCTACACCACCTGCGGCGCCGCGAATCCGGGCGACGTCCTCACCATTTGGGCCACCGGGCTCGGCCCCATCAACGGCAATGACGCCAAAGGCGATGGCCTCGGCGTCAACATGCCCAATATCCCGCTCACCATCTGGCTCGGCAGTGTGTCCGTCTCCGCCACGTACCAGGGCCGCGGCTGCTGCATCGGCGAGGACCAGATCATCTTCACCGTCCCGGCCAACGCCCCCACCGGCTGCGCCGTGCCGCTCTCGATCCAGATCGGCAACGTCATCAGCAACGTCGTCGCGCTCCCCATCGCTATCGGCCAACGCGCCTGCACGCCCGCCGATCCCAAATTCCCCGCCGGAACTGCGCAGCGGCTGACCGCCCGGACCGGGCCGTTCTCGTACGCGGAAATCGACCTCAAGCACGTCGACCAGCAGCCCGGCTTCAAGGACGTGTTCACCGGCCAGTTCCTCAAGTTCAATATCGCGCCCGCCGTGCAGCCCTTCTTCATGTCGTACGCCGATATGCCGCCGATCGGCTCCTGCGCGGTCGTCAACAACCTGAACGGCTTCGGCTCCAACGTGCCGCTCACGCCGGTCGCGCCCCTCGACTTCGGCCCGCAGATCTCGGTCCAAGGCCCCGGAGGCACGAAGAACGCTCCCGCCAGTGGCGGCCAGTTCCTGACCACCATCGACCCCAAGGGCAATTTCCTGGTGCCCGGGACCTATACCGTCACCACACCTGGCGGAGCCGATGTGCCGGCCTTCAGCGCCTCAATCTCGATCCCAACAATGCCCACCATGACCAGTCCACAACCCGACGCCGCGAATCCCGTCCCCGTCACGCGCGCCGATGGCCTGACCGTCAACTGGTCCGGCGGAGGATCCGCCGCTTACGTCGAAATGGAGGTCTACAGCGCCACCGATAACACCTACAACAAAGGCGCGGACGTCGTCTGCTCGGCGCCGGCCGCCGCCGGCACGTTCACCGTTCCGCCCAGCGCCCTGCTTGCGCTACCCGCCGGCAACTTCGCGCAATTGGCCTTCCGGCCCCACGCGACCCCCGTCAACCCGGACGGCACCGGCGTGAACGCTCCGTTCCTCTCGGCTTGGTACGCCTCGTTCACCTCGCTGTCTCTCAAGTAATGACCGCCGCGAAGAACCCGTCGCCCGGATCGCGCCCCGGTACGCGCTGCATCGTCTCACGTACCCGCGCGCCAGCGGCCGCCACCACGTCCTCGTTCTCTTCCCGCTCCATCGAGCATGTGGAGTAAACGAGAACCCCGCCCGGCTCCAGCACGGCAAGCGCGTTGCGCAGCAGCGCCGCTTGCCGTTGCTGCAAGTCCGCCAGGTCGTCCTCTCGCAGCTTCCACTTAATCTCCGGATTCCGCCCCAGCGTCCCCGTGCCCGAGCACGGCGCATCGACCAGCACCCGGTCGAAACGCCGTCCAAACGGCAGCGGCTCGGTCCCGTCCACGACCGCGAGTTCCGCGCCCATCCCCTTCATGCCCGCGATCCGATGAAAATGCACGTCGCACGCGAACGCCCGCACCCCCGCCTCCATCGCCTGCGCCGTCTTGTTCCCCGGCGCTGCGCACAGGTCGAGAAACGTCTGCCCCGCGCTCAGGCCCAGCAGCGGCACGATCGCCTGCGCCCCGATGTCCTGCATCCGCCCCCGGCGCGCATACTTCTCCGGTTCGCGCAGCGCCGCCCGCGCGATCCCCTCGGCGATCTCCGCGCCGTACTGCCGCTCCCACCGCCTCAGCAGCCACTCCGGACACGAAAGCTCGACTTCCCGCGAAGGCCACTCAATCCGTTGCGGTCCCTGATCTCCGCCTTCTCCGTGTTCCCTCCGCGCTCTCTGCGCCTCTGCGGTTGGCAAATCGCCCGCGGCCACCCGCCGCAGCACCGCGTTGACGAGTCCCGCGGCCGACACCTTCCGCGCCCGCTTCACCAGCTCGACCGATTCGCCGATCGCCGCGTGCGCCGGCACCCGGTCCAGGTGCCGCAACTGGTAAATTCCCATCCGCAGCGCCGTCCGCACCGCGGCATCCAGCTTCCGCGGCCCCGCCTGTTTTTCGATGAGAAAATCGAGCTGCGCCCGCCGCCGCAGCACCCCGAAAACGATCTCGGAAGCCAGCCCGGCGTCCCGCGCATCGAGCGCCGCACACTCCCGCAGCAGCAGGTCCGAGGCATACCCGCCCCCTTCGACCTTCTGCAGTACTCCGAACGCCGTCCGGCGCGCGGCGGAAATCGCCACTTACTGCTTGGGACTGGCCTTCGACATCTTGGCCATCATGTCTTTGAGGATATCGCTCGCGGGAGCCTGCTTGTACCCCTCCGGAATCTGGAACACCGAATCCGGAACCGAGGCCGTTGAGAGCTCCGCCAGTTCCTGCGTCATCGTCATAAGCGGCGCGTCCGCGTCGAAGCCGGCGCCGAAGGGGCTCGCCTGCGGATTCGCCTTCATCATCGCCGCGATCATCGGCATGTACATCTCGAGTTGCGTCCGCAGCACCATGGGAGTCCCGCTCTTCTGAAAGTCTTTCATCATCCCCTCGAACGCATCCGAAAAGCCGGGCATCTGCTGGAGCATCTTCCCCATCATCTCGATGGGGTTCAGGGTCGAGCTGGCGAACAGGTGGTAGCCCACCAGCTCGCGCACGGCGGGGTTCTTCATTGCCTCGCTCGGCTTCGCCGTCCAGAAGTGGATCACCATCCGCATCATCGGCCCCGGCGGCACATTCGGCATCGCCGGCGCATCCACCGTGATCTCCATCTGCCGTTCCTCGCCTTCGATCCCCTGGATCGTCTCCGCCTTGCCCGTCGACTTGGAATCGAAATGCGTCTTCATCGACGCCATCATGGCCTTCGCCTGCGCCGGCATCGCCGGCATCGCCGCCACCATCTGGTCCGCGAAGTCGGCCGCCGGCAGCGTCGCGTAGCGCTTGCCCGCCGCGTCGATCAGCGTGATCTCATTCTTGCTGAAGTCGTAAATCGACGTCAGCCCGCTGAACGACGAGTACCCTTTCCCGGCCTTCAACTGCAACGTGCTGTCCAGCGGCATTCCGGCCATCCCCGCCATCGCCTGCTGGGTCATCGCCGCCGGTATAGTCGGGTTCATTTTGACATCGGACTTGTAGCGCAGAGTGACATCGGCGCGAACCGCGGGAGCCGCGGCGAGCGTCAGCGCGACCAGGCCGGCGCGGAGACGGAAATTCAGGCGCATAGAGTGGTGATACCCCACCCGCCAGTGTCTCCTATACCACCTCCGCGCGCAACCCCGCCGCGGCTCTGCCCGGCGCTACGCAGCCCGCGCCTTCCGCCGGATCCGGAGTCCCAAGGCAGCCACTACGGTGACGAGCAAACCGATACTTGCCGGTTCCGGCACCGCGTCCGGCGCCGTGATCGTCAGGTCCTTGTAATCCGTAAAGGACCCTGCCGTCAGGTACGTCAGCCCCGTCAGCAGCAGTTCGTTATAGTCGTTCGAAGGGTCCGCCAGCATCGCCGAATACGCTGTTTGATAGTTCGTACCGTCGGTGCTGTAGCTCATCGTGAGCGAACCGCCGTT
>Ga0070740_10004362_pt1 | contig 13959 bp, 16 predicted proteins | sample Coa_R2_FD_67286 | JGI IMG/M metagenome (GOLD analysis project Ga0070740, IMG submission 67286) | Surface soil microbial communities from Centralia Pennsylvania, which are recovering from an underground coalmine fire - Coalmine... | ecosystem: Environmental > Terrestrial > Soil > Unclassified ... | reverse complement strand
CACCGGCCGCGGGCCGGTAGCGGCGCGGCCGCACCGCATAGCGACGAATTCCATGAAGATTGCCATCAAAAATATTGAAGGGAAGGAGCAAGGGGAACTGGAGGTGCAGTTTCCGTTGATTGAAAACGGTCGCGGCACCCAGGCCGTGCACGACGTAGTCGTGGCCTATCGTGCCGCCCAGCGGAGCGGCACCGCCTGTACCAAAACACTGGGTGAAGTGGCCGGCACCGGTAAAAAGCCGTGGCGCCAGAAAGGCACCGGCCGCGCCCGCGCCGGTTCGTTTCAATCGCCCTTGTGGGTCGGTGGCGGCGTGGTCTTTGGCCCCAAGCCGCGCGATTTTAGCAAAAAAGTTTCCCGGAAAACCCGGCAACTGGCGCTGCGCAAGGCGTTGAGCGAGCGGCTCAAAGCCGGCGATGTGATTGTTGTGGACGATTTGAAATTGAGCTCGCCCAGGACAAAGGAGTTCGTGGGCCTTATCTCCCGATTGGATTTGAAGGGCACGACGCTCATCGTCGCGGGCGCGGATCGGAATCTCCAGTTGGCCTCGCGCAACGTGCCGGAGGTGTCGGTAACCACCAGCGAACTGCTCAACACCTACGACGTGCTGCGGCCAGACAAATTGTTGTTTACCAAAGAAGCATTTGAAAAACTCAGCCAGCGCCTGAGCAAAGAGTGATTGGACCAAACCATTGAATCCCTGAATTCCCGATGGGAGGGCGATGGGGATTCGGCGATTGAACTAGTCAACCAGCGATGAACGTTTTTGAAATCATCAAGACCGTCCGCCTTACCGAGAAAGGCACGCGCCAGGGCGAGAAGTACAATCAGTACACCGTGGTGGCGGACCGACGTGCCACCAAACCTCAAATTCGTCAGGCCGTGCAGGAGCTGTTCAAGGTGAAGGTGCTGCGCGTCAACACGCTCAACGTGCGCGGTAAACTGCGCCGGCAACGCACCGTCCAGGCCGGCAAGGCGCCGGATTGGAAAAAGGCCATCGTTACTCTCAAGGAAGGCGACAAGATTGTTTTGACTTGATCCGGCGGAAAGCCATTCATGGCGCGGGAGCCAGGCCCCGCGCTTTTTTTGTTTGGATCGAAGGGCTGGTTGAAGACCTGCCGGGCGGTCGCCCGACGCCCGGCGATGCTCGAAGGCGAATTTTTCAAAGGCGGGCCGGACAGCCTTTCTTCTCTCCGGCCCGGCAGGATTTGACAGGATGAAGTTTGCGGTCGAAATAAATGGCGTGGTGAATCTGCGAACACCCAATCGAATCCTGCACGTGGATGGCGACAGTTTTTTCGCGAGCTGCGAAATCGCGCTCGACGAACGGTTACAGGGACGTCCTCTGTGGGTGGGCGGCGGCCGGCACGGCGACGGCATCGTCATCGCTGCCAACCGGGCGGCAAAACAATTCGGGGTGCAGACCGGCATGGCCTGTTTTGAGGCCAGGAAACTCTGTCCTCACGGTGTGCTGTGCCGCCCGCACTACGATGAATACCGGCGGTTGTCGCAGAAAATGTTTCGCATCCTGGAGGAATACTCGCCCACGCTGGTGCCGATTTCGATTGACGAAGGGTTTTTGGATCTGACGACGATGGACCGGGTGGTGTGGCGTCACACCACGCCGGCGCAATACGTGGCGGAAATTCGTGAACGCATCGCGCGGGAAGTGAAAATCCCCGTGTCGGCCGGTCTGGCCAACTCGTCGCGACTGGCCAAATTGGTCACGGACGCGGCCAAGCCTGGTTTCTGCGAGGTAAAACCCGGCCAGGAGAAGGATTTTTTGAAAGACCGTTCCGTGCGCGAACTTTCCGGTCTGGGCGCCAATCGCCAGCGCGCCCTGAACGCCCTCGGAGCCTTTACCTTTGGCGATGTGGCGAAGCTGCCTTCAATGCTGCTCCGCCAGAAATTCGGCATTTGGGGCCAGCAACTCTGGCTGTTCGCCAACGGTCTTTGGAACGAACCGTTGCTGCTGCAGGTGAAGGATCGCACGACCATTTCCAGCAACACCACGCTGCCTTGGGACGAACCGGATTATGAAGCGGCGCTCACCTTCATTTTCAGCGAGGCGACGCGACTGGTGGGTCAGTTGCGCCGCGAGCAGATGCAGGCGCGGGAAATGTCGCTGACCATTCGTTTCAACGATTTCTCGGAAGTCGGCGGACAACATCGCTTCCGCCAGCCGCAGTTTTTGAATTCGGTCATTAACACGGCGCTGGAGGAAATGTTCCGCGACCTGATGTCGGCGCAATTCAAACCCGTGCGGCAAATCCGCATCGCCTTCGGAAATCTGTCGCGCCTGGACACGCAGCCCACATTGTGGGGATGCACCGATGCCGAGCGCTGGGGCGCGCTGGACGAGGCCGCGCATCGCCTGAACGCGCAATTTGGCCGACCGGAAAAACCGGCGGTGATGACCGGCGCACAACTGGCACTGCGCCAACTCGACGACGCCCATAAAAACCCCAGGGCCAAATGCCCTTTCGCGCCGCAGCGCGAAATCGTCCGCAAACTCTGGGGCACGGACGCCGACCCCTTCGCCGGCCAGGGGGATTGGGAAAAGCGTCTGGCCCGGGCAAGCAAACAGTTACTGTTCCGGCATTGAAAACCCAGAGCTGTCCATCGCGCTGCCGCGCCTTGACAAAGCCTTTGAAAAAGCTCTTAACTTCGGGGATATGGCAGCCGGCCTTTCAGTTGGGGCGCCGGCGAACGCGGCTGTAATCCCGACGCCACCATTAAACGGTGCGGAAATCGTCGGCAACCGCTGCGGCGCCTGCCGTTAAACTCAGTTAAATCATGGACGCCACTCCGCCGCCGCTTACGCCGGGCACGCTCTATTTGGTGGCCACGCCGATGGGCAATTTGGAGGACATCACCTGGCGGGCATTGCGCGTATTGCGCGAGTGCGACGTGGTGGCCGCCGAAGATACACGGCGCTCCGGTCGGTTGCTCAAGCATTTTGGGATTTCCAAGCCGCTGTTGAGCTGTTTTCAATTTAACGAGGCCAGGCGCAGCCAGGAGATCGTTGAGCGCCTGCGGCGCGGAGAAAGGGTCGCGCTGGTCACGGATGCCGGCAGTCCGGGCATCAGCGACCCGGGGGAACGGGTGGTGGTCGCGGCGATTGCCGGCGGTTTCCGCGTGGAGCCGGTCCCCGGACCTTGCGCGCTGATTGCGGCCTTGACGGCCAGCGGCCTGCCGACGGGCGAATTTCATTTTGTCGGTTTTCTGCCGCACAAATCGGGACAGCGAAAAAGCAAATTGGAATCGCTCCGGACTGTTCCCGGCACGCTGGTGCTGTACGAATCGCCGTTTCGGGTCGAAAAATTGTTGGGTGAGTTGAACGAGGTTTTTCCCGAACGCGAAGTCGTCCTGGCGCGGGAATTGACCAAGAAGTTCGAGGAATTTCTGCGTGGCAAACCGGCGGAACTTTTGGAAGCGGCCAGGCAACGGAGCGGGAAAGGGGAATGGGTCGTGCTGATCGGGGCCTCCCCGGAAACGAGAGGCCATTCTTCAGATTCGCGGCGGTCAGGCGAGTGAATGCCCGTCTGAACGCCGAGGACCGAGTTACACAAACTTTCCCGGATTCAAAATGCCGTTCGGATCGAGCATTTTTTTCAGCGCGCGGTGCAATTCGCGGACTTCCGGTGAGACGGCCAGCGGCCACCAGCGTTTTTTGGCCAGGCCGATGCCGTGTTCGCCGGTGATGGCGCCGTTCCAGGCAAGCACCTGCCGAAACAGTTCATCCAGCGCCTCCTCGCCGCGTTTGACGGCGGCGGCGTCCTGCATATCCAGCATGATGTTGACGTGGATGTTGCCGTCGCCGGCGTGGCCGAAACAGGCAATGGGCAGTTTGATTTTCCGCTGGAGTCGCGCCGCAAATTGAAACAAATCTTCCAATCGCCCGCGCGGCACGACGATGTCCTCGTTCAATTTTTTGAGGCCGCTGGCTTTGAGCGCGGTGGAGAAGACGCGGCGAATCTGCCAGATTTTTTCGCACTCGGCATCGCCCCAGCCACGCTCGACAAAGAGCGGTTGGAAGCGGCGAACCACCTTTTCCACCGCCGGCAGTTCGCCGCGCACGGAATTTTTTTGGCCGTCCAGTTCCACAATCAAATGCGCCTTGCAAACCCCCAGCCGGTCGCTGCCGCTATACCGGGCCGCCGCTGCCAACGTGAATTCGTCGGCCACTTCCAGGGCGCTGGGCAGAAACCCCGCCGCCAGAATCGCCTGCAGGGCGCCTGCGGCGCTTTTCATGGAGCCAAAGCCCACGGCCATCATGGCGCGGAAGGGCGGCCGCGGAATCAATTTCAACGTCGCCTCGGTTATCACCCCCAGCAATCCTTCGGAGCCGACGAACAGCCGGGTCAGATCGAAACCGGTTTTGTTTTTATGCGTGCGTCCCCCGGTGCGAATCACCGTGCCATCGGCCAGCACGACTTCCAGTCCCAGGACATAATCGCGGGTGACGCCATACTTCAGGCAGCGCGGGCCGCCGGCATTCGTGGCGATGTTGCCGCCGATGAAATTATCCGCGCGGCTGGCCGGATCGGGCGGATAAAACAGGCCCCGCTTTTCCACCGCCGCCTGCAGCCGGGCGGTAATCACAGCCGGCTGCACCACGGCCACAAAATCGCGCCGGTTGATTTCCAGAATCCGGTTCATTCGTTCGGTGGACAGCACCATCCCGCCGCGAATGGGAACGCAGCCGCCGACGTAGCCATGGCCGCCACCGCGGGCCGTAACGGGGATTCGGCGCGCGTGGGCAAAACGCAGAATTTTTGAAACCGATTCCGTGCCGCGCGGCAAAGCCACGGCCTCGGGCCGGCGCGCAGCGAACCATTTGTCCCCCGCATACTTTTCCAGAAGCTCCGGTTGGAAAATGATTTCACCGGGCAACAGTTTTTCGAGTTGACGCAACGCTTTGACGGAGCCGGAATTCATACCACAATCAATCCGGGCATCTTGCGCAAGAAATGCCGGGGACGCAACCAACGATTTTGAGGCGCAGTGTCCGCCCGCCATCGGCCGCCTCAAGCGAGGGCCATGATGGCGCCGTGCCGCGGCGAGGCGGCGTGGCCGTATTCGGCATCACTCGGCCAGGGACGGCGTGACGGCATTGCCCGGCCCGCTTTCTGCAGCCCAACGGCTGATTGGCGGAGCAGCCTGTCAATGGCTCTCTCGGCAAGGACAACGGCTGGGGGCCCGGTTGTTCGGAGACGGTTTAACCGTTTGACTCAAGCCGGAGGCAAAGATAGATTCAGGCGAATGTTGGCTGCTGAATCAAAGGTGGCGGGGCGGGCGACATCCCACTCGCCGCAACCCGCTCCGCACCGTTCCTGGAAACAGTTGGTGGAACCGGTGGAACCGTTTCTGGAAACGGTGACGCAGCAATTGGTCAGTCAGGTTCACGAATTCGATTCCCGAATACTGCCTTATGCGCGGCACGCGCTGGATACCGGCGGCAAACAATTGCGTTCGGTGTTGCTGGCGCTGGCGTCCCGCGCCTGCGGCACGGGCCGAATCTCCCCCGAACACGTCAGCGCCGCGGTGATCATTGAAATGGTGCACCTGGCCACTTTGGTGCATGACGACGTGATGGACGAGGCGGAGATTCGCCGCGGCCGGCCCACGCTGGCGGCGGCCTGGGGCAACGAGATTGCCGTGTTGTTTGGCGACTGCCTGTTTGCGCAGGCGGTAAAATTGGCGGCCAGTTTCCCCACCCCGGAGGTCTGCCGGGCGGTGGCGACGGCGGTCAACACCGTGTGCACGGGAGAGATTTTGCAAACCCGACACCGCCGACAGTTTGCCGCCTCGCGGCGCGATTATTTCCGGGTGATTGAAATGAAAACCGCCGAGCTGTTCGGCTTGTCCTGCGACCTGGCCGCGTTTTTGAGCGGCGCTGCCGAGGCGGAGCGCGCGGCGTTGCGGCGATTCGGCATGGCTTTTGGTACGGCGTATCAGGTCTATGACGACTGCGTGGATTTGTTCGGCACGGAAGCCTTCGCCGGCAAATCGCTCGGCACCGACCTGGCCCAGGGGAAATTGACCTGGCCGGTGCTGTTGGTCTGGGAGCGCGGTGGAATGGCGGATCGGACGCGGTTGGAACACTTGATCCGGAACTGGCAGCCGGAGCATCTGGCCGACGTGAACGAACTGCTGGTCAAACACGACGCCTTCAGACCGTCGCTGGAAGTGGTGGCCGACTATTTGGAACGGGCGCGGCAGGCGTTGCAAGTGCTGCCGGATTCACCCGGCCGCGCCGGTCTTTTCAACCTGGCCGATTTTTTGGCGCAACAAACCCGCACTTTGGCTGTTGGTGTTCAGTAACCATGATTATGGCCGAACCAGTTTCACGCCGCGACTCGGAACCGACCGCGCCAGTGGATGAAGAGACGCTGGTCCAGCGTGCCCGAGGGGGGGACCTGACCGCCTACGACGAGCTGGTCAAACGCTACCAGGAGCGCATTTATGCCACCATTTACCACATGACGTCTAATCACGAGGACGCCAACGACCTGGCGCAGGAATCGTTCATCAAGGCCTTCCAGGCGCTCAAACATTTCAAAGGCGGCTCCAGTTTCTACACCTGGCTTTACCGGATCGCCGTCAACAAAACCATCAATTTTCTCAAACAACGCCGTCACCGCGTTCACATGAGCCTGAACGACCTGGATTTCAACGCCGAGCATGACCCGGATTTGATGGCGCTGATTTCGGACAAGACCCCCCGGCGGGAAGCCGGCCTGACCGAGCTGCAGGAAAAATTGAACGCCGCGCTGTTGAAACTGTCCGAACCACATAGATTGGTCGTCGTGCTGCACGATGTGCAGGGCCTTTCGCATGAAGAAATTGCAAAGGTGATGAATTGCAACATCGGCACGGTGCGGTCGCGGCTCTTTTACGCCCGACAGCAATTGCAGGCATGGCTGGCCGATTATTTGAAGCCGACATGAACGAAAACGAGCATCAGTTCCAAGCGCTGCGCCAATTGCTGGCGCTCAAGCGGCATGAAGTGCCGCCACCGGGTTATTTTGATCGCTTTTCCGGCGAGGTGCTGGCCCGCATCCGCGCCGGGGAGACGGGTGGCCGGGACAACCTGGCCGAACGTCTGCCGTGGCTGGTGCGGCTGCTGCAGGCGTTGGAGAGTCAACCGGCGTTTGCCGGAGCCTTGGCTTCGGCGCTGTGTTTGCTTTTGGTGGGCGGCCTGCTCTATGCCGAACGACCGGATGCCACCATCCAGCCGCTGCTGTTGCCGCCGGGTGGTGCACCGGCGTTGAACGTCGCGGTGGCGCCGCCTTTGAGCGCGCCGCCGGCCGTGACGGCCGGTTTGATTTCCGCGACCAATCCGGTGTTTAATCCGCAACCGATGGCCACACCGGAAGCGGTGGCTCTTTTTGGCAATCCGACCGCGCCTCTCCAGCCGGTCAGCTTCCGCGTGTCCGGTAACTGAACGACTTTGGCAGCCAACCGCGCCGCGCGCTTGAAACGCCGGCGCGTTTTTCGTTTAATCGGGCAACGTGCCAGCCAAAGTCATCGCCGTCGCCAACCAAAAAGGCGGCGTGGGCAAAACCACCACCGCCGTCAATCTCGCTGCCTGCCTGGCCGCCGTCGGGCGCCGGGTGCTGCTCTTTGACCTCGACCCGCAGGCCAACGCCACCAGCGGATTGGGGTTGGAAAAAACCGAAGGCGGCAGCGCCTACCGCGTGCTGTTGGGCGAAGGTTCGCTGGAAGAAAAAATCCGACCCACGCCATTCGAACGGTTGGAAATCGTGCCCAGCGAAGTGGATTTGTGCGCCGCCGACCTGGAGCTGGCCCGATTGGAAAATCATTTGCAGCGAGTGGCGTTTTCCCTGCAGCCGCTAGCCACCGCCGACCGGTTCGATGTGATTATCATGGATTGCCCGCCCTCGCTGGGCATTTTAACGTTGAACGCCTTCGTTGCCAGCGACGATTTGCTGGTGCCGCTGCAATGCGAGTATTACGCGCTGGAAGGCATTTCCATGATGAACCGCGTCCTGGCCCAGTTGCGGGATGCGGGTATCAACCCGCGCCTGGACCTCCTCGGCGTGGTGATGACCATGTTCGACGGCCGCACGAAATTGTCTCAGGAAGTCGTCGCCGAAGTCCGCCAGTTGCTGGGCGACAAGGTGTTTGAAACCGTGATCCCGCGCAGCACCAGACTGGCCGAGGCGCCCAGCTTCGGCAAGCCCATCATTCATTACGACAAATACAGTGCTGGCGCCGCCGCCTACGAACTGCTGGCTCAAGAGGTCTGGGCACGATTGAATTCCGCATGAAGCGGTCCGTTGCCCAGTCGCCCGCCCCTTCCGCGAACCGGACGCCCGCGACACGGCGGAAAGCAAAAAACATCCATTCTTTTGCAAAATCCGGCAGGTAAAAACAGACGACTTTGGAGATCGTGCTCCAACCGGAAACCACAGTTGCGCTCGACTGACAAATGAACCGCGCTTGCTGTCCATTCCGGGATGCAATAACCTCGCTGAGAGATTTATATGGCCAGAGAAATTCTCGAAATGCCCGTTGAGCAAGTGACGATGGAACTGCCCGACACCAAGACCATCCGCCTCAAATGGCCCGAAGGCCACAATCCGGATTTCAAGACCGGCCAATTCATCACCTTGTTCTTCCCAGACACACCCGGTTACAAGCGTGCCTATTCGCTCTCGTCCTGCGCGCTGGATCGGGGTTTTTACGAAGTGACCGTCAAACGCGACGGGAAGATGGGCACGCGGATTGTGGACTGGACGAAAGTGGGCGACCGGTTGGGCGTCATTCCGCCCACGGGGAGATTCCTGCCGGTATTTGAGCCGAACAAACATCTGATCTGCATTGCCGGCGGTTCCGGGGTGACGCCGTTCCGCGGCTTTGTGCGCGAAGCCACGCGCCGCAACCTGCCCACCAAAATTACCATTCTCTACAGCGTCCGCCGCCCCAAAGACATCATCTTCCATCAGGAGTTCCGCGAACTGGAAAAGCAAAATCCGAATTTTCACTTCCACGTCACCTGCACGCGCCTTCAGCCGGAAGATCAGTGGAGCGGGCGCACCGGCCGCATTACGCCCGAATGGGTCAAGGAACATGTGCATGATCTGCCCAACACGATCTTTTACGCCTGCGGCCCAAACCCGCTGGTGGAATTTGCCGAAGTTGTCGTCTTTGAACTCGGCGTTCCCAAAGAACAGATGAAAACGGAGAAATGGGGATGAACGCCGCGCGGATTACGCCATCCCGGGTGGAGGTGTTTGCATCCTGCTGGTGAAACCCGGTTCCATTGGATTTGCATTTCATGCTCAAACGCACCGCGCTTTTTGCCGCGCACCAGAAACTCGGCGCACGGCTCATTGATTTCGGCGGCTGGGAAATGCCGCTGCAATACACGAGTATCGTCGAAGAACACCTGGCTGTTCGCAATGCCGCCGGCCTCTTTGACATCTCTCACATGGGCGAAATCACCGTCAGTGGCGCGGCGGCGGAGGCCTTTTTGAACCGTGTCCTGACCAACGACATCCGCCAACTCACGCCCGGCCTGGGCCAGTACACTTTGATGTGCAACCCGCGCGGCGGGGTGCTGGACGATTTGTACGTCTACCGGCTGTCCGACGAGGTTTATCTGCTGGTGGTCAATGCCTCCCGGACCGCGGCGGATGTGGCGTGGTTGCAGAGCCAGCGCGAAACGTTCCCGCGCCGGGATGAAGTCAGCCTGACTGATGCGTCGCACAATTATTCCGCCGTTGCCGTCCAGGGGCCGCGCGTGAAGGAATTCATCAATGCCGTCATCCCCGGCGCCGCGATTTCCGCCCGGCGCGCCAATGCAGTCTCTGATTTGAAAAAAAATGAAATCGGCGGATTCCGCTCGGAGCACGGCGGCGTGCTGGTGGCCCGCACGGGTTATACCGGCGAAGATGGCTTTGAAATCATCGGCTCCGATGAAGCCCTGCGACATGTCTGGGACCGAATCCTCGAACTCGGCACGCCCCGGGGTCTCAAACCCTGCGGCCTGGGCGCGCGCGACACCCTGCGCACGGAAGTTTGCTATCCGCTTTACGGCCAGGAGCTGGACGAACAAACCACGCCCCTGGAGGCTGGCCTGGGATTTTTTGTCGCGTTGGGCAAGGGGGATTTCGTTGGGCGAAACGCTCTGGTGGACCAAAAAACCGGCGGTGTGAAAAAGAAATTGATCGCGTTCAAAATGACTGGAAAATCGGCGCCGCCGCGACCGCATTACGCGATCTGTTCCGGCGGACAAAAAGTCGGGCAGGTGACCAGCGGCACGCAAAGTCCGTGTCTGGGCGTGGGCATCGGCATGGGTTACGTGCCGCCGGAATTGGCGCGGCCCAACACGGAAATTGAAATTGAAATCCGCGGAAAAAACTTTCCCGCCGTCGTCGTGCCCAAACCCATTTACCCCGTCGCCGGCCGGCGCCGGATGGGATAAAAAATCTGTTTCCAATTGGCGCGCGTTATGTTCTTTTGTGGAGAAAAATGAGCAACGTACCTTCGGATTTGAAATACACGAAATCGCACGAATGGGTGCGGGTAAATGGCGCAACCGCCACCGTTGGCATCACCGACCACGCCCAGCGTGAATTGACCGACATTGTGTTCGTCGAGCTGCCCGAAATCGGACGTCAGGTCAAGGCCGGTGACGGCTGCGCCGTCGTGGAATCGGTCAAGACTGCCAGCGATATTTACGCCCCCGTCAGCGGCGAAATTTTTGAAACCAACAAAATGCTCGCCGACGACCCGGCGCTGGTCAATCGCGAACCCTATGGCAGCGGCTGGTTCTTCAAAATCAGGTTGAGCCAGCCGGACGAACTCGATCGCCTCCTCACGCCTGAGCAATACCAGGCGCAGATTGGCGAATGAAGGTGCGCCTGTTCATCAAACCGTACTGTCCCTGGTGCCACCAGGCCAGGCGCTGGCTGGACCAGCGGGGTATTGCCTACGAGACGATTGACGTAACGTCCGATGAGGCGGCCTTCGACGAAATGATCCAGCTTTCCGGCCAGACGCTCGCGCCGGTCATCGAGGTGGACGGGAAAATTCTCGCCGATTTTGGCCCCGAACAGTTGGAAAAATTCTGGTCAACCCTCAAACGCTGAATTGTTTAATCGCCAAATAGTGATAGAATTTGTCGCTGGAAACCAATGAATGCGCCACCGCCATTGAACGAGCCCGCCCTGCAACGCCGTCGTCTGCCCGAATGGCTGCGCGTGAAGCTGCCCGATTCCGACACGTTTGGACGCACCCGCGCCCTGTTGGATGAGCTGAAGCTGCACACCGTCTGCGAAAGCGCCAAATGCCCGAATCACTGGGAATGCTGGAGCCGGGGCACGGCCACGTTCATGATTGCCGGCGACCGCTGCACCCGCGCCTGCCACTTTTGCGCCGTGGCCACCGCCCGACCGCTTGCCCTGGAAGAGGACGAGCCGCAGCGCGTGGCCGAGGCCGCGCGCCGCATGAAGTTAAAGCACGTCGTCATCACCGCCGTGGCCCGCGATGATTTGCCGGACGGCGGCGCCGCCCATTTTGCACGGACCATTGACAAAGTGCGCGAGCTGAATCCGGACGTGGTGATCGAAGTTCTGGTGCCCGATTTCAACGATCAGGACGCAGCGATAGAGACCGTTCTGGCCGCGCGCCCGCATATCTACAACCACAATCTGGAAACGGTGCGGCGCCTGACGCCTCGCGTGCGGCATCGCGCCACCTACGACCGCAGCCTGAGCGTTTTGAAAAAAGTCAAGGCCCGGTGCGCCACGACGATCTACACCAAGTCGGGCCTGATGCTCGGCCTGGGCGAGCGCGAAGAGGAAGTTCTCCAGGCGATGCGCGATTTGCGCGCCGTCGGCTGCGACATCCTGACGCTCGGCCAATACCTGCAGCCCACCTTGAAACATCTGCCGGTCGTCGAATTCATCCGCCCGGAAAAGTTCGCCGAATACCAGGCTGTGGCCAGGACCATGGGTTTTGTCCATGTGGCCAGCGGCCCGCTGGTGCGCAGCTCGTATCACGCGGATGAATTCCAAATACGTTGATGCGCCCAGAGCGACACGATGCCGTCGGAAATGGCAGAACGCGTCATTGCCCGAACGGATTCCGGCGGACGAGCAAATAAAACGCCAGGCCAAAGCACAAAAACCCGATGACGAAGGCGATCACGGTAATGGCGGTTTTCAAAACGCGCGCTTTTTGGGAGAGACGCGCCGTTTGTTGCTTTTCGGCTTCCATGAAACCGGCAAACCGCTTTTCCAGCGCCTCGCGGACGGCTTCTTCATTTTTCAGTTCCAGGGTGAACCAGACGGCGTTCGGAGTTTGCCACGGTTCCGGGAGGCGTTGGAGTATTTCGGGAGTGGCTGGTTGAAATCCCCAGCGCCGCCAGAACGGCGATTCTTCGCGCGTCCAGAGGCGAAAAACGCCGTGGTGGGAGGCCAGGGCCTGGATGCGTTCCCAGAACAACTTCCGCGCCGCATCGGCAATGGAAAAGTCGGAAAACCCCTCACCAAAAAGCAGCGCGTGTTGATGCCAAAACTGCAGACCGATGGCGCCGACCACCCGCTCGCCGGCCTCCACGACTTGAAACTCGTTTAATCGTTTTTCCCATTCCTCGGCCGGCTGCCGCAAGGAGATCCAAATAGCCCGCAGGGCGGCAAGGTCGTCAACATTGGCGCGGCGGACGCGGAGCGGCTCCATCACGGCGAATGTAAATTTTCCGCCGGAAAATTCAATCCACGGTTTGACTTTCGCAAAAGAGCCGATAAGTTCCCGCGCGTTTTTATCATGAATAGCGTCACGACAGAACAACTCCTCGGCGCCTTGAAATGGCGTTATGCCACCAAAGCTTTTGACCCGGCGAAAAAAATTTCCACTGAAATCTGGCAAACGCTGGAGAAGGCGCTGCTGCTGAGCCCGTCATCCTATGGGTTGCAGCCGTATCGCTTCCTGGTGATCACCGACTCCGCCACCCGCGCCGAGCTGCTGCCGCATTCGCGGAATCAAAAACAGGTCGTGGACTGCTCGCACTTTGTCGTTTTTGCCGCCCGGACGGAAATATCCGAGGCGGACGTGGACCGGTTCCTGCGTCGCGTCAGCGAGGTTCGCCGGATAGCTCCCGAATCGCTGGCTGGTTATCGGCGCATGATCCTCGAGGATATCGTTCACGGCCCGCGCGCCCGAATGGCCCACGAATGGGCGGCGCGCCAGGCCTACATCGCGCTGGGCAGCCTGATGACCTGCGCCGCAATTTTGAGGGTGGACGCCTGCCCCATGGAAGGGCTGAACCCCAGCGAATACGACCGCTTATTGCATCCCCACGGCAGCGGTTACGCCACCGTTGTTGCTTGCGCGCTCGGTTATCGCTCGCCTGACGACCCATATGCGCGGCAGGACAAGGTACGCCGGGACGCGGCGGAGTTGGTGAAAGAAATTTGATTGCCATCGCCTCCGGTAAAGCCAAAAATGACGTGCATGAAAACGTTGTTCGCCCCCGGCAAAAATTCCGTCTCCGGTGACCTCGGCCTGTTCGTCCTGCGCGTATGGATCGGTCTGACCATGTTGCTGGAACACGGTTGGGACAAGCTGACGCATTTTGACAAATACGCCGCGAATTTCATCAGCTTTCTGAGCCTGGGGCCGAAAGTCAGTTTGGGGCTGTGCATTTTCGCCGAATTTTTTGCCTCGGCCCTGCTGGTGCTGGGGCTGCTTACGCGCTTCGCCGCGCTGGTGCTGGTCATTAACATGAGCGTCGCCTTCTTCATCGTCATGAAACACAACCCCACCGGCCCAGGCGAATTGCCGTTTGTGTATCTGATGACCTATGTGGTTCTGCTGTTGGCCGGGCCGGGGCGTTTCTCGCTGGACAAGGCGTTTTTCGGCAAAGCTTCCCGCAGCGGTTGGGGCCAGTCGAAATGAAATGAGGGACGCAACATCGGTTCCCGCCCG
>Ga0070740_10004361_pt1 | contig 13960 bp, 10 predicted proteins | sample Coa_R2_FD_67286 | JGI IMG/M metagenome (GOLD analysis project Ga0070740, IMG submission 67286) | Surface soil microbial communities from Centralia Pennsylvania, which are recovering from an underground coalmine fire - Coalmine... | ecosystem: Environmental > Terrestrial > Soil > Unclassified ... | reverse complement strand
CCTGGTTGCCTCCGGCGGCGCGGATGGAACAGTCCAGGTCTGGGACGGGGAGACGGGCCGGCATCTCCTCACGTACAGCGGGCACACAGCTGGCGTCAATGGACTTGCCATTGCGCTGCCATATCAACCTGATGGGCCGGTAGACACCATCGCCTCGGCCAGCGATGACCAAACAGTCCATCTGTGGTGGCTAAATGGGAGCTATGCTCAAGCACATGACATCTATCAGGGGCACACAGCAAAAGTCAACGCCGTCGTAGCCCTACCCTGGGTGAACTATTATGGCTCTCGCTTTGCCTCCGCGAGTGATGACCATACTGTTCAGGTATGGAGCCAGAACAAGATACGTCTTTTCACCTACTCTGAGCATCGAGCACCGGTCAAAACGCTCGCTGCTTCGCCGGTAAAGAACGACAATCGCGTAGTTTCAGGCGACGAGAACGGGCTGGTACACCTGTGGACGATTGAGCATACGGGCTACCAATAAGCCGGGAAATGAGAGGTATTCTCTCCGACTCGTATCTTTTTTCGTAATTTACCTGAAAATGCTACGGCATAGATACCTGAGCTAATCCTTGTGGGAGGCAACCCGCCCGTGTTACACTACTGACTACAAGACCGCAAAGCATCAACAAAGGAGTTACTGGAGTATGGGTATTCTCTACGAAAAGCGCGGGCGGGTCGCCTATATCACCATCAACCGCCCGGAGGTGCGCAACGCGATCGACCTGGAGACCTCGCGCGAACTGGCGCAAGCCTGGCGCGATTTTCGCGATGACGATGAGTTGTGGATTGGCGTGCTGACCGGCGCGGGCGATAAAGCCTTCTCGGCGGGCGCGGACCTGAAATCGCTGATTCCGATGCTGGCAGGCGCGGCCCGCAATAACGGAGAGGCGAACGACGGCGGCTTCGGCGGCATTACCAGCGATCTCACCTGCTGGAAACCGGTCATCGCGGCGGTCAACGGCTTCTGCCTGGCCGGAGGGACGGAATTGATGCTCTCCTGCGACCTGCGCATCGCGGCGGAGCATGCGACGATCGGCCTGACCGAGGTTCGCTGGGGCATCATTCCCGGCGCCAGCGGCACTCAGCGCCTGCCGCGTATGATTCCGCTGGCTAAGGCGATGGAGATGATCCTGCTGGGCGAGCCAATTACTGCCGAGGAGGCGTGGCGCATTGGCCTGATTAACAAAGTTGTGCCCCAGGCCGAACTGATGAACGAGGTGGAACGCTGGGTCAATACGCTGCTCGAACGCGGCCCGCTGGCCCTGCGCGCGGCCAAGCAAGCGATGCTGCAAGGACTGGATATGACGCTCGCGGAGGGCCTGCAACTGGAACAGCGCCTCTTCCGCCAGATGCTGACGACCGAGGACGCGAAAGAGGGTCCAATGGCCTTTGCCCAGAAGAGAAAGCCGGAGTTCAAGGGCAGATAAAGTTACGACTCCTCTGGCACACCCTCAACTGAGCGGGACCATCCTCTCGCTCTGCCGGGGCCGGCAGATCTGCGTCGTCTGGCGAATAATCTCCAGCGCCGTCCTGCTGCCGTTCGCGATGCCTTTCTCGAAATCGCCCTCGGCCTGGGCCATCTGATTTGTAATATACGCAAAACATACAATCTGGTAATTGCGCGCGGCAGCCAGGGCATAGAGGGCCGCCGCCTCCATCTCGATTGCCAGCATGCCCTGCTCACGTCCCCAGGCCAGCATCGCTTCAGTCTCTCGAAATGGCGCGTCGGTAGTCCAACTGGTCCCCACGCACAATGGGAGCGACGCAGTATCCCAGCCGGCGACCAGTTGCTCACGCAGCCCCGGAGCGAGAAAGGCATACGGCGCCGGCGGCACATAGTGATAGCTGGTTCCTTCGTCACGCCAGGCCCGTTCAATCAAGACGACATATGGAGGCTGTCCCAGCCGGACGAGCTGGCCGGCGGAGGTAATGCTGACCAGCAGTTGGCAACCGCAAGCGAAAAGCTCCTCGGCCACCAGCACGGCAAAGGATGCACCTACCGTGCGCCCGACAATGCCATATTCGATGCCATCCTGCTGCCAGGTGTACAGCGTTGTATGAAAACACGCCCAGGTGGAATGAGGGCGAGCCGGGGCTGTAGCGCACAGGTAATCCACCAGGTCGCCATCGGGATCGAGCACACATATCTCAGGTACCCGGCACTCCAATAGCCCTTTCTGACACCGAGCCTTATAGAGCATTTTCTCCGGCATAAAGATAGATGGGGCGTGATAGTGTTTCTCACGTAAAATCGGCCAGGAGAGCTTTTCAGCGTCGCTCATACTCTACCTTTCTCTCTTGCATGTACAAAAATACCGCCCCGCGAGATCTCTACAACCATGCCAGATGATTTATCGGCTCTGACGGCAGAAAAGGGGAGGCGCGGGGCGTAAAAACAGAGAAAGACGGCTATACGCCTTCCCCTTGTCTATCACGTTGAAGCTGGCCAATATTTACAGAGTTAGTTCGCGCAGCGGCCTGGGGAGCGAGTGCATAGGCATGCTACATGGAGATACCAACTTTTCACAAGAAACCCATCTTATGAAACCGGCCTACTGCACCCGACAAAAGATGGCCTTTAAATACGCTGTCTCCGGCATTGCCAGGTGGATCGGATGATCCACGCCGTGGCTGTAGATTTCCAGCAGTTGGACCGAACGCTGCAGGCGCTGGGCACTCTGGGCGAGCACGCCAAGCAGATCGTCCATCCCCACGACACCTGAGCAGGAGCAGGAGAGCAGGATGCCGCCGGGCCGCAAAACCTCCATACCAAGCTGATTGAGCCGGCGATAGGCTTTGAGGGCCTGTGTCCGCGCGCCCTGAGTCTTAGCGAAAGCTGGTGGATCAAGCACAACCACATCAAACTGCTCACCGTGCTGGCGCACCTCCTCCAGGTAGTCAAAAACATGGGCTATATGAAATTCATGAAGGCTGGGATCGAGGCCGTTGAGCACAAAGTGCGCGCGCGCGGCCTCGATGGCAGGAGCAGAGATGTCAACGCTGACCACGCGCGTCTCGCTGCTACTCAATGCAGCATAAACGGAGAAGCCGCCAGTGTAACTGAAGCAATTGAGAACGCGTTTCGCGCGAGTGTACTTGCGCAGAGCTTCACGTTTGTCGCGCTGGTCCAGAAAAAAGCCGGTTTTCTGGCCCGCCCAGGGATCAACCTCGAAAAGCACATTGTTTTCCCGCACCGTCACCCGCGTTGGCACCGCTCCGGCAGCGACCACAGGCTCCTCCACTGCCAGTCCTTCGCGCTGGCGAGCCTGCCCATCGTTGCGCAGCAGAATGCCGCGAGTGCGCATCTCGGACAGCAAGGCATCGATCAGCAGCGGTTGTAGCCGTTCCATGCCAGCGGTATGAATCTGAACAACCAGCACCTCAGCGTAGCGATCCACCACCAATCCAGGCAATCCGTCGCCCTCGGCATTGACCAGGCGATAGGCGTTCGTTACCTCGGGATCAAATACCTCGCGCAACTCAAGGGCCAGGCGCACGCGCCTGCGCAGGAAGGCCAGATCTATCTCTTCCTCCCTATCGCGCGTCAGAATGCGAATGGCGATGTCAGTGCGCGGATTATAGTACCCGCGCGCCACAAACTGGCCGGTGGCCGACTTGACATCGACCAGGCCGCCAGGCTCAATCCAGTGTGGAGGCTGCTGCAACGCGCCGGAGAAGATCCAGAGATGCCCATTCGCCAGATTTTCAGCGCGATGAGGCTTCAAGCTGGCCGTTGGGTAACGTACAGGTGTTGACACAAAACGCGGCTTCCTTTGAATTTTCTCTCCATTATCGCACAGGGCACAAGTGGAACTTCCAGGCAAAACGGTTGGACATTTTTGCAAAAAATGCTCAATGCACATTTTTGCAAAAACGTCCAACCGTTTTAATCGAACGATAAGAGCGATAAAGATTATGGTTTGGTAAATTTGATGGCCGCGATGACCGGGTCGGTATGATGCTCGGCCATACGCAGTTGTGCGCGCTTCAGGTTGTGCGCGCTATTAATCAACGCAATATGGGTAAACGCCTGGGGATAATTGCCCAGCGCGATCCCGGTCGTAGCGTCGATCTCCTCTGAGAACAGCCCCAGGCGTCCGGCATAGCTCAGCAGACGCTCGAAGAGGGAACGCGCCTCATCCACGCGCCCCTGCATGGCCAGGCTATCGACCAGCCAGAACGAACAGAGCGAGAACGTTCCTTCATGACCGCGCAGGCCATCGTTTGTGTCGTGTGTGCTATACCGAAACACGAAGCCGCGCTCGTCGGTCAGGAGCTCCATCACGCGATCGACGGTCGAACGCATGCGCGGATCGCTGGGCGGGATAAAGCCGACCAGGGGCAGCAGCAGGCAGGAAGCATCCAGCGTCGTGCCGCCATAGTACTGTGTGAACGCGCCGAGCTGTGTATTATAGCCGTTCGTCAGGATATCGGTGCGGATCTGCTCGCGCACCTGGCGCCAGCGCGGCAGGTCGGCCTCAAGGTGCTCCTGCTCGGCGGCGCGGATCACGCGATCGAGCGCTACCCAGCACATCACCTTTGAATAGACAAAGTGATGTTCCTCGCCGCGCGACTCCCAGATGCCACAGTCGGGATCGCGCCAGTGCTTACAGACGTGCTCGGCCATGACGCACATCAGGTACCAGAGGGGGCCCTCCAGCTTCTCGCCGTAGCGCTCAAAGCAGCCCTGGCGACGATAGAGATGAATGGCGTCCAGCACCTCTCCGAACACATCGAGCTGCTTCTGATGGGCCGCACCGTTGCCGATGCGCACCGGGCGCGAATCGCAATAGCCGCTCAAGTACGGAAGTTCCTGCTCGACCAGATCTCGTTCGCCGCGAATGCCATACATAATTTGCAGATCCTCGCCATCCGAGAACGAGAGACGCTGGAGCCAGTGAGTAAAGGCGTGAGCCTCTTCCGTAAAGCCCAGCACGCTCAGGGCGTACAGGGTAAAGCTGGCATCGCGTAGCCAGGTAAAGCGATAATCCCAGTTGCGCTCGCCGCCCAGATCTTCCGGCAGGGAGGTGGTGGGAGCAGCGACAATCGCGCCAGTAGGTGCGTAGGTCATCATCTTCAGAACTAGCGCGCTGCGCTCGACCAGATCGGCATAGGGGCCGGTATAATTGCAGCTCTGCACCCACTTGCGCCAGCAGTGCAGTGTCTGCGCCAACTCGGCGTCGAAATTGCGCTGCTGCAGCTCGGTCTCGACCAGGCGATGCGCGGCCAGGGCACTGCGTCCTACCCCCATCGCAAAGAGCAGGCGTTCGCCCTCGCACAGTGTGGCCTGAATAACCACCGTCGGATGCACCTCGTCCGGCCCCTGCTCGATATCCATCTGATAGTTTGGCAGCAGGCTCCCGCCGACGATCGCCAGGCCCACGTGCTGATCACCGCCATTGATCACCGCACCAATGTTGGAGACCAGATACGCTTCACTGCTGGCCCCAGCATAGTTGGGAGTTACTTTCAAGCGAACAGTGACCGGAAGTTCGCCGTAGGTACACTCCACGATTCTCACCAGGCAATGACAGGAACCATCTTCGCGCGTCCAGGTGTTGTTATTCATTTCCCGAAACTGCCACGCGCTTAACGTCTCCACTGGCATAAAATCGGTCAGTACAATTTCCCCGGCGGTACTGGCAAAACGTGTCTGCAAGACATTGCTGCCGCGCAGATATCGCTGCGTCCCCGGAATTGTCTCATCGGTAGGAGCGATCTGGAAGTAGCCACCAATGTTTGCATCGAGCAAGCGGCAGAAAATGGCAGGGCTGTCAAAATCCGGCAGACACCCCCAGTCTACCGACCCATCTGGAGCAACCAGCACAGCCGAATGGCAGTCGCCGATGACTCCATAGGCATTAATAGGTTGATAAGTGCGAGTTTGTCCGTTCATCCCAACCATTCACAAAGTTTCTCTCTCTGCTATAAGACAACTATTTACCAGGAACAAGGCGTATATTTGTGGCCTTAAATCCTCGCTATATCAAGAGAGAACGGAAGAAATAAGGCCCCGGTAACAGGTTTTTTCGCCTCATTTTGGTAATGGTTAACACCTACATCTTTTAGGACAGTTCACGCCATCTATTTATGACATATGAACATATTTTTGTCGTCTATTGGAGACAACACTGAACGGGCCAGACGTATTTCTCTGGCAAACAAAAAGCCCCTGCTGTCTTGCGACGGCCAGGGTGGCAAAAATTCATAAAGCAATAGTAACATGGACCCTCCAAAACGCCAAATCAAAGAGGCCGGGAAAGGTAAGGCGAGGAGCCTGTTTCCGGCCTTGTCTTGTATCAGAAAAATTACTTATGCTTAGGAGAGATTTCCTAGTTCCTTTTTGCTTTCACAAATTCTCCCGGATGCCTGGAAATATCTCCTCTCAATCACATTATACCTATCAGGGTGTATTTGGAATGGCTCTGTCTCCATCTCCGTCTCTTTATTTCAGCCATGAAGCGACATCTGGCGCGAAGTATGTGATGATCATGTCTGCACCGGCGCGGCGAATGCCGGTCAGCACCTCCATGACGATGCGCTGCTCATCGATCCAGCCATGCTGCGCGGCGGCTTTGATCATGGAGAACTCTCCGCTGACGTTATAGGCCGCCAGAGGGAGGTGGCAGTGGTCGCGCACCTGGCGAATGACATCCAGGTAGGCCAGCGCCGGTTTGACCATGACGATATCGGCCCCCTCGGCGATATCCAGATCGATTTCGCGCAGGGCCTCGCGCACATTGGCCGGGTCCATCTGGTACGAGCGACGATCGCCAAACTGCGGCGCGGAACCGGCGGCCTCGCGGAAGGGACCATAGAAGCCGGAGGCGTACTTGGCGGAATAGGCCATGATAGGAATGGCGCTGAAGCCCCGCTCATCGAGCACGCGCCGAATGGCCCCCACGCGCCCATCCATCATATCGGAAGGCGCAACCAGGTCGGCCCCTGCCTCGACATGCGAGAGAGCCATACGCGCAAGCAGTTCCAGCGATTCGTCGTTCTGCACCGTGCCATGATGGATCACTCCGCAGTGGCCGTGACTGGTGTATTCGCACAAGCAGACATCGGTCATAACCACCAACTGCGGGGCCACCGCTTTGATGCGCTGAATAGCCCGCTGGATAATCCCCTGCTCGGCATATGCCTGCGAGCCAACCTCATCTTTGGTTGAGGGAATGCCAAAGAGCAGAACGGCGGGAATACCCAGAGCAACAATACGCTCGATCTCGCGGCCAAGGGCCTCCAGCGGCCATTGCATAATTCCGGGCATCGCAGAAATCTCACGCGGCTCCGACAGGTCCTCGGCGATAAAAAGTGGATAGATCAACTGGTCAACATTCAGATGGGTTTCGCGCACCAGACTGCGCAGTTGTTCGCTCTGACGCGTGCGCCTCATGCGCACAATGGGAAAGGTGCTCATGGTAATACCTCCTCTAATGCCTGTCGCACGCATTGCACCGTCTCCTCCAGCATGGCGTCCTCGAAGGCCAGCGAGACAAAACAGGTCTCAAACTGCGAAGGCGGCAGGTAAACGCCCTGGCGCAGCATGCTCCAGAAGAATTGGGCGAAGCGTTGGGTATCGGACGTTTTCGCGTCGGCGTAGTTGTGGACCGGCTGCGTGGTGAAGAAGATGGTGAACAGGCAGCCAATGCGTACAAGCTGAGCCGGGGCGCTCGTCTGCTGAATGGCCTGGGCCAGACCATCGCCCAGCAGCGCCGCCTTGCGCTCAAGCTCAGCATATCGACCGGGCTTGCGCAACTCCTTGAGCGTGGCGATGCCGGCGGCCATCGCCAGGGGATTGCCGGAGAGTGTGCCCGCCTGGTACATCGGACCAGCGGGCGCGACCTGCTCCATGATTTCGCGCCGTCCACCATACGCGCCAACGGGCAGGCCGCCGCCGATGATCTTGCCCAGGCAGGTCAGGTCGGGAGTGATGCCCGCGCGCTCCTGCATTCCCCCTAGAGCCATGCGGAAGCCGGTCAGAACCTCATCAAAGATCAACAGTGCTCCGTATTCCTGCGTCAGACGGCGCAGTTCCTCCAGAAAGCCGGGACGCGGAGGCACCACGCCCATATTCGCGGCTACCGGCTCGACGATCACCGCTGCAATTTCGTCGGGATAGGTACGAAAGAGTTCTTCCACCGCGCCGGCATCGTTGTAGGGCGCGATCAACGTGTGACTGGTGGTTTCCGCCGGCACACCGGGACTATCGGGCAGTCCCATCGTAGCCACACCTGAGCCGGCCTGGACCAGCAGCATGTCGGCGTGACCGTGATAGCAACCGCTAAACTTGACGATCTTGCTGCGCCCGGTATACGCGCGAGCCAGGCGCAGGGCGCTCATTGTGGCCTCGGTACCCGAATTGACAAAGCGCACCATCTCGATCGAGGGTACGCTGTCAATGACCAGGCGCGCCAGCTCGCTCTCCGCCTCCGTGGGCGCGCCATAGCTAAAACCGTTCGCAGCGGCCGCGGTGACGGCCTTGAGAACCGCAGGATGGGCATGGCCCAGAATCATCGGCCCCCAGGACTGCACGTAGTCCAGATAGTGGTTGCCATCCACATCAAAGAGATAAGGGCCAGCGGCGCGTTCGATAAAGACGGGATCGCCTCCCACGCCTCGAAAGGCGCGCACGGGACTGTTGACGCCGCCCGGCATGAGCTGCTGCGCCTCGGCAAAGAGTGCGCGCGAGCGCGCAAGCTGGATATTCCTGTTGATCTTGTTACCCACTTTTGCTCCCTCCTGTTGTGAATTACCTGCCAGCAATTCACAACATATCCCAAAGGATGAACAGGTGGCAAGGACGGCGAGTTTGCCGCCCTTGCCACCTGTTCATCCTTTAACATGAGATGGGCGGCCTGCCAGAATGTTCGTTTAAAACCGATTGAAAAGCATCACGCGCCAAGTGCCTCTAGAATTTCCTCAAGCGGCTGCGCCACACAGGTAAACATGGGGGTATCGCGCAGGGTGTACTGGCTGGCCTCTGAACCGCGCAGTTCCTCGACGAGATCGAGAAAGTCGCTGAGATTGTCAGTCTCGAAAGCTACGACAAATTCCTGGTCGTCCAGACCAAAAGAATAGGTGGTATTGATCGAGACATCGCGGTATTTGATGCCGATGCGAATATGCTCGTCCATCATACGCTTGCGCTCCTCCAGCGGCAGCTTGTACCAGGCGCGCGTCTTCACGAACGGATAGACGAAGAGGTATTTCTTGTCGTCGGGCGTGATTACCAGGCGCGGATCATGCGCGCCGCGTGCATTTTTGCCGACGTAGATCGAGCGTTTGGTCATAGAGAGGAAGCCGTAGGTCTCGCGCAGGTAGGGTCCCATCGGACTGCGACGAATCTTGCTGTGCAGGGACTGCAAATCGGCGATGTCGTAGGTCGCCTGCCAGAGCATAAAGTCGCACTCCGGGCGCAGGCCATAGAGGGCGAACGAGCGCAGCAGAGCTTTTTCTCCATGTTCGGCATAGATGCGCCGCAGCTCCTGCTTGCCCTGCTCGCGCAATTCACGGGGCAGAAGCTGCCACTGGGGATCGAGTTTATAGAACGTAAAACGCACCATCTGGCGCGGCTGTTTCGGTTTGGCGGGCGCCCGCTGCTCCTGGGGCGCAGACTGAACAACAATCGTCGAATCGGTCATGTTCGCTGGGTCTCCTCGTAAGTAATCAAAGCCTCAACCAGGCCCGCAGTGGTAAACTCGCGGGCCTCAACGCCGACCTCCAGGCCGTAATCGCGCGCGGTTTGTGCGGTGATCGGGCCAATGCAGGCAATCAGGGGACGTGCTGGCTGATTGCCTGGGTAGGCCAGCAAAATCGCAATATCCGGGGCAGACTGGCTGAGCCAGTGCATAAAATGATGCACGGTCGATGAGCTGGTAAACGTAACCACGTCCAGTTGCTGCCGGCGCAGAAGTGCGATTACCTCGCGCCCGCGCTCATCATCCTGAGCCACCGGCAAGGTCTGATAAGCGGGGACAACCTCGACATGCGCGCCCGCCTGCTCAAGTTCCGTCACCAGCACCCGGCGCGCCTCGGCGGCACGCGCCAGGAGAATACGCTGCCCGGCCAACGTCTCTCCGCGCCGCGTGGCCTCACGCCGCAGAGCCTGCGCGACTCCCTCTGCAATATATTCGTCGGGCACCAGCGCCGCAGAGAGACCTTGTTTCTCCAGCGCGGCTGCTGTGGCCGGTCCAATCGTCGCTATCCGAACAGCAGCCAGCGCCTGGGGGTCCACCCCCAGCGCGCTCAGGCGTTCCAGAACCATTCTCACACCGTTGGCGCTGGTCAAAATCAGCCAGTCATAGACGGCATTATCGGCCAGGGCGCGCAGCGCGCGATCGAGCGGGGACCAGTCTTCCGGCGGCACAATACGGATGACCGGCAACTCAACCGGCTGCGCTCCCAGAGAGCGCAGACTTTCGCTTAACACGCCGGCCTGCTCACGTGCGCGCGTGACCAGGATGCGTTTTCCCGCCAGAGGCATGGTCCGCAGACGCATCTCAGACATGCTGCTGCTCCTCTCGCAAAACTTCCAGGGCTGCGATGATGCGATCTGCACCCTGTGCGAGCGCCTGCTCGGCCAGATCAATCCCCAGTCGCTCGGCAGACTCAACGCTACTCCGTGCCGTCCAGGGAACGCGCCGGCTGACACGCACCTGTTCGCGGCCATCCAGGCTCGTCACCAGGCCGATCAGAGCCAGATCGCCGGCCTCGATAGTACTGTAGGCCGCAACTGGCAGATAGCAGCCCGCCCCCAGCCGGCGCATAAACATGCGCTCGGCGCTGGTAGTGGCCTGGGTTGCGCGGTCGTTGAGCGGAGCGAGCATTGCTAAGAGTTCCGGTTCATCGCGCAACTCCAAGCCAAGCGCGCCCTGGCCGGGAGCCGGCAGAACCTGCTCAAAAGAGAGATAGGTCAGGCGCGCCGCAAGGGCGTCCGACACACCCATACGGTGCAGGCCAGCAGCAGCCAGCACAATCGCGTCGTAGTCGCCGGCCTCAAGCTTGCGCAGGCGGGTATCGACGTTGCCGCGTAACGGCAGAATCTCAGCCTGGGGAAAAAGCGCGCGAATCTGAGCGGTGCGGCGCAGGCTGCACGTACCGACGCGCGCGGGCGGCATAGTATCCGGCGACGGGGCCTGGCGCGTAATCAGCACGTCGCGGGCATCCTCGCGCTGTCCGGCCACCAGCAGACGCAGGCCAGAAGGCTGCGCGGTTGGCAAATCTTTCAGGCTATGCACGGCCAGATCGATGCGCTTCTGCAAAAGGGCGCGTTCGAGCTCGACCACAAACACGCCATCTCCCCCGATCCTGGTCAGGGGGAGATGGGTTACAGCATCGCCCGTCGTGCGAATCTGCTCAACAGCTATCTCCAGGCCGGGCCAGTGGTGTTGCAGTTGTGCTACAACCTGGCGCGTCTGAATCAGCGCCAGCTTGCTGGCCCGTGTGCCGATGGTTATCCGTTTCCTCATGGTGTGCCTTCAAATCGAACAAATAATGTAAAGCCTCAGCGTAGATGTGCCCCTGACCGTCGGCGGCAGCATCCTTGAGGCGGCGCGTGGGCATATGCAAAATTTTATTGACCAGCCGGGTCGTTAGTTCCCGCACCGCTGCGGCCTCACGCTCGGAAAGGCTGGGCGCGAGTTGATTGAGGGTGCGGGCCAGCTCCTGCTCGCGCAGCGCGTTCATGTGGCCGCGCAACTCGTTGATCGTGTCCACGACGCTCAGAGAGGAGGCCCAGCGCTCGAAAGCGGCGGCCTCTTCGGCAATGATTGCGTTGACCTGCTCTACCTCCTGCAAACGCAGGCGAATGCCCTCATCGACCGCATCCTGGAGATCGTCCAGGTTAAAGAGATGTACGCCCGGCAGGCCGGCAACGGCAGGCTCAACATCGCGCGGAAGCGCGATATCGATCAGCAGCAGCGAACGTTCCTGGCGCCGGCGCACTACCTCCTGCATCATTTCGTAGGTGAGAATGGCACGCGGCGCGGTCGTGGAAGAGATTACCACGTCGGCCTCGCTCAGCGCAGCAGGCAATTCGGCAAAGGTTCGCTGAACCGCCCCGACCCGGCTGGCCAGATTGAGCGCATTGAGCGACGTGCGATTGATGATGGTCAGCCGCTGGACTCCATGAGCGCATAGATTCTGCGCGGCCAGTTCGCTCATCTTGCCTGAGCCAACCAGCAGCACATGCGCCTCTTGCAGGTTGGGAAAGAGCTGGCGAGCGAGTTGCACCGCGACATGGCTGATCGAGGCGGCATTGCGGCTGATCCCGGTTTCGCTGCGGGCGCGCTTCCCTGCGACCAGCGCGGCGCGGAAAAGGGATGAGGTGATTGGTCCCGCGAAGCGCCCGCCCTGGGCAATCTCCAGCGCGTCGGCCACCTGCCCTTGAATCTGCGGCTCCCCGGGAACCTGCGAATACAGACCACAGGCCACTCCCAATAGATGGGAGACGGCCTGCTGATCCACGAAAATGTAGATGTGTGCGCTTAACTCAGGAAGCGCGACACTGCGCGTCTCTCCGAGCAGGTTCTGTAAGCGTTCCACCGCCTCGCCCGGCTCCGCACAGACCGCGTAGAGCTCGAAACGATTGCAGGTGGAGAGCAGAACGCACTCCTGAACGAACTGGCGCGCAGCCTCCAGCATCTGAGGAATCTGGCGCTGCGTACAGGCCAGACGTTCCCTCAGACCGATGGGCGCGGATGTGTGGTCAACGCCAATACAGACTATATGCACACAAACCTCTGAAAATCTTCATGAAAATCAAAACCTATAGAGATTTTAGCGATTTTTCCCAGATAGTCAAGAGTAAATTGGCGAGATTGGCTCAGGTAGTCACCGTATTTTTTGTCAGGTCCCGTTTTTCAACCCCTTGTCGGCGCCCTATCTATATGCTAGTATCCGTGAAGACTTATTTCGTAGAGAACAGGACTTTTGGGATGCAACAACAGGATCAATCCGTACCTATAGAAACAACTGAAGATACTGAAAGTATTTCCGAGCAATCTCCGACCAGCGACGAAAACGAGCAGGCAATGAACTCGTCTGACGACACAGGAGGGGAATCCCTCATAGACGATGGGGGCAAGCCAGCAGCAAACACATCGGAGGGGGCAGGAGCAGCCAATGAGGTTGCTCAGCCGCGCATCGGCCTTGACTGGCCTGCGCTGGTGGCTGCGCTGGTCATTGCCGCCTTCTTCGCCCTGACGGCGCGTTTCAATAGCCAGCCCTCTCCCTCCTACATACCTGCGGCTGTGTTCAGCGCCACCGGCTGTGGTCTGCTGGTGATGGCGGTACGCAAACTGCGCAGGCGAGCCGGTGTCGGGCTGCGCGAGGCGGGCCTGGCCGGCTTTGGCATGGCGCTGTTTCAGTTTGCGATAACTTTCACCTACCCGAGCGTCTATACCACCGTAACAACGGCCCCGGAGTATGGCCGGGCCTTCTTGATTACCTGGGGACTGGTCGCCCTGTTTGCAACGCTTTTGAGCCTCGCGGGGGCCGCTATCGGATACCTGGCCTTCGCGCCACCGCGTCCCTTGCCTGAGCGGATTACAAAACCGGCCAACGACGACGAAGAGGAAGAGCAGGAGGAGAGCGAGGAGGAAGAGGTTGAAACAGAACAATCGACCACGATAGCGAGCACTGCTGAGCGAGAAGAGGCGGAATCCGAGCAAGAATCAGGCCAGAGCGAGGGGGCTGAACAGAACGAGGAAGCTGAACAGAGTGAGGAAGCTGAGCAGGAAGAGCGGGAGGGCACTGCGCTGCCGGACGCAGCAGAGCTTCCGGCACAACCGCAGCGTTCGTTCGTCAGTTATGCCATAACTATCCTGCTGCTCGGTCTGCTGCCTATGATGATTGGCTATGTTTTCGCCGCCACCTACGACTTTGTGATGCAGGCCATCAATGTCGATCAAATCTCGCCGGCGCTCTATCCCACTCTGAGCCTGCTCGGTGG
>Ga0070740_10004360_pt1 | contig 13963 bp, 14 predicted proteins | sample Coa_R2_FD_67286 | JGI IMG/M metagenome (GOLD analysis project Ga0070740, IMG submission 67286) | Surface soil microbial communities from Centralia Pennsylvania, which are recovering from an underground coalmine fire - Coalmine... | ecosystem: Environmental > Terrestrial > Soil > Unclassified ... | reverse complement strand
ATGTAGTCATGGTGCTCAAAATCATGAACAGAGCTTCAAGCTAAAACCATTAGAAGAAGGAGCCCAGAAGAGAGGCTCTTTATCCTAAATTCATTCCCCTATTACCTTAACTAAAACACGTTTTGGTCTCTTGCCGTCAAATTCCCCATAGAATATCTGCTCCCATGGACCAAAATCAAGTTGGCCTTTTGTTATAGCTACTACAACTTCTCTTCCCATCACTTGCCTTTTCAGATGTGCATCTGCATTGTCTTCTCCAGTATTGTTGTGTTGATACTGTGATACCGGTTCATGTGGTGCAATCTCTTCTAGCCACTTTTCATAGTCTTGATGTAATCCACTTTCGTTGTCATTAATGAAGACACTTGCAGTGATGTGCATTGCATTGACAAGACAGAGACCTTCTTTGACTCCACTTTTTTGAATTATTTTTCTTACATCAGGTGTGATATTTACAAATCCTCGTCTTGATGGAACTTCATATGTAAGATATTCAGTGTGTGATTTCATGATATCAATAGAATCTTTTGCCGATAAAAATCCAGTGCAGGCTCAGAACTCAAGATCCTTCTCATCAAATCAAAGGGATTTGGTCATCAACGCCTGCAGCTAACAATCTTGTTCGTTCCTACTTGAGTCTTTCAAGAAGCTTGATAAAAGGCGAGGGCATTGTTTACACAAATGGTAGCAATAGATGCAACGTGTTCTCTTGAAAGTTTTAGGAAGTTTGTAATCCTAAGCACATGTAACTCGTTTATTCCTGAAAGTTACCTAGAGGATTACGAAGTGTTCCCAGAACGTGAAACATCTCCTGGCCCAATTTATGTAGAGGCAGCAGACAAGGTTACCTTAAAAAAGATTCGAGATATGACTTTTGTAAACGCAAAAGAGGTACTTGGTATCATATACTCGTCAAAAAGCGGTAATACAAATCTGAAATGGAGGCAGGTGAGAAGAAACACGGGCAAAGTAGTAGGTGAGGCTTCAACCAACACGCTTGTTAACTTGACCGAATCTGGAGTCATAACACAGGAATGGGTCCAGAATTATTTGAGAAAAAAAGCAGAAGAGAAGAAGGAAGCCAAGACTGACGAGTTAACAAACTAGATTACTTTTCTTTTTTATTATAGTTCCACAAAGGTATTAGATTGATTATTAAAAAAATAGATGACAACGCCGTTGCCCTCATACCAGAGGAGTCAGATGATCTCTTCACACTACGGCGTGTCATAGGCAAGGGAGATAGGGTAACTGGAGATACTTCACGAGCTGTCAAACAAGAAAAGGATTTTTCAAGACCTGACAAGGGAGAGAGAGTCAAGATTCGCATAGCACTTGACGTTGAAAAAATTTCCATTGACGAGGTGGTTGACAGACTACGAGTCCAGGGTACAATAATAGAATCAGACAATCCATCAGTAAGCAAGGGATCACATCACTCCCTTACACTAAAAATTGGTGACGCAATTACACTTGTCAAGAAAAATTGGAGCGATATTGAGCAAAAATTGATCTTTGGAAAAAAAGACAGCAGTACATTTCTTCTTGTTGCAATAGATACAACAGACTCTGGCCTTGGAAGATTAAGTGGAACACATCTCAAACTTTTGCCAAACATGTACTCTGGTGCAAGTGGAAAAAGATACAAGTCCAAATTTAACATACAGGATTTTTTCAAAGATGTTCAGAGTGCAATTTCAACTTTGATAAGAGATGGCGATAGCATCATAATATTTGGCCCAGGTGAGACCAAGAAAAGACTGGCAAATTTTCTTTTGGAAGTTCCGTCAATCAAGGGACATAAAATACAGGTAGTGGATGGAATAGACTCTTCAGGCGAGGATGGAATCTATACTTTCATCAAATCAGATATCATGAAACAGACACTTGATACAAGTAAGATTGCAAAAGTTTCTGCCATACTAGATGAAATCATGGCAAGGGCCAACAAGAAAAGCAACAAGTTTACCATGGGTTTTGAGGAGACTTCAAAAGCAAATGAGGTTGGTGCGGTAGAGTCATTGGTATTTTCAGACAAGATCTTTGAAAAACAAGACGAGGACAAAATAATAGAATTTCTAAACCAGATTGAATCAAAAGGAGTTGAAGTATATGCAGTGGATTCTACCACAGATGTGGGTCTACGGGTTTCGTCTCTTGGAGGAGTGATTTCGCTTCTTAGGTTTGCTCCTCAGAGTTGACGCTTCAAGCCATTTCATGTACGGTACGCTTACATCATCCATTTTTATCTCTACAATTTCTGGCACATCATATGGATGAGATTTTGCTATCTCTTCTTTGAGTTTTTGTTTTGATTTTGAAGTAGTTTTAAAAAGTGCAAGAAATTCTTCGGTATCTTCAATCTTGCCTTTCCATGAATAAACAGAGTTTATTTGTGTATAATTAACACAAGCTGCCAGTTTTTGTTCCACTACAACATGCGCTATTTGAGAAATTGATTTTTTGTCAGGATATGTTGAAACAAGGACAATTCCCATAGCAACTGATAAATTTGCCCTGACTAAAAAGAGTATCAATTAATTTGGCTTTTGAATTTTTAACGCACAATTCTATCATCTATGTTTTGATTGCATGGGTAATTGTATTTGCAGCTGCAAAACTCTCAAAGCTTGACAAGCATGGCTTTGAGATAAAGCCATACAGTTTGACATACAAGAACCAGAATGTCCAACTAATACTTACAAGAATCTTAAGTAGAACCCAGCGTGCAACCAGAATCTTTTCCAACACAAGTGTGGTTCTAGGCTTTGTGATGATGGGTGCTGCATTTTGGTATCTTGCATCAAACCTGTCAAACTTTTTTGTAAAGCCAGAATCATTCTCTGAGATGACGGTATTGATACCAGGAGTTACAATCCAGTCAAGCTCAAACATTGCATACTTTTTGCTCTCTGTTCCAATTGTTCTTGTGATTCACGAAGGTGCACATGGAATTGTAGCCACCCTAGAAAAGATAAAAATCAAGACAGGCGGATTTGCAGTCTTTATTGCGCTATTTGCAGGATTTGTAGAACCAGACGAGGAAGAATTTGTCAAGGCAAAAAAACTCTCGCGCCTTCGAGTAATTGGAGCAGGTGCAACATCAAATGTTTTGTTTTCTTTCATAATTGCAGGACTGTTGATATTCAATCCATCATTTGCACTCATCATGCCTGATCCAATCAAGGGAGTATTCTATCATCAACCTCTTGGAGTTCCCATAGTCTCAGTTACAGCAGGTTCAGGTGCTGAAAAAGCCGGACTGCAAAAAGATGACATCATAAACGCAATAGATGGAAACTCTATTGTCCTGCCCCAAGACTTTGCCAAGATCAAATTAAAACCTGGAGATACTGCAATGGTTACCGTAATAAGAGATGGGAAAACTTTGCAGATTCCAGTTGTTACAACTCCATCTACTGATGATCCACAAAAAGGAGTTCTTGGAATTTTGCGAGCAGCTTTGCCATCATATGAGCCAGTAGTTCCATACTATATCCATTGGAGTCCTGAGGTCTTCATGTTCTTATTGTGGTTATGGATGTTGTCATTTTTCATAGGAATATTCAACATGTTGCCATTACCAATATTGGATGGCGGCAAATTTATTCATACAATAATTGAAAAGAAGGTATCTGAAAAAATACTAAAAGGTGCAATGATATCGATATATGCAGTTACATTTGCTTTGTTTGGACTAAACATTGCATTGTCAGCAGTAAAATCAGGTTTTATAACAATTTAACAAAAATTTTCAAGATTATGATCTTGATACAAATTTGCCATAACCAGGTTTTGCAATGACCTTGAAATCTTCAGCTATTATATTTCCTCTAACAATTGTCTTTACAGGCCATCCCTTGAGATTCCAGCCCTCATAAACATTGTAATCAGAAAAGCCATCTATGGATTCAGAAGACACTTTTGCTTCCTTTTTCAAGTCAACCATAACAATGTCTGCATCAGAACCTTTTTGGATTGTTCCTTTTTTCGGATACATTCCAAATATTCGTGCTGTATTGTAGCTTGTCATGTTTGAGAACTGTTGCAGATTTATTCTGCCCTTGTTTACTCCCTCACTTAGCATGATGGGAACCATCGTACCCATTCCCGGAAATCCAGCAAGTGCGCTCCACACGTTTTCTCCACCAAGCTTTAGATTCAGTCTGTTTGCAACATGATCTGTTCCTATCGTATCCATTCTGCCACTTTGTACTTCATGCCATACAGTTTCCACATCCTGCGAGGAACGTATTGGAGGCATAACTTTGGCAAGATATCCTTTTTGTGATTCATGCGATAAAGTCAGATAGTGTGGACATGTTTCGACGTGAATTTTGGTTCCATTTTTCTTTTCTTGAGATATTGCATCAATTGCTGCACGCGATCCAATATGAACAAAATAGAGATTACAACCAAACTTTCTTGCAATTTGTGATACGGTAACAATTGACTTGACTTCGGATTCAACAGGTCTGCTTTGCGACCATGCTCCAAGCCCGTCCATTTTCTTCTCCTTTGCTGTCTTTATTCCACATGAACACATTTGGTAGTCTTCGGCATGGACAAGAACAGTACAATTCAGAGATGCTGCTTTTTCAATTATTTTTTCAATCATGTCAGTTGTTATCTCTACTCTTTCTTCTCGCAGAGATTTTTCCCCTGGTTGCATGTCCATGTAGACATGACCCACATCTTCGCCAAGATTCATGTATATCTTAAATGAGGTTATTCCTCTGCTTTTGCAAAATTCCATTTCGTCAATTTGTCCCTTTGAAAGTATGGAGGCATGAAGTGTATAGTCAACATAGTGTGCTCTTGAGCTTGCATCAAGCTGCGGGTCTAGATTTTTCTTGTATGAACCACTCAGCCTAAGCATTCGCATCATTGTAGTAACACCTCCTATTGCAGCTACTTTTGATTCTGTGATTGCAGCTTCGTCAATTGGAGAATACACACCATAATGTATGTGAGGATCAATTATTCCAGGAAGTGATACCAAGCCGTCTCCTTTTATTTTGAGATCACATTGTGGAATATCATTTGTTAGACCAACAATTTTGCCTTCGTCTATGACAATATTCTTGTCTACCATTGCATTTTGGAAAATAACGTGTGACCCTGTAATTACAGCATCAACAGTCATCAGGAATTTGATTAAAAAACCTAGTATTATTCCTTGAGTAAATGAATAAAAGCAGATGCCATTTTTGATAACAAAAGGGCCGGTAGTCTAGTGGTAGTGATGCCGCGTTCGCAACGCGGATGTCGTGGGTTCAAATCCCACTCGGTCCACCTCTATATACAGTTTGGAATCCTTCAAAAATGCCGAAATTTTCTAGTTTTTTGGTCAGAGAGTATTTTCTTGAAAGTATTTCATTTGTCCAGATCTCTGAATAAGTTTTGCATGTTTGTTAGATCAAGAAATTTTATCATCTAACCCTTCCTCCTCTCCAAAAAAAGACAAAAACATGAGTTCAGACCTACTAAGATCTAAATTATACTCAGTTTTTTATAGCATGAAGCAATGATTGGTCAGTGAGTATCCTCAAGCTTGGATAGCAATTCAGCATTTTTCCGTGCGGGATTATTATAAACTGCCAATTATCACACTTGTTGTCATATTCGTATTTTGAATTGTCGTATTTCCATCCAAAACCATTCCCAATACTGGATTCTGATGTGGATGCAGATGCTGGATATCCGTGACCTTTTACAAGTGTAATGGTTCCAATGTTATAGTTGATCTTTACTAGTGCATAAAGTGCATTTGGGTATAGATAGATGACATTGGGATGGTGTGTAATTGCATCAAATTCTTTCTGAGTCACATATTCATTGTGCAATACAATTATCTTACTATATTTTTTGAGTATGTTTGGATTAGTATCTATGTCAACATCACTTATCTGTGAATAATTCAATAAATTCAAAACCATTGCAGCTGAAATGCTTGAAGAATACCCACCATCAATTTTAGCAGGAATTGGTATTGTAAGGCAAGTGGTTCCACATTTTTTGTTGTAATAGTCATAAAATCCGCCTTGTTTGTATGCTGCTTGCGTGAAAATTGGATAGATAAAAGCTACTTTTTGGGATTTACTTGGAAATCCTACTTGCCTGTAGAGATTGGTCTGTTTAGGTGATAGCCCAACTGTATACGAAATGATTTTTCCACTCGAGTCATATTTCGGGGTTACGTTAAAAAGAAATTGAGTTTTATTTGCTGAAGCAACATTTGTTACCCACTTAGCATGCGTATCTGATCCTGTGGTATTTTTCGATTGTTCATTTGCCAAGGCATTATAATTTCCTGATGCTATTGCATGAGATGTGGGAATCTGGGTTATTGATAGGTAGAATATGGCAAAACAGAAGAGAACTAATGTTATTAGAAATAATCTTTGGTTCATGGAAAACTGTCTCTAATTTTATAAGATTTTTACCTGTGATAAATAGTTACAGGTACATTATACTTAAATTATAAAACAATAAAAAATCAAGGAAAGGAGTTTTGTAGATACTTAAGATTACTACCAATTTTGCGTAAAATTACTTTGATTAAATATCATATCTAAAATCCTAGATGGGCAAACTCTCGGTCTAATATATGAATTCATGGTTATTGTGTAGAATATTGTTTCAACTCATTTGGTAAAAAAATTATGAAATTTTCAAGAAAGATACCCGATAGGCTTAAGGGCGGATCAGGCAAAACCCAGTTAATTTGAGTAGTAAAATACGTGCTATTTTTTCCGAAAATATAGAGTCAAGGTGGTTTTTACCCACCGTATTTTTGGCAAGCACTGTACTGTTTGTTCTAAGAAAACCAATCTTCGTATTGATTCAACCTGGTAGGGTTGAAGATGTAGATGTTCTTGTGAGGGAAGCGATTCAATATTCATGGGGAAGTATTTTTGTTGTTTACAACTATTACTTGCATTTTGTTCCACGGCTTGTAACAATTTCTTCACTGTACTTGTTTGGGATTTCTAATGTCAACCTAGCAATGAACATCACTGCGATAATTATTGCAACACTTTGTGCATTATTTTTTGCCACCAAACAATTTCGATTTATAATTAAAAATGATTTTCTCCGAGCTGTTTGTTCTTTATTCATAGTAGCTGCTCCAGGTATTAATGAAATCTACTCAAACATTTCAAGCATTCAGTGGTTCCTGAATATATTTACAATGCTGTTCGTATTATTGTTATTGTTCAGATATGAAGAATATAAAAAACAATCCAAGAAAAAGAAATGTCTATATGTATTTTTCTGTTCAGCATCAGTTCTATCTTCTGCATTTTCAATCGTTTTCCTTCCTGCATTAATTTATGTCATAATACGCGAGGTTAGAAAAAATGAGAGAGAAATAATTACAATATCTAGCTATGTCATACCAACAATTTTCTCGTTATTACAGGCATTGTTAATATACATCAATTATTCTCAACAATTCAAATCTTCAGCATTACAGATTACCATAGATATTATTAGATCAACAATACAGATATTTTCTACAAGTGTCAGTACTGTCTTCTACCAAAATATTTTCCAAAATTTTGGAGATATAGTATACCTCATACCTATTGTTGTGATTGGGTTTATTTTATTAAATTCTATAAAAAATGGATTAAGATTTGAGATTTTTACTTTGTATTGCATAACTGCAACATTATTTTTGTCAATTCTAGTTAGAGGAGGCATGGCAGAAAGATTCATGTCATTTGCAGTCATATTTTTATTCATACTAGTTGTCAGACAATTTGACAAGAGAAAATCACTATCATTCAAACTTATTTTTGTAGCTATCATGATAATTATCATTTCAAATATTGGTTCTGGATTTTTCATACCATCTTCTGCAGATGAAAACTGGAAATATGTTACAGATCTTTACAATCCATCAGGTCAATACCATTGTTATGTAGGAGAGATACCTCATGGCTGGGCAATTTTTATTCCATGTTCAAATCCAATGTCAAACAATACAATGGTTCCATCAAGTTCTACATCATTTGGTCCATCAATAACTTTCACACCTCCTATAATGCTAACAACTACATCAATAGAATCAAACATAATAACAATATCAGGAATAGTAACAACATTTACTGCAACAATATTGCCAATACCTGATACAGGAGTAGTACAGTTCTATATTGATGACATACCCACAAAACATCCAATTACAGTACTTAGAGGTCAGTCAATCTTTAGTACATCTACTTTACCTACAGGAATACACCATATTTCTGCGTCATATCTTGGCGCTCCCAACTTTTATGCTAGTACATCATCACAAACTACAATTACAGTGCTGCCAATTTCAGGGCTACATAATGCAAATCTTTCTAGAATACAAATGCAAGGTGTAAATCTGTCTGGTATTAATCTACAAGGTGCAAATCTTTCTGGCGCTAATCTACAAAATGCCAATTTTTCAAATGCTAATCTACATGATGTAAATTTGTCAGGTGCTTTACTCTTTGGCGCAAATTTAAGAGCAGTGGACCTGTCTGGTGCTAATCTCAAAGGTGTTATTCTTTCAGGCGTTAATCTATCAGGAGCCAACTTGACAAACACAGATCTAAGAGACGCAAATACTAGAGGAGCTAACTTTACTGACACTATCACTAATGGCTGTAATGGTTGCCCACAAAAATAAAAAACAATATACAGCTATTCCAATTAGTGCATTTAATGAAAGTGTTCAATGGTAAGACAGCAGCAGACGATTACATGTCAAGTCACACGTTGACTTTTTCTACACCAGAGCTCACATTGACTAGATTTGCGTTTTGGTTAGGAGACATGGTACCTGATCCAAAAAATCCAGGTCAGCAGATACCTAGGATAATGAATTTTGTAGAAGAAAGAGATTTTGCTCCAACACCTTTAGTTGATGATGATACATTTGTGCCAACAGGTGCAATGAAGACCATCAGTGGCTTATATGGCAATGTTAGCACCACTACAGAAACAAATACAAAGTTTTGTACAGAGTGCGGCTCGAAATTATCTACGGTTGCAAAGTTTTGTACAGAATGTGGTGCAAACCAAGACTGACAGAGTCAGAATTTCTCTTTAAGATATTTTATTTCCACATTTGGAACAAAATTTTGCATTAGATTTTAGAGCAGACCCACAAGAATTGCAGATAGGACCACTTGAGCTTTGTTTTGGTAACAATGAAGGATCTGGTCTAGGAAGCTCGCCAGGTGTAGAAAAGGCTGCAGCAGCAGATATGATTGATGGAGGTTGTCCAGGTCCTGGCAAGGTAGTTGCTGTTACATGTGTTGCTTGTGGTCCCATTCCTGGAGGCATTGGACTTGCCATAGTAGATCCACCAGCTGCACGACCACCTGCTATTTTATCAAGTGATTTCTTTAGTTCAAAGATGACTTTGACAGACAAAAATTCTAGCGATGAATATGATACGACATAGTCTCCTAATTTCTCAAAGAATTCCTTGTCTGAGAGTTTTCCTTGTTTATACATTGTATTTGCATCAAGAAATGATTCATAGTATCCTTGTGTGTCATTTAGTAAATTCTGTAGTTTATCAAATAGAAGGTTTAGAGTATCAATATCTCCAAATGACATGTGAACTGTTTTCTTGACCGATATTAATTATTTTAGATCTAAAAAAGAAGAAATGAGGTTAGATTTTTGAAAGAGCATTGTCTATCATATTCTTGTAAGAACCCTTTGATGCTGCACCTACTTGTTGTGCTACAACCTGGCCCTTGTTGAATAATGCTAGTGTTGGTATGCTAAAGACATTATACTTTGATGCAAGTTCGTTGCTTTCATCAACATTAACCTTGACAAAGTTGATCTTTCCTGCATATTCACCGGCTAGCTCCTCAATTACAGGACTTACCATTCTGCACGGACCACACCATTCAGCCCAAAAATCTACAAACACAGGAATCGGAGAAGACATGACCTCTTTTTCCCAGTTTTGTGAATTTACAGGTTTTGCTTTATCCATGTATTATAAAATTCCGAATCCCTAAATATATTGAACGGTTTTCTACCAGCGACTTCGTAGACCGTAATAATTTCTATCGCCTGATCTTCTGCGATCATCTCTTCTATCATCACGTCTTCCATATCCACCGCCACCAGATCTACCATATCCTCCTCCCGATCTGCCATAACCACCGCCACCAGATCTAAAGTTTCTCCTGTGACTTACCTCCCTCTTTAGAGGATCTGGAATATTGACTGCAATTCCTAGTTCTTTGTTTAGATCTTTCATTTGGACCTTGGTTTGGTTTGATATTGCCTTGAAATCACCAATTGAAGAATAAGATACTAGAGTGATTGCCCTGCCTTTTTCTCCAGCACGTGCAGTTCTACCAATTCTATGGAAATAGACCATGTCTTGGTTTGGAACATCATAGTTTATCACCAATGCAACTTTTGGTACATCAATACCTCTTGCTGCTACGTCTGTAGCTACCAAAATGTCTGCCTTGCCTTTCTTGAACATGTACATGGCTTTGTCTCGTCTAAACTGTGACATGTCTCCTTGAATTGACACAACATTGAATCTTCCTTGTTCAAGCTCATGTGCAACTCTTCTTGTCCTATCTTTTGTAGAACAAAATACTATTGCCTGACCAGCTCCATTTTCTTTTATAAATTTGAATAGATAATCTGTTTTTTCCCTGTCTTTTATTACAAGAAATGCTTGCTCGATTCCTTCTCCACTTAGATCATCTGAATCAATGAATATTTTTTGTGGATTTTTCATGTATTTTTCTGCCAGCATCAATATTGCAGCGGGCATGGTAGCAGAGAATAATGCGTTAATGTGATCTTCTGGAACCAGATCCAAGATGAATTTAATGTCTTCAATGAATCCCATGTCAAGCATGGTATCTGCTTCATCAAGTATAACCCACTTTACTTTTTGTAGTTTTATGGAACCACGTTTAATATGATCAATAAGACGTCCAGGTGTAGCAACAACAATTTCTACTCCCCTGTGAAGTTCTTGCAATTGTACATTCATACTTTGGCCACCGTAAATTGTTACACTTCGTATTCCAGAGTGCCTTGAAAATTTTACAATTTCATCAGATATCTGTACTGCGAGTTCTCTTGTTGGAGCAATGATGAGTGCCTGCACTCCACCTTTTGGTATAACGTTTTGAATTATAGGTAGTGAAAATGCAGCAGTCTTTCCTGTTCCAGTGTGTGCTTGACCTATAACATCTTGTCCTGAAAGAAGTACTGGAATTGCACCTGCCTGAATAGGAAACGGTTCGCGAAAACCCATTTCATTAAGTGCTGTAAGTATTGTGTCCTTTAGTCCTAATTCTTCAAATGTTGTCAAATTTATTCATCATCTTTTTATTGAAACGACAGAGAAAAGTTCGATCACCTATTTCCGTCAATTTTTGTTTAACATACCCCTCTGGCTCTAATAACTCTTTCCAAAATATTGAAAAAAATCTGATTATTTTTGGAAATTGTATAATCTCTTGCTCTGATATGTGGCATAGATTTGACCCATCAAAATGATATACATAATTATCTGAGATTTATGTAGATTAAAGCATGAGCAGCGAACTTCGATTAAAAAAATTGAGAGGATCTGGAGGTTTTATCATGGCAACTGTAAATGACGATCAACAAAGAAAAGGCAACCTGGGCGGACCAGACTTGTTTCTTGCACCTGTTGGTCGCCTTGACTCAGAAAAAATTTCCAAGTATTATTGTAATACATGTGAGAAGGAATATGAGGGAAGTCCAAAAATAGAATATGAGAATCCTAACGAGATAGTTGCAGAAAATCTTGTTTTACTAGAGAAGGGACAGTATGTGTGTACCACATGCGGATCAATTCTTGCAGAATATAGGAACTTTAGCAAGCCTGATGAAGCAGCATCAGTTGGAGCTGCAATACCTGTTTCCAATACAAATAATGCATCACCACCTCCAGCTCAAAGTTTTCAAGTACAGGAGCAACCAAAATCTTCTACCAGTGTAAAAACATTTAGTTCCATTACAGGTCTTGGAGTTTATGACACTGAAGCAAAAAAGGTCGGAGTTGTCAAGGAAATGGGCATCCAGCCAGATCAGTCAAGCATAGTACTGGTTGTAACAAGAAATGATGGAACCGATGTTACAATAAAGTGGGACGACATAAAAAAAATTGGAGAGATTGTATTACTTGGCGGGCCACTTGAAAATAATTTAAAATGCAAATGTGGTTATACTAATAGTCAGGGTTCCAAATTCTGCGAAAGTTGTGGTAACAAACTAAAGTAACTCTACATTGTTAAGCAAGATTTATCTTACGATTTCAGAAAGTGTAAGATAATTGGGTAAACTTTCTCTAAAATCTGGCATTGTAAAGGACATTATAATTGTGGTAGTCGGTATTGCAATAATTTGGATTGGACTTAGAGTAGCATTTGGTACAGAAAATCCGTTTTATGTAGTATCAAGTGGAAGCATGATACCAAACTTGGAAATTTTTGATGTGATTGTAGTACAGGGACATGTTAATTTTGATCAATTAAAAGTTGGAGATATCATAGTGTTCAACAGACCAGATGGGCACGATAAAGTCATAGTTCACAGAGTTGCGGAGATACTAAACAAGGATCCCTTGGTAATTAGAACAAAAGGAGATGCAAATCCTGGATCCATACCAGGAACTGACTTTCCAATAACAAAAGGAGATTACATTGGAAAGGTAGTCTACGTAATTCCACAGATAGGCTATGTAACAAGAATACTTACACCTCCAATTAATTACATCATAATAGCTGTCATTGTTGGAATAATGCTAGTAAAACAATTTGGCAAGCCAAAGTCAGATATTGGAAAATTATCATCTGATAATTTAGATAAAACAAATGATACAGATGAGACTGGAAATAGATCTAATATTGACAAGTCATATCTAGAAGAAAATACAGACTCGACTGAAACCAAGGCAGACGACAAAACACATCCAGACAAGGATCCAGATTCTAAAATTTAGTAAAATTTTATTATTTTCTTATCTTGAATACACGTTGGAAATAATCTGATTGTTCAGACTCTGGCTCTGGATTTTCTTTTATGCTTGCCAAGTTTTTAGCAAGTTTTTTCTTGTATCCAAGCTGCATTTGGCGTGCAATCTGTATTCTTTGTGCCTGCGGGGAACCTGCACCATGCATTGATTCAGTAAGATATCCAACTGCATTTCTGCCCAATGTCATGTTTTCAATTAATCTCAATATTCTTACTCTATTTTCAACATCAACACCTTTTCGTCCCCTGAGATATTTTTTCAGTATTGGACCCGTAGTAGGATTTTTCAAATCTTTTTCAGAAGGAAGTGTAACAACAAGACCACCTGCAATATCTTGTGCTAGTCTGCCAATTTCATATGGAAATCTAGTTACATTATGCTTGGTGACATTTGCTAGCATGTCATCATTTAACCATACACCAGACTTGGTACGATGAGCCTGAGAAGACGATGCAATACCAGTAGCATATATTGTTTCATTGAGATGAGTCATCTCTACTAGTTTGTCCTTTATGTGAGAAACATCAGGAACTCCATTGTAATCAGCAATTGCAGCAGCTGCACCAATTAGAACATCACCCAAGCCAGTCTTGCATACATAGCTTCTTCTATGATAACATGTGAATCGTTCTACAAGCATTGCAGCAAACTCATACTCGCCAAACATGAACACTTTGTCCCATGGAATGAAGACTTTATCAAACACTATGAGTGCCTCTTGGCCTGCAAATTTGGCATTTCCTGCATCAATGTCTCCATCTTCCATACTTCTTGTGTCACAAGACTGACGTCCGTAGATGTATGTAATTCCAGGAGCATCAGCAGGCATTGCACCGACAACTGCATAATCTTTGTCACCTTCCAGCAATCGCATGGTTGGCATGACAATAATCCAGTGTGAGTTTATACAACCAGTTT
>Ga0070740_10004359_pt1 | contig 13968 bp, 20 predicted proteins | sample Coa_R2_FD_67286 | JGI IMG/M metagenome (GOLD analysis project Ga0070740, IMG submission 67286) | Surface soil microbial communities from Centralia Pennsylvania, which are recovering from an underground coalmine fire - Coalmine... | ecosystem: Environmental > Terrestrial > Soil > Unclassified ... | reverse complement strand
GCTTATCAGGAGCGTCTCGACGATGTGAAGCTGGCCGAAGAGAAGATTGGCACATTTGCAGCCAACGCTTTGCAGCAGCTTGCAGAATTTCCCGATTTCCTGCCCCAGCTGGGTCAGGTCCTGCCTGTTCGTGACGCAGTGACGAACGTCCTGGAGGCGGAGATTGTTTATATTGAAGCGATGCTGTATGAGGGCAAGAAGCTGCCTTCAGACCTTGCGCTGCCTAACACGTATGAAAATCTGTGGTCGCTGCTGGTGATTCCGGCACCGGAGATTTATACACATGAGCACTTAACCGATCAGCCCATGCGGCTTCGCTGTCGTCTGGAATATGTGCAGCGCCTTCTGAGCTATTATCGTGAAGAGTGCGCTAGGAGGACCGCATGAGCATGACGCTGGAGCAGTACCGTAAGGCCCTTGGCCTCACTCACGGCCAAATGTCGAATGAGAGCGGCGTGCGACGCTCAGTGCTGGAGCAGGCCGAGGACGGTGAGCCGATTGCGCAGCCGCTGGCCGAGGAGATCTGCGCATTCCTGAGCAAGCGCTTTAAGCGTAATATCATTGTTGGACAAGTCAAGGATCTCAAGACGTGCTAAGGCAAACGGGATATGCAGGAGAGAACGTACTCCTGCATATCCCCCTAACTGAGGTGGAGGTGTGGATGATGATGGATGGAGAAAATAGCCGCAAAAAACCGCAAAATGCCGCAAAAGAAGAGAAACTGACGCGAAAGCAGCAGGCTTTAATTGCTGCCATGCTCAGTAGTCCATCTCTGATTGAAGCTAGCCGGATAGTTGGAATCAGTGATGATACTGCCCGACGCTGGCTGGCCCTGCCGCATGTCAGGGCAGCCTACAATGAAGCCTGCAATCAACTGCTCGATACCGCGCTGACGGGCCTGGCGCTCACCGTGGAAAAGGCGATAGAAACGCTCAAGCGCAATCTCTCAGAGGATGCTCCGCCGCCGACGCAGGTTCGTGCCGCGCATATCGTGCTTGAGCAGACACTTGCCATCCGCAAAATGGGAGAGCTGGAGCAGCGCCTGGCTGACCTGGAAGATCGATTGAATGAGAATGCCTCATAGCTGGACGAGAAGAAAGGAGGAGCTAATGAGAGGACTTGAGCAGTTAGCGCAGCGGGTGCGGCGGATTGAGAGAAGTACCAATCAATCCAGTCTTGAGACGCGATGGCAGAATGCAGTGCATGGAGCAAGAGATCGGCTGCTCGCCGACCTGCGCAGCCGACTTCCAGCCGATACGGTCGAAGAGAGCTTTGAGAGCTTCTCATCGTCGATGACTCCGCATGAATGGGAAATGTATCAAGGTTTCAAGTCCTGGCTCGCCGATCTGGCGATGCAGGCAAAAGCGATCTTTATGCGACACGCACGCTAGAGAGTGCGTGTCGCACCATGCATGTGTATGGACTCTCACACTTTTTAGCCTACGCGTGCGTAGTGTGTTACTTTGTCACCTTTGCTTCTGCTGGTCTCGCTCTAGAGGCGCGAGCAGGAGCAATCGTCTTTTTAGAGCCTCAAGAAGGAATCCCGGTTCTTACCAACAAATTTTGCTCATTTGGCCCAAAAAGCAAGAAAAACCGACTGCTGGAGGGCAGCAGCCGGTCGTGACAGAGGCAAGTGAGGTATCTGCTAGAGGTCGATGTTCAAGGCTATCTGGCCGACGCGCTGATTGTGCAGTTCAATCATGCCACTGAGGATCTGCGACATGGCGTGCAGGCCCCATTTCGGATTGACCGTCTTAGGCAGTGGGACGGCAGGATCAGCGATTTGCGCCCAATGCGAAGGGTGCATGTCCTCGCGCAGCATGCGGGTGATTTCGTTCTCGCGGCGAGGAGTCGCCTGGCGCTGTTTGACCAGCTCCAGAAGCTCATTCGCCTGACGCTGGAAGTCAGCCTGCATCTCAGCAAGTTGCTGTTGGAGCTTGGCCTGCTCTTCGGCCAGGATGCGTTCGTAAGTTGCGCGTTGCTCTGTGAGAGCGCGCTCGCGCTTGCGGCGCTCAAGCTCTTGTACGGTTGTGATTCCCAAGGTCTAAGTTCCTTTCCGTGCAGCGCGGAATCGATTCCACGCTGCTCATCTTTCACTTCCACAAAGTGGTACTACTGAGAACATGCAGCTCGCCGGGGAGGGACCTGCATGTGAAACGGGGGAAGAAATAACCGCATGGTGGCAGGAAGGGAAGAGAAATAAGGCAGCACGAGAGTTAAGGAGCGGCTCAGCATGCTGCCTTGTGGAAAGTGAAGCAAAGCCGGAAAAGCTATCGGGGAAACGTTGGAGTGTCACCGCGGCAGAGCGGTCCCGGTCAAATCACTGGGGTGAAAGGGGGACGACGCGGGACCGCCCCTAAGTAAGGATGTTATTGTAATACATACCATATTTTTGCCCAAAAGTCAAGCTGTCTTGGCTTCTAAAGCGGCTTTATGTGGATGTGTTAGAAAAATCCCTATAGGGGGTAAGTAACCTATTTGTCCTGTTTCCGTGTTCGCTGCTGTTTCTGAAGAGATCTGGCATATTCACGAAGCAATTTGGTTGCTCTATCTGTCAGGCGGATTGATTCAAGAAGCTGATTGCGGATGTATTGGTCATTGTCGTAGGCTCTGGTCTCAATGATGGTAGAGCGGATTTGACTCGTGAGATCGGTCACTTGTTGATAGGTTTCCATCGTAAAATCTGGAGCATCGAGAAGTTCTTTCACTTGCCTGAGTTTATCATCAATCTGTGCTACCTGCTCGTTTCTGCTCAATGGCTGCTGATCTGGCATGTCGCTCATTACATTATCTCCTTCCAGGTTCTCATAAACTCTCAAGAAGATGCCTGGCCTCGCCGACAACGAGGCCGGGCATCAGCGTCTGTCTCCGCATGCGGGTCGAGGCAAGCAATTTAGAGTTCAGATACTTGCATGATAGCAGATTTTAGAACGTTTGTAACCTATCGGCCAATCAATCGTATTACTGGTGTCTTTGACAGTGTGGCCCAACTCGCCTCCGGGCAAATCGGGCTGAGGTTCGTCGCCTCTGGGTCTGTCTGTCGCTGGGGTTTCTCGCCGGGACCTGAAATGACGAGGAGTAGTCACCTGTGGTGTGGCTGTGACTTGCTCACGACACCCAAACGATGAGGAGTGGTTTCCTGGGCCTGTCTGGCTGAGTCATCGCCGGGGCTGAATTAACCAGGTCGCTCACCTTGACGATGCGGTGGTTGAGCTATCGCTCCCCTGATCGCCTCAAAGAGCAAGCGTCTATCGTTCCTCGTAGGGCATGATTGCTGTAGATCGTGCTTGTAGCTTCCTCTTGTAGCGCCTGCTGGTTGTGCGTTTCTTGTGGCAAGTCCTCGTAGCGCCTCGCTGGTGTGCATTCACGTACTGCGTCGCTGTAGCGTGTCTCTGTAGCGCCTGATCGTCGTGCCTGATTGTTGTGTGGCTTCGTAGTGCAGGCCTGCTCTGGGTGAGAGTCCTTGAGCAGGAGCGTAAATCGGTCTGTAGTGCAGCTTTGTAGCGTGGTTCCTCTTCGTATAGTCGGTGACTATCTGACGGTTAGAACTCTGCCGTAGTGGAGTTCTAAACAGTCAGCGACCCACGGATGAAACAGAAGAAGAGGAAAGTGAGGTCCCGTATGCGCCTCGCTGGTTGCGGCCAGCGCTGCATCACGTACAAGTTTGAACCTTAACCGTCAGCATTGGAGCGCATCTCTCAGCACAGTAAAGAGTGAATGGGCCAGCACCGCAAGAGCATTGTCAAGGAAGCCGTCGACCGGCTGGAAGGCAAGATGGCGATAGGCCAGAGCCGTGGCGAGGCAAAGAAGATAGCGCGTGAAGAAGCTGGAGGGCATCTCTGGGCCTTCAGCACGGGCCAGATTCACTCCTTCAAGACACGCACGATCTACCAGCAGCACGTGGTACGCTTCGTGCGCTGGGCCAGGTCCTCTTATCAGATCAAGTGCCTGGAGCAACTGGATCCACGTGCCAACGAACTGGCAACGAAGTGGTTGTGCCAGCAGCTCACCGAGGGCAAAAGTCCCTATACGCTTCAAGCGGAACGGGCAGCCCTACGTCTCTTTTTCGATAATAGGACGCTGGCCAGCGATGTCGCTATCCCCCGGCGCGCCAGAGAGCAGATCACGAGATCGCGCAGCGGGGTGGTCTACGACGAGCATATCAATCCTGAGAGTGTGCAATCGCTTATCGGCTTCATCAAGGCGACGGGCCTGCGTCGTGAGGAGGTCAATGCCCTGCATGTGGCTGATATCATCCGCTTGCCAGATGGACGGTTAGAGGTGTACGTTGCGAATGGCAAAGGTGGCAAATCACGCAATGCGCCGGTGCTGCCAGGTCGCGAGCAGGATGTATTGCAGGTGATTGAAGGCCGCGCTCCGGATGCAAGGATATTTTCCCCGATCTCCAAGCACTTCTTTCCTCATGTGTTGCGCCGCCAGTACGCGCAGGCGCTTTATCTCCACTATGCACCTGGCCGCGCACTTCCACCGGCGACAGGAAGGCTGCGAGCTGGTGACTATGATCGCGAAGCAGCGCTGCGTGTTTCGGGGGCGCTGGGCCACAATCGCATCGATGTGGTGCTGCGCCATTATTTGAGATGATTTCTGTACGCACAAAAACAAAAGCTTCTTTTCTCTTGACATCCTCCGTTATTGTGTGTACAATAATAATATATGTACACACAATAACGGAGGATGGAGGGAATAGTCATGGCACGCCCAAAATTAGCTCAACCTCGCCAGCGTAGGGATTATCGATTCTCCTCAGCAACGCTGCAGATCATCGAGCAGGGTCGAGAGCTTACTGGCAAGACAGAAACGGCCTTCGTCGAGGCAGCGATCTGCCACTATCGCGATTTCCTGAGCAGAGAAGAAACTGAGGCCAGTGAGGTTGAACGGCTGCGCGCTCGCGTCCAGGTCCTGGAGCATGAACTGGTAGAGGCCTCGCGCCCATCGCACTCTCGGCCAGCGCCGACGATTGAGTACCAACCTCCTGCACCGGTGTCAGTTTCTGTACACACATCATCGAGATCGCTCCCAACGTATCAGGTTTCCATGCGGCATGAACCTGGTACATGCCCTGATCTGCCTGAAGGCTTCGACTATATCGATGGAGACAGGAGCAAGGGCAACCGGCGCTGCATGAATCCAATTCATCGCGTCTTCGCGCAGCCCTGCACGGTGACATCTGCTCGGAAACAGGTAGAGCGATTGCAGGAGGTTGCTGGTATCGTGCGTATCTGGATCGAGGATAAGAAGGGGCAGCCGCTGAGCAGAGATTCCTGGCGCAAGGAAAACGGGCGCTGGGTGAGAGATGACTGATATCCTCTCTTGTTGATAACATTAGTGTGTCTTTACGTCTTTACGTCTTTACGCAATTATGTTAGTATGTTACTGTTGCAATATGCTTTTACGTTAGTACGTCTTTACGCTATTGTGTCGAGAAGAGGGAGACATGAGACGAATCAGTATTTTGAACTTCAAAGGTGGCACGGGGAAAACCAGTGTTGCCGAGAACCTGGGCCACGCGCTTGCTCGCGCAGGTGCAACCGTCTTTGTCGTTGATGGAGATCGGCAGAGTAACACCACAACCACTCTGCTAGGGAAGCGGGTTAGCCCATCGCTGGGGGATGTGATCCGGGGTGACGTGCAACTCACTGATGCCATTTACGAGGCACGAGAGAACCTCTACGTCATTCCATCAGATGGTGACTTGGATAAAGTCGCCGTCAAACTCAGAGAAAATCACCGCTTCTATTACACGCTCCAGAAATCGCTTGAAGCCCTTGAAGGACAGGTGGACTTTGTATTTTTTGATCAGGCAGGTGCGTTTACACCGGTCATGGATGCGCTGCTCATTGCCAGCACGGAAATGCTCATTCCGTGTGAATTAGAACCGTATGCAGTGCAAGGCCTTTTTGACATGTTCAACAAACTCAAACAGGAGCTGGGGCAGGAATTGAAAAACACCGGCATTATCCCCTACAACACGGACATGTCAAAGAAAATGACCGGGGCCTATCTCCAGGAATTGATTAACACCTTCGATGACCTGGTGCTCGATCCAGTGCGTACAGATACATCTGTTCCCTACGCACAATCTGAGGGCCTCACTGTCTTCGAGTATGCAGAGCGGCATAAGGTCAAGAGCAGAGCTGCTGAAGACTTTGCACGGCTCGCTCGTGATTTGATGGGAGGGAAGCAAAAATGAGCGACGGGCAGAAGAAACCGCCGAAACCCACAACGAAATTTGCACCAATGCAGAGACAACGAGAAGTCGTTGAAAGCCAATGGGGGACCATTGGAGGAGGAAAGGAAAATCCAACCATGCCAGCAGACACATTAACACAAAAACGTAATGACGTTAAAACGTCAAAGCAGCAAGACACAACAGAGATGAAGCGGCAAACCGTCTATATGCCGAAACAGCTTGCCACTCGATTGAAGATACACGCCGCCTCGACTGGCGACGATATCAGCGGCATTATCACCCGCCTGGTGGAAGACTACCTGGATCGAGCAGAGGGCAATAAATAGATGGAAGAAGAGGCGCTTTACAGCTTCTATAAGGTCACTGACCCACGTAATAAGCTTCCATTCTACATAGGGCAAACGCTTGATTTTGAGCGAAGGCAAAAAGACTATCTCACTGGCAAGGGACACAGTAGACCGCTTGATAGTCGGTTAAAAGAGTTGGAGTTGGCAGGGTTGCAGCCTATCGTAGAGGAAATAGAGCGCAAATCTTGCACCCAGAGCGCAGCCTTAGAGCGTGAAGCTTACTGGATACAACACTTCACCGACCAGGGAATAGTATTGCTGAACAGAAGCAACAACAAAACACGCCATAAACAGCAGACGGTCTATCTTCCACCATCGCTCATCAAGTGGCTGCGCATCCAAGCCGTGCAGGAAGATCGTGAAATCAGCGAGATCGTGGCCGAGGCCCTCGGCTTCTACCGATTGAGTCACCGACGGTCAGATGAAATCTGATAACTGATCGGCGCCGACCGTCACCGCGGCTGCGCTGCAATCTTGTGTAAAATCTTATGGTTGAGATAAAAAGCTGAGAATTACACAAGACTAACGGGCGGTCGCGGCATATGTCCCTGCGCTTGCTGCACGCTGACTTATGTGTCAAGACTCGCGTTGGCAATCTGCGTGGCCTGGAGGATGCGCCGATACTCAACCACCATCGGAGCGTCACTTGTGGCTATATCGAGTTTGAAAGGGATTCGATCATCTCTTACGCCCTGATCCAGGTCCATCGGCAACATACCAAGAGAACGGCACAAGCGGATACCTCGCGGCGTTGTCCCCACTGCATAGATATCTTCTATCCGCACATCCTGCGCGGCCAGCTGGTGTATGAACCGTGTTACCTCTAGCATGAGGCGCGCCCCTATGTGGCTGTGCTGGTTCTCTTTCAGGTTGACTACAGCATCAGCGAAGTATAGGTGGATCGTCTCACCAGGGCGATAGGGCAGAATATCATCAATCGGAATTTCACGATGAAGATACTCACCTCTCATGCGCTTCATCATGGTTTCCATCGGCAACGGAAACAGCGCAGTGTATCCAACAATCTCTTGACCGCGACGCAAGACGTGTAACGCTTCCGGGTTACGCCTTATCCATCCTTCCATGATGGATGCGGGGATCGGTGGCACGACTGAGAAGTTCCCGGCGATAAGTGTGCGTATTTCCTCAATGTCTTCTTTCAAGGCGACTCCAAACGAGTAGGTTTCATTGGTGAATCGTTCAATGTGGCTCTGGATTGCGCGGGCATAGCGATCTATGGCGTCTTTAGGATACACGGCTTCTTTACGCCCAGGCAACACCACGCCTTTTATTGTGCCTGCTCGCACAAGGTTATAGAAGCTGCTGGTAGGAATGCCGATAACGTCACGGGCATCGCCTGCCGTGTAAAATCCTTCTGGAGCTTTCTTTCTATTTGGCATAATAACCCTTTCTGCTGAAGCAAGATGCTTTCTCTGTATTATACATAAGAAAATGGAAACTTGAAAGCCTTGAATATGTTTAAAAGCTATGGTATAGTTGTTTATAAGCGTCTTGTAGACTTGGAAATCTTCAAGCGTATTTTGGAGTCGTTTCGGAGATCGTCCCTGTAGTGCGTTTTGTGTAGTGTGTTTTTGTAGCGAGCGCAGCGCCCGCTCATTCCCAGCAAGGTTGCACGGGTGCTGCACTCACCTTCACCACATATAGCGCGGTGCCATACGTGGCTAGAATGATTCTAGCACACCGCGCTCCAATAGCAACAAAGGAGCTTATTATGGCAGATCGTCCCGATGCAAAAGCCATGCGCGCAGGTGCTGCCCTCGTGCAAGAAGAGGACTTGGAGGCCCTTGAGGAATTGGCCCATGAACTTCAGCAGAAAGCCGATAAGGCTGCTGAGGATGGCCGCGTTTTTCTTTTTGGGCAATACGTACATCTCCTCGCCATTGTGAATCCTGAAGTGACGCGCATTCGTCGCCGCTTCCAGCGTGAAAGCCTCGCAGCCTTCCGTAAGATGCACAAGCAACTGAAAGAGGATGCTCGCGAGCAGGCGACGGCCTAAAATCACCCCTGTACTCTCACCTGCGCGGCCCCGGCAAATGAGAATCCGGTGGCTGCCAGGTGAGAGACAGGTGAGAGTCAAGCGACTCCAGATGAGGCGCGATTAAATCCGATTTTCGTTCCCATAGCGCGGTTTTCCCCTACCCATTTTCTGAAAGTGAGAAAAATATGGCACTTCCTCTCACCAACCCGATTGAAGCATACCGGCGCTGGCGTGCGCAGCGAGCGCAAGGGCAACGTTCCAACGTCGTGCAGTTTCCGGGCGCTGGTAACACGGCAATAGAGAATGTTACCAGCGAGGAACTGATTAAGCGCACGATGGTTGAGGCCTCGCAGTTGACCGACGTGTACGAGGCCCCGCTTGATAAGGCGTGGCATGGCCTGTATGCGCTTATGTCCTACCTTGCGCCGACGATTGCCGCCCTCGCTGCTGGCTGGTGGATTGGAGACGGCTATGCTGGCGCGTTTCGCTGGAATGGACCAAGCGCAGGTGTTCATGTCATCAGCATTCTCGGCGAGTTGGGACTCGTCGCCATAACCCTGACCTGCGCCCGGATCGTCAAGCGCGCTGCGAGTGATAAATCCATGTGGCGCTATCTGGCTGTAACGATGGTTGCCTTACTGATTTTCAGCGCGGCCAGCGCCTTAGCGCAGTGGTTTCTCATCCAGTCCGATATCAAGGCGGCGGGCTATGACCCTTCATCAGCAGGCGTGATGGCGATGCTGTTCTTCAGGGTGCTTATGCCCGTCGGCGTCGATATCGCGGCCTTACTCTATCTCTCGATACACGGGCATCGCTCGCTGAAAAACAAGCTTGCGCAGATTGACGAGCGTAGCGAGGCATTCCAGAAACTGCACGCTCGCATGCTGGAAATGAAGGCTCTTGAGGAGAAGGCACGACAGGAAGCGGAGGATCGTGAGGCCGAACGGGAGCGCAGGCGGCGTACTGAGGAAACGTTGAACCGGATTCAGGAGATGCAAGCGAATGCCGCGCTCAACGCTATCGAGAAATCGCTCAATCCGAACGTGATAGACAGCAGCCGCAATATTAGGCGAGGATAGTGTATGAAGTCGCTTGACCGCGCAGGAGTTGCCACCATGCTTATGCAACAGGCCGATAATCTGGATATCACGGCGATAGCGCCGACAGGAAGCCCGTCCAGCTTCCATATCACCCGATACGGCAGGCAGCATTATGGCCTGGTGCTCGTGCGCTCCAGCGACTACTGGACAAAGCGGATTCATCTCGCCCGGATGCGGCCGGATCTCCTCATCGTATGGACACACGATAGCTGTGTGCCGGTTGAAGTCTTGAGCCTCAAGACAGGTGTGCTTTCACCGGCGTATGGTGGCCCGGCGGTCACAAAGCGCAATCGCTACACGGCTTCTGTCATGATCGGTCAACTGATGTGCGGCTTGCAATCGGCTTTTGACACATTGGAGACGTTGCCAGAGGCGACGAAATACCGCTATCTGGCGCGAGTGAAGGAACTGACGAAACGCCCGCGAGGGCGACCGTTGAAAGTCTGAAAGAGAGGTATCAGAAGTGACAACCTTGATAGCAATAGGCGTTGTGCTGGCCGTCCTTCTCGCCCTTGCGGGAATCGCCTGGGCGTTTTCAAGCGGCAAGTGGTTTTAACAGGAGAAATCAATGCTCAGAGTTTTGCTCGCCTTAATCCTGCTGTTTACAGTATTCCCGGCACTGCTCATAGGCGCTCTTACCGGGAATTTCACCCTTGTAGCGCGTACCGAATTGCTCATAGGCGCGACCCTGGTGTTTCTGGTAAGTATGGCACTTACAAAAAGCCTTGTCAGGACCCGACGCTAAAAACGTACTGAAGCGACATACCTGCTGTAGTTTCCGAGGCCATAGCAGGCAGCCGCTTCAATGTTGGAGTAAGCCAACGCTGGTATTATACGCCGTGTGGCTTACTCTCACAACCAACAAAAGGAGTAAGTCAATCATGAAACGCATTCTGCTTTACCTCGCTCTGGTGGTAGTGATCATCCTGATCGTGTTGACGTATACCGGCGACATCAACCTGAAGCACCTACACTTCACCTTACCGAACGGTCTGAACTTCCAACAGGCAGCACCAGCGCTGGCCGCGCAACTTTCGCAGCACCAGGTGCAGGCCTCCAGCTCCTCATCCTCGTATGTCGTCACCGGCGCGCCGACGATCACGGCCAGCTTCATCAACCAGGTGCTTTCAGCCTATCACTCGCCGGCGACAAACACCGGGCAGTCGCTCTATGACCTGGGTGTGCAGTACGGCATCGATCCCGTCTTCGCCCTGGCCTTCTTCCTGCACGAGAGCACATTCGGCAAGTATGGCATGGCGACCGTCACGCTCTCACTTGGCAATATGCGCTGTATGGCTGCCTATGCATGCTATCACGGGTTCGCCGCGTTCTCATCGTGGGAACAAGGCTATAGGGCCTGGTATCAGCTTATCCGCTCCAACTATGTTGCACGGGGCCTGCAGACGGTTGCGCAGATTGTGCCAGTGTACGCGCCTTCTAGCGATAACAACGCGCCAGTATCGTACATCGCCGCCATAGAGCACACTGTGTCTACGTGGCGATCTGGGCGGTTGGAGGTGTAGCGCATGAACGGTTCAGAAATCGGACTGGTCGTGGTGAGCATCATTTTGCTGATTATATGCTCAATTATCACGCACAAGTCAGCAAAAGCCAACGAAAAGGTATCGCGGGCGAAATATGCCCGCATACCACTCGCTCAGCGTCCAGCGCACTACCCGATTGATAATCAAGCAAGCCCTATCGCCTGGCTGGCTTGTTCCCTGCTTATCATCGTTGTAGTCGTTGCTTACGTCGCACTGTTCATCAGGTAGGCAGGTGAGCGTATGATACAAGTTGCTATGCCTGCCACGCAGATCGCGCCGGTGTCTCTGCCAGTCGAGGCCTGTGCCTGGTGCTGGCCCCTCTTGCATCCGGGCCAGCCTTACCCCGAGCGGTGGTCCTCGACGATCTGCGCCGAACACGAGGCCTGGTTTGACCGGCAGCGAGTTGAGCGACGAGAGCGACTTGCCCGGCGGATAGCGGAGGCGCAATCATGATGAGAGACAGGATGAAGACGCAGCACTCGCTCTATCCGCACTGGCGGAGCAAGAAAGACAGCCCTGCAGTGCTGGCGAAAGAGCGCGACGGCTGGCAATGCGTCGACTGTGGCCGCAAGCATCGAAGCCTCGATGTGAACGCGGAGGGCCTGCCGACTATGATTTTCATACACGCCGCGCACATCCATCCGTTGGACCCGGATTATCAGTGTATCGAACCGATAGACAGCCAGCGGCTACGCGCCAGATGCGCCAGTTGCCATGGCCGATATGACGCCTACTGGCGACAGCGCCAGGCCGAGCTGGCTCATCAGGTCGCGATGCATCACATCCTGATGGGCCGGTTCCTCATGCAGCGTTTCCTGACCGTTATCTGAGCATTGCAGGCCTGGAAGAATGCAGTATTATGAGCAAAGTAACAGCAGACTCGATAAACGCGAAGGGAGTAATCAACGCATGGAAAAGAACTGGTGGGAAGAGTCGCCGGAAGAGTTCGCCGAGGGCTTCACTGAGTTTCCAGCGCAGCAGGTGAAGATGGTGGAACGGCGCAGACTGGACGCGAACAGCGAAGCCATGGTGATGGATAACGGTCGCGTCGTTATCCAGAGCGTGAACGGCATAGAGATCGTGCTGGGGCCTGAAAGAGCACAAGCTCTGCTCGATCTGCTCTATGGCTATAAAGACCTGTTCTATCGTCAGACACACCAACAGGAAGGGCAGGGCCAATGAGCACACACCAGATCGATTTGCAGGGCCTGCTATAATGTTCTCAGATCAAAAGAGTACCAAGATGCCAGTGATCACTCACTGACATCTTGCTTGAGAGCCAGTGAGCCGAGATGTCACTGGCTCTTTTTGCGTGCTGGTGGCTAAGAAGGAGGAATCCATCATGCTAGCGGTCCAACTGTTAGCAAGCCTTACACCAGCAGCCCAGCTCGCTCTGATTGTCAGTCTAGCCCTGATCGTCCTGGTGGTGATCTGCTGGCCAACGGCGACTCACAACGCCTGTGAGCTGATCAAAGCTCTTGAGCCTCTTTTCACCTGCGAAAAAAGGTCTACGAGACGCAAAAAACCAACCAGGTCAGATGGCCGCTGAACAGGAGAGAGAGCGGCACGGGTCCCGCGTTCTTAGTGAACTCCCGCGCCGCTTTTGATGGCTAAAGCTTGTGTAATTTTTGATCTCAGCTACTCGACATAACACGTGGAGAGACAAGCGCTCGCTCTGGCTGCACTGTATAGTGAAACGGATGAATCACTGGGCGGCGAGCTTCGAGAGAGAGCAGCTGCCCACTGCTACTATGCCATGCCAGGTCCACAGTTTCACCGAAAACCGGGACCCGGTTTTTCAATAGAAACTGCACATCCTCAGCCAGCCGGGTGGTCAGCGCGTAGGGTTCTCTCCAATAGATATATGCGACGGTGATCTGGGCAAGGGCAGCACGGCGCTCGGCGCGAGCTGCTGGAAGCTGATGCTCAAAGATCACCCGATCATACTCTTTTGCCTGTTGAGTAAAGTGATTGAACGGCGTCCACTTACCGGATGTTGTATCAAGGAAATAAGCGCGCTGAGAACGATTATGCCAGCGTTTTAGCTCCAGTTGGCGGCTGGAGCTACATTCCCATCGAAATGCCTGGGCGGAGGTTTTCACTCGACGCCAGTATTCCCACTCCTCGCTTCCATATTTCCCCTCACAAGCTTCGACCACGCGACCGCTTTGCACATCCAGGACGCGCTGAACATCTTGCGCCTCGCTGTTGGTCAGTGGGCAGCCGAGCGCAAGATAATGATCGATCCATTGCTGCTCTTTTTCCTTCGCGATCTTCTCATTCGGCGACTCATCAATCTGCTCGATGCGTGGCGCGAGTCCGGCAGCGCGCAGGCTTTCAATCCAGGCCTGTTTTTGCTCCGTCCCGCTATCGCCGCGCACGTGTCCGGCCAGGCGTTTTTTCAAGGGCTGGCAGGTGATTCCTGTATAGCGAACGACCTCTAAAAGTGGGCAGATAAGAACGTAGTGGGAATGCGGGGTGCTATTCGTACAGTTCTCACAATAACGAGAGAAGTGCAAGTGTTCCCTCCCGCCTGAGAGAATCCATAAATCCCCATCTGTACGGAGCTGGTGGCAACGTGGGCAACGCTCGTTAGCCTGCAAGCAAAGCTCGCGAGCGCGCTCCTGTCGGCGCTGCCGTTCCTGTTCGCGCTGTTGATTCTCTTGCTCAGTGGCTTCTTTCCCGATCACTACCGGGTGAGGTCCTGTTCGTCTGGTCGCCAACCAGGCGGCTCTTGCTTCTTCCTGCCTACGCTGCGTTTCATCCT
>Ga0070740_10004346_pt1 | contig 13993 bp, 11 predicted proteins | sample Coa_R2_FD_67286 | JGI IMG/M metagenome (GOLD analysis project Ga0070740, IMG submission 67286) | Surface soil microbial communities from Centralia Pennsylvania, which are recovering from an underground coalmine fire - Coalmine... | ecosystem: Environmental > Terrestrial > Soil > Unclassified ... | reverse complement strand
TTGGGTTTGGCCCAGTACGAAAACAGCACGGGCACGGTGGAAATCACCTGCACGTCCACGCCGTGCTGCTTGTATTCCTCGATCCGGTATTCGGCGTCGAATGCATTCTTCCACACTTCGCGGAAGAACTTGCCGTCCTTGTAGATGCGGTGGTGTCCTCCCGAACGCACCATCACCGGGAAGCGCTCGTCCCCGTATTTGCGCGCAAGGTCCGGCCACTGCGGCGGCAGGATGTGTGCGTGGGTGTCGATCTTGAGCATGGCGCAAGTTTAAACGCTGGTGAAGCGCGGCGCTCAGCGCTCCAGCACGTGCAGCAGGCTGTCGATCGAATCCACGATGCGGTCGCTGGCGTCCAGCAGTGCGGCGCCGAGGGCGGGTGAAGTCTGGCTGCTCTGCGCACGCAAGGTGGATGCCAGCGCTCGCTGTATGGCGCGCAGATGGAATTCGCCTTTCGGCGCGCAGCCGTCGCGCAGCGCGTGCGCGGCTTGGGTCAGCGCATCGGCGCAGCGGCCGGAAAAAGCCGGCAGCTCATTCGGCAATGGCTGATCGGGAGCGTCCGCGCGCGCGGCTTCCAGCGCCATCGCCGCGCGCATGAAGCGGTTGGCGTGCGCGACCAAGGCTTCCGCGCGTGGCAGGCGTTCCTTGCCGCGCGGTTCGTGCCGCAGGCGTTCCAGAGAAGCCTGCGCATTGCTGCGCGCCGCACGGGCGGTGATGCGTGCCTCAAATCGCGCGCGCGGATCACCGCGCAATACCGCGACGAAATAATCGCGGTACGCATCCAGCATGTTCGCCAGCGCTTCGCGTTCGCGCCCGCGTTCCCAAGTCGGCCACAACAGATACGCGGCCAGCGCCAGTGCGCTGCCGAGCACGGTGTCGGTCGCGCGCGCGGACATCGAGGCTTCCGGCGCCACGCCATAAAACGAAAGCAGGATGACCACCAGGCCGGTGAGGCATGCGACCGCCACTCCGTAATGCACGGTAGCGAGTTCGCGATAGGCGAAACACAACACGGTGAAGAGAGCGAGCGCTTCCCAGAATTCGTCGAAACCGAAGTGCAACAAGCCGGTGGTCAGCAGCAGGCCGCTCAAGGTACCGATCACGCGCAGCAGACCGAAGCGCCAAGTCGCGCCGAAATCCGCGCGCAGCACGATCGCCACCGTCATCGGCATCCAGTAACCACGCGAGAGCGGCAGCGCGTGAGAAAATGCGAGCGCCACCGCAAGGCATACACCACAGCGCACTGCGTGTCGGAAGGCTACGGATTGGAAATTCAAGTTGGCGCGTAAGGTCGCCATCGGACTGGCCGGCCGCAGCGCGCGCGGCAGCCGGAATTCCGCGCGCTGCGCGGTGAGCTCGCCGCGGCTCCCCGCGACTTCCGCATTGCGCGCGGCCGCGCGCAACTGCCCGCCCAATGCCGCTGCGCGCGCGTTGGCGATCTGCGCAATCCAGTTTCTTGCACCATCCGGATCGCGCCATTCCTCCAGCAGTTCCGTCGCCGCGTCGTAGTGCGACAACGCATCCGCGGTTTGTGGCGGCGCGGCCTGCTCCAGCGCGAAGGCGAGCGCATCCAGCGCACCCGCGGCGGATTGCCGGATCGCTTGCACGGCGTCGCACAACGTCGGCGAGCCGCACCCGGACTGCAGATCGGCCAGGGCCAGCAGTTCGATGCGCATGCGTTCGCCCAGTTGCGCCAGCACCTGAAAGGCTTCCATCGCGCGGCCGCGCGCTCGCCCGCTGCCGTAAAGCAGCGCCTGCAGATCGTTGAGCGAAGGCGGCAGCGAGACTTCGTCTCCGGGCGCCACTTCGCGGTGAGCCAGTGCGGAAAGCTGACGCAAGGCGCTCGCCACCGCCATGCGTTCCGGACGATATCGCTGTAACGGCCACGCCACGATGGCGAACAGCGTCTGCAACACGCCGCCGGCGAAGATCAGCACCGCGGCCTGCCAGGCCTGCGCGCCGGCGCGCGGTTCCGCGCCCATCACCACCAGCAGGATCATGCTGATCAAACCGGCGCGCGTCGCATGCGGTCCGAGCGCCACCAGCAGCGCGGCGGCGAAGCCCCACCACGCGGCGACGATCAACAGCACGTTCGGCCATTCGCCCAGCACGGAGCCGGCGAACGCCGCGACGGCGGCCGACAACGCCGTCAGCAACAACCGCCGCATGCGCAACCGGTACGGCCCCGGCTGGTCGGCGAACATCGTATTGAGCGCACCGGCGGAAACGCCCAATCCGGCGGCGAGATGATCAGTCGCAGCGCCCACTGCGAGCGGCAGCACGATCGCCGTGGTGTTGCGCAGCGCCACACGCCAGGGCACGTCCGGCCGCTGCATTTGCAGCAGCGTGTGGATCAGCGGGGATTCGCGCAACCGTGCAAGGCTCATGCGCGCATTGTGCCGGACGCGCGCGCGGCTTTAGCGATATTTTTCAGGCGGAAGATCGACGTGCCCGCAGCGCTTGCAGGTGCGCGCATCGAGCGAGCGGTAGTAGCGCTCGAACACCGGCGGGAAATCCTTCTCGATGCTATCGAGCAGGAAATATTCCTCGTAGAGCTTGTGGTTGCAGTTTTCGCAGAACCAGAGCAGGCCATCCTTCTCGTGTGGCAGGCGTTTGCGCTCGATCACCAAGCCGATTGAATCCGGCATGCGCTGCGGCGAATGTGGCGTACGCGGCGGCAGGTAGAAGACCTCGCCGGCGCGGACCGGAATATCGCGCCTTTCGCCGTCATCCTGCACGCGCAACACCATCTCGCCTTCGAGCTGATAAAAAAACTCCGGACCTTCGTCCCAGTGGTAATCGCTGCGCGAGTTCGGGCCGCCGACAATCATCACGATGAAATCGCCGTCCACGATGCATTTGTTGCCGACCGGCGGCTTCAGCAGGTGTCGGTGCTCGTCGATCCAGCGTTGCAGGTCGATGGCAGGCAAGAGCGACATGCAAGCATGTTAGCTTTTCTCGAGTCCGGAGTGCGAAGAAAAACCGCCACGGCGAGGCATGCAGCCGGGGCGGTGCGCGTTGCGGCCATGCGCCGCTGCAACGTTTACGGCATCAGCACCTTGTCGATCACGAAGATCACGCCGTTGGACTGCATTACATCGGGAATGGTGATGTGCGCGACATCACCCTTGTCGTCCTTGACTTCCCAGCCGCCCATGTCGTCCTTGCCGACCTGGATCGAATCGCCTTCGACGGTTTTCAGGCCGACGCAGCCGCCGTTTTTCGCGGCTTCCGAGGCGAGCCATGCGTTGGTATAGCGGCCGGGCACCACATGGTAGGTAAGGATCTTGACGAGCTGCGCCTTGTTTTCCGGTTTCAGCAGGTTGTCCACGGTGCCGGGCGGCAACGCGGCGAACGCTTCGTTGGTGGGCGCGAACACGGTGAACGGACCCTTGCCTTCCAGCGTGTCCACCAGACCCGCGGCCTTCACCGCCGCGACCAGCGTGGTGTGATCTTTCGAGTGCATCGCGTTCTGGATGATGTTCTTCGACGGGTACATCGGTGCGCCGCCAACCGTCACCGTCTGTTCGTGGCCCATGCCGGCCAAAGCGACCGGCGTCGCGGCGGCGAGCGCGAGCGACAAACCGACGGCCAAAGAGCGTGCAAGATGTTTCGCATTCATTTCCGGTCTCCTCAGGGTTTCCGCTTCGCAAGTCGGAAGCGGAAAGAGATACGGATGAACGCGGCGAACGGATGCACCGCGATTCGCACACCGCGAATCAAATGCCCTGCAGCGCGCCCTTGCCGATCACGGGGCCGGTTGGCTGGCCGGTCGGCGAACCGCCAGGCGGTTCGACCGAGACCGCGAACAGCGCCTGGGCGCTGACTTTGGTGAGCAGGTCATGCGGCAGGCGCAAGGTGTTTGGCCGATCGGGCGCCAACACGCCGACCGCGATCGGCTTGCCGCCGGGCGGAATCAGCCACAGCTCCGGCACGCGGCCCGTCGGAAGCGCGGCCGGTGCGGCCGGCACAAGTACGATGCGCGCGCGTGACGCATCCAGCGTGGCAGTCCAGCCGGTCAGCCCGTTGTTCTGCTGGATGCGCGCGGTGATGTAAGCAAGCTGTTGTGCGGCGGGCGGGGGCGATGGCGCACGCGACACGACCAGCAGCACGATGCATGCGGCGGCGACCGCGCTGGCGCCCAGCGCGAACCAGCGCCAGAACGCCACGCTTTGCCACAGCGAAGATCGGCGCGGTTCAATCCGATTGCGCGATCCGGACGCTGCAAAACCGAGCACGGCGCGCAGCCGTGTCCAGACCTGATCGGATGGCGTGGCTGGCGCGATATCCTCTGCCAGCGGCAACAGACATTGCTGCCAGCGCGCCACCTCCGCGGCCGCGCGCGGATCGCTTTCGATTTCGCGTTCGACCGCCGCGCGCGCATCCGCGTCCAGCACGCCGAGCACGTACTCGGCGTAACGCAGGTCTTCGCGGTCGTCGCGTGGCGTGTTCATCGTTCCAGACAAGTGCGCAAACGGATCAGGCTGCGGCGAATCCAGCTTTTCATCGTGGCCAGCGGAATTCCGCTGCGTTCCGCCAGTTCGTTATACGTGGCGCCGGTGAAAAAAGCTGCGCGCAGCGCGGCCTTCTGTTTTGCCTCCAGTTCGTCCAGACAGCGATCGAGGCGCAGGCGCTCCTGGCTGCTCTCGGCGTGCAGCGAAGGCGTCGGCGCATCATCGGTCAATTCCCGCAGGACCATATCGTCCAGCGGCGCAGCGCGGTGTTGCCGCAGACGGTCGATCGCGCGATTGCGCGTCAGCGTGATCAGCCAGGTCATCGGCGACGCACGCGCCGGATCGAAGCTGCTCGCCCGTTGCCACACGGACGTATAAACCTCCTGCAACACGTCTTCGGCCTCGTCGCGGTCGCGCAACATGCGCATACAGATGCCGAACAATCTGGCGCTGGTGCGCCCGTAGAGCCGTGCGAAGGCCTCGCGATCGCCGCCCGCGACCGCGTGCAGGAGAGCGGACATTTCTGCGGCGTCCCCGACTGCGGCGATCATGCGGCAAGCATCGCAGGAGGCGGCGTGTGCCGCAACGATCAGACTTCCAGCGACGCCAGATCGCCTTTTTCTTCCAGCCAGGTGCGGCGATCCGATGCGCGTTTCTTGGCGAGCAGCATGTCCATCAACTGCGCGGTGGCGGTGTCGTTGTCCACGGTCAACTGCACCAGCCGGCGCGTGTCGGGATGGATGGTCGACTCTCGCAACTGCGAGGGATTCATTTCGCCCAGTCCTTTGAAGCGCGTGACGGAAACGGCTCCCTTGATCTTCTCGCGTTCGATGCGCGCCAGCAGCGCGTCGCGCTCGCCTTCGTCGAGACAATAGAACACCTGCTTGCCGACATCGACGCGGAACAGCGGCGGCATCGCCACGAACACGTGGCCGCCGCGCACCAGCGCCGGGAAATGCCGCAGGAACAGCGCGGACAATAGCGTGGCGATATGCAGGCCGTCCGAATCGGCGTCGGCCAGGATGATCACCTTGCCATAACGCAAACCGGAGAGATCGTCCTTGCCCGGATCGCAGCCGATGGCGATCGCGAGGTTGTGCACTTCTTCCGACGCCAGCACGGAGCCGGATTCCACTTCCCACGTGTTCAATATCTTGCCGCGCAGCGGCAGGATCGCCTGGAAATCCTTGTCGCGCGCCTGTTTGGCCGATCCGCCGGCCGAGTCGCCTTCGACGAGAAACAATTCCGTGCGCTCGGGATCGCTGGACGCGCAATCGGCCAGCTTGCCCGGCAGCGCCGGGCCTTGCGTGATCTTCTTGCGCACCACTTGCTTCGCGGCTTTCAAACGCGCGGCCGCGCGTTCGATCGCGAGCTGCGCGATCGCTTCGCCCGCGGCGACATGCTGGTTCAACCACAGCGAGAACGCATCGTGCAATGCGTTCTCGACAAAACTCGCCGCTTCGCGCGATGACAAACGTTCCTTCGTCTGACCGGCAAATTGCGGATCGCGCATGCGTACGCTCAACACGAAGGCCAGCCGATCCCACACGTCTTCCGGCGCCAACTTGACGCCGCGCGGCAACAGATTTCGCAACTCGCAGAACTCGCGCAGCGCGTTCGTCAGGCCGGAACGCAAACCATTGGCGTGCGTGCCGCCCTGCACGGTCGGGATCAGGTTGACGTAGCTTTCCTGCACCAGCTCGCCTTCAGGCAGCCACGCGAGCGCCGCATCGATGCCGCCGCCGCCGTCGCGCTGGATATGTTGCACGAACAATTCTTCCGGCAGGCAGGGTGCGCCTTGCAATTCGGATTTCAGATAGGCGGCCAGACCGTCTTCGTAATGCCACTCGTCGCGTTCGCCGGATGCTTCGTCGAACAGCCGCACCGTCAGGCCGGCGCACAAAACCGCTTTCGCGCGCAGCAGGTGTTTCAGCTTCGGCAGCGAGATCTTCGGCGAATCGAAATATGTCGGATCGGGCAGGAAACGCAGCGTGGTGCCGGTTGCACGCCGGGACACCTCGCGCAGGGCTTCCAATGAACCCAGTGGTTCGCCATGCGCGAAACGCATGCGGTACTCGTGGCCGTCGCGGCGGATAGTCACTTCGAGGTGCGAAGACAGCGCATTCACCACCGACACACCCACCCCGTGCAGGCCGCCGGCGAAGCTGTAATTGCGTTCGTTGAACTTGCCGCCGGCGTGCAGGCGCGTGAGGATCAGCTCCACGCCGGTGACGCCTTCTTCCGGATGGATGTCCACCGGCATGCCGCGGCCGTCGTCAGTCACTTCGACCGAGCCGTCCGCATGCACGGTCACCTCGACCGTCGTGGCGAAACCCGCCAGCGCCTCGTCCACCGAGTTGTCCACGACCTCTTGGACGAGATGATTCGGGCGCGTGGTATCGGTGTACATGCCGGGCCGGCGGCGCACCGGTTCCAGGCCGGTCAGCACTTCAATGTCGGCGGCGTTATAGCGGGTATTGGCAGGCATCTTCGGGGCGGCGTTCGAACTCAGCCCCGCAGCATGGCGAAGCACGGCAGGAGGGTCAATGCGGAAGAGCCATTCGGCCGGCCCGAAATCGGTTCAGCTTCCGGACTGGGAAGTACGCAGATGATGCGCACGCGCCAACGAGGGGGCGCGCCAATCAAAACACTCCAGGAGTAACAATCATGCGTAAGCTCATTCTCCCGGCGTTGATCGCCGTGGCGTTCTCACTGCCTGCCTTCGCGCAGGACACCAGCGCGCCGGCGTCGGCTTCCACCGCCAGCAACGCCATGTCGTCCTCCAGCAGCGGCATGTCCTCGCAGAGCAGCACCAAGAGCACCAAGCATCACAGCAAGCATCATCATCACAAGAAGGCGGCTGCAAGCTCCTCCAGCAGCGCAACCCCGATGTCGTCTTCCAGCGGCGGCTGAGTCTCCCAAAGTTTCGCTGCGGATCTGAACGCCCCGGACCTCCGGGGCGTTTTTTTGCGCGTTACGAATTCGTTGTCGCCGGCTGTATCGATCATGAAAGGGGATTCGAAAATTCAGCCTTGGTTTGTCACCGCCTGCCGAGGATGTGTACGCGGAATGTTGTTGAAGCCGCATCGCGATTCTTTCATCCCACAGGAGTTTCACCATGCGCAAGCTCATTCTCCCGGCATTGATTGCCGCCGCGTTCGCCATACCGGCCTTCGCCCAGGACGCGCAAACGACCAGCCAGAGCACCACCACCACGCAACAGGCAGCCGCGCCGGTGGTTTCCAGCGATGTCCAGCAGCAAAGCTCCACGACTACCAGCGCGACCGATCCCGTCACCGGCGCGGTGACCACGCGCACCGACACCTCGACCGGCACGCAAGATGCGGCGCCACCGCCGCAAAGCGATACGCAGGTGCAGGAGAGCAGCAGCACCTCGACCAATCCGGTCACCGGCGCCACGACAACCGAGTCGACCAAGACCGTCACCAAGCATCATCGTCATCATCACCACGCCAAGGCTTCGACGACCACCAGCACCACGAGCGGTGCCAACGGCACCAGCACCAGCACTTCGGTGTCCACCGAACCCGCGGCCAACGGCAGCACGAACAGCTCCACCACGACGACGACCACCACTTCACAGCCGACCTCGTCTTCGTCGGGTGGGTGAGAGGTAGCGCTTTTCTCGAGGTGAGTCTTCACGCCCCGGCAATTCCGGGGCGTTTTTTATGTGCGGAGCTCCAGCGGAGCGCACCGCTCCGCGAGCCACGCACGATCTTGCGGCTCGTCCAGCAGCGGTTCCAGTTCTTCGCGCACACGCCTGTGATACGCATCCAGCCAAGCGATTTCGGTTGCATCGAGAAACTCACGATCCAGCAAACGCGTGTCGATTGGACACAAGGTCAGCGTTTCGAAGCCTAAGAATTCGCCGAACTCGGTTTGCTCTGCTGCGACCGTGGCGACGAGATTCTCGATGCGCACGCCGTGACGGCCGGGTTTGTAGATCCCTGGTTCGATCGAAGTGATCATGCCGACATCCAGCGCCTCCAGATGCGAATGCGAGCGCGGCGGGCGGATGGCCTGCGGCCCTTCGTGCACGTTGAGGCAATAACCCACGCCGTGGCCGGTTCCATGGCCGTAGTCCACGCCCGAAGCCCAGATCGGCGCGCGCGCCAGCGCATCGAGCTGCTGTCCGGAAGCGCCGCGCGGGAACTTCGCGCGCGACAAGGCGATCACGCCTTTCAACACGAGCGTCACATCGCGGCGTTGTTCCTCGGTCACTTCGCCCAGCGCCCACATCCGCGTGATGTCCGTGGTGCCGCCGAGGTATTGCGCGCCGGAATCGATCAACAACATGCCTCCCGGTTTCAGTTCCGCATGCGACTCCGGCGTGGCGCGGTAGTGGGGCAGCGCCGCGTTGGCTTGGTAACCCGCAATCGTCGCGAAGCTCTCGCTGATGAAGCCGGGCTGTTGTGCGCGCAATTCGCGCAATTTCGCATCGACGTCGAGTTCGGTGATCGGTTCGCCGCGCGCCAGCGTCCCCTCGATCCAGCGCGCGCCGCGCACCAGCGCCACGCCATCGCGGCGCATCGCTTCGCGCACGTGCGCCAGCTCGGCTTCGTTCTTGCGCGCCTTGGCGGCGGCAATCGGGTCGGGCGCTTCGATCAAAACGACGCGATCGGGAATCGCGTGCGCGAGCGCAGCGGAAACCTGCACGGGTGCGAGCAGCAATCTCGCATCGCCGGACAATTGGCGGAGCGCATCGCCGATGGATTCGTAATGCGCCAACCATACACCATCGGTCTGCAATCGCCGCCACAAATCCGTGTCGAGTTTCGAGGCATCGACGAACAGCCTCGCGCCATCACCGTCGATCAGCAAATGCGCCAGGAATACCGGGTTGTACTCGACGTCGCTGCCGCGCAGGTTCAGCACCCAGGCGATTTCATCCAGCGCGGAAACGAGGTAATGCGTGGCGCCGGATTCGCGCATCGCGTCACGTGCCGCCGCGAGCTTTTCCGCGCGGGTGCGAACCGCGTATTCGAGCGGATGCTCCCACACCGGCGCGTTCGGCAGCGGCGGGCGGTCGCTCCAGATACTCGATGGCAAGTCTTCTTCGACCAACTGCACGCCGCGCCGCTCCAGTTGCTCGCGCAGGGACCGCCCGGATGTCAGCGACAGCATCTCTGCCGCACAGGCGACGCGCTCGCCCTGTCTGACGCGCTCACATAACCAGGCCGCGTGTTCGGGCGTGTGCGGCACGTTGAGCTTCATCAGTTCGATCCCGCTGCCGGAAAGTTCGCGTTCGGCCTGTTCGAAATAGCGCGAGTCGGTCCAGAGGCCGGCGAACTCCGCACCGATCACCAGCGTGCCGGCCGAGCCGGTGAAACCGGACAGCCATTCGCGCGTGCGCCAGCGTTCCGGCAGGTATTCGGACAGATGCGGATCGGCGGTCGGCACGATGCAGTACGCGATGCCGCGCTGTTGCATCAGTGCGCGCAAGGCGGACAGACGTTGCGGAATCGTCGAGGGCATCGGTCGATGCTAGCAGCGTCGTTCCCGTACCCCGTTGCTAGGCTCGCGCGTCCAGCACTCGCCAAGCAACCCCGCCCTCGGCGTCCTGCCTTGGGCGTTCGGCCTCGCGCGCGATGCGATTCAACGCATCGCGCAAACGCTCGGCCTCACCCGTGTAAAATGCGGCTTTCCGGAAGTGGTCTTTCCATGACTCCCCTGATTTTCGTTACCGGCGGCGTGGTGTCTTCCCTGGGCAAGGGCATCGCGTCGGCCTCGCTCGCGTCCATCCTCGAAGCGCGCGGCCTCAACGTCACGCTGATGAAGCTGGATCCCTACATCAACGTGGATCCAGGCACCATGAGCCCGTTCCAGCACGGCGAGGTGTACGTCACCGACGACGGCGCGGAAACCGATCTCGATCTCGGCCACTACGAACGTTTCGTGCGCACGCGTTTGAGCGGCAAGAACTCGATCACCACCGGCAAGATCTACGAAGCGGTGATCCGCAAGGAGCGCCGCGGCGACTACCTCGGCGCTACCGTGCAGGTGATCCCGCACATCACCGACCAGATCAAGCACGTGATCGACGAGGCCACGCGCGGCTTCGACGTGGCGCTGGTCGAAATCGGCGGCACGGTCGGCGACATCGAATCGCAGCCATTCCTGGAAGCGGCTCGCCAGTTGCGCATCGAACACGCCGACAAGGTGCTGTTTCTGCATCTGACCTTGGTGCCGTACATCAAGGCCGCCGGCGAGATCAAGACCAAGCCGACGCAGCACTCGGTGAAGGAGCTGCGCGCGCTCGGCATCCAGCCGGACATTCTTCTCTGCCGCTGCGAGGAACCTCTGCCGGAATCGGATCGCCGCAAGATCGCGCTGTTCACCAACGTGCCGGAGAACGCGGTGATCAGCGCCATCGACGTGGATGTGATCTACAAATTGCCGCTCTGGCTGCATTCGCAGAAGCTGGACGACATCGTGGTCGAGCGCCTGCGTCTCGACGCCAAACCGACCGACCTGTCGCAATGGCGTCGTACGGTGGACGCGGTTGAACATCCGAAAGACGAAGTGCGCATCGCCATTGTCGGCAAATACGTCGAACACAAGGACGCATACAAGTCGCTGGGCGAGGCGCTGCGCCACGGTGGCATCCACAACAACGCACGCGTGCAACTGGACTGGCTGGATTCCGAGGAAATCGAATCGCGCGGCGCGGAAGCGGTGCTGCGCGGCGCCAATGCGATCCTGGTGCCCGGTGGTTTCGGCAAACGCGGTTTCGAAGGCAAGATCGCCGCGGCGAAATACGCGCGCGAAGCCGGCGTGCCGTATTTCGGCATCTGCTATGGCATGCACGCAGCGGTGATCGAATTCGCACGCGATGTTGCGGGACTGGCTGGAGCCAATTCCACCGAGAACGACCGCCATTGCGCGGAGCCCGTGATCGCGCTGATCACCGAGTGGACGCAAGGCGAGGGCGACGTGCAACGCCGCGACGAGTCATCCGACCTCGGCGGCACCATGCGCTTGGGCGCACAGGAATGCCACTTGAAGGCTGGCACGCTCGCGCGAGAGCTTTACGGCGTTGACGTCATTCGAGAACGCCATCGCCACCGCTATGAATTCAACAACCGCTACCGCGAGCGTTTCGAGAAACTCGGGCTGGTGATCGCCGGGTTGTCGAACGATGACCTCGTGGAGATCGTCGAACTGCCGCCGCAGAAACATCCCTGGTTCGTCGCTTGCCAGTTCCATCCGGAATTCACCTCCACGCCGCGCGAAGGACATCCGCTGTTCTCCGGCTTCGTGCGCGCCGCGCGCGAGTTCAAGGCGATGCGCGAGGCGCCGAGGCTGGCCGCTGTTGCCATCCCTGGCACTGGGTCCCGGCCAATCCATGGCCGGGATGACGATGAAAGGGCGGCGCAGGCATGAATCTGTGCGGCTTCGAAGTCGGCCTGGATCGGCCGTTTTTTTTGATCGCCGGTCCCTGCGTGGTGGAATCGCAACAGCTGCAGCTCGACACCGCCGGTACTCTGAAGGAAATCACAAGCAGGCTCGGCATCCATTTCATCTTCAAGTCCAGCTTCGACAAGGCCAACCGAACTTCTGAGAAAAGTTTTCGCGGACTTGGGATGGAAGAGGGCTTGCGCATTCTTTCCGAAGTGAAGAAGCAGATCGGCGTGCCGGTGCTGACCGACGTGCATGAATACACACCACTCGCCGAGGTCGCATCCGTCGTGGACGTGTTGCAGACACCGGCCTTCCTCTGCCGCCAGACGGATTTCATCCGCAACGTTTGCAGCGCGGGTAAGCCGGTCAACATCAAGAAGGGCCAGTTCCTCTCGCCGTGGGACATGAAGAACGTGGTCGAGAAGGCGCGTTCCACCGGCAACCAACAGATCCTGGTGTGCGAACGCGGCGCAAGCTTCGGCTACAACAATCTGGTGTCCGACATGCGCTCGCTGGCGGTGATGCGCGAAACGCTGTGTCCGGTGGTGTTCGACGCCACGCATTCGGTGCAATTGCCGGGCGGGCAGGGCAGCAAGTCCGGCGGCCAGCGCGAATTCGTGCCGGTGTTGGCGCGCGCGGCCGTTGCAGTTGGGGTCAGCGGTGTTTTCATGGAAACGCACCCCGATCCGGAACATGCGTTGTCGGACGGGCCGAATGCGTGGCCGTTGGGGAAGATGGAGGCGTTGCTTGAAACGCTGAAAGAATTGGATCAAACAGCAAAACGCGCAGGGTTTTTGGAATCCTCCGGAAATTAGGTATCGTCATTCCGGGGCCGCGCGCAGCGCGGAACCACGGAGCTCTTGGCCAAGGACGGCGGTTTGACGTGTGTGCGTGCTTGGGCGGGAAGCAGATTCCGGATCGCCGCTTCGCGGCGTCCGGAAGGACGAAGAAATCAGACTATGTCGCGAGAATTCATGACAACGACAATCAAGACGATCCACGCCCGCGAAATCCTCGACAGCCGCGGCAATCCCACGCTCGAAGCGGAAGTAACGCTGGCGGACGGTTCGTTCGGCCGCGCGGCGGTGCCGAGCGGCGCGTCCACCGGCACGCGTGAGGCGGTGGAACTGCGCGACGGCGACAAGTCGCGCTATCTCGGCAAGGGCGTGCTAAACGCGGTCGCCAACATCAACACGACCATCGCGAACGCATTGAAAGGCTTCGATGCTGCGGATCAGAAAGGCCTCGACGACAAGCTGATCGCACTGGACGGCACGCCGAACAAAAGCAAGCTCGGCGCGAACGCGACGTTGGGCGTTTCGATGGCTGCAGCCCATGCAATGGCTGCAGCCCATCATGAGCCGTTGTGGCGCTATCTCGTCTCCCGTCTCCCGTCTCCCGTCTCCCCGCGCTTGCCAGTCCCCATGATGAACGTCATCAATGGCGGCGTGCACGCCGACAACCCGCTCGACATGCAGGAATTCATGCTGATGCCGGCGGGCTTCGATCGTTTTTCCGAAGCGCTGCGCGCGGGTGTCGAATGCTTCCACGCGCTGAGAGGACAACTGAAGAGGCGCGGGTTGAACACCGCGGTGGGGGACGAGGGCGGCTTCGCGCCCGCACTGCGGTCGCACGAGGAAGCGATCGAGGTGATCCTGGAAGCGATCGATGCCGCGGGATACATGCCGGGCGAACAGATCTGGATCGCGCTCGATCCCGCCTCCTCCGAATTCTTCGAGGACGGTGTGTATGACCTGAAGGGCGAGAACCGGAAGCTCGATGCCGCCGGCATGGTCGAACTGTATGCCGACTGGTGCGGCAAGTATCCGATCATCAGCATCGAGGATGGTCTGGCCGAGGGCGATCAAGCCGGCTGGAAGCTGATCACCGAGAAACTCGGGGCCAAGGCCCAGTTGGTCGGCGACGACCTGTTCGTCACCAATCCGACGATCTTCAAGGAAGGCATCGCCAACCGCATCGCCAACGCGATCCTGATCAAGGTCAATCAAATCGGCACCTTGAGCGAAACCCTTGAAGCGATTGCGATGGCGGATCGGGCCGGATATGCCGCGGTGATTTCACACCGCTCGGGCGAAACCGAGGACACCACCATCGCCGAT
>Ga0070740_10004343_pt1 | contig 14002 bp, 10 predicted proteins | sample Coa_R2_FD_67286 | JGI IMG/M metagenome (GOLD analysis project Ga0070740, IMG submission 67286) | Surface soil microbial communities from Centralia Pennsylvania, which are recovering from an underground coalmine fire - Coalmine... | ecosystem: Environmental > Terrestrial > Soil > Unclassified ... | reverse complement strand
AATCGTAGTGTGACCGGCGGTAAAGGCCCTGGTTTCGTCAGCGAAAACGAGAACGAATAACGAATCGTAGTCCGGCAGGGCAGAATATCGCCGGCTCTACAGTTCATGTGTGAGAAGTTGTGATTTACTGAGCTGGAAGTCTGTCCCCAACGGTTCGTCCGCTTCTTTCCGCAGGAGCCTTGTCTGTCTGAACCCTGATACACTGCGCTCTAAGCCCTCAATCGCTATGAAGAAGCTGCTTTGTATCACCCTCTCCTCCTTTTTGCTCATTGTCCCCGGCGCTCGTTATTCCCATGCGCAGGCGACGCAGAGCGCCGCCGACCGCAGCAAGGCGCTCAGCGCTCTCTTCGCCGAGATGTGGGAAGACCGGTTGCAGCACTCGCCGGAGTTTGCTTCCTCCATTGGTGACAAGCGCTGGAACGATCAGCTCACCGACTATTCCGTAGCCGCCTACAATGACCGGCTCGCGCGCGATCTTGGATACCTCAAGCGGCTAAGTGAGATCGACACAACCGGCCTCAGCGAGCAGGAGCAGTTAAGCAAAGACCTGATGGCGCGACATCTCGCGGAAGAGCAGGAAGAGGCCAACTTCAAGCCGTGGGAGATGCCCGTCGATCAGTTCAACGGTTTGCAGTCTTCGCTGCCGCAGCTGGTCTCCATCCTCAGCTTCGATACCGTCAAAGATTACGACGATTACACCGCGCGCCTGAAGAAAATACCGACAGCATTTCAGCAGATCACCGACAACATGATGACCGGCATGGATGATCATCGCGTGCCGCCGAAGTATCTGCTCGAAAAAGTGCTGGTGCAGACGAACACCATCGCGCAGCAGAAACCCGAAGACACACCCTTCGCCAGGCCTCTGAAGAAATTTCCAGCGAGCATTTCCGCCGCAGATCAGCAGCGCATCAAGGCCGAAATGCTTGATGCAATTCAAAGACAGGTCCAGCCGGCATACACGCGCTTCGCCCGATTCCTGCAGGGACAATATATTCCGGCAGGCAGGACAGAGTTCGGTGTCTGGTCGCTGCCGGATGGCGATAAGTACTATGCATTTCGCGTCCGGCAGAGCACGACAACCGATCTGACGCCGGCTCAGATTCATCAGATCGGCCTTGATGAAGTAAAGCGCGATGAAGCGGAGATGCTGGTGATTGCGCAGAAGCTCGGCTTCAAAGACCTGGCTTCTCTCCGCGCCTCCATTGCCGGCAATCCGAAGCTGCACGCGCAGAGCAGGGAACAGATACTCGACCTTTACCGCCATGACATTGACCAGATGAAGGCAAAGTTGCCCGATCTTTTTGGCCGTCTGCCGAAAGCGCCTCTCACCGTCGAAGCCGTTCCGGCCTTCATCGAAAAAGATCAGGCTCCTGCCTATTACGAACACGGAACGCCGGACGGAAAGAGGCCCGGAACGGTTTTCGTCAACACATATGATTTCGCGCACCGCTCTCTGGCCAACGTCGAGTCAATCGCATATCACGAAGGCCTGCCCGGCCATCATCTGCAGATTTCCATTTCGCAGGAGTTGACCGGCTTGCCCGAGTTCCGCAAGTATATGCACTACACCGCCTACACCGAAGGATGGGGACTCTATGCGGAGCATCTCGGCAAAGACGTAGGCTTTTACCAGGATCCGTACTCCGACTATGGCCGGCTCGAAGCAGACATCTTCCGCGCCATTCGCCTTGTAGTGGATACCGGAGTGCACTCGAAGCACTGGTCGCGCGACCAGATGGTCCAGTTCTTCAAAGAACATTCCGGACTGGACGACGCAACTATCAACGCCGAGGTGGACCGCTACATCGCATGGCCCGCGCAGGCTTTGGGCTACAAGATGGGCCAGCTAAAAATTCTGGAGCTGCGGACAATGGCGCAGAAGGAACTGGGCAGCAAATTTGATCTGCGCGCTTTTCATGACGAGGTACTGGACTCAGGCGCATTACCGCTCGACGTGCTCGACGAGCGCGTAAGCGCATGGATTACACAGCAGAAGGGAAAATAGATAATTTTGAACAGAAGAAGATTAGTAAGGGCATGGCTTCAGCCATGCCGTAAATTGCACAAGATACCCAGGGCTTAAGGCTATGAAGAACTCATGATTTCAGCAAAGATTCGTAAGGGCACGGCTTCAGCCGTGCCGCAAGCGGCACAGAATCAGTGCGGCTTTAGCCGCCGAGGTTACGGAATCTTCGTTCATACGAATTTTCCGCAGACGCTTTAGCCTCTGAGATAGCAGGTTCTTCGTTGATAAGAGTTTTTTCGCAGCCTCTAAAGCTCCGGTTGTTTTCTACGGAAAGAGCTGTAAACATTTCTTCTAAATAAAATGCAACAAATTTCAGAGGTTGGATGAACGAAGACATTTCTCAATTACGTGTTGCTGTTTTAGGCGCGGGCAAAATGGGCGGCATCCTGCTGCAGGCATTTTTGAAGCAGCAGCTTCTTGCCCCGGAGCAGATCGTCGCGACCGTCGCGCATGAAGAGCGCGCGCAAGTGCTCGGGGCGCAGTGGGGCGTCGAAGTCACAACGGACAACCTTGCTGCGGCTAAGAGTGCTGACCTCATCCTGGTTGGCGTAAAGCCGTTTCAGGTCGGCGATCTGGTCCGCGAGATCAGGCCTGCGCTGACTACTGAAAAAGTCCTCATCTCATTTGCAACCGGCGTAAAAACCAGCACGATGGAAGAAGCTGCCGGCATCGCAATTCCTGTGATTCGCTCCATGCCGAATACGCCGTCAATGCTGGGCGTAGGCATGACCGCGCTATGTCGCGGCAAGTATGTCACCGATGCGCAGATGCTGCTTGCTTCCCGCATCTACGAAACGATCGGCCGCACCGTCATTGTGGATGAGAAGCACATGGATGCTGTGACTGCGCTTTCGGCATCGGGCCCGGCTTACATCTACATCATTCTCGAATCACTGGCAGAAGCAGGCGTAAAGGTCGGACTGCCGCGTGACACGGCAACTCTCCTCGCCGCTCAGATGACCTTCGGCGCATCGAAGATGGTGCTCGACACGGGCTATCATCCCGCCCTGCTGAAAGACGCCGTTACCACGCCTGCAGGATGCACGATCGATGGCATCCTCGAACTCGAAGAAGGCGGTCTGCGCGTGACATTAATTAAAGCAGTCATGCGCGCCGCACAGCGCGCAAAGGAACTGGCCGCTGGCTAGAAGCATTTCTTAAAGGTGTAGACCAGGCACGTAGCCGTAATTCTGAGCCGTAGGCGAAGAATCTGCAGACAGCTTGGCTCGGGTTCCTACTGTCCCTTCGGGGATAAGAATGAGGGCGGTTTTACCTGGTGAAGAATACTCTGGTGCTTCAACTTTGTTACTTCTCAAACAACGGTAAAAAGCGATCTGCAATCCGCACGATGTCAAAGTGTGACTCAGCATAGGCCCGTGCATTCTGCGCGTAAAGTGTTCGTTCTCCGGCGTTCGCCATCAGTTCGCATGCCGCAGCCAGGAATTCCTCAGTCGAATCAGGAGAAACAACAAGACCGGCATGGGCCGAGTGGATCAGCTTTGCCGCCTGATTTTCACCGGGAGCAGCCATCAGAATGGCCCGGGCCGCGCAGAGATACGCCAGCGTTTTCGAAGGCACTGCAAACTTTCCCGCATCCGCGTCCAGCAAAGTAATCAGAACATCCGCCGCTCCCATGACTTCGGAAAGCCTTTCATACGGCTGAAATGGCTGCAGACGAAATACATCTGTGGGAATATCTTGAGTTTTTTCGCGTAGCCATTCGGCCCCAACGCCGGCCCCGTTTACGATCAGAGCTGCTTCACGCGTTTCCGCCAGGCGCTTAGCCAAAGCCAGGAGCAATTCAGGGCGATGCTTCATGCCCAGCGTCCCTGAATACATAAAGCAGAATTTGTCAGCTACGCCATTCTCGCGCGCCCACGCATTGTCTTTTGCCGTAGGAATGATCTCGTCGAGCGGGGACCAGTTCTCGATCAGATGAACTTTTTCTTCCTCAATCCCCCAGTCCTTCACATACTCAACAAAGCTGTCGGAAATACAAACCACCGAATCCGACTGATGGAGAAGCTTTTTTTCCAGGTATTCATAATAGGCCCCCCCAAGTTTTGCCAGCGTCTTTGACCGCCGCTGCAGGACAAATTGAACCGCCAGGCCATAAACATCCTGCAGCCAATAAACAAAACGCGCATCCTGTTTTCGCGCCTCCCGCATCAGCACCTTCTGTCCATCAGGAGGCATATTGGACGAAAGCACTACGTCAGGCCTGAAGTCGCGCACAGCCTCGGCCACAACCTTGCCATAGTCGATATCAGCAGCTCTTCGCTGGAGAGGCGAATGCTTCGCAAATTCCCTTTGGATATGAAGGCCGACAATATTCAGATTCGGTTCCGAATCGCTGCCGAGGTCGCCCTTCGGAGTGGAAGTGTTTCCGGCAAAATACACGTGCTCCACTGCATGGCCGCGCCGCGCGAATTCGCGGCTCAATTGAATCTGAAACGGGTGCCCCGAGAACTCATTGACAAAAATGCGCATTCAGTGATCTGGACCACACTCTTTCAAAAAGTCATTCAAGTTAAATGAAGAGAATTTCAAGCACAAATGCAGGGAATCACCTGGCTCGCAGAAACTCTGCTGCCATGACCATTTCTCCTGCTGTATAACTCAGGCACAGAAAGCCTGTTTTCTCACCCTGATGAAGATGAGAGGAGTTTATAGAATAGGGGCTGGTCTATTTAATTTCAAGTGCTCAAAATAGCGTGCTTGTTATCGAAGTTATTGCGGTGAGGCAGAATCATTCACTTTTTGCTTTGTTTCCTTGGTCTTGTCTTTTGCCTTTTGATTGGCTTCCTTGCTCTTGTCCTTCGCTTTGGTAGACGGCTCTTTGTCCGGATCGAAGACCTTCTGCGTTCCTTCCTTGGTCTTATCGTATGCCTTTGTCGACCCTTCCTTCGTCTTGTCGTACGCAGTGGTGGTGCCCTCTTTGGTCTTGTGATAACCCTTAGTGGTCCCCTTCTTTACCGCGCTGCCGGTGTTCTTGGCTGCATCTTTTGTGTCGTTTCCAGCAGTCTTTGCATCCTGCGATGCGCTGGAGCTTGACTGCGAAAATGAAACGGCGTTGGTTCCGAAGACGAAAACAGAAGCCAGAACTAACGAAGCGAACTGCCGAAGTGAAAGCGAGATTTTCATGGCGTACTGTGAGATTCGCCGCGTTCAAAAAGAGTTGCAGGCACTGCAAACGATTAAAATAAAAATCAGGTAACAGGACCTGCTTTGACCACACGCGCAATCCCGTTCTTTCATGCCGGAGCAGAGCATTCCAGAGGCGTGCAACGCTTTGCTTGGATTGTGCTTATCTACAACGTTGCCGTTATTCTCTGGGGTTCTATTGTCCGCGCCACCGGCTCCGGAGCAGGCTGCGGAGAACACTGGCCTCTCTGCAACGGGACCGTCATACAGCATTCGCCTCGTATCGAAACCATTATTGAATTCACCCACCGCGCCACCAGCGGCATCGCCTTGATAGCAATGCTGGTTCTGCTTGCCTGGACTTTTGCCGCAACAACGAAGCGACATCTGGCGCGCATTTCAGCGGTTGCCGCCGCAGTGCTGACGTTCAATGAAGCGCTGCTCGGCGCCTTGCTTGTTCTGCTCGGAAAAGTCGCTCACGATCAGTCCGCATCGCGGGCCGTCTATCTTTCGCTGCATCTGGCAAATACGCTTCTCCTGCTTGCGGCTCTCACCTTAACAGCGCATTTCCTGTCCCGAACAAGCGGGTTTATGCGCGGCAGCGTCGATTACCATTCCATCGGCATCGCGTCCGTAGGTCTTCTGGCTACGCTCTTTGTTGGCGTGAGCGGCTCGCTCGCCGCTCTGGGAGACACACTGTTCCCGGCAACCTCGCTTCAATCCGCTCTGGCAGCAGACTTTTCCGCCAAAAGCGCATGGCTGCTGCGAATTCGCTGGCTTCATCCCACGCTGGCATTTATCGCCGGCGCATTCATCTGCTGGCTCATCTTCACCAGCGCATGGAAAGGCAGAAACCGCCGCATGGCTGCAGGAGTTGTAGTGCTCCTGTTCGTCCAGTATGTGCTCGGCTTTATCGATATCGCGCTACTCGCCCCCACCTGGATGCAGATTGTGCATCTGCTCGGAGCCGACATCCTCTGGATCACCCTCATCGTGCTCACCGCACGACTCTGCATCGTGCCGATCGGCTGCGCAGAAAATCCCTGTCAAGCTTAAGGCAGAAGAATTGTCATCCTGACCTTGAGGCGCGATGGGGGAGGAACCTTCTTTTCTACTTATATTTACGACAACGCTGCATGTAACAAGCTCAGGCCCTTCGAATTCCTGCAAGGGATTCGATCTTTGCAGCTTTGCTGCCTTCTTCAACCGTATAAAGCTTATTGGCCTCAAGATTCCTGAAAGCATCCACCTGCCCGGAAGGCCAGCGGACCTCAACCAGGTCCACAACCCTCGCCTGGTCCAGACCGAAGTGCAGTCGCAGATCATTCTGCGAGTAATAGCTTCCTCCGCTGCGCACTTCATCAATTTGTATCAATGGCTGTTTCGAATTTGGATCAGTCTTCGCAACAACCTTCACCCGCGCCCCGATCCCCGTCCGATTTGATTTCACGCCAACGGCTTTGATCTTAATCCAGTTTCGCTTCCACTCCGAATCGCAGCGCAACAGCTGGGGCAGGGAATTGACGCAGTTCACGACAACATCGATATCTCCATCATTGTCATAATCGCCAAAAGCACATCCACGCGCCGGCACGGCAGCCGTGATGCCCGGGCCGCCTCTGTCCGTTACTTCTTCAAAGCGCCCGTTGCGCAGGTTGCGATACAGGTATTTGTGCTCGGCATATGGTGCTTCAGTTTTTGAACTGCTTACCTCCGGATACACATGGCCATTGCAGACAAGAATATCGAGCCAGCCATCATTATCCATATCAAAGAACCCGATGCCCCAGCCCAGATACCGCGTATTAATGCCAAGCCCTGAAGTGTACGTTTCGTCCTCAAAGTTTCCATTGCCAAGATTCGAATAAAGTGAATCCGTATCGCCGGCAAAATTCGTCTTCACCACATCCAGATTTCCATCACGGTTATAGTCGCCGACAGACACGCCCATGCCCGCCTGCGGCTTTCCATCCGGCGAAAAGGCCGCCCCCGCTTCAATCGCGACATCCTTGAATGTTCCATCTTTCTGGTTCTGATACAGCGTGGCAGCCGTGGAATCATTCGCGACGTAAATGTCCGGCCATCCGTCGTTATCAAAGTCAGCCACAGCCACGCTCAGCGCATAATTGCCGACCGTGTTCCACATGCCGGCCTTTTCTGAAATATTCCTGAACGTCCCATCGCCGTTGTTGTGATAAAGAATGTTCTTTCCGCCCGGAAGCCCCGGCGGCCCGCAGGCCACAAGAATGCTTTTATACGTGCAAGGTCCCGACTCCGGCGTAGGGGCAGTCTTCAGATCGAAATCGATGTAATTGGCTACGAAAAGATCGAGATGCCCATCGCGGTCATAATCCAGAAAAGCGCAACCGGAGTTCCAGCGCGTCTTCGTTTGCAGCAATCCTGCTTTGGCAGTCACATCTGTAAACGTTCCATCGCCGTTGTTGTGAAACAGCGCATTCTGGCCGTAATACGTCACAAAGAGATCATCGTGCCCATCATTGTCATAGTCGCCGACGCAGCAGGCCTGTCCCCAGCCGCTGCGCGCAAGGCCGGCTTTGACCGTCACATCCGTAAACGTGCCGTCGCGGTTATTTTTGAACAAGTGGCAGGTGGGCTCCTGGCCTTTGGCAAAGCCCTCCAGCCGCCATCCATTCACAAGAAAAATGTCGAGCCAGCCATCGTGATCGTAGTCATAGAAAGCAACGCCGCATCCGGTAGTCTCCAGCAGATATTTATTTTTGCCTTCACCGCCGTAAATAGTTTTGGCATTCAACCCTGACTGCGTTGCAACATCGATGAATTGCACTCCGAGCGGTGTGCCTTCAATCGAGGAATGGGGCCCGGGAGGAGGCGGCATCGGCTTCGTGTCGTAAGAGCGCTGCGCTCCCACCTGGCCCTGCTGCTCTCGCATCCACGGTGGCGTAGCCATCATCAACACATCAGAAAAAGGAAGAACAAGCGCAGTGCGGCTCAGTGATTGAAGAAACCGGCGTCGATTCATCGGATCGATTGCATTGTACGATTTTCATCGCATTACGGGCGATTCGGCTCCAATGCAGCAGCCTTCGCGCGTTCCGCCGCCGCATCCGCAGCGCGTCCCTGGCGTTCATAAGCAGCCGCCAGTTGCGTGTGGGCCTCAGCATACGTTGGATCGCTGCCGATCGCATCCTGGTAACGATCAATTGCGTCCGCAATTTGCCCCTTCTGCAGCAGAAGATTGCCGGTATTCGTTGCGAACGTCGCCCGCTGCCGGTTCACCGCTACGCGTGTCAGATCAGCAGCAACCTTGCGCTCCGCAACTGCTTCATCTTTCTTGCCTTGCTCCTGCAGCACGCCCGCCAGCGTAATGTGCGTTCCCGGCTGATTCGGCAGCAGGGCAATCGCCTTGCGCAGGGCCGCTGCCGCGTCGTCATACTTTGCCTGCTGCTTGTAAATGCTGCCCAGCATCGCCCATCCATCCCCATTTTCCGGACGGCGCTCCAGCGCTGCCCTCAGTTGCGCCGCAGCATCATCAAATCGTCCCTGCTGCATGTACAGAATGCCGAGCGTATACGGAGGATCGGGCGAGGACGCATCCAGTTTCGCCGCAGCTTCCAGTTCCGTAATCGCGTGCGGCAGATCGTCCTTCAGCTTGAATGCCAGCCCCAGGTTGTAATGCAGCTGCGGGTTCTCCGGAGCAAGAGCAAGCCCCGCGCGAAACTCCCGGATAGCATCATCCAGGTCGCTCTCCTGCAGATACGCAACGCCGAGGTCCTGATGCGCCGTAGCATCATTTGCGTTGATCGCAAGCGCTCGCTGATAATAAGGGACAGCTTCCTTTGCCTTGCCCATCTGCACCAGGGCCAGCCCCAGATTCGTAAGAGCGCTGGTGTTTAGCGGCTGCGCGACAATTACTTTCTCAAACAGAGAAACAGATTCCTTCTCCTTGCCGATTCGCTGCAGCGCCCGCGCCTGCTCATCTTCAGCCTCAATCAAATTCGGATCAAGCGCTGCCGCCTGCTGAAAATGCGGGATTGCGTTCTCATCCTGATTCGCAGAAACCAGCGCCTTGCCAAGTTCCAGCTGTGCCGCGGCATTCTTCGGGCCAAGCTGCGCAGCCGTAGTCAGCTCCTCTATCGCAAGCGGCAGTTGCCGCTCATTGGCCAGCACCACTCCCAGGTGCAGATGCGCCGATGCCAGCCCCGCATCCAGCCGCAGCGCCTCTGCAAAAGTGTTCTGCGCCTCAGGCCAGTTCTGCATCTGTGCATAAATCGACCCAAGCTGGTCGTAAAGCATAGCGTTTTGCGGAGCGGCAGCTATAGCTGCTTTCGTCTCGCGAATCGCTGCGGAAAATTGCTGTGCGCTCGCAAGCGCTCGCGCGTATGCAGCGAGCAGATCAGGCGAAAGCGCAGCCTGCGACTTTTCAAGATTCTCAAAAATCGGCAGCGCCTTCTGCCATGCGCCAGTCTGCGCATAGGCAAGGGCAAGGTTCTGCTGCGCCGCCTGATCTGCAGGCTTCAGCTTCAGCGCCGCTTCCAGCTGTGTAATGGCCGCTGGATATTCACCAAGCTGGCAGAGCACCGCCCCCAGCGCACTGTGGCCCTCTTCGATCTGCGGCGCAAGCTGCACCACGCGTTGAAACTGCTGTCGCGCAGTTGCGAGGTCGCCATTCGACGCAGCGGCATATCCAGCATGAAACGCTTCATTCGCCTGCTGCAGATTTGTCCTCTGCGCCAAAGCTGCAGAAGCGAGAAGCAAAACGCAGGTGAGAGAGGATAGGCGTAACAACATCAGCGGGGGGCTTCCATGGTTGAAGGCTTGGGCGATTGCAACTGTTCTGATGTTCGAAATTCGCGGGCTGAATCCTCGCGCCGCCCTTCCGTGCGATATACCTGCCCAAGAAGATAGTGCGTCATGGAGTTGCCCGGATCCATCTGGCGTGCCCGTTCCAGATACATGCCTGCCATCACCGGATTTTTCTGGTTTATCATCAGCTTGCCCAGCAGAATGTAAGGTCCCGTCGCATTCGGCTCCAGCAGCACAGCTCGATTCAGCGCGTGCTGCGCCTCCGCATACTGATTGTTGCGCAGATAAGCATCGCCGAGTCGGTCATATGCTTCGCCATTCAGCGGATTGATCCGCGCCTCTTTCTCAAGCTCCGCAATCGCCCCAGCAACATCTCCGGTAGCGAGCGCAATCTCTCCCAGAAGCTGATGCGCCAGCGGTAAGCCGGCGTCCAGTTGCAGCGCTTTCGTTACGGCGGCGTGGGCAGCCGGCACATTCTCCTGTCGAAAAAACATCCGCGCAGCCAGCAGATATGCCGGCGCCGAATCAGGCGCAAATCCATACTGCGCCGCAAAGGCATGCCGTGCGTCATCCGCGCGGCCAACCTGCATGTAGGCAATGCCCAGCACATAATTCGGATCAATATTTGCATTCGGCAGGGCAGCATGCGCCTGTTCAAGCAGCGGAATCGCATCTGCTGCCTTGCCCATGCGGAAAAGCGTGACCCCGCGCAATTGCATGGCCTCGGTGTCCTTCGGGTCCTCCACAAGGGCCCTGGTCAGCGCCGCGTCGGCCTCCACAAATTTGTTTTGCTGATAAAAGATGAATCCCCGAAGGCGCTCAACTCCCGCCGGTTCCGGAATTTGCCTGCTGAGCGCGTCGAGTTCTGAAAGCGATTGCCCAAGCCTCCCTTGAGTAAAAAGCTGCCGGGCATCATCGAGAGAGGGGACCGGAGACGGCTGCGCGCTCATCTGTGATCCGTAAATGGCGACAATACCCAGTAAAAGAGCCGAAAGCATGGCTGATCGAAGTGTATCCAAACGAACAGCGCGAGGCGATATCCAATGTAGTACCGACCCGATGCCGACTCCCTGAAAACTTGTCAGGCCGCAAATCTTGTGGGAATCTTCTAATCCACTGATTCTACGTGTTGTTAGCTGATTGAATGAGTACCTGCCTCGCTGTTTTTCAGCAGGGAAAACGCCGGATGAAGGTTGTCATTTTCAGCAATGCGGTTGTTTACGTAATGCCAGACAAACCATCCGAGGGCAGAGAGCAGCACCAGAAGGACGGCGACCCCGGCCCAGCGCAGCCGGACATCCGGGCGCGGTGCGTCATCTTCCGGACGGCTTTTGCTTACATTTTCCGCAAACTCGATCCAGCTTACGTCGTCATCTTTAAGCTTGCCGCTTTCCTGGTAGGCGGACATGAAGCGATTGACCCAGGCATCTTCGTCAAGGCCGACTACGCGCGCATAGCCGCGCATGATGCCCTTGTTGAAAACACCGCCGGGGAGGGCATCAAAATGCTCTTCTTCGAGAGCAAGCAGGTGGCGGCTGCTGATCTTGGTGACGTCTGTAATCGCCTCGAGCGCGATGCCGCGGGTTTCCCGCTCTCTCCGCAAATCTTCGCCGAACTGACTCATGCTCCTGTTCCTGCGCAGATACGCTTTGGGGTGAATAAATTCAGCAACAAAATGTTGTACATCGATACAGCGCGAATGCACAACCTCTAGGGCACACCATAAAACTCAGGCAATGTAAAGTCAAAAGAAAACTGCCATTGCCCTTTATTTTCAAATAGCTAAAGTAAGGCTGCGAAGATTGAGGGCATCTAATTTCCGCAGGTATAGCTCATTATCGGCAGTATCGTCTGCTTTGTTACACTCGAAATTCGGCAGTTTTTCGCTATTTTCCCATATCAGCAGAGCCATCCGTTGCCGTCGGAGCTGCTTTTTCCAGGACTTTTGCCATGAATAAGCTAGTACTCGGTAACCTTTTTCATCGTCCTTTGCGCACTTTGATCGGCATTTTTGCTGTTGCGGTAGAGGTGGTGATGATCCTGTCCATTGTGGGCATCTTTGTCGGCCAGGTCGCACATACCCGCGAGCAGACCAGCGGGATAGGCGCCGATCTGATTGTCCGGCCACCGAACGCGAGCTTTATCAGCGGAGTGGGGGGCGCGCCGGTACCTGCCAAGATTGCCGGCGTTCTGGCCAAGCTGCCGCATGTGGCCGTGGCCGCCCCGGTGATACAGGATTTCAGCCTCGGCGGTTCGCCGGAGGTCATCTGGGGCATCGATTATGACAGTTTTAATGCGCTGAAACCCTTCGTTTTTCTCTCTGGAGGGCCGTTTCAGGGGCCAAATGACGCCATTGTGGACGATGTTTTTGCCTATGCGAACCATGTTCGTGTCGGCGATACGGTCCAGATCAAGAACCATCCTTTCCGCATCTGCGGCATTGTGGAACACGGCAGAGGCGGACGTAAGTTCCTGCCTATTCATACACTTGGGACGCTGGTGGGCAATCCGGACAACGCCTCGCTGTTTTACATAAGAAGCGATGACATTGCTAACCAGGATCTTATTCGGAAGGAGATTCTGGCGACTCCCGGCCTGAGCACATACCAGGTGCAGACGCTGGCCGAATGGATGTCGCTGATGACGCCGGAGCACCTGCCGGGATTCAACGCGGCGCTGCGCAGCGTGATTGGCATTGCGGTGATTGTCGGCTTTATTGTGGTCTTCCAGACGATGTATACCGCAGTGATGGAGCGGACGCGGGAGATCGGCATTCTGAAGTCGCTCGGAGCATCAAAGTCTTATATAGCCAATGTTGTGCTGCGCGAGGCGGCATTGATTTCCATTCTGGGAATTGCGCTGGGGATTGGGCTGACCTATGTGCTCAAGATTTTCCTGAGCTATAAGTTTCCCACGCTGCCGTTTCCGGTGAGCCTGGGCTGGCGGACGAATGCGGCAGCGATTGCCTTCTTCGGGTCGATCTTGGGTGCTTTGTATCCGGCGCTCAAGGCTGCGCGGAAAGACCCGATTGATGCTCTGGCGTATGAATAGTCAGATTCCTCTCTTAATATAACGGCCTTCAAGGAAGTCATCGACCTCATCTTCGGTCATTTGGCTTCCACCCCTCCGCTTCGTTGTTGCTATGCAACACTTCGGTCGGGGGATGACATTTCAAACTGAATCTGCTTTAGGTGCAATGTCCGGGATACACATACCGCTGTATTTTCTTGCACGTAATGCTTTACTCATTGCGAAGTGCCTCTACCGGATTGACTGAGGCCGCTCGTCGCGCGGGCACGGCTGCGGCCAGAATGAGCACCAGCGTGGTCAGCAAAAGCGCGCTGATGAGCGTAACCGGATCAAAGACGGTTACGCCGTAGAGCTGACTGCGGAAGAGCCGGGCCAGTGCGATGGTTGAAGGCAGAGCAATAAGGGCTGATACTGCCGCGATGATGGCCATTTCGCGAATCACCAGCAAAATCACGAGCCGCCGCTGAGCTCCCAGGGCCAGTCGCACTCCAATCTCCCGTGTGCGGCTTTGGGTGGAATAGGCAAGCACCCCGTAGAGTCCGATGGCGGCCAGCAGGATGGCCAGAACGGCAAAACTGATGGCGAGCACCGCCAAGGCGCGTTCGTTGGAAGTGCTGATATCGACCTGCGTGTCCATAGTTCTCAAGCCATCGACGACGAGCTTTGGATCGAGATCGTGCATCGCGCGCCGGAGGGCGGCTTCGAGGGTCTCTGGCTTCTGCGCAGTGCGGGCGTAAATTTGTACGCCTCCGGGATGCTCTTGCTGAAGATACGGCGTGTATACAGCCGGGCCCATATCGGTGCGAAGGTCCTGATGCTTTACATCTCCGACTACACCGACGATGGAGATATCAAAATTTGGATGATCGCTGCTATCGCTGAGTGAACGTCCAAGGGCATTCTGCGCGGAACCGTAGTAGCGTTTTGCAAACGCATCATTGACGATGGCGACTTTCGGGCCGCCTTTAGCATCGGCTAGAGTGAAGCCCCTGCCGGCTAGAAGCGGTTGGTGCA
>Ga0070740_10004342_pt1 | contig 14003 bp, 11 predicted proteins | sample Coa_R2_FD_67286 | JGI IMG/M metagenome (GOLD analysis project Ga0070740, IMG submission 67286) | Surface soil microbial communities from Centralia Pennsylvania, which are recovering from an underground coalmine fire - Coalmine... | ecosystem: Environmental > Terrestrial > Soil > Unclassified ... | reverse complement strand
GCCGGTGCTGGCGTTGATCGACAGCCCGGCGGGCAAACCCAGGGCAGAGTAGGTCAGCGTCCCGTTCGTGGAATCCGTGGCACTGATCGCCAGTGAAACGGCGTCGCCGTCCGTGCTGGATTGATCGCCAACGGGGGTGAAGGTTATCGGGCTGTTGACCGTCCAGGTGAACGTCTGGCTCGAGCTGTAAGTGCCATCCGCGGCGATGACCGTCACGCTATACGGCCCGTCCGCCGCCGCCCCTTTGGCCACGGTGCCGGTGATGGCCCCCGTGTTCGGGTTTATTACCAGCCCCGGCGGCAGGCCGTAGGCCGCGTAGCTCAGCGTCCCGCCGCTCATGTCGCTTGCGCTCAGTGCCAGCGAAACCACGTCCGCTTCGGTGTTCGTCTGGTCGCCCGGCGCCGTCAGCGTCACCGGGCTGGTTACGGCCCACAGGAACGTGCGGCTGTCGCTGCCCGTGCCGTCGTTGGCCGTCACCGTCACCGTGTACGGGCCGGCCGCCGCGTCGCCCGGGGCCAGGGTGCCGGTGATTGTCCCCGTGTCGGGATTGATTGTCAAGCCGGCCGGCAGGCCGAAGGCGGCGTAGCGCAGCGTGCCGCCCCCGGTGCAGGTCGCGCTCAGCGGCAGCGACACGCTGCCGCCCTCGCTGCCGGACTGGTCGCCGGGGTTGGTCAGCAGCACGCTGCCGGCGGCGTTCACCGTCCAGTTGAACGTGCGGCTGGCCGAGTAGGTGCCGTCCGTGGCCGTCGCCGTCACCGAGTACGGCGTCGTCGAGGCAATGTCATTGGGCAGGGTGACAAAGGTCAAGCCCAGCGGGAGCCGTGCGGCTCTTAACAAAGCGATTTAAGGCTTCCCAGGCCTGCCCAGTCGCGAAGGTGTCTGCTAAAGCAGTGCTGGGGGCAACAAAAAAGTATACTCATCGTTTTGGATTCTCAAAAAGACGCACGTCCTCTCATCTTTCCACCATTTTTCTTTCCCGAAGCTATCACTTTGCCGGTGAGCTGGAGGACGGCCCCTTAACCGGTGACACAAGCTTGCCTGTAGCCGCGTCCCAGAATTGAATCGGCTCATTCCCCTCACTGGGCAGAGTCAGGATCGTCTTGCCATCGGGCAGGTAGGCGACACCCTTAATGCCTCTGCCCTTCTGCTGGCCTAGAGCGAACCTCTGCCTGCCGGTTGCCACGTCCCAGACGTGTGCCCCTGTGACGCCACCGGAAACAAGGGTCTTGTTGTCCGGACTGAAGGCCAAACACCCCAGGTGATCTAAGCACGAGACCAGTCGCTTTTCCGTTGCGACGTCCCAAATCTCAATAGAACATTTGCACAACCCTGGCTTGTCATTGTCGGGCGCCGTGAAGTCGCCGCCCCCCACCGCCACGAGTTTGCCATCTCCCGAAAACTTAACCGATAGGGTCGTTACTTGCCCGGTACGAAGAGTCTTCAGCATTTTTCCTGTCAACAACTCCAGCACCAAAACCTCAGACGTTCCCGTCGCCAAGGCAACGGTCCTTCCGTCTGGGCTTATTGAAAAGTCAGAGATTGACCATATTGGCTTTTTCAGAACGACGAACGTCTTGACCCCGTCGGGAGGCTTATCACCGGCTAGGGCGCGCCAAGCGCGCAGATAATCTTCCCATCCAGCATTGCCATTATCTTTCTTAGAGTTGAAGCAGAAAAGGGCCTGTGCCTGCTTGTTCTGGACATCCCAGACACGGAGCATGGCATTGTCAGAGGCTGATACGAGGTATCTCCCGTCAGGAGTGAACTCCACCTGATTCAAGATATCATCCCCGTGTTTCAGCGTCAAATCCCAGACAACATGCCCGGCGCGAGCGTCAAAGAGAAAAAGCTCACCGTAGTTGCCACCAACCGCCAGAAGGTGGCCGTCGGGAGAGAAGTCCATGGCGTGGGCCCCGCGAGTTTTTCCCTCATACCCCAGCAATCTCTTGCCTGAGGATATGTCCCAAATGGCCCAGCTATTCATCGCCAGTTTCTTCCCATCGCGTGACACGCAGAAGCAATCGTGGGATGTTGCATCAGGAAGGTCGTGGGTAAACGGTTTGATGGGCATAGGCTGTGCCTCAAATATGTACATCGCAACCATCATGGCAATCATGATCAAGCCACCCTCGAGAATTCGCACCAAACCATCCCGCAGTAAGGCAGCTGAAAATGACCTTCGAGGCACAACCCTGCACACGGCCCTTGTTGTCATACACACTCACTTCACCAATTGATTGGTCGCGAGGTTGTTAAACCACAAGCGAAACTGAGCGAGATCCACGGTAACGATCCGCCCGCCGCGGATGTTGCCGTCGTTCCAAGGGTTCCTCAACTTTATCCGGTGATCACGGTCCTTGGTCAGTAAATAACCCGCAACGGCGTACGCATGGTTCGGCACTAGGCCCTTCTTGAGAGCTTCGTCGGGAAGATTCGGGAGGGTACTAGCGGTCACGATCTGGTCACTTTTGCGCCCTTCTGGGGGCAACTGGGCAATTAGCGCTAAATCTTTGGGGAAGTCCTTGAGGGCTTTTTGGACTGCCTGATTTGAACCTGTAAGGCGAAGGATCGCCGTCTGCATGGACTCGCCGCTTGCGGCCTGTTCAAAGTAACTACCGTTGACCAGCCGAGCTCCCTTCTGGGGATCGGCTTTTTCGTTTATGCGCTCCTGCAAGTAGGCAAGTTCAAACAGAGTCACCCACAGAGAGCCGTCCGTGGCATGTCCGTACATTATCCGCTGTGATTTTGTGGGCTCTTGGACCTTGATCCATTTCTCCTTCCCGTTGGTATCGTACAGCTTGACCTCAAAGGCGCGCCTATTGGCTACTCCTTGAACCGGCCTGATGCGCCCTTTGAGAACGTTCACGTCGGTTCCCTGCACGTAACCGAACAGTGCGGAAAGAAACGAGCAGTCACCAATGATCCCCTGTTGTATAGAATCCGCCAGAACGCCCCGAATAGATTTGCCCCCAAAAAGGTAATCTACAGACTTTGTACTCGCGATGGGGATTTCCAATCGCCCAGCCTCTTCAACATACCGCTGGAAGAGTTTGTCCAGAAAACGAGCACGTTGCCCCTTCGCGGCTAGGTTCGCATTCGGATCGTTTGCTGAGATCGCGCGCAGCTTGGCAAACTCCTGGAGATTCGCCTTGGTAAGTCCCTTCTGGAGGTTTACTGTACCGAATAAATCAGCGTATGGTCCCAGCTTATTTGCTTCCGCGCCGTCCGAAAGGACAAATAGTTTTAGGACGACCAGAGCGGCCGCATCCTGACCCCTACTGTTGTTAGGGAAATCATCGACCTGCAAATTGACGTCTGTCAGTCTGAGGTTACCCGTGGACCACTTATTCAAATTGGCCAGAACCACCTCGTCGAGGTGAAGGGCTTTGGGCTGCTGCACTATTGTGGGTGGCTGTTGATAGACCGTCAGGCTTACCAAACCGTCAGTTAAGGACATAGCCAGCCAAGTGAGTGACACGCGGGCGGTGTAAGAGCCGTTCGTGACACGGATCGTACTGACGTACTCGCCCGCCATTTGGATGGTACCCGTGATTTCCCCGCTTGACTGGTTGATCTCTAACCCGAGGGGAAGGTCCTCCGCATAGAAGGAAAGGGTGCCGGGGCTGCTGGCCTTGACGGTAACCGGTTCGATGGGCTCCCCTGCGATGGCATATTGCTCACCAGGGTCCGTGATCGTGATTGGGCTGCTGATGCTCCAGGAGAAAGATGTGCCGGCGCTGTACATGCCATCGCCGGCCGTCACTACAACGGTGTAAGTGCCAGCCGCGCCTGCCGCGACGGTCCCGGTAATGGCCCCCGTGGTCGGGTTGATCGCCAGCCCGGCGGGCAGGCCCACGGCCGAGTACGTCAGCGTGCCGCCCGCGGAATCCGTTGCGCTGATGCGCAGCGAAATGGTGTCCCCCTCGGTGCTGGCCCGGTCGGCCGGCGTGGTGATCGTGACCGGGCTATTCACATTCCAAGTGAAAGTCTGGCTCGCGCCGGAGGTGCCATCACCGACACTGACCGTCACCGTATACGGCCCGGCCGCCGCATCGCCCAGCGCCACCGTCCCCGTGATCGCTCCGGTGCTGGGGTTGATTGCCAACCCCGGCGGCAAGCCGACCGCGCCGTACCTGAGCGAGCCGCCGCCTGCGGCGCCGCCGCCGGGGGAGTTGCCGCCGCCGTCGTCGGGGTGGCGGGGCCGGTCAGCAAACGCGAACAGGTCGGCGAACAACTCGCCGGCGTACCAGTCCGGCTCGTCGCGGAAGGCCCGGTCGGCGTCCGACAAGTCCGTCGAGTCGGCCGGCCAGGCAGGCGCCTGCGGCGGGCCGCCGGGTTGACCCCGGCGGTCCGTCCCGCCCGCCGGGACCAACCCGGCGGCTCGCGGGGGGGAGTTCGCCGCTCCGCCGCCCGGGGCCTCGGCGCCCGCCGGGTCGGCGGCCACGTCCTCCGAGGGCAGCGGGATGACGGCCATGCGGCTGGCGTTAAGCTGGGGAAGTTGAGGGGGGGGCAGGATCGGGGGCCGGCGGTGCGGCGGGGGTGGGGGCGTTGCGTTCTTCGAGGAGCAGCACCTCCAGCACGGCGCGAAAGCGGAGCGCGGGCGGTTTGCAGGAAGTGCGGCGCTGGCGTCGCTGCCTGGGCATGGTGCCGCCCCCAAGAAGCCGGTGGTGCGACGGCGGCGGTGCAGGCCCGCCCCGCCGATCCCTCGCGGCCGGCACAATTCCGCCGGCCGCCATCCCAGAAGGGGATGAGAAGACGGTGAGGAAGTTTCTACCGCGGCGGCCCGGGCCGTGTCAACTCTTTTCTCAGAAAAAATCAGGCCGCCTCCGGAGAGGCCCCCTCCCCGGTCCGGGGGCCGGCGCCGCCTCGGCCCTGCCGGGGGCAAGAAGGGGACATTCACCTTCTCTCAATCCTAAAAGACGAACGCCCCCTTCCCCGCGCCACGAGCTGCGGTCAGTGGCCGCCTAATCGGCGAAGATGCCCGTGGCGTACCAGGTGCCGTTGGCCCCGCGGCAGAGGTCGTAGCCGAAGTAGCGGTGCGGCCGGGACACGGCGCCCGCGGGCTGTGCGACGTGGTCGTCGAAACTGCGAACAGACCGCAGGGCTTGGAGTTCGAGGCAACGTTCGTCTGGCACCCGCTGTCGGGGTTGCCGGAGGCGGATGAGTTCCACCTGGACCCGGGCCGGATGTGCGTGCTCCTGACGCAGCACCGGCATGCTTGCGTCGTCGTCGGTCGTGCGGGCGACCGGGACCTCCTGGACGACCGCCCGCCGCCCCCGACCGTCGCGTATCTGGGCTGGGACCCGGATCCGATGCTCGACGGCTGCGACGTCCACCAGGAAGTGCTCGCAACACTCGAAGCATACCGGTTGGCCCTTTAAGATCATGACAGAAATTAGTTGCATTCCGCCAATCCCCTTGCTACTCCTTAGAAAAAAAGCAAGAGGAGTCGCTCATGCCACGACCACGAGAGATCCCGTGCGTTCCGAAGAACTGGAAGCCGCCCCAACCCGGCTCGGGTCGCAGCTACGAGATCGAACTGATCACGCCGTTGTTCGGCGGCGGCGTCGAGACGCGGGTCAACGATCCGAGCTTTCCGATCCGCCCGACCTCGATCCGGGGCCAATTGCAGTTCTGGTGGCGGGCGACGGTGGGTGCCCAGTACGCGACCCGGCAGGAATTGCGGGCCGCCCAGTCGGCGGTCTGGGGCGACACCACGCAGGCGAGCCGCGTTCAAGTTCAGGTGGCCAACGTGCAAGCGGCCGAGCCAAGGCCTTGCGCTCTGATCGAATGGGATCAGCGTGCGCGCCGGGGACAAGGCGGTTGGAGAACCAACTGGCAGGCTCCGTTCAACGGGCACGACTCCGCACTGCCGTACGCACTGTTCCCCTTTCAGGGTGAAACACCACCGCCAAACCGAAGCGCGACGGTGACCATGCCGCCGGCATGCTGCATCCACGAAGCGACCTTCTGGCTGACGTTGATTTGCCACAAGAGCATCGACTTCGCGAAGCAAGTCGAACCGGCACTCTGGGCATGGGTGAACTTTGGTGGTTTGGGAAGTCGGACTCGTCGCGGTTGCGGGGCGATTCGTTGTGCATCTTCGATGGCGAAGGACCGCAACGATTTGCTCGCTCAGCTCAAGGGGTACTTGTCTGGTAGTGATCCAAAAGAGTGGCCGACACTCGCGGCAGCTTTCCTCGTTGGTTCCGAGACCGACAAACCCATCGAGGCTTGGGACAAAAGCATTCAGATCATGCAGAGATTCCGGCAAGGAGTTAGGGTAGGTCGGAATCCTGGCAGTCAGCGCAATCGTCCGGGTCGTTCCCGCTGGCCGGAGCCCGAGACCATTCGCCGAACCACAGGTCGGCATCACAGCCAACATCAGCGCATGACCAACATCCCCGACAACGCCTTTCCCAGAGCGGAACTTGGTCTGCCAATCGTATTTCACTTCAAAGACCAGGGTGAGCCGCCCGACACGGTGCTTTATCCCGCCAACGGTCCTGAGGGAAAACGCGAACGGATGGCGAGTCCGCTGATCCTCAAGCCGCTGGCGCTCGCGAACGGCAAATTCGTCCCGCTGGTCGTGCGTTTGAAGACACCCGTGTTGGAAGGGGTCGACCTGCGACAAGGTGATCGCTCCTTGGGGTTGCCCAATCCCACGCTGATTCGTGGTGCCGTACTGTCTCAGTACAGGGATTCTCCGATGCAAAATCGTTCTACGGCTGGTTCCGCTCTCGAAGCGTTCCTCGCTTATGCCAAGTCTCAAGGCTTCACGGAGGTGACGCGATGAGCCATCTGATTGCCATTGCGGTCGGCCCGGTGCAGGAGTTCATCGCGGCGGCGCGGCGGACCCGCGACCTGTGGTTCGGCTCGTACCTGCTGTCCGAGATCAGTCGGGCAGTGGCCCGGTCCGTCGAAACCAACGGAGGCAAGCTCATCTTCCCCGCCTCTGCCGACGCGGAGAACGTCGCCAACGTCATCCTGGCGGAATTGCCAGCGGCAGAGCCGGGGGGCGTGGCGGACAAGGCGGAGCAAGCGGCAAAAGAGCGATGGCGGGAGTTCGCCAACGAGGCTTACAATGAAGCCGCTTACAATAAAGCCTCCGACGAGATCCGTCAGGACATCTGGAACGACCAGGTCAAGGATGTCATCGAGTTCTACGCGGCGTGGGTGCAGCAAACGGCCGATTACAAGGCGGATCGCGGTCGTCTGATGCGACTGCTGGCGGGGAGGAAGAATTGCCGGGACTTTCAGGCGAACCGGATCACGGCACCCTTGCCCAAGTCCTCGCTCGATGGCCAACGAGAGACAGTGCTGAGTCCGGAACGTCGAGAACTTGCCCGAATGCTACGACTCTCAAGCGGCGAACAACTCGACGTGGTGGGGCTGGTCAAACGGCTCGGTCACGGACATCAACCTTTTCCTTCGGTGATGCGTGTGGCCGCTGATCCATGGGTGCGGGGAAATGCCAGCAGGACCGAGTTTAGTCAGCTACGCAGCGTACTGATGAATCTGCCCAACGATTGCCTGCATCGCATTGATGAAAAGCGCTTTCCGCAGTTCAGGGTGTTCCCTTTCGAGGGAATCGCGGTCTACCGCAACCGTCACCCCCAGTGGGCTGAAGAAACCAACATCGATGGTGGCCATATTCAACACGTGCAGAAATTGCTCAAGGAACTTCCCGACCCCGGCCCTTACCTAGCGGTCCTCGTTGCGGACGGCGATAGGATGGGGGCCGCCATCTCCGCGCTGACCTCGCCAGATGCGAACCGCGAGTTTTCGAGCACCCTGGCCGGGTTCGCGAATTCCGCCCGCAGGATCGTCAACGACCACAACGGCGTTCTGGTCTACGCCGGCGGCGACGACGTGCTGGCGTTTCTGCCGGTGGACAAGTGTTTGAGTTGTGCCCGCAAGCTGCACGACGATTTCGGCCAGCGGCTGGCGCAGTACGGCCAGCCGACCTTGTCTGTCGGCCTCGCCATCGGCCATTGCATGGAGAACCTTGAAGACCTGCTCGACTACGGCCGGGACGCCGAAAAGGCCGCCAAGAAGCCCGACCGCGACGGACTGGCCGTCCATCTCCACAAGCGTGGCGGCGCGCCGATCGGCGTCCGGGTCCGGGCGAGGTGGAATGACAACTTGGATCATCGCCTGGAGCGATTCGCCAACTTGATGAACGAGGGCATCATTCCGACCAAGTTGCCGTACGAGTTGCGGGCGATGGCGAACCTTTACAAACCGTGGGCCAAGAATGGGGATGCGGTAATTCAACAAGATCTCTACCGCCTGATCGCCAAGAAGACTTCACGAGGACCGGGTACAGTTCGGGACGCACTGTCCGAATACGTTCGGGAGATGGACTCGAACAGGTTGATGATCTTGGCCCATGAGTTGCTGGTCGCCCGCCAGATCGCCGTGGCGTTCCGTCAGGCCGCCGGACGCGGCGAGGAGGTGCCCGCATGACCGCAACCTACTTGCAGATCACTGGCCTCGATCCGATCGTGGCGCGCGACGGCCGGCCCTTCGGCGATGGCACCGGCAATCGCATGCGCGGGCTGCCCTGGCCGTTGCCCTCGGCGGTGGCCGGTTCGGCTCGCCGGGCGTTCGTTATCCAGCAGGAATCGGTCGGGTTCGACCCCGAAACGATCAACCAGCTCTTGCAAATCGAGGTGGCTGGTCTGTTCCCAATCGTCGAACGTTCGCTGTACTTGCCCGCCCCAAAGAATTGTGTTTGGCGTTGGGACAAAAAGGAAAATATTGACCACGTCTATCGCTCGGTTCCCAGGCAATTGCAAGACGGTGACGGCTGCGATCTGACGAACGGTCTTTGGCCCGTGATGCTTGAAAACCCTCCTGCAGACGATTTCAAGCCCGAGCCACTCCCGGCTTGGTGGCCGGTGGACGAACTTGCCAGGTGGCTAACCGGAGAAACGATCAACTCCGGTAAAAGCCGCTTCGGCAACGGCTGCTTTTTGGCAGCGGGTCACAGTGAATTGCGCGAACGGGTCTGCATCGAACCCGCCACCGGCGCCGCCGAGGAAAGCAAGTTGTTCGCCGTCAGCGACCTGACAATTAGCCACCTGCGCCCGTTCCGCACGGGCGATCAGGAGGCAACGGCCCGCCCCTGCCAGATTACGCTCAGCTGCCGGGTGACCGACACCGACCTTACGCGCTCGCTAAACCTGTATCATCCGCTCGGCGGCAACCGACGACTCGCTCACTGGAAAACGGCGCCCCAATTCGCCGGCTTGTGGACCTGCCCCCAGAAAGTGCGCGACAGGTTGAAGGGGGCCAAGCGAGTCTGCCTGCTGCTGGCCACCCCGGCACTCTTCAAGAATGGACATTTGCCCGGTTGGTTGAAGGAGAACATTGGCAGCCCGCCGGGAACAATCGATGTCCAGCTCAAACTCTTCGGTGTACTCAACGAGCGCTGGAAAGCCCTGGCACGCTTCGCTCTCGACCCCCAAAATCGTGGGGCGCGGCCGCTTCGGCGGATGGTGCCGGCCGGGAGCATGTACTTCTTCGAGGTTCAGCAAGGCGATGCCGCGCTGCTGGCCGACTTGTGGCTTCAATCGGTCAGCGATGGCGAACAAGAACGACGCGACGGCTTCGGCCTGGCCGTCTGGGGAATCTGGTAATCCCGACAGAAGACGAGGACCTTCGTCATGCCCAACACACGCCTCTACTGGCTGCATACCCTCAGCCCGACGCATGCCGGCATTGGCCGCGGCGTCGGCTACATCGACCTGCCGATCGACCGCGATGGCGTCACCGGCTGGCCGATCATCCGCGGGTCTGGCTTTAAGGGAGTGTGGGCGGACCACTACGGCCAACAGCTGATCCCGAACCCTGGGGAAGAAAACGGAAAGACCAGGGATCGCCGTAAGCTCGGCACTCCCGAAAGCAACCTGTTGAGGGCCGCCTTCGGGACCGCCGGAGAAAACAACGACCCCAATTCCGGCGCGCTGATCCCGACCGACGCCAGGCTCGTCTGCCTGCCGGTGCGGAGTTTCCGAGGCACCTTCGCCTGGGCGACGTCGCCATTGTGCCTGCAGATGCTCCGGCGGACGCTGGTTTTGGCGAAAGGCGAGCCGGGAGCGTCAGCGACCGGAGATTTACCGGCTGCGCCCGCATCACTGGACGAGGGCAAGGCTCACCACACCACGACGAGCGTGCTCGCCGAAGGCAACAGCATCTACCTCGAGGACCTCGACTTCGCCGCCCAGAAGTGCGACACGGCGACGGCGTGGGCGACGCTGATTGCCGAGAACGTCTTTGCCGGCGACCCCGCCTGGCAGGACCAGTTTAAGAAGCGCTTCGTCGTCCTCCCGGATTCCGCCTTCGACTTCCTCTGCGAAACCGGAACCGAGGTTCATACGCGGGTACGGATCGACGACGAAATGAAAACCGTCGCAAAGGGGGCACTCTGGACCGAGGAATCGTTGCCGGCCGAGACGATCCTCATGGGCCTCATCCAGTGCGACCGGGTCTTTGGTAAAAACGGCGAGGACATCACCCCGCAGGGCCTGCTCGACCGCTTCGCCAAAGAACCGCTGACTCTTCAGATCGGCGGCAAGGCGACCGTCGGCCGGGGGCAGGTCCGCTGCGTGTTCACGGAGGTGAAGTGATGAGCGTTCACACCCGAAGCCAGCACCTGGCCCAGGCTGCGTACTCGCAAATCGCGATTCACACCAAGGACGGTACGCGGAAACCGGACAAGGAATTCGTCAGTACGGTGAAGAAGTTCCCGGCGCTGATTCACACCTGCGGGCTGGCCCAAGCCGTGGCGTTCGCGCTGGCCAAGAAGGACGTGGAATACATTGGCTACCTTGCGGCCGTTCTCCAGGCGGCAGGCCATGCGAATATCACGGACCATCAGGCCTTGGACAAGCAGGCCCGCGTGAGCCAGCTAAGCCACTATCTCCGCCTGAGCCGCGACGCGCTAAGCGCTGCGAGTTGGTTGAAACGGTACGTCGAAGCCGCGGCCGGGGAGGACGAATGATGCGCACCCCAATTGTTGCCCTGCGGAACAGGCGCGCAACGCACGGCCAGCACCCCGGCCTGCTGTTGCAACGGTACCTGTGCGAGAACGCGACGGGGGAAGGCGGCAGCCCGGAGGAGAAACGCGCCATCCTCCAGGCGGCCATCAACGCCGCTGCCAACCCAGAGGTCCGCGAACTCTACAAGATCGCCTTGGAACGCTGGCAGAAGTCATTGCCGGAGTTGACCGCTGCGAACGACCTGGAAACGGTCGGCCGGCTCATCGTCGGCCTGGGAACGGAGAACGTCCTCGAAACGGGCATCACACTGCACCACACCTACGGCATGCCAATCCTCCCCGGATCGGCACTCAAAGGGCTGGCGGCTCACTACTGCGATCAGGTCTGGGGCGCGAGCGAGGAGAACTTCAAGCGGGGGCGACCGTACCACCAGCTCCTCTTTGGCACGACCGACGACAGCGGCTGCATCATCTTCCACGACGGCTGGTTCGTCGCCGATTCCGAGCAGGAACCGCTCAAACTCGACGTGATGACGCCACACCACCCGAGGTGGCTTGACGGCTCCGTTCCACCCACGGACTTCGACAGTCCGACCCCGGTGCCGTTTTTGTCGGTCGCGGGGAAGTTTTATGTGGCGGTGAGTTGGTGCGGTCCGACCAGTGACAAGTCCCGGAATTGGACGGAATTGTCGCTGTCCTTGGTGGCCGATGCACTCCACAACTGGGGCATCGGCGGCAAGACGACCAGTGGCTACGGACGGCTGGCTGTTCCACCTCCGCCGCCGCCACCTGAGCCTTACAAAGGTAAGACGAACGACACCGTCGATGCAGTTCTGCTCGCAGAGAAGACCAAAAAAGGCGGCTGGCGTGCCCAGATCAAGGGGCATTCGCAGTCAGGGCCAATTCAGAACAACGACCAAGTGCCCGCCGATGCGAAACCGGGCGATGTGGTCAGACTTGTGATTGCCTCCATCAATGATCGCGAGGCGGCGTTCAAATGGCCGCAACCGGCCAAGAAGTGAGGGGATTTATGCGTCTCATCAGCTTTCTCGGGACAGGCAACTACGGTGAGACTACCTACTTCTTTGAGAACAGCACTTGCCGAACGCGGTATGTGGCTCATGCCCTGGCATCGTTCACCCGGCCGAACGAGATCCGCCTGATCGCGACGGCGGAAGCCTGGAACCAGCACGGGGACGCACTTGCCCAAGGGCTGTCGGACTCTGGACATCCCGTTCCCGAGCAGGTGCGTGTCCCTACTGGGGGCGAGCCACAGCAACTCTGGCAGATGTTCGGAACCATCGTCGAGGTGATCCGCACCAGTGGCAGTCCCGTCCTGCTGGACATCACCCACGGTTTTCGGATGCAGCCGTTCTTCGCGGCTGCTTGTATTCAGTACGTTCAGTCCGTCTTACCAAGCCCTCCGCAGATTCGCGTGGTCTACGGCGAGTTCCGTGGCGCTGAGCAGGAAAGCCCGATCTGGGAGCTGACTCCATTCCTGGAAGTCCTCTCCTGGTCGCGGAACCTCATGATGTTTCTGCGGACCGGCCAGGCGGATGCCGTGGTGGAGCCGACGAAGGAGCTTGGACGTGAACTGCGAAAGCAGTGGGCGGCGACTGATCGGAGCAACCCGCAACCAGGGCTTGAGAACCTCGGCAAAGCCCTCGAAGCCTTCAGCGATGACCTCACCACGATCCGAACCGGTTCGCTGCTTATTGGCAAAGAAAAGGAGAAGCCTTCAGCACAGCGACTCTGGGATGCGATCGAACGGACGAAGGACGAGGTCGCGCAGCATCTGCCGGCACTGGCGCTGGTGCTCGACCAGATGCGAGCGATGGTTGAGCCGCTGCGTACCGGCGGAGCAAGACTGTCTTCCGCCAAAGGCCAGCGAGTCCTGCTCGCGCTGGCACGCCTTTATCAGAAGATGGGGCGCTACAGTGAGGCGATCTCCGTCCTTCGTGAAGGTTGGATCACACTCGGCGCGCCCACGAACACCGACCAACCCGGTACGGGCGAGTTCGACAACGAGTGGCGGGGCGTCCAAGAGCACGTCTGGAGGCTGAAAACGACGTCCTCTCGAAGCGTGAGTGAACTGCGGAACGACATTCAGCATGCCGGCTTCAACCAGCAGCCACATGACCGAAGCTGGTTCGAGGAGCAACTCACAACCCTGCTGAACCAATGGCAGGCAGCTATCGACCTGATGGAAAACAGCTATGCGGAGTGACAATCATGCTCCTCCTCAACTTCGGCCATCCGCTCACCGACCCACAACTCTCCCGAGTTCGAGAACTGGTCGGGCGAGACGTCGAGCGCATCATCGCGGTACCGACCCACCTCGACCATGAACGGCCCTTCGACCAGCAAGTCCGGGAACTCCTGACCACGGTCCCGTTGACGCCGGAACAATGGCAAACCACTCCATTGATCATCAACCTTCCCAGCCTGGCCCCGATCACGGCTGTCTTGCTGGCCGAGATCCACGGCCGCAGCGGTTTCTTTCCGACGATTCTCCGGCTGCGTCCGGTTGCGGGTACCATGCCCCCGCAGTTCGAGGTTGCGGAACTACTGAACCTGCAAGCCGTTCGGGATGCCGCGCGAACTCGACGAAACTGAATATTGGATGGTTCCTGCGATGTGTGACTTGGCGAGGCCAACGGAGAGTATTGTTACGAAGAGGGTTCCTCTCGGGGAGCTTGCCCCTTCGCCTTCGAGCGAAGGGGACACAGGAGTTACCACGAAACGCCGAGAGCCAATGGCCTCGGCGTTTCGCGTTTGTGGCCTTTTTTCCGGGGTTTGCGCGATCCCGGCTACACCCCCGGCACTCTCTGGTTCGGGCGAGAGTATTCGGGGTGCGAGTGCAACCCCCCGGGTTACGCTCGGCCCCCGAAACTCTCCCGCCAAAACTCTCAGGCTCTCGCGTAACCATACCCCGAAAAGTTACCATCACTCTTACACTCGCGGGTACGAACAATCGCCCGCCTCGTCCGTTCAGCAG
>Ga0070740_10004340_pt1 | contig 14008 bp, 8 predicted proteins | sample Coa_R2_FD_67286 | JGI IMG/M metagenome (GOLD analysis project Ga0070740, IMG submission 67286) | Surface soil microbial communities from Centralia Pennsylvania, which are recovering from an underground coalmine fire - Coalmine... | ecosystem: Environmental > Terrestrial > Soil > Unclassified ... | reverse complement strand
CTTTGCAGCTCTTTCGCTTGGCCTTGGCTAGCCCGCAAGTGCGTCGTTCGCTCGGCGACCTCCGCAACTATCGGCCGCGGGAATTGGCCGAATACTTGGTTGACAACGTCCTCAGTCTACAACCATCGCCGTTGCAGGAATTTCTGCTGCGCACCTCGCTGCTCAACCGGCTCAGCGCGCCGCTGTGCGATCTTCTCACTGGGCGCAGTGATTCGCAGGACGTGTTGCAGCAATTGGAGCGTTCAGGTTTGTTCCTGCGTGCCCTGGACCCGGAACTACGGTGGTACAAGTACCACGCGCTGTTTTCTTCCTGCCTCGCCGAGCAGCTGCGCACGACCGCCCCACAGGTGGTGCAGGAGGTTCATCGCCGAGCGGCAGAATGGCATCTGACGCAAGGCTTGTACGAGGAAGCGGTGCACCACTTCATCGCCTGCCGCGAGTTCGGCGCGGCCGCGGACGCCATGAACGTGTGGGCCACGCGTCTGGTGGCCGGGGCGCACCTGATCACGGTGGAGCGCTGGTACGAGCGGCTGCCGTTCGAAGAGGTCGCGCGGCGACCTGACCTAGCGATCAAGGTGACTTGGGCTTTGGTGTTTCTGCGTCGCCGACAAAAGCTGCATCCGCTGCTGGAATTGCTGGGGCGGATCCGCGACAGCGAGGTCGCCGTCTCAATCAATCCCGACGTGGTGCTGTCGATGGCGGCGGTGAGTGCCGACGACGTGACGGGGGCTTACGAAATTGCCCGGCGTGTGCCAATGCCCACCAACGCGCCGGAAGGTTTCGCGGCCTTCGAGCTCGGCGCCGAGTCGAATCTCATCGCTTATGCGCATATCGCGCGCGGCGAGTTCGACGAGGCGCAAAAGTGGCTGACGCAGGCGCGTGTCTATAACGATCGCGGCGACGCCACTTTCAGTGGCGGCTACACCCGCGGCATCTGTGGGGTCAACCTCCTGATGCGCGGCGATCTGCAGGCAGCACTGGAAAAAATGCGCGCGGGCATGGCCGAACAGCAGATGCACCTGGACGGTTCGTTCGCTGCGGCAGCGCTGGCGTCCTGCTACATCTGGGCGCTGTACGAAGCTAACGAACTCGATCGGGTCGAAACCCTGTTCGTGCAGTACCGCGACAGCGTGGCCAACGCCGTCCTGCTGGATTTTCTCGCCGTCGCCTATTTGCCGATGGCGCGCACGCATGACGCACGCGGTCGTCCGGGCAAGGCGCTCGAGGTCCTGGAAGAAGCCGAGAGCATCGCGTATGCCAATGGCTGGCAGCGTCTGGCGCGCATGGTGCAGTGGGAGCGGGTGCGGCGTTTGCTCACCGGCGGGGCGATCGAGCACGCACGCAGCTTAGCGGCGCGCATCGCCCCGGGAGAGCGGACCGACGGCTGGCGTCTGTTCTCGGAGGATCTGGAGGATGAGCGCCTCGGACGCATTCGTCTAGCGATCTATACGATGGATCTGGACAAGGCTGCCACTTGGCTCAAGGACGAGCTGTCCACTCAGCGCGACCGCGTCAGCCGCCAGATCAAACTGCATCTGCTCGAGGCCCTTCTAAACGAGCGCAAAGGGGCGCGCAACGCCGCGCACCGCAGTCTCCACAGGGCCTTGCAGCTTGCCCAAGGCGGACGCTTCGTGCGCCGCTTCATCGACGAAGGCGAGGGCGTGCTGCAGTTGCTGCGCGAGGAATATCAGGCCTTGCTCGAAGACCGCCCTGGCCGCGACGCGCCGTTTGGCACCGACCGCGCTTTCTTGGAGCAGATCCTGCAAGCCTCCGGTACTGATCTGTCCCGCAGCATCGCGGGCAAGCCCGCGCCGCTAGAACCGCTCACCGACCGCGAGAAGGAAATCCTGGTGTATCTGGCTAATGGCGTTTCCAACAAGGAGATGGCGGAACGCATTTTCGTCTCGGAGAACACCGTCAAGTTCCATCTCAAGAACATCTATTCCAAGCTGGCGGTTTCCAACCGCCTGCAAGCGATCTGCACTGCACGCCAGCTCGGACTGATTCACTGATCGACCGTCAAAAGCGCCAGCCTCGCGGATTGGGGTGGGTCGCAATAATCCTCAAACAACCTCAAAACTACCTGTGCGGGTAGTGGCGAGCTCCGTCGAACTCCCTAGTCTCAAAACAGCGCTTGCGCGCTCGAAAAGCACAACTAACGGAGGAGACCGTCATGCCGGGGTACACGGCACCGACATCGATGCGTTCGGCTGGGGAATGCCGCAACCACCATCGCCGTGACTGGGCGTTGTGCCCGCGATTTCGGCAACGTCCGCAAACGGGGGGATGCTAAAGCCGATGCACGCCTTCCGTTACCGCTTTGCCCGCTGGGTGATGGCGCACCGCACGCAAGTAGCGGTGGTTTTTGTGGTAGTCACCCTGTTTTTTGCTGCTGGACTGCGGCACGTCGAGCTACGCACCATCTTTTCCGACCTGCTGCCCAAGGACGACCCCTTCGTGCAGGTCTACAAGGACCACCCCAACTTCGGCAACCCGCTGACTGTCACCTTGATGGTCCAGTGCAAGCACGGGGACATCTACAACGCCGATACCCTCGGCAAGGTGTGGCAGCTCACCCGCGACATCGACCTAACCCCCGGGGTGGACCACGACCAGATCCTGTCTATCGCCAGCGAGAAGGCGCGCTACGCCGAAGCCACCCCCGAAGGCATCGACATGCGGCCGCTGATGGGCGACCACCCGCCAACCACGCCCGCGCAGATCGCTGACTTCCGCAACCGGGTGGACAAATCGTTGTCCGCGCGCACCTTCCTGATCTCGCGCGACGAATCCGCCACCCTGGTCAACGCCACCTTCATCGAAAGCCGCCTGGACTACGGCACCGCCTTCAAGTACCTGCATGGCCTGGTCGAGAAATACAGCGACGCCGACCACGTCGTCTACATGGCTGGCCAGCCGGCGCTCACCGGCTGGGTTTACCAGTACGAATCGCAGATGTTCTGGATCTTCGCCGTCACCCTGGGCGCCCTGGTCTTGGCCCTGGCGTTGTACATGCGCAACCTGGTTGGCGTGCTCACCCCGATCGTCACCAGTGCCGTGGCGGCGGTGTGGGGTTTCGGCTTCGTCGGTTGGCTGCGCTCGCCGATCGAGCCCTTGCTGATGATTGTGCCGCTGCTGCTGGTGGCGCGCTCGTTCTCCCACTGCGTGCAGTTCACCGAGCGCTACTACGAGGTCTACGCCCACGTCAAAGACCGGGTCAAGGCCGCCGAGATCACCATGGCGGTGATGATGGCGCCTTCGGTGCTGGGCATTTTCACCGATATCGTCGGCATCTTCCTAATCGCGGTGGCGCCGATTCCGGCGATGGAACGTTTCGCTCTGTTCTGCGGCTTCTGGGCCATCTGGTTGATTCCCACCGGCGTGATTCTGATCTCTCTGCTGCTGGCCTCGCTGCCGGCGCCGCGCAACGTCGACCGCCTGGTCGGCCGCGCCAGCGAGCTGTCCGGTTTCCAGAAGCGCTTTCAGATTTTGTTGCGCGGGATCTCGTCCCTGACCCATGGCGGCATCGCGCGCTACACGAGGGCGGTGGTCGTCGCATTGGCGGCATTCGCGGTTTACACCGCTGTGCAGATCAAGATCGGTAACCCGGTGGAAGGCAGCAACCTCCTGTGGCCGACCTCCGAGTTCAACACCGCGGTGCGCCAGATCAACCGCAACTTCCCCGGCGTCAACACTCTGGAGATCGTGTTCGAGGCCAAGGACCAACGCGATCCTGACCGCGTCGACCGCCAGGCCGACACGGTGATGACCATGCTGCGCCTGCAAAGCCTGATGGAGCGGGGACCGGCACCGCCGCGCGCCACTTTGTCCTTCGCCGACTATTTGATGGAAGGCAACCGCTTGTTCTCCGGCGGAAATCCCAAGTGGCTACCCTTGGATCCCGATAACCGCGCCACCAACGGCGCCGCCCAGGCGGTGATGCTGGGAAGTAGCGCCAAGGCTTTCTCCAACGTCATCGACTTCGACCAGGAGAACGGCACCGTCTCGCTGTGGTACCGGGACAACAAACAGGAGACCGTTGACGCTGCACTGGCCGCCGCGCGAGCGGCGATCGCCGAGATCGGACCCGACCATCCCAAGTTCCGGGTGCGGCTGGGTACCGGCACCATCGCCCTGCAGCAGGCGATGAACAATGTGGTGGAACGCTTCCACTGGGTCATCATCGGCCTGCTCAACTTGGTCATCCTGTTCGGCTGCAGCCTGGCTTACCGTTCGGTCATCGCTGGGTTGATCCTGCTCATCCCGGTCAATCTCGCGAACTTCATCATCCAAGCCTCGATGCACCTGATGCACATCGGGCTGGACATCAACTCGCTGATGGTGGCTGCCATCGGCGTGGGTGTGGGCATCGACTACGGCATCTACCTCCTGTCGCGCATCTGCGAGGAGTACCACGCGCACGATCGCGACTGGGGCCGCGCCATCACCGCCTCGCTGACCACCACCGGCAAGGCGATCATGTTTACCGCCACCATCATGCTCATCGGCATCCTGCCCTGGTATTTCCTGTCGGGACTGAAGTTCATGGCCGACATGGGCCTGTTGTTGGTGCTGACCATGCTCATCAACATGGTGTTGGCCTTGGTGGTGTTGCCGCTTCTGGTGTGGACGATCAAGCCCCGCTTCGTGGCCCGCAAAGATCTCTTTGTCGGCGAGGGCGTCGATCTGTCCCAGTTCACCGCCGAGGAGGACGAACTCGGGGAAGCGCGCTTGGAGGGTGCGAAATGAAATCTCAATCAGGGTTTATCCCGCGCCCTGTGCATTCAGAGGGCAAGTCAGGAGGAGTGAGCGATGCGCATCCGTAAGTACGATTTCAATTACAGCCGCCGCGTGTTTATGGAGCGTACGGCGAAAGGCATCGGTGCCTCAGGCGTGCTGATGCCGCTCTGGCCGCTAATCGCCAAGGCCGGCGACATCACCAAGGCCTACCCCGACGAATTGCTGTCGATTGAGGCTTATACCAAAGGCAAGATCAAGCCCGGCGACGTGGTCAACGCCAACAACGTCGAGTACGTCAAGGATCTGCTCGACCCGGTGGCCTATATGCACATCACTAAGATGGGTCGTCACATCAACATCATCGATTCCACCAAGGACATCACCAAGCTGTTTCCTTACGCTTATCTCGAGGCCACGCTCAAGAACAAAGGCCGCGCCAAGCTCGGTCCCGATGGCAACGTCTACGACCAGAACGGTGGGCCGTGGATCGGCGGTAATCCCTTCCCGGACCCTAAGGACGGCATCGAGGCGACCGCCAATCTCACCTTGAGCTGGGGGCGACACAACTATTCGATGTACGCCGTGCGCGATTGGGATATCGCGCCCGACGGCAATCTCGCTTATCAGTACGACTTCGTGTGGGCGGAACTCAATACCACTGCACGTGTGGACGGCACGATCTGGGGCGGCAAGAAGGATTTGCTGCGCTATCAGTCGGTATGGTTTACCGCGCCCCAGGACCAGGCTGGGACCTCCTTCCTCAACACCTGGTACTACGACCAGAGAAAGTTCCCGGACCTGTACGGCTATCTGCCGGCGTTCAAGCGCGTGCGCCAGTTCCCGACCAACCAGCGTTTCGAACCTCTCGTGCCGGGCATCACCCTGTTCCTATCTGACGCCTGGGCGGCGGGCGATCCCATGCTGACCTGGGGCAACTACAAGATCGTCGGTCGTAAACCGATGCTCGGCGTCGTCGGCGGTCGGAACTTCATGGGCGGCTACAACGCCAACTGGGAGCGACCCGTGCACGGCGGTCCCAAGGGCCAGACCTTTCACGACGTGTGGATGGAACTGGTGCCGGAAACCATCGTGGTCGAGGCGGAGCCGGTCGGCTATCCGCGCGCGCCGGTGGGCAAGAAGCGCACCTGGATCGACGTGCGCAACGGCATGTACGTGGCCTACAACACCTACGACCGCCGCGGTGAGATCTGGAAGACCTTCGAACCGCACTACGCGCAATACTCCAACGACAAGATGACGGTCAAGGACGAAACCGGTCATCCAGTGTGGTCCTGGGTCGGCGTGATGAGTCACGACGTGCAGGCCAATCGCATGAGTCGCTTCGTACAGGCCAAAGAAGTGACCGGCGGCTACCAGAGTCGCTGGGACACGCAGGGGGAGGACGTCTACAACAAATACCTCACCATCAACGCCATCACCCGCTTGGGTCAGGCGTAAGCGCGAGTCGCGTGCAGGTTCGTAAGGAGCTGACATGCGTGACTTCAAGCCCTCGCTGGTCGCGTTCGTCTTTGCCGCCGGCGTGTGTGGCACTCCTGCGATGGTCTCAGCTGCGGTGGTGCCAGTCGTAAGCGGCACGGCGCACGACGCCTTGTTCGCCATCGCCTTTCACGACGCCGTCGGCATCGCGGTGGGCGCCGGCGGAGCAATCCTGGAAAGCGACGATGCGGGCGCGCACTGGAAGCGGGTGAGTCCGGCGCCCACGCCGCTGGCTTTGCTGGGCGTGGGGCTTGCGGCCGGTCACGCCCTAGCGGTCGGTCAGGAAGGCACCGTGCTGGTGATGGACGCCGACGGAAAGTGGGTCAAGGTCGACAGCGGGACTCACGAACGCCTGTTCGGCGTTGCCGTGAACGCCGCGGGGCACGCCGTGGCGGTGGGGTCCTTCGGGACCGTCCTGGCCTCCGACGACGGCGGAGTGCACTGGGCCTCCATCGCCCCGGATTGGACCCACTACACCGACAACGGTGAGCAGCCGCACCTATATGCCGTCGTCATCGACGATCACGACGGGATCACCATCGCCGGTGAGTTCGGGTTGATTCTCAAGAGCGCCGACGGCGGCAAGACCTGGCGCTTGCGGCATCGCGGCGGCGCTTCGTTGTTCGGTCTGCAACTGCGTGACGACGGTGTGGGTTACACCGTGGGCCAGGATGGCACCGTGTTGCGCACAGCGGATCACGGTGAAACCTGGAATGCGCTCGACACCGGCAGCCACGCGATCCTGCTTGACGTCGAATCGCGACTCGACGGGCATGTGGTGGTCACTGGCATGCACGATTTGCTGACTTCCGCCGACGAGGGCAAGAGCTGGACACATTCCGGAGGCGAGGCTGTCACCGCGAGCTGGTTGGCCGGCGCGGCCGCCGTGCCCGCACAGTCCGCAGTGTTCGCCGTCGGGTTGGCTGGTCAGATCGTGCGCATCGATCACTGAGGAACCCGTGGCGGTTTCGTCCACCGTGGTGCAGACAATACTTGGGGACAAATGGGGATCACATGAAGACGGACGCAAAGACGAGGAGACGGGACTTTCGACAAGGGGCGGTCCTGGTGTGCGGACTGATGCTGACCTACGCGAGTATCGGGCAGGCGCAGGATGCGGTCGGTAGCACCGACACTTCTTGGTTCCACGACATGGATTTCACCTTCGGCGGCTTCATTCGTCCGGAGGTGGCGGTCAAGACCGGCGATCAGGAAAACCCCAACAACCAGCGCGGCAATCCTTTCAACAGTCGTACCGAAGCCCGCCAGGCCTATGTGCCGCCGAACTCCGGTAACGCCTTATTCGCCGCTTTAGGTTTGCCGCTAACCCTGCCCACGCCCACCAACTGGAGTTCCATTCCGGTACCTAACGTGCCGCTGGTCGCCACTGGAAGCGACACCGTCAAGCGCCCGATCGATCCATCCAACAACGTCTTCAACTTGCACATCCTGCGTGCGGAAGGCGAGTTCGGCTGGAAGATCACCTCCAACTTGAAGTTAAGCGGCCGGCTGCGGGCGATTGGCGACTTCGGCCATTACAGCCAGTTCCGCGCTGGCAGCGTTTGCAACACCATCAACGGCTGCATCAGCGGCGGCGATCCGGCGCTGTACGGTGGCGCGCCAAACTTCTTCCAGTACCGGGTCGATGGCGACGACCACCCCATCCCGCTGGAATGGGACGGCCCCAACTACCAGGTCTATTTCCCGACGCTAATCCTCGACTACAACCACGGGCCGTTCAACATACGCTTGGGCAACCAGGCCATTGCCTGGGGCCAGGCGATCTTCTTCCGCGTGTTGGACGTTCCCGATGGACTGGATCTGCGTCGCCACGCGATCCTGGACTACGCCCAGGAGGAGTTTTCCGACAAGCGCGTGCCGGCGCTGGCGGCGCGCTTCGGCTACCAGATCACCGACTCGATCCTGGCCGACGCCTACCTGCAGAAGTTCCAGCCTACGATCTATCCCAATCCCAACACGCCCTACAACATCATCCCGGCGCAGTTCACCGTGCACGACCGCTACAGCCAGGGTGGCTACGAGGACAAGCTGAGTTACGGTCTACGCCTCAAGGCCGATTTCGGCCAATGGGGTTTCACCCTGATGGCGGCGCGGCGCTACAACCCGGATGGCGTGTTCCGCTGGACCGCCTCGGGCGTGAACAAGGATCTGCCCGGCACCACGACCGGCGGCGCGCCCAACCTCCTGGGCACCGCGGTCAATCTCGCCAATTTGGGCCACGCCGGTCCGGCCTTGGCCGGCACGCCCTTCGAAGCCTCGCCCGGCGGCGTGTACTCGGCGGCGGAATGGTTCCACTACGCGGCCATGGTGCGCCTGGACGGCATCGCCGGCCTGAACGCCTCGATCAACGACTTTGCGCCCTACACCACCAAGGTCTTCGCCTCGCCGGTAGCCAATTACCAGCAGGCCTACGACGAACTCAACACCTTCTTCATCGCCGCCGGCGGCGATCTGCGCGGCCATATCGAGCGCGACTACTTCCAGGAGACCAACCTCGGTGTGGGCCTGTCCTACGTCACTGAGGGCGCTCCCGGCTCACTGCTCGACCAGTTGATCATCAACCTGGAGACCAGCTACACGCCCTCGCGCATCTTCACTGCGCCGACTCTAGGCAAGAACTTCCTGCCGCGCAACGACTGGATCAGCGCTCTGGTGCTGGAGAAATACTATCGTTTTTCCCAGGCGTTTCCGGCGACCTATTTCGTGTTCCAGTACATGCATCGCACCCGCGACGACCTGTTCGGGCGCTCGCTGGAAGGCTATGGCGGCACCGATACTTATGCCCCCGACGCGACGCGCGGGGCGCCCGGCGTGGCCGGCGGGGCCAACTACATCGTGTTCGCCTTCCAGCAGCCATTCCCCCAGGACATCTACCGCATCGGCTTCGCGACGCTTTACGACCCACGCGGCGGCATTCTGGTGCAGCCCGGCCTGCAGTGGAAACCCAGCGGCCATTGGTCCATCGATGGCTTCTACACCTACATCAATGGCCACCTGTCCGGCAATCCCAACAACAACCTCTTGGGCGGCCTCGAGTGGGCCAACGAGTTCACCTTGCGGCTGGGTTATCAATTCTGAGCGAGCGTGTGCACCCCTCCCTCCGTGCATACGTGGTTTAGCCGACGGCGGGGCTCCCGCCGTCGGTTTTCTTGAATTGCTAACCAGACGTTTTCGGATGGGGGAAAGCTCGCGTGCGCTTGCTACGCTATGACCGCAGCTACAGCCGCCGCCGATTTCTCAGCGCTATGGCTGGCGGTATGGCCACCGGCGTGCTGACGCCGCTGTGGCAGGCGATAGCCGATACTGGCGAGATCCGCCGCGCCTATCCTGACGAACTGCTCTCGATCGACGACTACACCCGCGGCCGGATCAAGACCGGCGACGAGATCAACGCCGCCAACGTCGAGTTCGTCAAGGACTTGCTGGAACCGGTCAAGTACTACCAGATTGCCCATCTTGGTCGCCGGCTGCGGGTGGCGCCGACCACGACCGAACTGATGCGCCTTTCCCCTTGGGAATATCTGGAGGCTACCCTGCGCAACCGCGGGCAGGCGCGCTTCGATTCCCACGGCAACGTAGTCGCGGCCGACGGCCGACCGTGGATCGGCGGCAATCCCTTTCCCGACGCGCGCTCCGCGATCGAGTTGTTCGCAGCCCTGACCCTGTCCTGGGGCCGGCACGACGCCGCCTTTTACGCGGTCAAGGAATACGATCTGAGCGCTGACGGCGAGATCCGCTTCCAGTACGAATCGGGTTGGGCGGAACTCTCCCCGGTGGCCCGCGTGCGACTAGATCCCAAGCCGTACTGGCCCGGCCATGAAGACAAACTGCGCTACCAGTCGGTGTTCTTCGAGTCGCCGGAGAGCAGCCGTGGCACCTCTTTCCTCAACGTCTGGCCTTACGACCAGAACCGCTTCCCCGATCTGTACGGTTACGTCCCGGCGTTCAAGCGGATCCGTCAGTTCCCCACCGACCAGCGCTTCGAGCCGTTGATCCCGGGTTCCACCCTGTACCTGTCCGATGCCTGGGCCGCGGGCGATCCGTTGTTGACCTGGGGCAACTACCGCATCGTCGGCCGCGGACCCTGTCTGGCCGCGGTGTCCGGCGGCTGGAACGCCGAGCATCCGAACTGGGAACACCGCACCCACGGTGGGCCCAAGGGCAAGACGTTCTGGGACACGACGGTGGAGCTGGTGCCGGAGGCCATCGTGTGCGAAGCCGAGCCGGTTCATTTCCCCCGCGCTCCGGTGTCCAAGAAGCGCGTGTGGTTCGACGCGCGCACCGGCTTGCCCATCGCCATGGTGTCCTACGACCGACGCGGCGAGGTGTTCCGTTCCTTTGACGGCGCCTATGGCCTGTACGACAGCGGTGGGCAGTCATTCAGAGACGGCGCGCATCCCTACTGGTCGTGGTGTCATGTGCACGCCTACGACATCCAGACCGGCAGCATGACGCGTCTGGAACAGGTACGCGCCATTTCCGGCGGCCATACCACCCGCGTCAACGATGCGGGCATTTACGAACGCTACCTCACCAACGCGGCACTGATGCGATTGGGGACAGGCTAAGCGCAGCGCTTGGCAGATCTCATACTACCCGCGTGGGTGGAGGAGCCGTTTCAACGACGTTCTAGGCTGAGAATGAACACACAATTCGAAGCGGGACTCGCGGGAAACGGCCAGGAAGGCAACTCGACGACTGCCGCCAGCGCGTGACTTAAGAATTTCAGCCCGATGTTCGTGCCGGCCAGAAGGCCGACATAAGGAGGAGAGATGGATTACAACCGGGCTTTCCGTCTCGACGGCAAAGTCGCACTGGTCACCGGTGCAGCGCGCGGCATTGGTGCGGCGATCGCTACTGCGCTGGCCGCCAGCGGCGCGGCGGTGCTGGTCACCGACGTGCTCGAATCCGAAGGTCGCCAGACCGTGCAGAGCATCCGGGACGCCGGCGGCAGGGCCGAATTCTTCAAACACGATGTCACCGACGAGGCGCAGTGGGAGGCCGCAGTCGCCAGCGCGGTGAAGCAGCTCGGCGGGCTCGACGTGCTAGTCAACAACGCCGGCATCGAAACCGCGGCTTTCCTCACCCAATGCAGCTTGGGGGACTTCAAGCGCGTGATGGACGTGAACGTCAACGGCGTATTCCTCGGCGTCAAGCACGCGGCGCGCGCGATGGCTCCAGGTGGCGCAGCTGGCAAAGGCGGCGCAATCGTGAACCTGTCTTCGGTCGCGGGCCTGATCGGTACCAGCGGCCATATCGCCTATCACACCTCCAAGGGCGCGGTACGCCTGCTGACCAAGGCAGCGGCGATCGAGTGCGCGCAACTTGGCACCGGCATCCGCGTGAACTCAGTGCATCCGGCCATCGTGCAGACCGACATGGGCACGAACTTTATCCAGCACTTCGTCGATCTCAAGCTGGCGCCGGATTACGACACTGCGGCGAGCGCGTTCAGGGCCGCGCATCCGCTCGGACGTTTCGGCGAACCCGACGACGTCGCGGCTGCGGTGCTTTATCTGGCCTCGGATGCGGCACGCTGGGTCACCGGGATCGAGTTGGTACTTGATGGCGGTTATACGGCGGCATGAGCGCGAAGCCGAGACCTGCCATGCCTTTATTCTCGCTCTCCTCGCCGCTGGATCGCTGTCCATGCCGGACACCTGCGGGTGTGCGATGCCGTCCCCAGGCCTGATGTCGCAGCGGCGGCGTCTCGGCGGCCCAGGTCGCAGAGGCTTATCGCATTCCGAGGTGGCCACGTTGCCGCTAGTGCCGGTATGCGAGGCCAAGCTCGGGGTGCATCCCCAACTCGGGCGAGAGATGACAGTCAAGCAGCAAGCCGTGTTCGCATTCAAATCCCTGCTGGCCAGTAAGGCGCGGCGCGTTCAACTTTTGAGTGGGTCGGCGGCTGGAGCGCGAGCTCAGTCAGCAGGTACTGATTCTCCGCACGCGATCGCGCGCGTAGCCCGCCGCTAATGCAGCTAGACAGACCACCATGGCACGACGAATGAGAGGCAAAGTTTGCGTCGTCACCGGCGCCGCGCGCGGGCTCGGGCTGGCGGCGGCAGAGGCCTTGTTGGCCGAGGGCGCGCGGGTGTTGATCACCGATGTCGATACCGCTGCCGGCAGGGCCGCAGTCAGGAAGCTGGGGGCCGGTGCCGCCTTTCGGGCGCAGGACGTGAGCGACGCCGCGCAGTGGAATGCGGTGCTCGACGCCGTAGTTAAAAAATGGGGGCGGCTCGACGTGCTGGTCAACAACGCCGGCATCGCCATGATCGCGGACATCGAGCGCACCACGGCGGAAATCTGGCGCCGCACGCTGGACATCAATCTCACCGGCGTGATGCTCGGCACGCAGGCTGCCATCGTGCGCATGAAAAAGGGGCGGCGCGGCGGCTCGATCATCAACATCGCCTCGATCGAGGGCCTCGTCGGCGAGGCTCTGATCCCGGCCTACAATGCGGCCAAGGGCGGCGTGCGCATTTTCACCAAGTCCGCCGCGATCCACTGCGCGCGCAACGGCTACGGCATCCGCGTCAACAGTGTCTGTCCGGGTTTCGCCGAGACGCAGATGGTCAGCAGCGCGCTGGCTGCGATGAAGCCCGAGGAGGCCGAAGCTTTCACGGCGCGGACGCTGGCGCGCATCCCGCTCGGTCGCTTCGCACGCCCGGCCGAGATCGCCGCAGCGGTGCTGTTCCTGGCGTCGGACGAATCCAGCTACGTGACTGGTGCGGATCTCGTTGTGGACGGCGGCATGACGGCGTGAATGCGCCGCGTGCGGATTTTCGAGAAGCGAGGGTGAGCCAAACCCGCCGTCCTTTAGGTTATCGCGAGCTACTCGCCACGTTGCAAAGCTTAGGCCTGGTGTGCAGCTCAAGTTACAAGCCGTTTCCTGAGGCGTGCGAACACCTCCGGGCTTGCAAAACCGCTAAACTAGCGCCGCCTCGGCGGCCGTCGCGGCCCGGATCGGGCGCCACTCGCGCGTGCTTCGAGCTTTTCAGCGCGTCAGACGGATGCGCCGAGCGACCTCGTCATCCAATCATGCGGAGAGCAGCGTGAGCGCCAACCCGGACAAGTCCTTCATCCTCACGTTTCTGGGCGTGCTGGGGGCGCTGGGCGCCTTCACCGTGAGCATCATCGCCATCGCGGCGTTCATGGGTCGCCATGATCGTCCGCAGGATCCGCAAGCGCTGGCGCGGCTGGAAGCGCGGATTGCGCCGGTCGGCCAGGAGATCACCGATGCCGCGGCGCTCGCTCCGCCCCCCCAAGCCGCGCCGCACCCGGCGCTCACCGGCGAGCAGGTCGTGGCGCAGGTGTGCAGCGCCTGTCACGGCACCGGCGTGATGGGCGCGCCCAAGATCGGGGACAAGGCCGCCTGGGAACCGCGTTTCAAGGCCGCCGGCGGGGTCGATGGCCTGCTCGCCGTCGCCCAGAAAGGCAAGAACCTGATGCCGCCGCGCGGCGGCAAGCCCGATCTGACCGATGCCGAATTGAAATCGGCGATCGAGACCATGCTCAAGCAGTCCAACGTGCAGTAAGCGACGCCGCTTCGTTGTTCCGACGGCCGCCTCACGCGGCCGTTTTTATCGTGCGCGGGCTGGCCCGCATCCGTCATGAGGGGATCGAGCACTGGCCGTCGGTCGAGGAGGTCGCCGGCGCCGGGCTGGAACGAAACCGATGGTGGTTCCATCGGTTGAGTGAAGCCCAAGCCGGCGGCCCCGCAGACAGGTCAGAGCCGATCAGCCCGAAAATC
>Ga0070740_10004339_pt1 | contig 14008 bp, 13 predicted proteins | sample Coa_R2_FD_67286 | JGI IMG/M metagenome (GOLD analysis project Ga0070740, IMG submission 67286) | Surface soil microbial communities from Centralia Pennsylvania, which are recovering from an underground coalmine fire - Coalmine... | ecosystem: Environmental > Terrestrial > Soil > Unclassified ... | reverse complement strand
ATGTCGGTATTGCTGCCGTCGATCGACCGATACCCGCCGGCATCAACGCGCCAGGCTTCGGCAGCGATGTTGCAGCCGACGCGTTACGCGCGACCGACATCCCCTATATCGCCCTCAATCCTGGGGCGAGCTACCGCGGCTTCCATGACAGCCTCGTCAACTATCTCGGCAATGAGCGGCCGCAGATGCTGCTGTGCCTGCACGAGGAAAGCGCGATCGCGATTGCTCACGGCTACGCAAAGGTCACCGGCAAGGCCATGGCTGCGGCGGTACATTCCAATGTTGGGCTGATGCACGGGAGCATGGCGATTTTCAACGCCTGGTGCGACAGAATGCCCGTCGTCATCTTCGGCGCCACCGGCCCTGTGGACGCCGCCAAGCGCAGGCCGTGGATCGACTGGATTCACACCGCGCGCGACCAAGGGGCGCTCGTTCGCGGTTACACCAAGTGGGACGATCAGCCCGCCTCTCCGGCCGCCGCACGCGAGGCGATCCTGCGGGCGGCCTGGATCGCCAACACCGCGCCGCGCGGGCCGGTGTACATCAATCTCGATGCCGGCATGCAGGAGGAAAAGCTCGCCGACCCAGTGCCTCCGATTGACGCCACCCGTTACATGCCGCCTGTGACGAGCGCGGCGCCGCCGGAGGCCGTCAAGGCCGCCGCCGCCCTGCTGCGCGGGGCGAAGAAGGCTGTCGTCCTTGCCGGTCGCTGCTCACGCGACCTGGAGGCATGGAATGCGCGCATCAGGCTCGCCGAGCGGCTGAGCGCCAGCGTGGTCACCGACCTGAAGATTGCCGCCTCGTTCCCAACGCGCCACTACCTGCACGCCGGCGCGCCCGGCAGCACCGTGCTCGCTCCAGAGGCGGCTGAGGCGATCCGCACTGCCGACGTGCTTCTCAGCCTCGATTGGCTCGACGTCGCGGGTACGTTGAAGAACGTCGGCAATGTTAGTGGCAAAGTGATTCAGGTTTCCGTGGATCATCGTCTGCACAATGGTTGGAGCATGGACTATCAGGGGCTGCCGCCGGTGGATGTGTTCATCGACTGCGAGCCGGACGGCGCCGTTCTCCCGTTGCTCGATGCTCTCGGCCCGGCACCCTCCCGTGTCTTGGCGGCGCGCGCCAAAGAGTTCCCCGCACCCTCCGGCGATAAGCTCACCGTCGACCATTTGGCCGCCGCCCTGCGCGAGGCGGTGGGCCAACGCCCCTGCTCGCTCACCCATGTCTCCTTGTCGTGGAGCGGCGCCAGCTGGGCGTTCGATCATCCGCTTGATTATCTCGGCGGTGACGGCGGTGGTGGTGTCGGCGGCGGCACCGGCATCAGCGTCGGCGCCGCCCTCGCTCTCAAGGGTAGCGGCCGGCTGCCGGTCGCCGTCTGCGGCGACGGCGACTTCCTCATGGGCGTCACGGCGCTGTGGACGGCCGCGCACTACAAGATTCCGCTGCTGATCGTCGTCGCCAACAATCGTTCGTTCTTCAACGACGAACTGCACCAGGAACGCGTGGCACGCATGCGCAACCGCCCGGTCGAGAACCGCTGGGTCGGCCAGCGCATCTCCGATCCCGACGTCGACCTCGCCGCGATGGCGCGAGCCCAGGGTGCCCAGGGTTTCGGCCCGATCACGGCGATCGACGATCTCCGGCCGGTTTTTGCCAAAGCCATCGCCGCGGTCGAAGCAGGCGCGGTCGCCGTCGTCGACGTCCGGGTCGAGCCCGGCTACACGCCCGCGGTGACCGCAGCCATGACCCGCAAGAGCGATTGAGATGCCGATCGACGGCAGCGACAATGCCATTTTGGTGGTGAACGACATCGTCGTGCGCTTCGAGACCGCCGAAGGACCGATCACCGCCGTCGACGATGTGTCTTTCACAGTCAGACCCGGCGAGTTCCTGTCCGTTATCGGGCCTTCCGGTTGCGGCAAGTCGACCTTGTTCAACGTGATCGGCGGTCTGCTGGATCAACACCAGGGCGCCGTGAGGGTCGGCGGCGAAACCGTCGACGGACCGCACAAATCCATCGGCATGGTGTTCCAGGAGGAATCCACATTTCCCTGGCGCAATGTCACCGATAATGTCGCTTTTCCGCTGGAACTCATCGGCATGCCGCGGGAGAAGAGGATCGAGCGCGCGCGGCATTTCATCAAGCTGGTCGGTCTCGAAGGCTTCGAGAACCGTTATCCCGGTGAGCTATCGGGCGGCATGCGCCAGCGCGTCTCGCTTGCTCGCACGCTTGCCTCCGAGCCGAAGATTCTGCTGATGGACGAGCCCTTCGCCGCGCTCGACGAGCAGACGCGGCTGTTGCTCGGCGACAAAGTTCTGCAAATTCAGCAGGAGCTGCAACAGACCACCCTGCTGATCACTCACAACATCACCGAAGCGGTGCAGATGTCGGACCGCATCCTGGTGATGACCTACAGGCCGGGCAAAGTGAAGCGCATCGTGGAGATCGATCTGCCGCGGCCCCGCACTTCCGAGATCGTGACCAGCGCCGCCTTCGGACGCTACGTGGCCGAGATTTGGAACGATCTGCGCGTCGAAGCGAGCCGCGGCATGCGTGACGAAGAACAGCATGCACTGCATCCTCGTGGGGCCGGGGCATGACCGATGCCGCAGCCCGCATTCCCGCCGGCGCACGCTTCGATTTTTGGCCGCGCCTTTTCGGCCTCGTCACGATTTGCGCGGCTTTGCTCGTCGCCGAGTTCGTCATTCGCGGCGGCTTGATCAATCGCTTCATCGTGCCGCCACCTTCGGAAGTGATCCAGGCGCTCTATCGTGTCGTGGTGCAAGAGCACGTATTCCGACGCTTTCTCGCCACGGCAGCCGAATGCCTCATTGCCGGCAGCATGCTTACCCTCGTGGGCGTCGCGACCGGCGTAGCGATGCACCGTTACAAGCTGTTGCAACAGGCCTGTGAGACGTGGGTCGCCTCGATTGCCGCGGCACCTTTGGTCATCATGTATCCGCTGTTTCTGGTCGTCTTCGGTCGCAATGCGCTCACCATTATTATGATGGGCTTTATCGCCGGGTTGCCGCCCGCAATTCTCAAGACAATCGAGGGACTCGCTGCGACCCGCAAGGTGCTGGTCAATGTCGGCAAGAGCTTCAAGCTCACGGGACCGCAACAATTCTGGAAAATCCTTTTTCCCGCGGCCCTGCCGACCATTTTTGTCGGCGTGCGCCTCGGTTTGATATTTGCGTTGATCAACGTCGTCGGCACGGAATTTCTCATCAGCTACGGCGGCCTCGGCGCGCTCATTGCCGATCTTGCCGAGCGCTACGACCTTGCCGGCACCTATGCCGCGATCTGCTTTGTCATTCTTGTCAGCGTGTTGTGTTTCGTTCTCCTGGAGAAGATCGAGCGATGGCTGAGACCGGTCGATTGAGGCAAGCAGCGCGGCCGGCGCCGCTCATCGGCCCGGTAACGCTCCTGCGCGTCGCCATTGTGCTGGCGCTGCTTGCCAGTTGGGAGTTTCTCGCGCGATCCGGCTGGCTTTACCGCGACGTCGTACCCTCGCTTCTCTCGATCGCGCGGGCAACGGCAGACCTGCTGACGCATGGCCAGTACTATTACAATCTCGGCGTTACCGCGGGGGAAATCGCCATCGGCCTACTGATCGGCGGCGGCGGCGGCCTCGTCGTCGGCATCCTGCTCGGCGGCAGCCGTTTCCTGTCAAAGGCGTTCGAGCCTTACTTGTACTATCTCGGGCCAACGCCAAAGATCATCTTCTTGCCGATTGCCATCATGTGGTTCGGCGTCGACACGCCATCGAAAATTGCGATCGGCACGTTCTCGTGCTTCTTCCCGATCGCGCTCAATGTCGCAGCCGGTATGCGTCAGATCGATCGTGTGCTCATTCGCGTCGGCCGCAGCTTCCGCGCCACATCCCTGCAGATGGTGTTGAAGATTTATCTTCCGGCCATGCGTCATCCCATCATCAATGGCGTTCGTTTGGGCTTCGGTTTCGCATTGATTGGGACGCTGTTGGCGGAAACGCGGTTCTCGAACAAAGGCGTCGGCTTTCAGATCATGCAGGCCGACTCGACCTTCGACATGCCGCACATGTACGCCATGTTGGTCGTTCTCTTCGTCTTGGCGATAGGAGCCAATGCCCTGATCGGGCGCCTCGGCGGTCTAGACCAAATCAAGCGCAGTTAGAGCTTGAAGCTTTCCAATGTGCCTGGGTGAAAAAGCTCTTCAACCGTGACCAGCCGCGGCGACAAGCCCTGCGCGTGGTGATGCCGAAGAAATGTGTCCAGCGTCGTGCGGTTATTCGCGGCGCCGTAGGACCAAAAATCATCGCCCATCAGCTGTCGCGCTTCCAGCAGTCGCTCCTCGACGAACGGCAGCGTCACTTTGGTCGCGGAGGTATCGGCGAGAAGTGCAAGCGCCGCCTGCTTGGACTGTTCGAATGCCTTGAACACCGCGCCCGGCAGCCACGGATGCTTCTCGGCGAGCGTCCGGCGCACGCCAACCAGATGCATGATGGGGAAAATTCCGGTCCGCTTGAAGTAATCCTTAGCCGCCGCCACCGGATCGGGAAACAGCCAGCCGACATTGGGCGTGTTCTTCGGCAGCGAGGGTGGGCGCGGGGCAATGAATCCGTCGATCGCTCCCTCTTTGAGCAGGGCTGAAATCGACTTGCCCGGCGGGCCGTCCTCCAATCTTACGTCCGGCGGCAATTTGACCGCGATCTTTTCCGGACGGTCGGCATCTTCGATGCCGCCGCGAACCCAATGTATGTCCGACGGCTTGACGCCATGATCGTCGGCGAGAATGGCGCGCGCCCAGACATTCGCCGTAAGTTGGTATTCCGGCACACCAACTTTTTTGCCTCTCAGATCCGCCGGCTTTTTGATGCGATCGGTGCGCACGTAAATCGAGGTGTGACGGAAAGCGCGCGATACAAAGGCGGGCACGCCGACATAGGGGCAATCGCCGCGAGCGGTCTTCAGCGTAAAGCTCGACAGCGACAATTCGCAAATATCGAACTCAGCATGCCGGAAAGCCCGAAAAAAGATTTCCTCCGGCGACAAGGTCATGCAGACGGCGTTGACGCCGTCGATTTGCACCGAGCCATCGACCAGCGCCCGCGTGCGGTCATAGGCGCCGACGGCAACCGAAAGATCGAGCTTGCTCATGATTTTAACCAGGCCGCGAATTCACCGGGCCCAGTCATAGGGGAAACGTCAAAGTAAGGCAAAACTCAACTCGGCTGGCTCTTCAGGAAATCGCGAAAGCTGCCCTTCTCATAGGCCTTCTCGCGTACGTAGCGGAAGAATGCGAGAAAGTCGTCGGGCCGCAGATAGCCCGGGGCTCGCGCCACCTCGCGCTGCTGCGGAGTGAGACTTGCCATCGCCTCCGGCGTATCGCGAAAGAATTGAAAGGTCGGCGTGAAATGCACGTCGTACTTCGCAGCCAGGGCCTTTTCGGCGACTTCGTTGCCGTCGAAGTCCTTCACCTTGCGGTCGCCGATGATATTGAGCTGAAGCACCTCGAAGTTCGCCCTGATGTAGTCGCGGATGCGCGGCTGCGCGAAGTTGACGAGATGCGTCTCCCGGCAATAGGGGCAGCCACGCAATTCCCACATAATCACAAAACGTTTGCCTTCTTTGTGCGTGGTGGCGAGATCGTCCGGCAAATCGAGGAAGCTGTCGAGAAACCACGGCTCCGCAATCAGACCTTCCGGCGTCAATTCGAGCTCGGCGGCACGAGTGCGCGGAAGCGCCAGCGCACTCGCCGCCCCGATAACGCTCAACAGCCAGTCGCGTCGGCTCAGAATCATGGAGGGCAAATCCTGGAACGGCCGCGCAATTTCGGCCGCCCGCGTGTATATATCATCTGACACGGAAAGTCCGGCCGACATCATGTTTGCTTCCTATGCGCGAATTGCAATGGTTGGCATTGCCCTGCTCGCAGCGGCGCCTGTGCGAGCGGACGATCTTGCCGATTTCAACGCCGCGGTGGAGGCGGCCGAATCCCATAATCGCGTCGCCATTGGCTATCTGCGCACCGGGAATATTGACCTCGCCTCCTTGGAAATCGACCGTCTGCGCCAGACCTGGGGCAAAATCGGCAACCTCAAAAGGCCCGAGATATTCGAGCGCAATCTCTACGTCGCGAAATTGACAGACATCGGTATGCGCCTGGTCACTGCGGACCTGATGCTCAATTCCGGTCGGCCCGACAGCGCACGGCAGGCGCTCGAAGCTGTACGTGCGGACCTTTACGACCTGCGCAAATCAGCGGGCGTAGCCGTATTGGCCGATTGCATCCGCGATTCCAGCGCTGCGGCGGAGGCGCTGATGGTCTATGACGGCCACCATCTCGACTGGAACAACAGCGACACCGTCGCTGGCTTGACGGAAAAGGCCGCGGCTTACGCGAAGATGCTGCAACGGTGTGACGCAATGGCAAGCCCCCAGGTGCACGACCAGCCAGAATTCAGGCGTCTCATCGACGGCGCTGCCGACGCTCTCGGCCTCATACCGCAGGCCGTTCGAACACACGATACCGATCTCGTCCATCGCGTGCTCATCCAACTGCGCTCCTTCGACAACCTGCTCGAATTTCGTTTCGGATGACGGCGGCCGCGAAAGCGCCCCGGCGGGCGTTCGCGTCGACACATTTGTAATCGCTGCTATATTGCCCTCCTCGCGCAAGCTCATATCTGCCGAGCCGCTCAGCAATTTGAGGCCAGAGCATGAAATTACCAAACGCAGCTCGCTGGCAGAACACTTTTTCTTCAGCCGCGCTGTCCGCTGCAATGTTTCTTGTCTTCTTGGCGACACGCGCGCCTGCAGCCGAGCTGGTAATGTTCGAGCAGGCGGGCTGTCCTTGGTGCGAGGCTTTCGACAACGACGTTGGAAAAATCTACGCTAAGACCGAAGACGGCTTGCGTGCGCCCTTACGCCGTATCGATATCGATCGGCCGCTGCCGCCGGACCTTGCTTTTGTCCATGTTGAACGGCTGACGCCGTTATTTGTCTTGATCGACAAGGGCCGCGAGATCGGTCGCATTCGCGGCTACGGTGGACGAGAGATGTTTTGGACGCAGCTCTACACGTTAATGCAAAAGCTCGACGCATCGGGATCGGGCGGCGAAGGCGCGCAGATACGTGAAAAGCCGTCGCGGATGACCGGGTGAACCCTTGTAGTGTCCCTTCTCCCAACGAGCTTGGCGCAGTCATGGAATTGCAGCGGGTAACAGCCAACTCCCGTCCGCACGACGCCGAACGCATGGCAGATAATGCCAAACGCGCGAGCGAATTTCTTAAGGCGCTGGCGCATGAAAGCCGCCTGATGATGCTGTGCATTCTCGCCGAAGGCGAGAAATCAGTGAGCGAGCTGGAGAAGGATCTCGGATTGCGGCAGCCGACCGTCTCTCAGCAGCTCGCACGGCTCCGAGCTGAAGGCCTCGTCAGCACTCGGCGCGAGGGCAAGACCATCTATTACACCCTGGCCAGCGAGGACGCCCGCACCATCGTCAGCGCCATTTACGAGGTATTCTGCCGAAAGGGACGCAAGCGCTAGGCCGGCGCGATATCGGCAACACGCAGCTGCATGCGTTCCTCGCCCTGCCAACGGTCGATGGCAATCGTGCCCGCGACATGCACGGTGCACCCGCGGCCGTCGAGCAAGGCCTTGGCGAGGGGTGTACCGGCGGCACGGAAAGCGATTGCGTCGATGAACTTGCCGTCGCCGGACTTGAGGCGCACTCGGACATGCTGCTCACCGGCGGGATCGGCATAGACGATCGTATGTGCTGGAAGTACCAGCATGGGTTCAGGATTGCCCGCGCCATAAGGCCCGGCGCGCGCCAGGAGATCGGCGAGAGCGAGGTTAAACCCGCCGGCGCTCACGGCACCGTCGACCAGAAGGGCTGTCTCGCGACGCGCTTTTTCTACCGCAGCGCCCAGCGCATCTTCGAGAAAGGCGCGGAATGCCGCCAGCGCGTCGTGGCGCAGCGTGACGCCGGCGGCCATAGCGTGTCCGCCGCCCTTCACCAGCAGCCCTTGGCGCACGGCCTGACGCACGGCGAGCCCAAGATCGACGCCGGTAATCGACCGGCCCGAGCCTGTCCCCATGCCGCCAGGTTCAAGTGCGATCGCGAAAGCCGGACGGCCATAGCGTTCTTTCAGCCGCGCCGCCACAAGCCCCACGACGCCGACATGCCAGCCCTGCTGTGCGGTCACGACGACCGCGCCCTTTTCTTCAAGCCCCAGTGCCGCCATCGCTTCCGCGTCGGCTTGCGCAAGCGCGGCCGCCTCGAGCGCGCGGCGCTCCTGGTTCAGCCTGTCAAGCTCCGCAGCAATGCGGGCGGCTTCGGTTGCGTCCTCTTCCAGCAACAGCCGCACTCCGAGATCGGCGCGGCCGATGCGGCCGCCGGCATTGATGCGCGGGCCCAACAAAAATCCGAGATGCCACGGTTCAGGCGGACCGGAGAGCCGCGCAACATCCATCAGCGCGGTCGTCCCGACGTGCTCGCGCCGCCGCAGCGCGATCAGGCCTTTGGCGACAAAGGCCCGGTTGAGACCGGTCAGCGGCACCACGTCGGCGACCGTGCCCAGCGCCACCAGGTGCAGCAGCGACAAAAGGTCGGGCTCGGCGCGCGCGGCGGTCCAGAATCCGCGCAGGCGCAAGGCGCGATTGACCGCCACCAGAGTGAGAAATACGAGCCCAACGGCGGCCAAATGGCCGAGACCGGACAGATCGTCGGCGCGGTTGGGATTGACCACCGCCACAGCGGGCGGAAGTTCCTCGTCGGCCTGGTGATGATCGATGACGACTGTGTCGAAGCCGAGCTTTTTCGCTTCGATTAGGGGCGCAAGGCTGGTCGTGCCGCAATCGACCGTGACCAGGAGCTTGACCGCGCGTTCGGCAAAGCCACGGACAGCTTCGACATTCGGACCATAGCCCTCGAAGATGCGATCGGGAATGTGCACCACGGGGTCGAGCCCGCAATGGCGCAGATAGCGGCAGAGCAACGCGGCGGCCGTCGCGCCGTCGACGTCATAGTCGCCGAAAATTGCTACCCGTTCCTCGCGCACGACCGCATCGGCAATGCGCAAAGCTGCCTGTTCCATGCCCGTCAACACATGCGGGTCGGGCATCAGCCGGCGGATGCTGGGATCGAGAAACGTCTCGGCGGTATCGGCATCGACACCCCGCCCCGCCAATATGCGGGCCAAAAGCTCCGGCAGGCCGTGGCGCTGCGCAATGGCGAGAGCGCGCGATTGCCCCCGCGCGTCCAAACGATCCCGCCAGGCGCGTCCGCAGGCCGATCGCGCAACGTCGAGAAAGAAGCGCTCGTCGGAATTCAACGCGGCGGCCGGCACTGCCATTGATCGCGGTCTCGCTTTCGAGAATCGCCCCTGGGTACGCCGTCATGGTGACCCAGGCGCGGCGGCGGCGCCAGACCAGTTGGCGTAGTGACCGGTTCGCGCGCAGTTGTCAGTCGAGATGAAATTTGTCGAACTGCCGGTGTTCGGCGAGCACGCGTCTCACCGTGCCGGTGACGGAGCGCATCACTACGGTCTCCGTCTCGATCACCTGTTTGCCGAATTTCACGCCTTGCAGCATAGGGCCGGTGGTCACGCCGGTGGCGGCAAACAGACAATCGCCGCGAACCATGTCTTCGATCTCGTATTTCCGCTTTGGGTCCTTAATCCCCATCTTAAGCGTGCGCTCGCGCAACTGTTCCGTATCGATGATCAGCCGCGTCTGCATCTGCCCGCCGATGCAACGCAATGCGGCCGCCGCCAGAACGCCTTCCGGCGCGCCGCCGATGCCGAGGTAAATATCGATACCCGTCTTCGGCTCGGCACAATGAATGACGCCAGCGACGTCGCCGTCGCTGATCAGGCTGACTGCCGCGCCGGTCTTGCGAATGGCGGCGATCATGTCCGCGTGGCGCGGCCGGTCGAGCAGAATGGCGGTGATTTCCGACGGCTTCACACCCTTGGCTTTCGCCAAACTTATGATGTTCTCGTCTGCGGGTGCGTCGAGGTCGATGGTGCCCTTCGGATAACCGGGGCCGATGGCGACCTTTTGCATATAGCAGTCCGGCGCGTGCAACAGCGTTCCGGAATCGGCCATGGCGATGGTGGCAATGGCACCCGCCATGTTCTTGGCGCACAGCGTCGTGCCCTCGAGGGGATCGACCGCAATATCGACTTTGGGTCCGTGCGTGGTGCCGACTTTCTCGCCGATGAACAGCATCGGCGCCTCGTCGATTTCGCCTTCGCCGATGACGACGGTGCCGTCGATCGGCAGCTTGTTGAGCTCTCGCCGCATCGCATCGACAGCAGCTTGATCGGAAGCCTTATCCTTGCCGTGACCGCGCAGCCGCGCCGAGGACACCGCCGCGCGCTCGGTAACCCTCACGATCTCGAGCGTGAGAATGCGTTCGATGAGAAATTCGGGCTGGACGGTAATCGACGCCATAAAAACTCCTCGCTCCCTGCATTGTGGCGCGTGGCGTCGGCGCCGTTGCCGATCCTACGCCTAATTCTTCTCGATCCTGATCACCTGCGGCCGGCCCGAGATCACCTTATCGCGCCCCACCGCGGCAAGAGCCTTGCGCACGGCATCTTCATGGGTCGCGTAAGTGATGAGGATAACGGGGACGGCGCCGCTTCTGGTTTCGCTCTCGGGCGCGTCCTTGGCGTGGCGCTGGACGATTGACTCAAGTGAAATCTCCTGCTGCGCGAGCCGTTTGGCGATGGTGGCAGCGGTTCCCGGCTTATCCCGCGCCAATAGGCGGATGTAATAGCCGCCCTCGTGCCGCTGCATCGGCGGCCTGCGTACGCTTTTGAGCTGGCGCGCGGGCCGGCCGAAGGGGCACGTGCGCGCGCCGCGAGCAATGTCGATGATGTCGGACAAAACCGCCGAAGCGGTTGCCGCGCCGCCGGCGCCGGGACCGACCAGAGTCAGCGGCGCGAGATTGTGGGCGTCAACCGTCACCGCGTTGGTGACACCCATGACCTGCGCAATGGCTGAGTCTTTGCGCACCATCGTGGGATGCACACGCTGTTCGATTCCCTTGGACGTCCGTACCGCCACCCCGAGCAGCTTCACGCGATAACCCAGTTCATCGGCGGCGGCGAGGTCGGCTGGCGCAATCGAGGATATGCCCTCGACATAGACCGCGCCCTGGTCCACGCGCGTACCGAAGGCGAGCGAAGCCAAGAGCGCCAGCTTCTGCGCGGTATCGTGGCCTTCTATGTCGAAGCTCGGATCGGCCTCCGCATAACCCAGCCGCTGCGCTTCCTTCAGGCAATCCGCGAACGGCAAGCTCTCCTGCTCCATCTTGGTCAAGATGTAATTGCAGGTACCGTTCAGGATTCCGTAGATGCGCTGCACGGCATTGCCCGAAAGCCCTTCGCGCAATGTCTTCACAATCGGAATCGCCGCACCGACCGCGGCCTCAAAGTTGAGAGAGACGCCGTGCCGCTCGGCAAGACCTGCGAGCCGGACACCGTGTTTGGCGAGCAGCGCCTTGTTTGCGGTAACCACCGATTTCCCAGAGGCGAGCGCCGCCTCAATCGCGCCTTTCGCCGGATTGCCTGCGCCACCCATCAACTCGACGAACACGTCGATGTCGCCGTCGCAAGCGAGAGCGACCGGATCGGCAACCCATTTGATATGCTTGAGGTCCAGCCGGCGACGCTTGCTTCGCGAGCGGGCGCAGACCGCGGTGATGACGACCTTGCGGTCCGCGCGCACTGCAAGCGATTCGGCTTCGGCGGCGACTTGAGCAACCAGCGCGGTGCCGACATTGCCTAGACCGGCGACGCCTACTTTCAGAGGAGCGGCCATGAGGATCGGCGATTAGCGCGCCGAGGCGAGCGGGACGACGTTGTGGAGCTGCTCGGGCGCGCTTTCGAGAAAGCGACGAACGTTGCGCGCCGCCTGCCGAATACGCTGCTCGTTCTCGACCAATGCGATGCGCACATACCCCTCGCCGTATTCGCCGAAGCCGATGCCCGGTGAGACGGCGATCTCTGCCTTCTCGACAAGAAGTTTCGAGAACTCGACGCTGCCCAGCGGCTTGAAAGGCTCCGGCAGCGCCGCCCAGGCAAACATGGAGGCGCGCGGGGGCGGCACATGCCAGCCGGCGCGACCGAAACTTTCAACGAGGACATCGCGCCGCCGTTTGTAGGTCTCGCGCATTTCGTTGATGCAGTCCTCGGGCCCGTTGAGCGCAGCGGTGGCCGCGACTTGCACCGGCGTAAACGCGCCATAGTCCAAGTAGGATTTTACGCGCGCCAGCGCCGCGATGATGCGCTCATTGCCGACCGCAAACCCGATGCGCCAACCGGGCATCGAGAAGGTCTTCGACATCGAGGTGAATTCGACGGTCATGTCCATGGCGCCCGGCACCTGCAGCACCGAGGGCGGTGGATTGTTCTCGAAATAGACCTCGGCATAGGCGAGATCGGACAGAATCAGAATTTCGTGCTTCTTGGCGAAAGCGACGAGGTCGTTATAGAAGTCAAGGCTTGCCACATAAGCGGTAGGATTGGCCGGATAGCAGACCACCACCGCCGTCGGCTTCGGAATCGAATGCACGATTGCGCGTTCGAGCGTGGGGAAGAAGGCCGGCGTGGGCTCGGAGGGCACGCCGCGAATGGCCCCACCCGCCATCAGGAAGCCGAACGCGTGGATCGGGTAGCTGGGGTTCGGCACCAACACCACATCGCCCGGCGCGGTGATGGCCTGCGCCACATTGGCGAAGCCTTCCTTCGAGCCAAGCGTGGCGACGACTTGCGTTTCCGGATTGAGCTTCACGCCGAAACGGCGCGCATAGTAGGCCGCCTGCGCGCGGCGCAAACCCGGGATGCCGCGCGATGCCGAATAGCGGTCGGTGCGAGGCTTGCCCAAGGTCTCTTTGAGCTTGTCGATGACGTGCTGCGGGGCCGGCAAATCGGGGTTGCCCATGCCGAGATCGATAATGTCCGCTCCCGCATTGCGGGCGCGTGCCTTGGCTTTGTTCACCTCTTCAAAGACGTAAGGCGGCAGGCGGCGAATGCGGTGGAATTCTTCCATCGTGTCAGGACCTTCAAAAACCGCCCGGCCCTCGCCCAGACGACATGCGTTATCCCCGACCGGTTTTTATCATGGGTTGGTCGTTGTGCCAGCGTTCTGCTGGCTTGAAGCCGCGGGCGGCTTCTTTTTCTTGGTTTTTTTGGCGGCCTTGTCGTCGCCGGGTTTCTGACCCTGAGCGGCCTCTTGACGGTCGCGTACGCGCGTTAGCTCTTGTTCCAGCCGATATTGCTGCTCTTCGCTCATCGGCTCGCTGGAGCGGGGGGGCGGCATGTCATGAACGGCCGGATAGGCGTAGGGGCTAGCGGGCGCGCGCGGCGCGTCGGCCGGCAAACCTCCCAAGCTTTGCGGCATGTGCTCGAGCTCTTGCGTCAGTGGGCCGGCCGAACACCCCGTAAGCGAGGCCGCGACCGCGAAAGCCGCCAAAAGCGATCGTCCGATGGTGCGTCGCATGATTGCCGCCAGCCCAAGAAATTCAAGATGAGTCAATGGATTATACCATAAGTTCGATATCCACCCAATGTGGCGGCAGCAAGATCGGCTGGATGTGGTGAATGCGGCTTGCGGCGGACCGATTTGATGCGAAACCATGCCCTGAGGTCCGCCTTGCGGCCGGGCATTCCCCGCGCCACTTCTTTGGGCGGGGATGACGTCAATGCGCATGGACAAGCCCACCACCGAACCGGCAAAAATCGGCAGCGTCGACGTCGAGGTCTTTTCACGCAATCTTGCGCGCCTCATTGAGGAAAGCGGCAAAGCGCTTGCCGCCTATTTGCGGCCCCGTGAACAGGGCAAGGTCGACGGGGACCTGACCGCCGACGTAACCGATGTGGTGCGCACCATCGGCCAAGTGGCGGAATATTGGCTTTCCGACCCGAAGCGTGCCCTTGAATTGCAGACAAATCTCGGCCGCGCCTATCTCGATCTCTGGGCGGGCGCGGTGAAGCGCATGGCTGGCGAACA
>Ga0070740_10004329_pt1 | contig 14033 bp, 13 predicted proteins | sample Coa_R2_FD_67286 | JGI IMG/M metagenome (GOLD analysis project Ga0070740, IMG submission 67286) | Surface soil microbial communities from Centralia Pennsylvania, which are recovering from an underground coalmine fire - Coalmine... | ecosystem: Environmental > Terrestrial > Soil > Unclassified ... | reverse complement strand
CCTCTCCCACAAGGGGAGAGGGTTAAGACCACCCAGCCGAAAATTTCCCCACAATAGGAATCTCCCGTGATCGATCTCTATACCTGGACCACGCCCAACGGCCGCAAGATTTCCATCGCGCTCGAGGAGCTCGGCCTGCCCTACACCGTGCACCCGATCGACATTTCCAAGGACGAGCAATTCAAGCCGGAATTCCTCAAGATCGCGCCGAACAACCGCATCCCGGCCATCGTCGACCGCGACAACAACATGGCGCTGATGGAATCCGGCGCCATCCTCATTTATCTCGCCGACAAGACCGGCAAGCTGATGCCGAAATCGGGCGAAGGCCGCTACCGCGTCATCGAGTGGCTGATGTGGCAGATGGGCGGCCCCGGGCCGATGCTCGGCCAGGTGCACCACTTCGTGAAATACAACAAAGGCAAGGCGCCCTACGCCGAGGAGCGCTACCTGAAAGAGGGCCACCGCCTCTACAAGGTGCTCAACACCCGGCTCGAAGGCCGGCCGTTTGTCGCCGACGAGTACTCGATCGCCGACATTGCGATTTGGCCGTGGATCTCGCGCTTCGAGTGGCAGACCATCGACATGACGCAGTACCCCAACGTCAAGCGCTGGTACGAGACCATCGCCGCGCGCCCGGCGGTGCAGAAGGGCTACAAGGTGCCGAAGGACATGGGCCCGATCCCGATGCCGTGACGCGGGGGGTCGCGCAGTCATCAACTGTCATGGCCGGGCATAGCCGTTCGAAGAACGGCGTTCTTAAGAACGCCTATGTCCCGGCCATCGCGCTGAGGTGAGCACCGCGCCGCCATAAGCGGGATCGCCGGGACAAGCCCGGCGATGACAAGCTAGAGTGTTTCCTGATTCGTAGCGTTGCGTTTTTCTCCCGCATCAGCGCAACGCCCGATGGCCGCCCCGAAGAAAATCCCGCAATCCGACCTGGCCGGCCTGGTGCAGCGCGCCAGCCGCCATCACGGGCGCGGCGAGCTCGACGCGGCGGAGGATCTTTACCGGCAGGTGCTCGGCGCCCAGCCCGGCCATTTCGACGCGCTGCATCTGTGCGGCGTGCTGATGCAGCAGCGCGGCCGCTCGGCCGAGGCGCTCGACCTGATCGGCAAGGCGCTTGCCGCCAACGAACGCGTGGCGGCGGCGCATTGCAACTACGCTCTGGTGCTGGCGGCGCTCGGCCGCCATGGCGAGGCGCTGACAAGCTACGAGCGGGCGCTGGCGCTCAAGCCGGATTACGCCGAGGCCTGGCATAACCGCGGCAATGCCCTGGTCGCGCTCGAGCGCCTCGGCGAGGCGCTCAAGAGCTACGAGCAGGCGATTGTGCTGCGCCCCGATTACGCAAGCGCCCTCATCAACCGCGCGCAGGTGCTGCAAAAGCTCGCGCGGCCGCGCGAAGCGGTGGCGAGCTTCGACCTGGCGCTGGCATTGGCCCCCGGCACGGCGGACGCCTTCAACATGCGCGGCAACGCGCATTACGCCCTGAAATCCTACGCCGCGGCGCTCGCCGACTATGAGCGTGCCGCCCGCCTGCGCCCCGATGCGGCGCCGCTGCACAACAACTGCGGCAACGCCCTGCGCGAGCTCGGCCGTCACGAGGAGGCGCTCGCCGCCTTCGAGCGGGCGCTGGCGCTCGCACCCGATTATGCCGAGGCGCACAGCAATCGCGGCAATGCCCTGATCGAGATGAACCGCGTCGAGGAGGCGTTGCAGGCCTACCAGCGGGCGCTGGCGCTCAAGCCGGACTTTGCCGACGCGCTGGTCAACCGCGGCAACGCGCTGCGCTATCTCGACCGCATCGCGGAGGCGCTCGAGAGCTTCGACGCCGCGCTCGCGCTCGCGCCCGAACTCGCCGAGGCGCACTGGAACAAGGCGCTCACCTGCCTGGAGACCGGCGACTTCGCGCGCGGCTTCGCAGGCTACGAATGGCGCTGGAAGCGCGACAGCGAGCTCAAGCCGCGCGGCTTTGTCCAACCGCAGTGGCGCGGCGAGGATGTGCGCGGCAAGACCATTCTGCTGCATGCCGAGCAGGGCTTCGGCGACACCATTCAGTTCCTGCGCTACCTGCCGATGGTCGCCGCCAAAGGCGCAAAGATCGTGCTGGAAATCCCCGACGATCTGCGGCCGCTCATCGGCCCCGCCGCGGGCCTTGCCGCGGTGATCCGCCGCGGCGAGACGCCGCCGCCGTTCGACGTGCATTGCCCGCTGATGAGTCTGCCGCTCGCCTTCGGCACCACGCTCGACACCATCCCCGCCGCCGTGCCTTACCTGCGGGCGCCGGCCGAGCGCATCGACAAATGGCGCGCGCTTCTCGCCGGCGCGGCAAGGCCGCGCGTCGGCCTCGTCTGGTCGGGCAAGCCGACGCACAAGAACGACCGCAACCGCAGCATTCCGCTCGCCGCGCTCGCACCGCTGCTGCGCACGCCGGGGATCGCCTTCGTCAGCCTGCAAAAGGACTATCGCGATGCCGACCGCGAGGCGCTCGAAGCCTCGCCGATCGCGCGCCTCGATCACGCGCTTGGCGATTTCGCCGACACCGCGGCGGCGATCGCCAACCTCGACCTGGTGATCGCCGTCGATACCGCGGTCGCGCATCTCGCCGGCAGCCTCGGCAGGCCGCTATGGCTGTTGCTGCCGGCGATCGGCGACTGGCGCTGGCTCATCGGCCGCGCCGACAGCCCCTGGTATCCGAGCGCGCGGCTTTTCCGCCAGCCGCGCATCGGCGATTGGCAGAGCGTGATCGCCGAGGTGGCGCGCGACCTCGCTTTGTTCGCTTAACGTACCGGTTGTCAATTTTCCGCCCGATTGCGCTACCATGGCGGTCGCCATGGCCACGCGAGCGAAAAAAGCCGAGCCCCGTCCGGCCCCGCGTCTCTATCTCGTGACGCCGCCGGTCGCCGACGCGTCGGCCTTTGCCGGCGCGCTTGCGGCCGCGCTCGCCGCGGGCGACGTCGCCGCCGTGCTGCTGCGGCTTGCATTGGGCGACGAGCGCAGCCTGATCAATCGCGCCAAGGCGCTTTGCCCCGCCGTGCAGGACGCCGGCGCCGCGCTCCTGCTCGACGGCCACGCCGACCTGGTGGCGCGCGCCGGCGCCGACGGTGCGCATCTCACCGGCATCGAAGCCGTCACTGAGGCGATCGAACGGCTCAAGCCCGAGCGCATCGCCGGCGCCGGCGGCCTCAACAGCCGGCACGACGCCATGGTCGCCGCCGAGGCCGGCGCCGACTACGTGATGTTCGGCGAGCCAGGGGCGTCGGGCGTGCGTCCCTCCTTCGCCGCGGTCGAAGAGCGCGTCGCCTGGTGGGCCGAGGTGTTCGAGGTGCCGTGCGTCGGCTATGCCGCCGCGCTTGACGAGGTTAAGCCGCTGGTCGCGGCCGGCGCCGATTTCATCGCGCTCGGCGACTGGCTGTGGCGCGAGCCCGGCGCCGGCGTCGCCGAAGCGGCGCGCCTGTTGCGCCTGCCGGAGACCGCGGCATGAGGCGCGCGGGGGGGATCGCGATCGCGCTCGCCGCGCTCGCCTTCGCCGCGCCGGTGTCGGCGCAGCCGGCAAAGTCGCCGCCGCCGCCCCAGCCGGCGCCGGCGCAGTCAGGCGGCGACGACGTCGACCTCGCCTACGGCGCCTACCAGCGCGGCCAATATCTGACCGCGCTCAGCGAGGCGACCAAGCGCGCGCAGCAGAACGATGCCGCGGCCATGACGCTGCTCGGCGAGCTTTACGCGCAGGGCCTCGGCGTGCCGCGCGACGACAAGAAGGCGGCCGACTGGTACAAGCTCGCCGCCAGCAAGGGCGACCGCAACGCTATGTTCGCGCTCGCCATGTTCAACTTCCAGGGCCGCGCCGGCCCGCGCAACCCGGACGAGGCCGCCCATCTCCTGAGCGACGCCGCCAAGCTCGGCCATCCGGCCGCCGAATACGACCTCGGTCTGCTCTATCTGCAGGGCGAGCAGTTTCCGCAAGACCCCAAGCGCGCCGCCGAACTGTTCGCCGCTGCCGCCGCTGCCGGCAATCCGGAGGCGCAATACGCGCTCGCCACCATGTACAAGGAGGGCCGCGGCGTCGCCAAGGACATCAACAAGGCGATGCAGCTGATGGGTCAGGCCTCGCTCGCCGGCAATCTCGAGGCGATGGTCGAATACGCCATCGCCGAGTTCAACGGCAGCGGGGTGCAAAGGAACGAGACCGGCGCCGCGCAGCTGCTGCAGAAGGCCGCCAATCGCGGCAGCGCCGTGGCGCAGAACCGGCTGGCGCGCATCCTGATGGCCGGGCGCGGCATGCCGGCCAATCCCGCCGAGGCGGTCAAGTGGCACATCATCTCGAAGGCGCTCGGCGCCAGCGACCCCGAGCTCGACCTGTTCGCCTCCAAGCAGCCGCAAGAGGTGCGCGACGCGGCGCAGAAGGCGGCCGACAAGTGGTTGTCGACCGCGGCGCCGCGCTCGTGACGGCTTATCCCTCCCCTGAAAGGGGAGGGCCGCCCGCCGAAGCTTTCGCGAAGGCGGGCGGGGTGGGGTCTTCATCGCAATTGTGCTAAGCGCCCCCACCCGGCCGAGCTTGCGCTCGGCCACCCTTCCCCCTGGCGGGGGGAGGGATGAAAGAAGAAACCATGCTCCACTCCGCTCTGCTCAACGTCATGATCGCCGCCGCGCGCAAGGCCGCGCGCGCGCTCAAGCGCGATTTCGGCGAGGTCGAGAAGCTGCAGGTCTCGCTCAAGGGGCCGGCCAATTTCGTCACCGCCGCCGACCGCCGCGCCGAGGAGACGCTGTTCCAGGAACTGTCGAAGGCACGGCCCGGCTACGGCTTCCTCGGCGAGGAAGGCGGCCGGCGCGACGGCGCCGACAAGACCCACACCTGGATCGTCGATCCGCTCGACGGCACCACCAACTTCCTGCACGGCATCCCGCAGTTCGGCATTTCCATCGCGCTGGAGCGCGACGGCGCGATCGTCGCCGGCGTCATCTACAATCCGGCGACCGACGAGATGTTCACCGCCGAGAAGGGCAAGGGCGCCTTCCTCAACGAGCAGCGCATCCGCGTCGCCGCCCGCAAGACGCTCGCCGACGCCGTCATCGCCTGCGGCCTGCCGCACCGCGGCCGCGGCCAGCTCGAGCTCGGCACCCGCGAAATCGGCGCCATGCAGCCCGAGGTGGCGGGCCTGCGCCGCTTCGGCGCCGCAGCCCTCGACCTTGCCTGGGTGGCCGCAGGCCGCATCGACGGCTACTGGGAGCGCAACATCAAGCCGTGGGACATCGCGGCAGGGTTAATCCTGGTGCGCGAGGCCGGCGGCTTCGTCACCGACTGCGACGGCGGCGCCGACATGATGGCGAAGGGCCATATCGTGGCCGGAAACGAAGCCATCCAGAAAGAGATCGTCCGCATCTTGAAGCAGGCCGGGCGAAGCTGACGTAATTTCAACTCATTCGGCCGCTTTACGTTTTAAGGGTTCCGGCACGTTTGCTTTCTCGTTGTCATGGGTCTGTGCCATATTGCGCGCGGACCCTTTCGAGACGGCGTTAACTTTTAGGCTCATGGTCCCTTAAGCCGATGGCAAAAGACCTCGATCCGCTCAAGCTCTCCAGCCCCCGGATCTTCCTGTTCCGGATGCTGGTTTTCGTCGTCCTGGTCGGGCTGGTCGCGTTCCTGCTGCACAAGCAGATCGAAGTGGCGTTCATGTCCAATCCGGGCCTCAACGCGCTCATCCTCGGCGTCGAGGTGATCGGCGTCATCCTCGCCTTCCGCCAGGTGTTGCGGCTCTATCCGGAAATTTCCTGGGTCAACAATTTCCGCCTCGCCGATCCCGGCCTCGCGGTCGAGCGGCCGCCGGTGCTGCTGGCGCCGATGGCGGCGATCCTCGGCAGCCGGATCGGCCGCATGTCGATTTCGGCGCAGATGATGCGCGGCATTCTCGATTCGATCGCCACCCGCCTCGACGAGGCGCGCGACATCTCGCGCTACATGACGGGGCTTCTGGTGTTCCTCGGCCTGCTCGGCACCTTCTGGGGCCTGATCGAGACCGTGGGCTCGGTCGGCAACGTCATCCAGGGGCTCAAGGCCGGCGGCGATGCCGGCAACATGTTCGATTCCTTACGCGAAGGCCTCGCCGCACCGTTGAGCGGCATGGGCATTTCGTTCTCGTCGTCGCTGTTCGGTCTGGCCGGCTCGCTGGTGCTCGGCTTCCTCGACCTGCAATCGAGCCAGGCGCAGAACCGCTTCTATACCGAGCTCGAGGACTGGCTCTCCACCACCGTCTACGACCACGCCGCCGAGCCGATCGCCGGCGTCGCCGTCGGCGGCGAGGTGCGCACGGCGATGGAGCGCCTGCGCGAGGCGGTCAACGAGGCCGGCGGCTCCAAGGCCGCCTCCGCCGCCATGTCCAATCTCGCCGAGGCCATCCAGGGCCTCGTCCACCACATGCGCACCGAGCAGCAGATGATCCGCGACTGGGTCGACAGCCAGGCCGAGCAGCAGCGCGAGATCAAGCGGCTGCTCGAGATCATGGTGCGCGAGAACGTCAACCGGTGATCATGATCCGTCAACCTGAGGTGCGAGCGAAGCGAGCCTCGAAGGATGACGGGCACGGACTCCCCGGCCGTTCATCCTTCGAGGGCCGCCTGCGGCGGCCGCCTCAGGATGACGGGGAAAGGGACGCGTAAAACTCATGGCCCTTGCCCGCATCCGCCGCGGCGAAAGCGGCATGAACTACTGGCCGGGCTTCGTCGACGCCCTGTCGACGCTGATCCTCGGCATCATCTTCCTGCTCACCGTCTTCGTGGTGGTGCAGTTCTATTTGCAGCAGGAAGTGGCCGGCAAGGACACCGCGCTGCAGCAGCTCAACGCCCAGATCGCCCAGCTCACCAGCATCCTGTCGATGGAGAAGGCCGGCAAGGCCGATCTGGAGAACCAGCTCGCCGCCTTGCGCGCCACGCTTGCCACCGCCGAGAGCGAGCGCGACAAGGCCAAGAGCGAGGCCGCAAGCGCCGGCGCCGGCGCCGCCGCGGCGCAAGGTCAGGTGACCGCGCTGACGAGCGAGCTCGAAGGCGAAAAGAAGCTCTCCGCCAAGGCGCTGTCGCAGGTCGAGATCCTCAACCAGCAGATCGCGGCGCTGCGCCGCCAGCTCGCCGCCCTCGAACAGGCGCTCGATGTCGCCGAGAAGAAGGACAAGGACTCGCAGGCGCGCATCGCCGATCTCGGCCAGCGCCTCAATCTCGAATTGGCCAACCGCGTCAACGAGCTCAAACGCTACCGCTCCGACTTCTTCGGCAAGCTGCGCGAGATCCTCGGCAACCGGCCCGACATGCGCATCGTCGGCGACCGCTTCGTCCTGCAGTCGGAGGTGTTCTTCGACACCGGCAAGGCCGATTTGAAACCTGAGGGACGCGCCGAGATGGACAAGGTGGCGAGCGCGCTGGTGCAGCTCGAAGGCCAGATTCCCGCCGACCTGCAATGGGTGCTGCGCGTCGACGGCCACACCGACGTGCGGCCGATCTCGGGCACCGGCGGCCCGTTCAAGTCGAACTGGGACCTGTCGGCGGCGCGCGCCATCGCGGTGGTGCAGTACCTGATCAGCAAGGGCGTGCAGCCCAAGCGCCTGGTCGCGGCCGGCTTCGGCGAGTATCAGCCGATCGACACCGGCACCACCGAGGACGCCTACCGCAAGAACCGCCGCATCGAGTTCAAGCTGACCGAGCGGTAGTTTTCCTTGTCATGGCCGCGCGCGCCGCAAGCACAGCGCGCTCCCTCTCCCCTGGGGGGAGAGGGTTGGGGTGAGGGGGCAAGTGACTCTCGATAGGCTATAACCCCTCACCCGGATCGCTTCGCGATCCGACCTCTCCCTATGGGAGAGGTGAAGAGTAGAGGTTGCCGCACGCGTGCCGCAAAATGTCACCCTCCGCCCCTACACGCCCGCCGACGAAGACGCGGCGATCGAACTGTGGCGGCGCACCTGGGCCAAGCATTATCCGCACATCGACTTCGACAAGCGCGTCGGCTGGTGGCGCGAGCGCTGGCGCAAGGAACTGGTGCCGGTGGCGCACATCGTCATCGCGGAGGTGAACGGTGCGATGGCCGGCTTCGTCACCGTCGATCCGAAGACCATGTATCTCGACCAGATCGTGGTGGCGCCGGAGCATTGGGGCAGCCCGGTGGCGCTGGCGCTGCTCGACGAGGCCAAGCGCATCTCGCCGAAGGGCCTCGATCTCCTCGTCAACAAGGACAATTTCCGCGCCATCCGCTTCTACGAGAAGCACGGCTTTGCCTATGCCGGCGAGGACAAGAACCCGGTATCGGGGATTGCGGTCAACCGCATGGCCTGGCGGCCTTAACTACGCGCCGCCGCTAAAACGCGGGCCTAGGCCGCGCCGGCAACCGCCTGCGCGGTCGCGGCGTCGAAGGTCTTGGCGTCGACCTTGAGATAAGCGAGCTTCTCCTCGGCGATCACCACGGCCTCGGCGACGCCGGGCAGTTTGCGCAGGCGCGCGGCGAGGCGCTCGGCGTCGGCCGCCTCGATCGCGCCGACCGGAATGAGGCGCGTGCTGAGATAACTCGGCCGCCTCATGCCGAGCGCGGCCGCAAGCCAGATCAGCGCCAGCGCCGTCGTCACGATGAAGACGCCGGCCGCGCCGCCGTGCTGGTTGGCGAAGCCGCCGATGACGCCGCCGGCGAAAATGCCGAGGAATTGCAGGCTGGAGTAGAGTCCCATCGCCGTGCCCTTGCCGTCCGGCGGCGCCACCTTGGTGACCAGCGACGGCAGGCTCGCCTCCAGCACGTTGAAGGCCGAGAAGAAGACGACGAGGCCGCCGATCAGCACCGCGCCGTCGGAGGCGCCGCGGTAGAGCATCACCTGGCTCACCGGCAGCAGCGCGACCGCGACGATGAAGACCGGCTTCATCAGCCGGAATTTCTCGGCAACGATGATGGCCGGCGCCATGACGACGACCGACGTCACCAGCACCGGCAGGTAGATCATCCAGTCGTTCTGCGTCGAGACGTTGAGCGTCGCGCGCAGCAGGCCCGGCACCACCAGGAAGCTCGCCGTCAGCATGGCGTGCAGCGCGAAGATGCCGACGTCGAGCCGCAGCAATTCCCTGTTGCGCAGCACCGAGCCGATCAGGCCCGGCACGGTCTCGGCGTCGCGATGCAGCGTCACCCGGCGCGGGCTCGGCACCACGAACTGCGTGATGGCAATGCCGGCGACCGCGAGCCCCGCCATCAGCCAGAAGATGCCCTTGACGCCGATGACATGCGCGGCGATGGGGCCGGCCACCAGCGCGATCATGAAGGAGGCGCCGATGGTGAGGCCGACCATGGCCATGGCCTTGGTGCGATTGTCCTCGGTGGTGAGGTCGGCCACCATCGCCAGGATCACCGAGCCGACGGCGCCGGCACCCTGCAGCGCGCGGCCGACGATGACGCCGCCGATGCTGTCGGACTTCGCCGCCACCGCGCTGCCGGCGGCGAACAGGATCAGCCCGAACACGATCATGACCTTGCGGCCGAGCCGGTCGGACAACAGGCCGAAGGGAATTTGCAGCAGCCCCTGGGTCAGCCCGTAAATGCCGAGCGCCTCGCCGATCAGATAGGGGCTCGCCCCCGAAAGCCCGCGCGCATAGGCCTCGAACACCGGATAGACCATGAAGAGGCCGAGCAGACGCACCGAAAACACCGCCGAAAGCGACCCGGCCGCCCGGAATTCCGTTTGAGTCATCGCGATTATTCCGCCTCCGGCAGCGGCTTGCCGCCCCTGCCCGCCTCCTGTATAGAGCCGCCAAATCCAATGCAATTGCGGCGCTCGGCGCGCCCCGGACCGGACATGAAAACCGAGATTCACCCGAACTATCACACCATCAAGGTGGTGATGACCGACGGCACCGAATTCACCACCCGCTCCACCTGGGGCAAAGAGGGCGATGTCATGCATCTCGACATCGACCCGAAGTCGCACCCGGCCTGGACCGGCGGCGCGCAGCAGCTGGTCGACCGCGGCGGCCGCCTGTCGCGCTTCCAGAAGAAGTTCTCCGGCTTCCTCAAGGAGGACGGCAAGAAGAAGTAAGGCCGGACGCGACGTCCAAAACGCAAAATCACTGCTCAATTTCTGCCATCACCGGGCCGGCGCGAAGCGCCGAGACCCGGTGATCCCGTTCAGGAGGGCAAGGTTGCCCCATGAATCGAGATGGCCGGGACGAGCCCGGCCATGACAGGTCGCAGAATTTGGAACGCTAAAACTTAGACGCTTTCGGCGCCGAAGGCCGCCTTGAGCAGGCCGAGCTGACGCTCGACCGGATTGGCGGCGAGCGGCCGTTCGCCGGCGAGCGGATTATGGATGGTGCTGTCGAGCCGGCGCACTTTGGCGTGCAGCTTCTGCGAGCGCTCGATCAGCGAGCGCAGCTTCTCCGGCAGCAATTCGACGTTGTTGGGATCGTGATGATCGCTCGCCGACAGCTTGACCTTGGTCTTTTCCTTGTTGGCCTGGGCGAGCGACATCTCGCCTTCCTTGACCGCGCGGTGCAGCAGCAGCCAGGAGGCGAGCTGCATGAGGCGCGTGGTCAGCCGCATGCTTTCGGTGGCGTAGGCGAGCGCAGCCGAGCGCGCGAGCGTCTTGGATTCGGCGCGGCCCGGGCCGTCGAGATAGGTCGCGGTCTCCTCGACCAGAGTCATGCCGTCGCGGAACAGGTCGGCAAAGGCTTGGCTATTGGCGAGCCGCTCGCCGAACGACACGGGCTGGACTTCCTGAAACTGGGATTTCTCCGACATGACGCTACGCCTCACCACTCGACTGCCGACCCACCCCGTAACGAATGGGTAAGCATGGCGCGGCGGCGCCCGTTCGTCCAGCCGAACCTCGAGACATAGTTGCCGGGCAGGCTTAAGCGCGCGGAAAATGCGCGGCTTTGCGGCAGTTGACCCGAAATGGCACAAAAAAAGGAGCCGCCGTTGCCGGCGGCTCAAGGTGATAACAGGGAGGCGTCAAACAGAGTGGACAGGAGCCACTCAATGTCCATGAAGATGGACGCGAACAGTAATGGTCGAGAAAGCTTAACGACACCTTACCGAACTGCGGCAAAGGCAAGATTTTTTGCTAACGTCGACCCGTCACCCTGAGGCGCGAGCAAAATGAGCTTCGAAGGGTGACGGCCCCCGGCCCTGCATGTTTCGAGGCGCGCCTGCGGCGCGCAGCCCAGGATGACGGCGGGCGGTTGGGACTTACCGCTTGAAGAACTGGTCGGCGGCCGAGCGCGAGGCGCGCTTCTGCGTGATGTCGGCTTCCAGACGGTTGATCTCGTCGTGCAGCAATTGCACCCGCACCTGCAGTTCCTCGACCGACAACAGCGTCAGATCCTGCCCGATCTCGTGCGCGATCTTCTTCTTCGGCTTGTCGTCGTCGTCGATGGCCGGCATGGCTGCCCTCACGGCACCGAAATCTAGCGCCGCCCGGCCGGGTTGTCACACCGGCGGCGTCCGCCTAAAGATCGCGACCAGACAAAGCCCTGCGAGGAACCGATGGCCGATATCCCGACCACGATGACCGCAATCGGCATCACATCCCCCGGCGGTCCGGATGTGCTGGTGCCGGAACAGCGCGCGGTGCCCAGGCCCGGAGCGGGCGAAATCCTGGTGAAGGTCGCAGCCGCCGGCGTCAACCGCCCCGACGTGATGCAGCGCCAGGGCAATTACCCGCCGCCCCCCGGCGCGCCCGACATTCCCGGCCTCGAGATCGCCGGCGAGGTGGTGGCGCTCGGCCCTGACGCGAAACGCTGGAAGCCCGGCGACAAGGTGATGGCGCTGGTCGTCGGCGGCGGCTACGCCGAATACTGCCTCGCCCACGAGAGCCACGCGCTTGCCGTCGACGGCCTGTCGATGGTCGAAGCCGCCGCCGTGCCGGAGACGTTTTTCACCGTCTGGCACAACGTCTTCGAGCGCGGCGCGCTGAAAAAGGGCGAAACGCTGCTGGTGCATGGCGGCACCTCCGGCATCGGCACCACCGCCATCATGCTGGCCAAGGAATTCGGCGCGCGCGTCATCACCACTGCGGGCTCGGCGGAAAAATGCGAAGCGGCCCGCAAGCTCGGCGCCGACGTCGCCGTTAACTATAAGACCGAGGACTTCGTCGCCGCCACCAAGAAGGCGACGAACGACAAGGGCGCCGAGCTTATACTGGACATGGTCGGCGGCGATTACATCGCGCGCAATTACGAAGCCGCCGCCGTCGAAGGACGCATCGTACAGATCGCCTTCCAGGGCGGACCGAAAGCGCAAGTCAATTTCATGCGGCTGATGCTCAAGCGACTGCACCACACCGGTTCGACGCTGCGCTCGCGCTCGGTCGCCGACAAGGGCGCGATCGCCAAGGCGATCGCCGATCAAGTGCTGCCGCTGTTTGCCAAGGGCAAGGCGAAGCCGATCATCTACAAGACCTTCCCGTTGCGCCAGGCGGCGGCCGCCCACGCGCTGATGGAAACCAGCGCCCATATCGGAAAAATCGTACTAACCGTTTGACGGGGCGAATGATATTCTCGGTTTTGGGGCCGCGAAAACGGCGCAATCGCGGGCGAAACCGAAAGCATGTTGATTGCCGATTGTCGCCGCGACAGCGGCGCCGGGGGGTTGGTTTGATCGCGACACGGTGGCTCATCGCCGCTGCTTTTGCGCTGCTCGCCGCCTCGCCGGCGCGCGCGGTCGAGGCCGTCAACGTGCGGCTCGACGCCTCCGCCATCGACCTCACCGCGGCGACCGACGTCCTGCACACCGAAACCGACCGCATCCAGGTCTCCACCGCGCCCGGCCCCGACGGCATCGTCCGCCGCATCGAAGTGCGCGCGCGCGAAGGCAACAGCAACTGGGCGGTGTTCGCGCTGACCAATAACAGCGACGAGCAGATCGACCGGCTGATCGTCGTGCCGCACTACCGCATGGTCGGCTCCGGCCTGTTCTGGCCCGATCTCGGCCTGTCGCGCGTCGTCGCCATCACGCCGTCGTCGGGCGACCGCCCGGTGCGGCAGGAAAGCACGAGCTCCGACATTTTCCGCATCACGCTCGATCCCGGCACCGTCATCACCCTGGTCGCCGAGCTGCGCACCGACAAACTGCCGCAGATCTACCTGTGGGAGCCCGACGCCTACAAGGACAAGGTCAACTCCTTCACGCTGTATTACGGCATCGTCATCGGCATCGCCGGCCTGCTCGCGCTCTTCCTCACCATTCTGTTCGTGGTCAAAGGCTCGATCATGTTCCCGGCGGCCGCGGCGCTCGGCTGGGCGGTGCTGATCTATATCGGCATCGACTTCGGCTTCTGGGGCAAGGTGTTCGACATGTCGGCCGGCGCCGAGCGCGTCTGGCGCGCCTGCGGCGAGGCCATCCTGTCGGCGACGCTTTTGGTGTTCCTGTTCGCCTATCTCAACCTGTCGCGCTGGCACGTGCGCTATGCCCACATCACCATCGGCTGGCTGGTGGCGCTCGCGGCGCTGATCGGCGTCGCCCTGTTCGATCCGGCGGTCGCCTCGGGCATCGCCCGCATCTCGCTGGCGTTGATCGCGGTGTTCGGGCTGGCGCTGGTGATCTATCTCTCGACCCACGGCTTCGACCGCGCCGTGCTCCTGATCCCGACCTGGCTCCTGCTGGTGGTGTGGACCTCGGGCGCCGGGCTCGCCGTCACCGGCGCCGTCACCAACGATATCATCGGACCGGCGCTGCTCGGCGGCCTGGTGCTGATCGTGATGCTGATCGGCTTCACGGTGATGCAGCACGCGTTTGCCGGCGGCATCACCCACGGCATCGTCTCCGACGTCGAGCGCCGCGCGCTGGCGCTGACCGGCGCCGGCGACATGATCTGGGACTGGGACGTGTCCGCCGACAAGGTCTTCACCAGCCCGGAGACCGAGCACATCCTCGGGCTCAAACGCGGCACGCTCGAGGGCCCGGCGGCAAGCTGGCTCGATATTCTGCACCCGCTCGACCGCGACCGTTTCCGCGCCTCGCTCGACAACGCGGTCGAGCAGCGCCGCGGCCGCCTCGCCCAGGATTTCCGCCTGCGCACCGA
>Ga0070740_10004328_pt1 | contig 14043 bp, 12 predicted proteins | sample Coa_R2_FD_67286 | JGI IMG/M metagenome (GOLD analysis project Ga0070740, IMG submission 67286) | Surface soil microbial communities from Centralia Pennsylvania, which are recovering from an underground coalmine fire - Coalmine... | ecosystem: Environmental > Terrestrial > Soil > Unclassified ... | reverse complement strand
TCAAGCAGCTCGGCTGCGCTCTTGAACGGATGCGGGAGCTGCGCGGTGATCATGATGTTGGGACCGGCTGCGCCTTCAGCATCGGAAACGATGAAGCCGCCACCGATGGAGAAGAAGATTTTGCCGGCCAGTTTTGTGCCGGAGTTATCGAAGGCGGAAAAGCGTAATCCGTTAGGGTGATGCGTCTTTGCGTCTTCGGGGAACATGCGATCGCGATGGAAAAGCAGATCGGCGGCTTCGCGAAATGAGATGGTTTGGCAGCCAGCCAGCGTCAGTTGATGCGAACTGCGAATCTGCTGCAGCTTTGATTCGATGCTTTCAGGATCGATGGTAGAGGGTTCTTCGCCGGAAAGGCCGAGGAGCACGGCGCGATCCGTTCCGTGCCCGAGTCCGGTGAGCGCGAGTGAACCATACAGATCAGCCTGCACACGGGCTGTGCGATCCAGCAAGCCGGCGTTTTCTAGAGAAAGGACAAAACGCCGTGCGGCGCGCATAGGACCCATCGTATGCGAACTGGATGGACCAATCCCGATTTTGAAAAGATCGAAAAGGCTCGTCTTCACGAGATTCAATTTTAGTCCTTTGGCGATAGAGCCGGCTTTCGCGTGAAGGCAAGTGCCTAAAGTTTGCCCCGCGGGGATGAAAGCGCGTCTTTTGAGCATTTAAGCAGCTGGCGCGATGCTATACTCCAGCCACTTAGCTGAAAAAATATGCTCTTTAAGGCCCTCAGCGCTGCTGTGTACGGCATCGATGCGAACATCATTGATGTTGAAGTTGATTTTTCCGGAATTAAAACGACTGAAGACCACTTCCATACAGTGGGACTGCCCGATGCCGCTGTGCGCGAGAGTCGAGACCGCGTGCGCGCGGCCATAAAAAATTCCGGCTTCGACGTGCCGTCCACGCACATCACGATCAATCTTGCTCCGGCAGACATTAAAAAAGAGGGCTCGGGATTTGATCTGCCGATGGCCATTGGCATTCTTGGTGCTTACGGAGCGCTGCAGCTTCGCGACTTGAGTCAGTTTCTGCTGGTGGGCGAGCTTGGGCTGGATGGCGGGCTGCGGGCCGTTTCCGGAATGCTGCCGGTAGCAGTTGCAGCACGTCAACGCGGCATCAGGAACCTGATTATTCCAAAGGCAAACGCGCGCGAAGCAGCCGTTGTGGAAGGCGTGAATGTCTATCCGGTCGAGACCCTGAACCAGGTACGCGAGCTGCTGAATGCTGCCGGCAATGGCGGTATTCATACGGAGCCGTTTCGTATCCAGACCTCGGAGATGCTGGGCGAGCTGCAACACTTCCATGTGGACTTTGCTGATGTGCGCGGACAACAGACGGCGAAGCGCGCGCTGGAAGTTGCGGCAGCAGGCGGGCACAACATTCTGATGATCGGGCCGCCGGGGTCGGGCAAAACGATGCTGGCCAAGCGGCTGCCATCAATTCTTGCTCCGCTGAGTTTTGAAGAGGCGCTGGAGACGACGAAGATTCACTCAGTTGCCGGAGTGCTGGATGCGGATGCGGGGCTTGTGACGCAGCGTCCTTTTCGCGCGCCTCATCACACGATTTCCGACGCAGGGCTGATTGGCGGTGGCGCGGTGCCGCGTCCGGGGGAAGTATCACTGGCGCACAACGGTGTTCTGTTTCTGGATGAGCTGCCGGAGTTTCCACGCAACGTATTGGAAGTGATGCGGCAACCGCTTGAAGACCGCAATGTGGTGATTGCGCGCGCTTCGATGTCGCTGACGTTCCCTTCAGCCTTTATGTTGGCCGCTGCGATGAATCCATGTCCGTGTGGATACTTCAATGACAAGTCGCGGGAGTGCTCGTGCACGCCGCCGATGATTCAGCGGTATGTGTCAAAGGTGTCAGGGCCGTTGCTGGACCGCATCGATATTCATATCGAAGTGCCCGCGGTACAGTATCGCGAGCTGCGCGCGGGGGCGGCGAGTGAGAGCTCTGCTGCAATTCGCAGACGGGTGCTGACCGCGCGAGAAATTCAGAAGGAACGCTTTACAAAGGCGTCAGAGAAGATTTACTCGAACGCGCAGATGAGCACGCGGCAGATTCGGGCTTTCTGCGAGCTGGGGCCGGATGCGGAGCGTCTGCTGGAACGGGCGATGCAGCAGCAAGGGCTGACGGCGCGCGCGCATGATCGGATTTTGAAGGTCGCGCGGACGATTGCGGATCTCGAAGGAGCTGCGTCGATTACGCTGCCTCACATTGCTGAAGCGATTCAGTACCGGACGCTGGATCGGAGTTACTGGAGTTGATGTGGACTTGCCACTCCCACCCTTTCGCAAAGAACACGAAAGGATGGAGCACCCGTTTCTTGCTCTGGGTTAGAAAAAGCAGGTCCCTCGCGGCGCTCAGGATGACAGCGTAGGAGGCATAAGAAGGGAAAGTTCTTAGTCGTAGCGCTCGAAGATGATCTGCTTCCGTTGCCAGCCTAGTTGTTTCAAGTTGTCTCGATTAGCGGAGACCATGTTGTTCAGGCCGCAGATGTAGGCGTGGATATCGAAGCCGCCCGGCTCGGCTGCGGTAACGACAGGCTCTGAATGGTTTCGAGTGTGTTCCCTGACGATTTCCGCTACGTGATTCTGAACATAGCCGCGCAATCCCTCCCATCCCTCATGCGGGCGACTTAATGTTGGGAGGTAATGAAAATTGCTGTGCTCGGCAGCGATCTTCTCAAAATATTTCCGGTAGTAAATTTCGGTTTCATGACGGGTGCCATAGACGAGCCAGATAGGACGACCCTGGCTGCGCTCTTCTCCTAACTCAGGGAAAAGCCATTCTATGAATCCTCGGATGGGCGCAATTCCGGTTCCCGTTGCGATAAAGATGGAGTCGGTCAGCGGTTGGCGTAAGGTGAACAGGCCGTGAGGGCCGTGAAATTTGACGGTTTGATCTGGTTGGAGATCGCAGAGAAGATTCGAAAAAAAGCCGTTTTCGACGCGATTTACGCACAGATCGAGCTGGTTTGCGCGTGGGGCAGAGGCGATGGAGTATGCGCGGGTCTGCATCTTTCCTTTGTCGTCTTCGGCGACGCAGGAGATGAACTGACCGGGAACGAAGTCAAAATCAGAAAGCTCGTCGATAGAAAATTCAAGGTGATAACACTGTGCGGCATCCGAGAGCAGTAGTTTCTGCTGCAGCCGTGCAGTAAAGAACGGTCTATCCAACGTTTCTCCTCTTTTAAATTATCGCCTGCGTCCGGTTCCAGCAGCAATCTCGGCATTGGCGCAGCAGATATACTGTCTGAAAACAACCTATTTATGAGCACACAGCCGCAAAAGTACACCCGGAACAATCCATACATGTCGCGCATGCTGGTCAACGTGCTGGTAACAGGCCCCGGCTCGGAAAAAGAGACGCGTCATATTGAGCTGGAGCTTGAGCCGGGCATGGAGTATACACCGGGAGATGCGGTTGGCATTGTGCCTGAGAACCGGCCTTCGGAAGTCGCCGAGGTGCTGGAGAAGCTTCACTTCAAAGGCGATGAGCGCGTCCTGGATCACTACAAGGTGGAGATCAGCCTGGAAGAAGCGCTGCGCACGCGCCTCGCTATCGGCAAACTCACCCGCAGCGCCGTGAATGCCTATGCAAAAATCGCTCCCGAATCTGTGCCCGGTTTTGCTGCTTTGAAATCACTGACGCAGCCTGAGAACCGCGCTTCAGCAGAGGAATATATCTGGGGGCGTGAGTTTATTGACCTGATTACGGAATATCCCGGCGGAATCACGGAGCCGCAGCAGCTGTTTACCGTGCTGGCGCGACTGACCCCGCGCATGTATTCGATTGCCTCCTCGCAGGCCTGGGTGAAGGATGCCGTGCATACCATTGTGCGTGTGGTCCGCTATACAAGTTATAACCGTGACCGTCAGGGGCTGTGTTCCGGACATCTGGGCGAGCGCGCCCCCGAAGGCTGCACGATGCCGATTTTCCTACATTCCAACAACAATTTTCGTCTTCCCGAAAATCCGGACACCCCGGTTATTATGGTCGGTCCGGGCACGGGAATCGCGCCATTTCGCGCCTTTTTGCAGCATCGCAAAGTGCATGGCCACAAGGGCGAAAACTGGCTCTTCTTCGGGGAACAGCGTCGCGCGTCCGATTTTCTTTATCGTGAAGACCTTGAAGGCATGTTCCGTGACGGCATCCTGACGCGATTCGATACTGCTTTTTCGCGCGACCAGGCGCATAAAATTTATGTGCAGGACCGTATGCGGGAGAACGATGCGGAGCTGTATCGCTGGCTGGAGCGCGGAGCGCACGTATACGTATGCGGCGACGCGAATCGAATGGCGAAGGACGTAGAAACGGCTCTGCTGGAAGCTATTGCGAAAGGTCTGAACGGCACACCGGAGACTGCGCAGGAATATCTTGCCGGCATGAAGAAGGCCAAACGGTATCAGACGGATGTCTATTAACAATGATTATTCCACTGTGACCGACTTTGCCAGATTCCGGGGCTGGTCCACGTCGCATCCGCGGCGCACGGCTATGTGATAAGAGAGTAATTGCAGGGGGATCACGTCCAGCACCGGTAACAGCAGCTCAGAAGTATTCGGCACATAAAGGACGTGGTTGACAAGCTGCCTGATTTCTTCATCACCTTCGACGGCGACAGCTATGACCTGCCCAGAGCGGGCAGTGACTTCCTGAATATTGGAAAGTGTCTTTTCGTAGCGCAGTTTGGAATCGCGGTTGGTTCTGTCCTGTGTGGCCAGAACGACAACCGGAAGTGACTCGTCGATGAGCGCATTGGGGCCATGCTTCATCTCTCCTGCGGGATAGCCTTCGGCATGAATGTAGGAGATTTCCTTGAGCTTGAGCGCGCCTTCGAGTGCTATCGGGTAATGGATGCCCCGTCCGAGGAAGAGAAAATCGCTGGCGCTCGAATAGATACGCGCGAGCTTTTCACATTCACTCTCGGCGGTGCGAAGGATTTCTTCGACTTTGCCGGGAAGCAGCGTCAGTTCTTCCAGTAGCGTGCGGTCTTCCTGCTCGGAGATGGTCCGGCGGGCCTGCGCCAGATGCACTGCAAAGAGAAAGAGCGCGACAAGCTGCGCTGTGAAGGCTTTTGTTGAGGCAACGCCGATTTCCGGGCCTGCGTGGGTGTAAATGGTTCCGTGGGCTTCGCGGGCGATCATGGCGCCTACGACGTTGCAGATGGCGACGGTCTTCGAACCCTTGGCGATCATCTCGCGCTGCGCGGCGAGCGTGTCGGCGGTTTCTCCGGACTGCGTGATGAGCAGGCCCAGCGCTGTGGGATCAGGAATAGGGTCGCGGTAGCGGTATTCGCTGGCGTAATCGACCTCGACAGGCACGCGCGCGAGGCGCTCGATCATGAACTTGCCTGCCGTTGCGGCATGCCAGCTTGTTCCGCAGGCGGCGATGTTGATCTTGGTGGCGCGGCGAAAATCCTCTTCCGTAAGCTTCATCTCGGCGAGGAAGACTTTGCCGGTATCGAGCGAGATGCGGCCCAGCGTAGTGTCGCGGATGGCGCGCGGCTGCTCAAAGATTTCCTTGAGCATGAAATGCTTGTAGCCGCCCTTTTCCGCCTGGATCGGGTCCCACTGAATGCGCTGCACCGGGCGCTCGATGGGATTGCCTTCGAAGTCAGTGAGATGAACGCCGGATGGAGTAAGCACGGCCATGTCGCCGTCAGCAAGAAAATAAAGATTGCGTGTGTGATGCAGGATTCCGGGGACGTCGGATGCGACGAAGTATTCTCCTTCTCCGAGACCGATTACGGCAGGAGGCCCCAGGCGCGCCGCAACGATCTTGTCCGGCTCGTCGGCGGAAATGACGACGACGGCGAAGGCCCCGGTGAGGCGATTCACGGATCGACGCACGGCTTCTTCGAGCAGCATATTCTTGCCGGATTGCGCGGCGGAGGCCATTTCCTGCTCAATGAGATGCGCAATGATTTCGGTATCTGTCTCCGTTACGAATTGATGGCCTTCAGCAATGAGCTCGTGTTTGAGGGCGAGGTAGTTTTCGACGATGCCGTTATGGACGACGACAATGCGGCCTGTGCAGTCGCGATGCGGGTGAGCATTTTCTTCCGTAGGGCGTCCGTGAGTGGCCCAGCGCGTATGGCCTATGCCGTAAGTTCCGTGAATGGGGCGCTCACTGAGGACTTCTTCGAGTTTGCGCAGCTTACCGGGAGCGCGGCGCAGCTCGAGACCATTGCCGCTTCCGCCCACGGCGATACCGGCGGAGTCGTAGCCGCGGTATTCGAGACGGCGCAGGCCTTCGATGATGACGGGGACAACTTCTTTATTGCCAACGTAACCGACAATGCCGCACATAGTCAGATTGTACGGTATGGATAAAACCGATCGCTGCAGCTATTCCAGCTTATAAGTAAACTCTTCGATGACGGGATTGGTGAGCACGTCTTTAGCAATACGCTCGACTTCTGCTTTGGCGGCTGCGGCGTCGAGAGCGCCATCGAGGTCAAGGACGAAATACTTTCCCTGGCGCACGTCCGTTACGCCTTTGTACTGCATCTTTTTGAGTGCGTTCTGAATGGTCTGGCCCTGCGGGTCGAGCACTGTTTTCTTAAGCGTTACGTAGACATGAGCCTTCATTATCGTCGATTATAACGATACTCTGATGCCTTCACAGAGCAGATTTCGTACACTGGAGTTCGCATGGTGAATTATCTGGAACTACCGATTGGCGATAAAGTGCCCGAGGTGATCAACGCCGTCATCGAGATTCCGTTTGAGGGCATTAACAAGTACGAATATGACAAGCAGCTACACATCTTCCGGCTGGACCGCAATCTGTATTCGCCGGTACATTATCCCGGCGATTATGGGTTCATTCCATCGACTCTGAGCGATGACGGCGACCCGCTGGATGTGCTGGTGTTGGTGGATGCGCCGAGCTTTCCGGGGTGCGTGATGCAGGTGCGCCCTATCGGGCTGATGGAAATGCTGGACCAGGGTGTTCTGGATGAGAAGGTACTGGCTGTAGGCAAGAATAATCCGCGCTATACCGATGTGTGGAATTATTCAGAGATTTACCCGCACATGCTGAAAGAGATTACGCATTTCTTCTCAATTTATAAGGATTTAGAAGGAAAGCGGGTCGAGGTCCGCGGCTGGCATGATGCCGCGTATGCTCGGGACCGGGTTCTGCGGGCGGCGAAAAACTTTGTCGATAATAAAGAAAAGAAGACTGCTGAGGCCGGAGGAAAGAAATAGCTTTCTCAATCGAAGGACGCCGAAAATGAATGGCTATGTTCGGCGCTCACCTTTAGAGCATTTTCGTTTCGATGTAAACCGCCGATGGCTTGCCATCCTGAGCGAAGGACTTGCTTGGGATTGTGAACCCAGATCTTCTGCTTTCCACGCCTGGTACGTTTTTCGTTTTTAGGCATAGAGCAAGCACATAGTCGTCATTCTGAGCCGCATCCGGGGTCCCCGATACGCGATTTTTGCGTGTTGGGGTGGGCGGCGAGAATCTCCAGCCAACCTGGCTTGAGATTCTTCCTTCCTTCGGTCGTCAGAATGACGGTTTATTATGGTGTGCGTTGGCTTGTTTTGGCGACGCGCGCTGATTCCTCATTTTCAGGGACCGTCAGATTTGAGCTTCGGTCGAACGAAATGGTGCCGGCGACAGCCTGCTTTACCGGCCCTCTGGTTACCCGCGATTGGCTGATGGTGAATATCTGGTTCTTTATAGTCCCGTCGGCGGTCCAGTGATCGAAGCGTGTGAGGGCTGCAGGGACGAGTGTCAGAGTGCCCTGCGTCCAGTCCCAATGAAAGGTGCCTTGCGCTGACTTGGCCAGATCGCTTTTCGAATATCCAGACAATTCCAGATGCGTGCTGACGGTTACGGTCCCGGAAAGCGACGGCTCATGCCAGAGAGCGGAAATGGCCGCTGCATTGGCGTGGAGCAGCTGGGCATCAAAGCTGTAATGCGGTGAACTGCTGCTCGCATCCATACTGCCGCTTGCCTCAAGGATGCCGTTCAGCGTGTGCGCTTCGATAGACGTAAATTGAATCTTTCGCCCTTCGATATGCAGATTGCTGCTTGCGTCGTGAAGAGCAAGGTTCCCGAGCGTGAAGGTAGCGGCCCGGACGGTTCCATTGAGCATCGGCCACTGGACCTTGTTGCGGTCAAGAGTGGAAAGAATCTGCTGCAGAAACTCCCCGCGTTCGCCTGCGCCCATGATGGCAGATTGCAGCGAGGCGGCATCCAGTTGAGGCGTAAAGAGCGAGAATTCGCGGACACAATCCGTGGCTGTACAGGCAATGGGCATCCGGACCGAAAGCGTTGCCGGGATCCTGTGAAAGACGACGGAAACAGGGTTCCAGATGATCTGGTCTGGTGCAATGGCGGCCTGCGCTGAAACGATTTCTACCGGCTCGGGAAGAAACCCGGCCTGATATTTCGCGTCTTTAAGGCGAAGAGAACCTTCTGTCATAGCGCTCTGGGCCTGATTATCCACTGTATTGGCAGAAGGCAGCCAGGGGCCGTGAACAGTCAGATCGAGTGCTGCGCTTCCCTGGGATGAGAGCGCGGAAGCGGCGTTGTGCAGAAATCCAAGATTCGCAATCATGGGCCGCAGGCGCTCCAGGGAGGCATCACCAGAGAAATGGAGAGAGAAGCTTTGCCGGGTGAAATCACCTGATACGGCAAGCGGCGCATCTCCACCTAATAGAATGCTCGCAGAGGCGAGATGCAAAGATATCGGAGCATTTGCTGGAGTCGTTTTTCTTATGATTTGCCGTACTACTGGCTGTGCCATGCCACTGCTGAATTGCAAGGCCGGTACGATGAGAGGCGGGTCCATTCCGGGGATACGTATTGTAAGCGCTGAAACTGCGGCATCGCCTGTGAGGCTTTCTGTTGGGAGCTGCGAATATTTCAGGCTGCCTTGTATAGTGCCCGAAACCTGGACGGAAGACGCGAAGCCGTTGCGGAAGAGGCGCAAAGCGGAGAGGCCAAAGGCTGCAGGAACGTTCTGAATCTGGAGATTAAGACTCGGTTTTGGATGCTCGATGTTGAGGACGGTTCCGGTCAGCAGCAGATGACCGTCTTCAATGGGCCAGAGGCAGGTAAGGTCTTCGAAGGCCCGTGAATCGTGATGATATGCGCCTTGGCACGTAGCATCGATAGTAAAAGGTTCAAGTGGCGTAAATTCCTGGCGGTGCATTCCGGCAACACGGATGCGCGTCTTGAATTGCGGATTAAAGATGTCACCCCTAACCGAACCGGTTACATCGAGATTGCCGCGCCAGCCAGTGTCCTGACCAATAAGGAGGCGGGCAATCTGACCGAGAGGAGCGCTCGACCATTCAGTTTGCAAATCAATAGGCATCTCGCCGATGGCGGAGGCGCGATGCAGAGAGCCTTCGACACGGAGGAGGCCGGTGTCAGACAAATCCAGATCGAGATCGGTGCGGACAGGCTGCGCCTCGAGGCGAAGTCGCCATTCATCGGGATCAGCGAGCCACATGGCAAAATCGGCATTGAAGAGCGAGAAGGGCTTTTTCTCGTTGCCGATTTTGAAATTGACGCGGGCGTTGCTGGCTTCAATGTAGGGGAAACGGGGCGAACTCCCGGCTCGGCGCTGCGCTGTGGGCGCGTTGGGAATATGCGCGGCCTGAAGCAGCACGGTCCCGATGTTCCAGCGGCCCTCAGCGTTGCGGACGAGATTCAGGCTGGGCTGATCGAAGCTGATACGGCCAATTTCAAGGCGGCCCCGCCACAGTGATGTAAGGCGAATGGAAGCGTCGACGCTCTGTGCTCGGAGGGTCGGCTCGGCTCCAAAAGCGGGATCTTCGTCGACGATGAAATTGCTTAGTTCAAGACCAGGGCGCGGCAGCAGGCGAAGCGTAACAGAGGAAAGATGGACTGGGCGTCCGAGGCTTCGGCTGATGGCATCAGCAATGCGCCGCTGATAACGGTTCATGTTGATGAGCGGCGGGAGAATAAGGGCCCCGGCCAGCAGGAGAAGGACGGCAAAAAGTATCCAGTATTTTCTGGAATTACGCGGATTTTCGCTGCTTGATTGCACTCAAATTGAACATATCACCACTTCATGAGGGCTACTTCACCAGATGCAGGGTGCGGCTCCAGCGGGTCTGGTCGAAGAAATGAATGATGATGTGGACGATAAAGCCGACGCGGTCGCCAATCGAGGTTTTGTTGATCTGGTCTTCCGGAGTGACGAACGACCAATAGACGAAGAGCGGGCGGCCTACGATGTTTTCGCGGGGCACGAAGCCCCAGTAACGGCTGTCGAGGCTCACGGGGCGATTATCGCCCATGGCAAAGTATTTGCCCGGCGGGACGACCAGATCGTCCCCCTGAATGTGATTCGGCAGGTCTACGGCCCATTCGGCGGTTACATCGCCGCCTTCTGAGGGCGGAACTGATGGGAAATCATCGCGATAAGGGAAATAAAAGGAGCCATTTTCGCCAATTTTGGCCGTTTGAGGCTCGTTTTGCGGCTGTCCGTTGAGGTAAACGACGCCATTGCGGAGGTGGATGTGATCTCCAGGGACACCAATGACGCGTTTTACGAGGAAAATGTGGTCCCCATTGGGCTCCGCTACAGGCTTGAAGAAGACGATGATGTCGCCGCGTTTGACATTCCGGTAATGCTCCCAGAAGGCCCATTTTGCCGGCGGCGCAAGCGTCATACGGTCAACCAGGACATGGTCGCCGATGAGCAGGGTCTTTTCCATGGACGCGGAGGGGATTTCAAAGTTCTGGAAGATGAATGTCAGCGCGAAGAGGCCCAGCACGAGCACGCTGCAGATGGAGGCGATGAACTCGAGAGGAGTTTCTTCGTGATGGGCATTTTTCTTTTTTTCTGACTGCTGCTTTTCCAGAATTTGTTCCATTTCCTGCCGGAGTTCTCCGGGGCTAAAGCCCCCTTGTTATTGTGTTTATCTCACTGCTTGCTTTTCCCACCCTTCGCCTTGTGCTCAGGATGGGGCAACTTTTTTTAGACCCTATGCACAGTCATTACCAGACGATGCGGAACATACGGTCCCAGCGGGCGAAATCGACGACGCTGTTCACAGGGTCCTTATCGTGTCCGAGTCTATCACCTGGAAGGTCGGGAACGTCTGTGGTAGAGGGCTTGCGCAAAGAGAAATAAATGATAAATGGGCGTCCTACAATGTTTTCTCCCGGCACAAAGCCCCAATAACGGCTGTCGCGGCTGTGATTACGGTTATCACCGAGCACAAAATAGTGCTTCGGCGGCACGATCAGATCGCCATTTTGCACATCGTGACGCATCTCCATCCACCAGCCGGTGTCCACTCCGGGATCGGTATAGAGATTGGTTGGAAACTGGTCGCGGAAATTGTCCGCATAGGAAGCTTCGTAGACGGCGTAAGGCTCAGTGAGCGGCTGGCCGTTGAGAAAGACCTGCCCATCATGCAGGTGGACGCGGTCGCCGGGAACAGCGATGACGCGCTTGACGACATGGTCCGTGGGATCGAGCGGGAAATGGAAGACGACGATGTCGCCGCGCTGAATCTGGCGATACGGAAGAATCCACTTCCAGATGCCGGGCGGAGCATAGATCGTCTTGTTGACGAGAAGGAAATCGCCGACAAGCAGGGTGCGCTCCATCGATTCTGAAGGAATGCGAAAGGGCTGCACGATAAAGGTCAAGACAAAGAGCGCGATAACGATGACTGAGAGCAGAGAACGGGCTGTATCCAGGACTGTAGGGTAAACGATGTGATGCCTGTGAGGCTGCGCTGTAGGAGAAGATAATGGCTGACTCTTGACCCCGGAGACAAAGTCAGTCTGATGCTGAGATTCCCGCTCTTCCACCCTTTCGGCAGAAGCAGGCCGAAAGGATGGGGCACCCAGGGCCTGCGGCTCACTCACCGGCGGTCTCCCTGGCCGTCGCATCCGCGTGCCCATGACTGGCGCCAGCAGACAACTTTTCGAGCGCGCGGCGAGCGGCCTCCTGTTCGGCTTTTTTCTTGGTGGTTCCGGTGCCGCGGGCGAGAGCTTTGCCGTGAGCGCCATTCTCGGGAAGGCGAACCTCGACCGTGAAGCGCTTGCGGTGATCGGGACCGCTTTCTCCTTTCACAACATAAACCGGCTGACTTCCCTTCTGCGCCTGGAGATACTCCTGTAGAGCTGACTTATGGTCGCCGATGCTGCGGCCTTCAAGTAATTCGGTTTTCAGCTCCATGACCGAGGGCGTGATGATTTCCCGCTCGACAAAAGTGCGGGTCGCTGCAAGGCCAGCGTCGAGATAAAGAGCGGCAATGACGGCTTCTATGCAATTGGCAAGCAGAGCTGATTTCTTGCGGCCACCGCTGCGCTCTTCTCCTTTACCGAGGCGAAGGTATTTGCCCAGCTTGAGGCGTGCACCTACCTGTCCGAGGTATTTGCGGCTGACCAGCGCTGCTCGGAGGCGGGTCAACTCGCCTTCGCTAAGCTCAGGAAAGCGCTTAAAAAGGAATTCAGCCACAAGTAGCCCGATGACGGCATCGCCGAGGAACTCCATCTGTTCATTGTCTTCGGGAGGCGTCTGGCCGGGTTCACCCGCTTCGGCAAGCTGAAATTCATGCGCAAGAGAGCTGTGAGTTAGGGCCTGGACAAGAAGATGCTCCTGCGCGAACTTGTGTCCGAGCGCGCGTTCAAGGGTTTGTAAAGCCGGTTGCCCCATTCCCGATGCAGCCCTCTTTTAACTGTAGACGATTTGTTAGACGCTGTTCAAAGTGGAGACGGGTATAGCGTATCCAGAAAGTGCTGGCGCTGCACGACCGGGCAGGAGGATGATTCATCGGTATGAACAGTGATGGAACATACTGATGCGAAGACGTCTGGTTTACCGCATTGCTGCAATCGCCGGACTGTTGAGCATCATTCTGGTTGCAGGCACAATCGGCTTTGTGCTGATTGAAGGCTATTCATGGTTTGACGCCTTCTACATGACCCTGACTACCATTACAACGGTCGGCTACCAGGAAATACAGCATCTCAGCCGGGCAGGGCGGGTCTTCAATTCATTTTTGATTCTGTTTGGCGTGAGCGCGATGTTCCTCGCTGTCGGCGCCATGACGCAGACGATTATCGAGCTCGAATTGCAGGACCGATACGGCAAGCGCAGGAAAAAACGTATGATCGAACACTTATCTGACCACTTTATCGTTTGCGGCTTTGGCCGAGTAGGCCGCAATGCCTCCTACGAATTCCAGCGCACGGGAGTCCGCTTCCTCGTCATTGACCGGAACGAGCAGCGCGTAGCAAAGGCGGAGAACGCAGGGATGCTGGCGATAGTCGCCGATGCGACGCACGATGATTGCCTTCGCGAAGCGGGCGTGCTCAGGGCAAAGGGGTTGATTGCGGCCTTGCCATCAGATGCCGAAAACCTGTTTATCATCCTGTCGGCGAAGACGCTGAATCCGCAATTGACTGTTGTTACGCGGGCTTCCGAGGAAGAAGCCGGAGAAAAATTGAGGCGGGCAGGAGCCGACACGGTCTTTACACCATATTCTATGGCCGGGCGGCAGCTTGCCGATGCGCTGGTGCGGCCTCACGTGGTGGAATTTCTGGATTTCACCGGGAGCAATATAGGACCGAAGGTCACAATGGAACAGGTTTGTGTGACGGCAAGGGCCGAATTCAACAGGAAGACCTTCGGCCAGCTGTTGGAACTGCGAAAATACGGCGTAATCGTCCTGGCGGTTCGCAAACAAAACGGCGAAACGATGTTTAATCCTCCGGCGGAACTTGAGATCTCGGTCGGGGATTTTCTGATCGTTATGGGCGAAAGGTCGAACCTGCAGAAAATTGAACAGATCCTTACCTGTTGAAGGATGATGGTTATCTTGTCTGGAAACAGTCCCGAATAGGGCGGCGAACGCTTTTATAATCCGCGATACGCCCCACCATCCACGAGCAGCGTCTGTCCGGTAATCGAAGCCGCTTGTTCAGAAGCCAGCCAGACAATTGCAGCGGCAACCTCCTCCGGAGTGGCCATGCGCCGGACGGGAATCTCCTGTACCAGGTCATGTTCCGCCTGCTCGACCGAGA
>Ga0070740_10004323_pt1 | contig 14053 bp, 13 predicted proteins | sample Coa_R2_FD_67286 | JGI IMG/M metagenome (GOLD analysis project Ga0070740, IMG submission 67286) | Surface soil microbial communities from Centralia Pennsylvania, which are recovering from an underground coalmine fire - Coalmine... | ecosystem: Environmental > Terrestrial > Soil > Unclassified ... | reverse complement strand
ATGCGGGTGCTTTAATGGCGCGTGCCCTGGGGGCTTCTCGTTAACTGGCGGACAGACGGGAGCAGCGCGATGCACGATGCCCTTATGCGCGATGCACGATGCCCTTATGCTCAGCCTCGCGGCCACCATCGTTCTCGGCATGTGGGTGATTTGGCGGATCACGCCATAAGCGGGCCATTCGGAAGCCGCATTTGCACGCTTCGCTGTGGACGGGGTGGATAACGGGCACAACCGGAACAGCCGCGCGAACCGGCGATCCGGCGGCACGTTGGCAGGGCGGGCGACAATCTGGAGGGCTCAAGCGATGCAGACATCATCCCGCCTGCCACGGCGCTTTCCCGCGAACACGAAATACGTGGTCGAAGCGCACGGTGCCTATGTGCGTCGCTACGTCGAGTTTCCAGACGGGCGCGTGATCGAGCTTTCGCCGCGCAAGGCGCTGACCTGCCATTGCGCCGAAGCCGCTCTGGTTCCCGCGCTTCCCGCCGGCAAGCGGCGGCGGCTGGTCGCCGCCTAAACCAGCCGCGCAAAGCCGAGCGCGCCGGCGACGGTGAATACCCACAGCGGATTGAGCCGCGTGAAAAATGCCGTCGCCGCAGTCGCCCCGGTGATCAGCGCCGCGTAGGCATTGTGGTCGGATGCGCGCGCCAATACAAAGGCGCTTGCCGAGATCAGCCCTAGCGACACCGGCACCAGGCCCGCCTGCACCGCCATGCGCCAGCGCGCATCCTTGGAGCGGTCCCAGGTGCGCGCGACGGCAAAGGCGATCAGGCACGTCGGCCCGCACATCGCTGCAATCGACACCGCCGCGCCGGCGAGGCCCGCCACGTGGAAGCCGATCAACGCGACGATGATGACGTTCGGCCCCGGCGACAATTGCGAGATGGCAAACACGTCGGCGAATTGCTTGTCGCTCATCCAATGCATCACATCGACGGCGACGCGGTGAATTTCCGGAATCGCGGCATTGGCACCGCCAACCGCGAAGATCGACAGCACCGCGAACAGGCTCGCAAGGCTCCATAATGGATTGACATTCATGTGTTACGTCCGGAACCAGGCGAAAACGATGCTTATCGGCGCGAGGCCGAGAAACACGTAAGGCAGCGGCCAGTGCATGATGGCGACGCCGACAAAAGCAAGGATCGCGATGACCGGCGCCGAATTCCACCGCTTCATAAACATCGGTGCTGCCATTTTGGCGACCGAAGCGCACAGCAGCCCCGCCGCTGCCGCCGCAACGCCGGCCAGGATGTGGCCGAGCGTCTCGATATCCCCGTAGCGCTCGTAAAGCACGGCCAGGATCATGACGATCACCAGCGGCGGCCCGACCAAACCAAGCACGGCGACGGCAGCGCCCAGGCCCCCTGCAAAGCGCGAGCCGAACACGACCGAGAAGTTGATGGTGTTGGGACCGGGAAGGAATTGGGAGAGCGCAAAAGCCTCGTTGAACTCCTCGCTGGTCATCCAGCGCTTTTGCTCAACGATCATGCGGCGTGACCAGGGTAGCGCGCCGCCAAAAGCCGCAACAGAGACGCGGGAGAAGGCGCTCAGCAACTCGAGCAGGGTCGGTTGATTGTCGGTACGATCGACGGAGGCTTGCACAGGGGAATCGGCCATCAAGGCCAGAATAGCAAGCGCCTTGAGCCTCGCCAGCGGGCGGAATGCATGGCCGGCACGCTCACCAGGCCGTGCAGGCGCAATCCTTGAATTGCCGGCGGCAAAGTGCCACGTCCGAGCCGTGGTCCTCCGTCGCTGCGGGAATAAACGTCATGTCCGCGATGAGCCTGCTGTTAAATGTCTTGTGGATCGTTTTTGGCGGCTTTTGCATGGCTGTTGGCTGGCTGTTCGCCGCGCTCATTATGATCGTAACGATCATTGGCATTCCCTGGGCGCGCGCCGCCTTCACCATGGCGCTTTATACCCTGCTTCCATTCGGCCAGACGGTTGTCGAGCGCTCCGGCAGTATCGGCAGCGGACCGCTCGGCTTTATCGGCAATTTGATTTGGCTGCTGCTTGCGGGCTGGTGGCTTGCGCTCGGCCATCTCATCGCCGCGATTCTATTTGCCGTCACCATTATCGGTTTGCCTTTTGCCTGGGCGCATCTGAAGCTCGCCAGCCTGGCGTTGTGGCCGGTGGGAAAGGACGTCGTCCCGATCGAGTGAGATTTTAGCCGACGAGGTGCGAGGCCCAGGCGACAAAGGTGCTGAACTGATCCGGATAGATCAGGAAGTAGACGATGAACGCTATGGGCGCGAGCAGCAGGAGCCAATCGCGCATCGCTCCCTCCTTGCAGGCACGACAGTATTGTGAACCGGCGGGGACACCCTGTGCGGACGAGCTGGCGCAAGAGCTAATGCGGGGCGAGCAGGATGGCTAAAAATTTTCTACAGTTGGCGTATCGGCGGCGTAAACGCGGATGAAACACAGGAGGCGCCGACATTCATGTCGATCGGCGCAGAACCCATGCATTCCCATTCCATCGAAGATTTCCGCCATAGCCACGTGTTCCTTGGCGAGGCCCATGAGCGCAACGAACGCAAGACCTGGGCCGTAATCGCGATCTGTGCGGCCATGATGGTTACCGAAATCGTCGGCGGCTATTTTTTCGGATCAGTGGCGCTTGTCGCCGACGGCCTGCACATGTCGACGCATGCCGGCGCGCTGCTCATCGCCGCCCTCGCCTACACTTTCTCGCGGCGCTACGCCGACGATCCGCGTCTCGCCTTTGGCACCGGCAAACTCGGCGATCTGGCCGCTTTCACGAGCGCCATTGCCCTCGCCATGATCGCGCTGCTGATCGGTTATGAGAGTGTGAGCCGCCTGATCGTGCCGGTGCCAATCGCATTCAATCAAGCGATTCCAATCGCGGCGGCCGGCCTCGGCGTCAATCTGCTCAGCGCCTACCTTTTACGTGACGATCACCATCACACGCACAGCCGCGGCGATCGGCACCCTGTCGCGCACGTTCATGCCGATCACAATCTGCGCGCCGCGTTTGTCCATGTGCTCGCCGATGCCGCGGTTTCGGTGCTGGTCATTGCCGGTCTGCTCATCGCGCGCCAATTCGGCTGGCTCTTCATGGATCCGGTGATGGGGCTTGTGGCGACACTGGTGATATTGAGCTGGTCGTGGACTCTGCTGCGCTCGGCAGGCGCCATCCTTATCGACGCCTGTCCCGATCCCGGCCTTGCACGCATGATCGCATCGCGCATTGAACAGAAGGGCGATCGCATCTCCGACTTGCATTTGTGGCGTGTCGGCCCAGGCCATCTCGCCGCTATCGTCTCCGTGGTATCCGACGACCCACGTAGCCCACGGCAATACAAGCGCCGGCTTTCCGGATTGCCCGGCCTATCGCACATCACCGTCGAAGTGGAGCGCTGCCCCGGCAACCATCCGCATCGTTGATGCTCGCATGTTTTACGCGGTGAACATCCCGTTTGGCTTGCCGGCGCGAACCATGTCGCGGCAATAGGCATAGAGCGCGTCGTAAACGATCCACTCGGCGGCGTTGAGCGCGTGGTCGTTCTCAAACCCGAGATGGCGAAAGCCTTCGGCGATGGTCTCGAGGCCCGGCCCCTCCGGCGGCCGGTAGAGCGTATTGTCGGTGTCCGCGCCGTTGACAATGCGTGCGAGAAGCACGAGCGCGCGGTCGCTTGTGAGCGCGTATTTCTTCACAATGGCCTCGAACGAGCATTCCTGCCCGTGATGCCCGAGCTCCACACCTTTGACGTCGTAGGGGATGGCATCGAGGCGTTCGGCTTCGCTCACCACCTTCTCGGCAGGAACGAAGATGAACTCTGCATTCCGGTCGACGAACTTCTTGATGAGCCAAGGACAGGCGACCCGGTCGACCTTCACGCGTTCGCGAGTAATCCATTTCATATGAGCTTCTCCTCTGCACGGAAGGCTGCTTTGCTCGCCGCCGCTTCTTCCGGCGGCTTGAGATGGCGAAATGAAAGCAGCAGCACCACGTCGTAGACGATCTTCAAGCTGCCGCAGATGACGAGCGGCAGACCGGAGAAGGCCGTGCCGAGCAGCAGTCCGGCGATGCCGGGGCTGGTTGCGGCGGCGAGGCTGCGCGGCACCGCAGTGACGCTCGCGGCCGCCGCGCGCTCGGGCGGCGTCACCACGGCCATCACGTAAGAGGTGCGTGTCGGCACATCCATCTGCGAGAGCGCCGCGCGCAGCAACAGCAGGCCGAGCGTCAGATAGAGATTGGACGAGAGGGCCGCCAAGATGAGGAAAACGCTGGAGGGAATGTGCGTAAACACCATCGTGTTGACCAGACCGATGCGCCGGGCGAGCCGCGCCGCCAGCGGATAGGAGAACGCGCTAAGGACCCCCGACCAGAAAAAGAATACGCCTGCCGCCGATAACGATAGATCGAAGCGCTGGAAAAGCCACAGCGCTATCAACGATTGCACGGCAAAGCCGCCGGCAAAGGCATCGAGGCTAAACAGCGCGGCGAGCTTGTAGACGATGCCGCGCGAGGGACCGAGCGGCGCCTGTGGCCTTTCAGCACTTGGGGGCGTGCGCGGCAGCCGTCGATAGAGCAGCGCGCTGAGGACGCCGAGCGCGGCATAGAGATAGAACATCAGCTTGAACGCGGTGAGGCTTCCAATGCCGACGCCGACGACAAAATCCGGCGCACCAGCCGCAAGCGTGCCCGCCGCCATCGACAGCGCGCCGACGAGGCTATAGCGGGCGAAGGCTTGCGTGCGTTCACCATGGACCATGCCGCGCGCGAGCATTGCATGTTCGAGCGGCACCAGCACCCCGAGGTCGCCCGTGGACGGATTGATGGTTCCGATGAAAGCGACGGCAGCGACAAGAACGATGTCGCCGGCGTTCGGAAATGCGACACCGGTGAGCGTCATGAGTGCAGCGCCAGGGAGCATCAGCGTGCGCAGGTCATGGCGAGGCGCAATGAGCCCGACGGCAAGCGTCAACAAGGCTGTGCCCAGCAACGATGCGCTGAGCACGACGCCGATTTCAAAAGAATCGTAGCCGACGGCGGCTAGATAGGCCGGCAGGATGACGGTGGCAAAGCCATCGCCAAAACCGCGGACGCCGCGCGCCGCATAGAGCAGCAGGATGGGAAGGGACGTGCGCATTCCGCCAAAAAGCTCTCCGCCCGACAACGCGGGCAAAGCGCAGTGCTTGGGCGGAATGCCTTGGGACGACGCCGGGCGACTGCTAAGAGCCCGACGCGCAAACAGTCGGCCGAGGCTGCGGTGGTGTCAAGACCCGATTACGTGAGCGTCGCGCCACCTTCACTGTCAGTTCGTTGCGATTCGGGCAGCGTGGCTTCTAACCACCCCTAAGGCAGCACGTCGCGGTGCACGATGCTGACCATCACCGACAGATCGTTGAGTTTGAGGTCGAAGGTGCCTTGGTATTGCGCCGGATTGCCGCTGGCCAGGCGCCAGGTGCCGTAATCGCTCTCGCGTACCTCGATGCCCCAGCGCCACTTGCCATCGCCAAGGCCGGTGAGCGGACCGATGATGCCACCGCCGTAGTAGTACCCGGTGCGCCATGTCGCCGTGGAGACGGTCGCTTGCGGAATGCCGTTTTGCCCGCAGAGACCGCTGCCGCAATTGACCGTTGCCTTGAATTCCTGGAAGGCGCCGCCGCCGGTCGCATACAGCATGAGCATCGGCGTGAGGTGCACGCTTACGCGCGGCCCGACGCTCCCTTCCCAGCTCGTCTGCAGCCGCAGGTAATCGCTGCCGCTGCCGCCCGGCGTAAAGAGCGCCGAGCCAGGAATGCGATTGACCTTCTCGTCGCTGTCGAAATAGCCGAAGTCGGCTTGCACGCCGAGCTTCCAGTTTTTGTCTGTGCCAGGCACGGTGCCCATCACGCGATCGACCCCGAAGGCCAGTCCCGCGCGAACGCCAGTGCTGCGCAATCCGGCGGATTTGTCTTCGCTCAACAGGTCATTGAGGCTGAAGGTGGTCTGTTGGACAGTGATCGACTTGTAGTTGGTAAAACCGGCGCCCAGTTGCGCGCCGATCCAGCCATAGTAACCGCTGTCCTGGCCGGAACGCGGGACAATCGGCTGCACCAGATGGCAGGGATTTCTAAAGCCATTTCTGAAAAACTCCTCGTCGAGTTCGTCGTCGAGGTCGTCCCCGGCATTGGCGATCCGTTCCGCCAGATCCCATTGCCTGTTTGCAATGGCTCGGTCGTAAAGCTTCTGCAACTCGCTGAGCTGATCTTCAGCCTCGTCGATCTTTTTGCAATAATCCTCGCGCGTAGTTTGCGGCGGCGTGTTGCTGTGAAAATCATGAACGTCGTCGGCGAGATTGTGCGCGCGGCTGATAGCCACCCCAGCTTCCGTTCCGGCAACGCCTTGCGCGCTCGCGCTATCGAAGCCGGCGGCTACCCAAAATGAAAGCGCGGCAATGGAGACGATGCCGATCGACGACGGAATTCTCATGTCACCCCCCGAATGGCCAGTCTATGCGGCCTTGTTTCCTTGACCCGCGCTCGACCGCCGTCCTCCCTCCGCAAAAATCAGCCACCAAGGCAATTGCGCATGAATGTGCGCCGCGCCTCAAAATGCAGCTTTTGCGCATTCGCCCGCTTTTGGCAGGTGGCGAACTTGGGATCGTGATGATGATGGGCCTTGGCGCGAGCGGCGGTTGCGCTCTGCTGCCCGGCGGCCGGAACTGATGTTAGAGGAAAAAGCAAAAAGGCCGCAATAACGCCCGCGCGCCCGCACCAACGCAATGCCACCATGACCGACGCCCCCCACGCAGCCAAGCTGTGTGTAAACGATACGTCAAAAACGCGCCGGCGCAATGGCCGCGATGCGTCGCGCGCCGGCTGTGTGGCGGCGCCGCCACACAGCGGCGAGTCACTTCATGGGTGCGCGCGGCCTCCTCTCACGAGACCGGGCGTGCGCTTCGGCGGCAAAGCGCGCGAGCAGCTAGCACATTCTTCAACCAATGAAATCCGGCTCGGAAACGGCTCTTTTTTCGTCAACCTTTCGCGCTTATATTCGAGAGTGCCGGGGCAACCCGGCTATGGCGATAAACGGCCGTCGTAATAAACCCATCGGACCCGGGGGCAGTACCCGGCGGCTCCACCCAAGCGCAGGCAATGGACTGCGCTTGGGCGGGGCCGAACTAGGATCGACGAGGGCGTAAAGGGCGTGCTTTTGCCCGGCATGGTTCCGCCGTTATCGGGCCAAATTCATAGTTGCCAACGACAACTATGCTCCGGTTGCTCTGGCTGCGTAAGCAGTCCGAAAGACCGATCTAAAGCCCTGACGGGTTAGCACCGTCAGGCGGGGTCCGGAGGCACCTGGCAACAGAAGCCTCCACTTCCAATTATTGGCCATCACAAGTGAGACATTGGCAGCAATCGATGCCTGTCAGCCGTCAAAGGGATAGCTTTCGCCGTTATTGGCGTTAGATTCCCGGCGAGAACTGCAATTACGCGCATGGCCGATCAGATCCGCTACGACCTTTTGACCCAGCAGGCGCTGCGCAACGTCGTGCGCGGTGTGCTCGCCGATGCGGCCAAAAAGGGACTGCCCGGGGACCACCACTTCTACATTACGTTCGACACGACGGCAGCCGGAGTGCGCATCTCCGATCGACTGCTCGCGCAATATCCGGAAGAAATGACCATCATCCTCCAGCACCAATTCTGGGATTTGACTGTGGACGAAGAGACCTTTGAAGTCGGCCTCTCGTTCGGCGGCATTCCTGAAAAGCTTACGGTACCGTTCGCCGCCGTCAGCGGATTCTTCGATCCCTCTGTGCAATTCGGCCTGCAATTTGAGGATGTCACCGAGGCGGACGAAAGCCGGCCGGTGCCGGCGCTTACGCAGGACAAGGAAGCCGGAAAAAAGCAGCAGCAGCCTCCGACGCGTACGCCCGTGGTCGCGGCGCCGGAGAACAAGGAAGCGGCGGCGCCTAAACCGGAGCCGGACAAGCCCGTGGGCGGCGGCGAGATTGTCCGACTCGACCGTTTCCGCAAAAAATGACGGCGGGAGCGCGCAAAAGCGGCGCCGAAGCCCGCGCAAATACCCGCACCGAAAGTGACTCTTTCGGCTCCCTTCAAATCCCGGCAGACAAGCTTTGGGGCGCGCAGACGGAACGCTCACTGCACAATTTCCCTATCGGCAGCGAGCGTATGCCAATCGAGATCATCCACGCCCTGGGCCTCATCAAACGCGTGGCGGCCGAGGTTAATCGCGATCTCGGCTCGTTGGACCCACGCCGTGCCGGCGCCATCATCAAAGCGGCGCAGGACATTGCCGACGGCAAACGCGATGAACATTTTCCTTTGCTGGTGTGGCAGACCGGCTCGGGCACGCAAACCAACATGAACGTCAACGAAGTGATCGCCAACGCCGCCAATCTTGCACTTGGCGGCAAGCTGGGCAGCAAAAGTCCGGTGCACCCCAACGATCACGTCAACATGAGCCAGTCGTCGAACGACTCGATCCCCACCGCAATGCATATCGCAGCGGCGATCTGTATCCGTGACCATCTGCTTCCCAACCTGAAGGCCCTGCATGCCGCGCTCGACAAAAAGGCCGTGGAGTTCGCCACGATCGTCAAGATCGGCCGCACTCACTTGATGGACGCAACGCCCATCACGCTCGGCCAGGAGTTTTCTGGCTATGCCGCGCAGGTCAAATCCGCCGCCGCGAGGCTTGCCACGACGCAACGCGAGCTTTACCCGCTGGCGCAGGGCGGCACCGCGGTCGGCACCGGACTGAATACAAAGCGGCAATTCGCCAAGGGTTTCGCGCGCCGGATGGCCAAGCTCACCGGCTTACCGTTCATCTCGGCCGCCAACAAGTTCGAGCACATGGCCGGCCACGACGCTTATGTATTCGTCCATGGCGCCATCAATGCCGCGGCGACGGCCTTGTTCAAGATCGCCAACGATATTCGCCTGCTTGGCTCTGGGCCTCGCTCCGGGCTGGGTGAATTGATCCTGCCGTCCAATGAGGTCGGCTCCTCGATCATGCCGGGAAAAGTCAACCCGACGCAGAGCGAGGCCTTGACGATGGTCTGCGCGCGCGTGTTCGGCAATCAGACGACGATCACCATTGCCGGCAGCCAGGGCCAGTTCGAGCTCAACGTGTTCAAGCCGGTGCTCGCTTATTGCATGATGCAGTCGATCCGATTGCTCGCGGATGCGGCAAAGTCTTTCACCGATAACTGCGTTGTCGGCATCAAAGCGAACGAAGCGCACATCCGCGCGCAGATGGAGCGCTCGCTGATGCTGGTGACGGCCCTGTCGCCGAAAATCGGTTACGACAAAGCGGCGCAGGTAGCCAAGGCGGCGCATGCCCGCGGCACGACTTTGCGCGAGGAGGCCGTGCGGTTGGGGTTCGTCAGCGGCGAGGAGTTCGACCGGCTGGTGCGGCCCGCGCGCATGGTGCGGCCGCAGTGACGCTAGTACACGAATTACACCACGAGCACAGATAGGAGCCCGCCAGCATGGCTGAGTTGATCAACCTTCGGCATGTGCGCAAGCGTGCCGAGCGCCTTGCCTCGGAGACAAAAGCCGCCGCCAATCGGCTAGCGCACGGCCGGCCAAAATCTGAGCGTCAGGTCCAGCGAGCGCGGCAGGACAAAATGGATCGAACTCTCGATGCGCATAGAATCGACAAAGAAGACAGCCGGTGAGTTCTCGCGGTAGGAATCACCGCTCCGCACCGAATGTCGATTCATAGGGCGCGGCTGGCCGCCCAATCGCGATCGGCGGAGGCAAAGGGGGCGCGGCTTCAGCAGGCGGCCGTATCGGCTTGACGGCGCCGACATTTTTCTTCGGAGCCACTGGGGCAATTGATCTTGTAACAGAGACGGACTCCGTCTTCGGCAACGGCCGAGGCGCTGCAGGCGGCGCGGCTTGTTCGATTGCACGAATTTGCTTGGCCTTATTGTCCACCGACCGCAGCGTGAGCCAGCCGGTCAACGCCGCCACGTCAATGCTGCGTGCCGGAGCGGCGAGAGGGCCCTTCAGCGCCACGAATATTTCCGGCCGCGCACCGGCCTGCTCGCCTACGCCGGCCAAAACGAGCCGGCCGTCCAGCGCGCCTGTCGTCAGATCGACGCTGCCGCTTGCCGAAAGGTGCACGTCCTTGCTTTCAACGCTGCACTTCTCGAGCCGCGCCTGTCCGGCGCTGACGGCAATCTCACCGTGCGCTCTGGCGATCGACAGGCTTCCGCTTTCGAGATTCTTGCTCACCAGATCGGCGATACGCATGTGGTCGACCACCAACCCCTGATCAACCGCCTTGGTCACGGTCTCGAAGGTCCGCGGGTTTAGCCCCACGAATTGCGCGCCGGCCAAAGAAAACGTGGCCGTGCCCTGCAGCGAGCCGATAAGTGCAATCGGACTGAGTCCCGTTCCCTCTAAGTCGCCCTTGATCGCGAGAGTGCCCGTGATCGGCGAGCGTCCGCCGGCGGCCGGCAAAAGCGCATCGATATCGGCGCCGGCAAGCGTAAAGGTCGTGTGCGCATGCAGCCCAGTGTGCGCGCGAACGAACGAGAGACTGCCGGTCAACCGGCCGCCCGCCACATCGCCGGTCGTATCCTCGAGTGAAATCTGTTGGTTGCCGAACTGCAAATTTGCGCCGAACTCCCGCACGGTCACATGCGGCAGCAGATCGAATGCGCGCGCTTTGAGGCTGATGCGGCCGGCGTAGTCGCCGAAAAGACCGGCGCTGAAGGGGTCGTCCGGCCACGTCCACGCCGGACCCCTGCTATCGACCGGCGCCGGCATACCGATCGCCGCAGCAATCACTCTGGCACCATCGAGATGGTCTGCATCGATCCGTCCCTGCAGGCGATGCGGCGAAGCCAGGCCGAATGACAGGCTGCCGCGCAGCGCCGAGCCCCCAATTGTGGCGTTGATGTCGCGCAGGTTCAGCGCGTCGGTAGCGAGCGTGACAGCGCTTGAATATGAGACCGGCAGCGGCGCCCGCGTATCCCCAAGCAGCGGTGCAAGATTGGCGCGGGCAATGGAGACTTTCAGATCGGCGGAGGGCTTGTCCGCCAGCGGGCTTGCACGGCCGCTGGCCTTCGCCTCCAGACTGCCCGCTGTAAGCGCCGCAGCCACGTCCCACGCTCCGCGCAACGGCCCGCCTGCAGTAACCTGGAGCGCGCCGGAGCCGGAATCGACCGACAAGGCTCGTTCGAGCCCCAGTATCTTCACCAGTTGCTGCCCATCCTCGTTGTCAAATTTGCTGCTCACACTGAAATCGCCTACCTGCAGCGACGCCGGATCAACATCGGCATGCCCGTTGAGCGCAACGGCGGTTTTTCCGAGATTGCCGCCGATGGTGAGTTTGACCGCCGCTTTTGGACGCGCGTCATCGACCGACAACTGCGCATGCAACTGGGCAGGGGCCATCGCCGCTACGCTGGCGCCGGAGACGAACCTGGCGTCGGGCCAAAACCGCGATGCCAGTGCGACCACGGGCGTCATATCGCGGGCGTTGAGATCGACGGTGATGTTGCCCTGCGGCGATGGCGCGGTCACGATGCGCCCGTGGGCGGCAAACGATGCCCCGCCGAGATCTGCGATCGAAAGATTATCGATCCGCAGGCCATCGCGATCGACATCAATGCGGGCGCTCAGGTCGCGCGCATCCAGTCCCGCGAGCGTGGCCCGGCCGATATCGGCGGCAATGCTCATGTCGTGCGGCCACTCGATCGGCACGCCGGCGAGCATCGCATGGCCAAAAGCGAGCAACGCGTCGAGATCGAGTTCGGGCGCCCGCACCGTCGCATCGACGCGGGCCGATCGTGCTCCCGCTGCGAACGCATAAGCGAGCGTGCCGGCGACCGTTTTGCTGTCGAATTGCGCCGTGAATCGATCCAGGGCAACCCTGTCGCCGGCTAAGGATAGTTCGCCGCGCAAACTCAACGGCCGCAACTCGCTTGTGCTGGCCGCCGAGCGGCCTTCGAGCCAGGCGGCGAACGCCTTCGGATTGTTGGTCGTGACCTCTGCAGGACCGGTGAAGCTGACGCGCTGCTCGTCGACCGCCAGACGACCGCTCATGCGCACCTGGGTGAGTCCCGGTGCACGAAATTCAAAGCGGTCGAGACTCCAACCATCGGGCACGGTTGAAATGTCGCCGCGCAGATTTTGCACGACATCGCCGCCGACGGTGGCCCGATCGATGGCGATGCCGATTTGCATGGGAATTTTAGGCAGGATCGCTTGGCTCGCCCATTGGGCAAGGCGGGCAACCGCAACGCTCGGAGAGAGATTACCTTCGCCGTCGCCGAGCGCGCGGTCGAAGTCGATCAGTGACGCCGAGAGCACGCCATCGAGCCGCGGCTTGCGGCCGAAGTTAAGATCGGCGGCTCCGGTCAGCTTAAATCCTTTGTCGTGCGAGCCGTACTGGAATTCGAAATTGCGCATCAGCGCCGAGCCCGCAGTAGCGGTCAGCTTGCCGCTCACATGCCAGGGCTGAGTCAGCGCGCCGGTCGCACGCGCCGCGATGGCGACGGGCCTCGTAAGATCCAACGCACCGTCGAACTGCGGCTTGCCGCCGGCGAACATCAGCGTCCCATCGACGACCGCGCTCAGCGGCCGGTCGACCGGCTCCACCGCAAGGCGGAGCTTGAGCTTACCGTCCTCGCTGTAGCGGCCGGTGGAGAGACGAAACGGGTAGAGATCGCCGCCGGCATTGGCTGCTCCCTCGCCGGTGAAAGGCCCAAGCAGCGAGCGCGCCACGCCGTTGAACCAGATATGATCGAGTGTGACGTCGGTCCCGTTTGCGGCGTCCGCGAAAGTAATTCGGCCGTCCACAATGCTGAGGCGATCGATGCTCAATGCCTCGGGATTGAACCCGATCGCCAGATCGGGCGCCTGCACGCGCCCGCTGGCATCGACGACGAGCGTCAGCTGCGGTCCCGTCAGGTGCATCTCAGAGGCACGCCACTCGCCGCGCATCAGTGGACCGAGGGCGAATTCGATGCCGAGCGACCGCGCCCGCACTTTGCGCTCGCCGACGCCGCCGATCTCAATGTCATGAAGCGTCAATTGCGGCGACGGCAGCAAGCGCGCGTCGATGGTACCGGTGACACGCACGTCGAGGCCGATCAGACGCGTAGCCTCCGCCTCGAACGCTGCGCGATAGCCGCTCCAGTCGACCAGCAAAGGACCGACCAGCGCCGCCACCAGCGCCACGATCATGGCGATTGCCAATCCGAGCAGCGTGCTCTGCAAGCTTTCGACTCCGGCCCAAGACGCTGGCGACCCCCGCGCGGGCACTTGTTACGAATCTTAGCGGCTTTGCCCGGCTTTGTCGGCGAATCTTTGTCGCGGGTACTATTCGAGCGCGACGATCTTGCCCGGGTTCATGATGTTCTGGGGGTCCAAGGCGCGCTTGATCGCGACCATGGCGGACAAGGCCGCCGGGCCGTGTTCATCCAAGAGATATTTCATCTTTCCTTGCCCGACTCCGTGCTCGCCGGTGCAGGTTCCCCCCATCGACAGAGCCAGTTGCACCAAGCGCCCGAGCAGAAGTTCGGCGCGTCGCACTTCTTCGCCGTCCTCCATGTCGACCAGCAGACTAAGATGGAAGTTGCCGTCGCCCACATGGCCGAGAATCGGTGCCACCAATCTGAGTTCGGCCACTTCGCGCTGGGCGGCGGTGACGCACTCCGCTAGCCGTGAGATCGGCACACAGACGTCGGTGGCAAAGGCCTGTGCACCCGGGCGCAGGCGGCGGGCGGCATGATAGCCGTCGTGCCGGGCTTGCCAGAGGCGGCTGCGGTCCTCGGGCTTGGTGGCCCATTCGAAGGGCCCGCCGCCAAACTCGCCGACGATTTCGCCGAAGCGCTGGGACTGTTCGGCGACGGCGGCATCGGTGCCGTGGAATTCGACGAACAAAGTCGGCGCCTCCGGCAGCGTGAGTTTTGAGTAGGCGTTGACCGCCCTCATCTGCAGCGTGTCGAGCAATTCGATGCGCGCAACCGGAATGCCCGATTGGATAGTGAGGATGGTCGCTTTGCAGGCGGCGTCGACAGACGTAAACGGACAAACGCCGGACGCGATGGCC
>Ga0070740_10004321_pt1 | contig 14066 bp, 12 predicted proteins | sample Coa_R2_FD_67286 | JGI IMG/M metagenome (GOLD analysis project Ga0070740, IMG submission 67286) | Surface soil microbial communities from Centralia Pennsylvania, which are recovering from an underground coalmine fire - Coalmine... | ecosystem: Environmental > Terrestrial > Soil > Unclassified ... | reverse complement strand
GTTCTAATAGCTTAATTTTTGCCCATGCTAATCCTACTGCCAACTTGTTTTTAAAAAAAGGAAGCTATCCTCGCAAGGTTGAACAAGTTACTATAAAATCAGGTGCGGTCCTATTTCCCGGTTCAATTATAACAGCAGGTGTAACCATTGGAGAAAATTCCATGGTTGGTGCAGGAAGTGTTGTTTTTGAAAATATTCCAGATTATTGTGTTGTTATGGGTAATCCAGCTCGGGTTATCAAGAAAATCGAACATTGAGCACAGAGATGTTACCACATAATGTCATGACAATAACATGTTTCAATGAAATGGCAAGTGTTAGAAAATGAATTTACTTGGAATTGATTTTGAGGATTGGTATCATCTAGAGCTTGTTCAACGTCACATTAAAACTCAAAACAATAAACCAACGGTAATCAACGGAATTGACAAGATTTTAGAATGGTTAAGAAAAAACGACACGGTTGCAACATTTTTCACGGTAGGAGAATTACTGGAATTCAGACCAGAATTACTTGACAAGATACTTGGTGGAGGTCATGAAATTGGGTTTCATACAATGCATCATACACGACTTGATTCCCAAAATTTTAAAGAAAAATTTTCTGAAGAAGTTAAAAAATTTCATGCAATGACTGGTGGTAGATCCAGAGGATTTAGAGCTCCCTCCTTCTCATTAAATGATTCTAGTTCCTGGGCAATAGATGTACTTGCAGAAAATAATTATCAGTATGATAGTAGTATTGTACCTGCAAAGACTAGGTTATACGGAGTTCCTGATGCAGAAATAAAACCATATAGAATAACTGGCAAAGAAATTAGAAAAAATGACTCCAATGGAAAAATGTGGGAATTTCCGCTTCTGACAACCAAGTTTCTAGGAAAAACAATACCTGCATGCGGTGGGTTCTACATCAGATTTCTTCCCTTGAATGTCATCGAAAATGCAATTTCAAAAAATAGCGATATGAACATCCCATCTAGTTTCTACATTCATTCATGGGAGCTAACACCTGAATTTATGCCACGAGTGCCGCTGTCAATTGTGGAGAGTTTTATTACATATTACAACCTAGGAAAGACGATGGCAAGACTTGATAAGATAATAAAGAAATTCAAATTTACTTCTTTTGAAAAATTCTTGTCAGGTACGAGCATCTGATTGCATTGACTTATTATACAGATTTGAAATATTCAAGAGTTTGTTGAATTCCATCTCGTATCGGAACTTTTACTTCCCATCCAAGAGACCGTAGTTTTGAATTATTTACAAGAAAGTTTCCAACATCAACCTTTTCTGTATATTGTGGCGGGTCTACAAATTTTATTTGACAATTAGTAAATTCGTGTAACCACTGCGCTAATTCATAAAACCATGTTTTTGTTCCTGATGCTATCCAATACAAATTTCCCGATTTTCCCGCGTTCATAATTGCTTTAAGACCAGAAACCACGTCTGAGACATATATCAAATCTCTGAAAAATTTCCCTTGATGATAGATTGTTACTTCATCGCCTTTGAAAGCTTTGTAAATTAAATAATTTACTGCATTTTTATTTGGTGTAAGATATTGTTCTCTAGGACCAAAAGAATTGGTAATTCTAAAGACTACCGTATCAATTCCATATACATTATGATATATTTTGCAATATTGCTCACTTGCCAGCCTATTAGCACCATAAATTGTGGTAGGATTACATGGTGTTTCTTCATCGATGGGTAGACTTTTCGGTTTTCCTATCACAATGAAAGTACTTCCAAGAATAAACCTACATGAAAGGTTAAGATTTCTAATTTTTTCTAGAATACACAAAGTTGTCTTGGCATTAACCTCTACATCATACATTGGACTTTCAAAAGACTTTTTGTGTGAAGTCTCACCTGCAAGATGGAATATAACATCAGGTCTATTTCGTTCTATACTTGATTCTAATTCTAAAAAATTAGTCACATCAACATATTCTAGTTTAATTTTGTCGAGGTTGTGTAAAATGTTCTGTTTTTTATTATCATTTCGTGTTAGTATAATTACTTCGTGATTATCTTTTAATAATTCATCACACAGGTGGCTTCCGATAAATCCAGTTCCACCGGTTATCAAAACCCTTTTTCCTTTTAACGACATTGTAGTTACTAGGTACACCTAGAGTTGGAATTTAAACTATGAAAGAACATATTTTGGCAAGATTATCCAATTGTTTAAATTCAAAGTACTATTCACCAAACAAGTAAACATGGATTATTTATCAGGCAAAAAAATTTTTGTTACAGGCTCTACGGGATTTATCGGTTCACACATAGAAAACGGCTTTTCCAAGTCTCTTGTTATAAATAACAAGACAAAGCGAGTAGATTTACGAAATAAACATGATGTTTTAAAATTAAGAAAAGCGGACATTGTGATTCATACAGCTGGTGCAATTCCAAAACCATTTCCTCAAGAGATATCACATTATTTTGAAAATAATGTTCTTGGAATGCTAAACATTTTAGAATATTGTGTAAAAAAAGACGTTGAAAAACTAGTTTATGTAAGCACCTACATCTATGGAAATCCAGAATACTGCCCCATAGATGAAAAGCATCCCATCAATCCGCACACTGCATATACAGAAAGCAAGTATTTAGCTGAACGCTTGTGTAAATTTTATAACGAAAAATATGGATTAAAAATAACAATATTAAGACCATTTGGAATCTTTGGAAGATTTCAAAAAACGGGATTACTCATACCAAACTTGATTGATGCATTGAAAACCAACAAGAAAGTTATTGTGACTAATAAAAACAGTAAAAGAGATTATCTCTATATCGACGATTTTGTAAGTCTAGTAAAAAAAGTGCTTCAAAATAATTACAAGTTTGAAATTTTCAATGTAGGTACTGGAAGATCACATTCGTTTGAAGAAGTAGTGAAAATTATTGAGAAAATATCAAAAAAGAAACTCAATATTTCATATGATATAGACAAGAAAACATTCATTCCAGAAATAAGAGCAGACATTACAAAAATTACCAATGCCACAAAATGGATACCTATGACACAATTAGAAGATGGTCTGCGATCAACTTTACAGCCTCTATCTTCCTAAAACATCCTTGTATAGTTTGAGCAGATTATCTCCCAGAGTTGTCTGTGACCATCTTTGTGAATATATTATAGCATTTTTGCCAAGTTCTTCTCTTTCTTTCCATACATGAACTAGTTTTTCAACAAGATCATCAGTATTGCCTTCAGCATAAGACTGTCCAGCTTTTGACTCGTGTACAATTTCTCGATGTATAGGGATATCAGACAGAATTACAGGTTTTCCTTGCGCCATGCATTCAATCACAGGCACAGGAAACGCTTCTTTTCCACTTGTGGATATGTAAACATCACATGATGCATATAATGACTTGATATCAGAATGCTTGATCTTTCCTAGAAGTTCAACATGAGAAGTGATCTTTAGTTTCTCTACCAGATTTTTGACTTGATCAAATTGTGGGCCTGTTCCTATTATTTGCAAATAAGAGTCAGGTAAGATTTTCAATAATTTACTGAACCCATTTAGAAGATCTTCATTGCGTTTGTAGCTCATCATTCTTGTTACGGTCAATAACTGAGGATTTCCTTTTTTTGCAACTGTTACAGATTCAACCTTGTAGAAATCAGGATCAATAGCTAGAGGAATAATTTGTGAATCTGTACTAATCAGATCAAACAATTCTTCCGCACTTGATTTAGATGATACTAGATATTTACGTACAGAGCGTTTTGTCAACCTAGAAGCAATTTTCAAGTTAATTCCTTGTAACGACGTACCTATTCCCAGATAATGAAAAACATACGGTTTTTTTGTAATCAATGCGGTATAACCGGACAAAGTTTGAAAATTATGAATTAAATCAAAATCTCTCACAACCTTATGAAATCTAAAGATATCAGAAAACAAATCAAGCTTTAGTGTCGGTATTTTTGATGGGGGATCCTGTAGAAAAGAAAATGCCCCCAGTGTAACATCTATTCCCTTTCCAATTAGCGCCATTGCAACGTTATTTATCACACTTGAATGCCCGTCTGCGCCAGTGTATTTTCTGGTCAGCAGTAAGATTTTCATAATTTGCTAAATCGGATGCAACTTCTATATTAGTTTGCATCCAGCGTAAGTTCAATTAATGAAATATAGTTTTCAAACTCAGATGCGAACTGCGGATATATGTCCTCGGTATTGGGTATCAATCAACCGACTATTTACTTGAAATCCTGATTTTTCCAGCTTTTCTTTTAGGTTTCTGTAACCGTTATGATATTCTATTTGAATATGGCTGAACTTTCTAAGTATGTCCCTTTCAGACGACAGGATGGATTCGTATTCACATCCTTCACAGTCCATCTTGAGAATTGCATTAGATAGACTATACTCTTCTACCAGATCTTGCAGTGTAAGCAAGGGAACCTGGATTCCTTTTTCAAATTCCTTCAAGTTTGATCGTATGTCACTCTTGTAAGTAGGATCAATTGTCAAGTGCCCCCTTTTGGAACTACAGCCAGCCAATAGAATTGTAATTTTATCTGAAAGTCCATTGATTTCGGTATTCTTTTTTGCCATCTCATAATTTTGTGGAAATGGTTCCACTCCAATTACCTTTTTTGAACCATTAACAGCAAAGTAGATTGGAGTATCCCCAATATTTGCACCCACATCAAGTACAACTTTGTCCTTGATAGGTAATGGATCATAAGTGCCATTATTTCTAAATGTTAGAAAGGCATCTACTCCTCTTGAAATACCACAGAGTTGCAACTTGTGATCATTTTGTACTGTAATGGTAGAGAACGTTGCAACATCTTCTATTGGATCATATTCAATTTTTTTATCAGCATATAATAATCCAAATAAAGCAACTTCGTCGATATTTTTTAAAACTATATGACTACCATCTTTTAATATAGAGTCAACAGGAAATTTTCCCTTCAAAACATTACTTGTAACTAAAAGATAATTCTTGAATGTTTTGCGATATGTCAAAAACCAAGAGATCTTGTTTTTTAGCGAATGATATTTCCCAAAAATTCTATCCTTACTAGAAATATTATTTTCTTCATCAAATTGTATCGTAATGGGTTTACTCAAAACTAACTATTGTATAAAAATATCTACTACATATAAAATTCAACCTAACATTAAACAATAAATTATTTTGTTCAAAGTTGAACAAAAATAAGTCGCAAGTTGAATAAAATATGACAAGGTATTTTACTTCACTAATTATACAAGATATGAAGGATTTGCAAGTAATTGTAGGTTTGCCAGCATATAACGAAGAAAAGAACATAGCTAAAATAATATTAAAACTACAAGAAGTAACTGATAAAATAATAGTATGTAATGACGGTTCATCTGATTTGACAGGAAAGATTGCAGAAAAAATGGGGGCAATTGTCATCAATCATGAAAAAAATATGGGCTATGGAGCAGCCATTAGAAGTATCTTCCTAAAATCAAAGGAGCTAGACGCCAATGTCTTGGTGACATTCGATGCGGATGGTCAGCACAGAGTAGAAGATATAACAAAAATACTAGAGCCCATTAAAAATGATACAGCAGATATTGTAATAGGCTCCAGATTTCTTGACACAAAATCAAAGATTCCAAAATACCGAGAGGTAGGAATCAAGACATTAACAAGTCTTGCAAATGCATCTACAGATGTTAAAGTTACAGACTCTCAAAGTGGATTTCGAGCTTACAACAACAAGGTGTTAAAGGAAATAGTTCCTTCGGACTATGGAATGGGTGTTTCTACTGAGATATTGATTAAAGCAAACAACAAAAAATTCAGAATTGCCGAAGTTCCCATTACAATACTATACGAAGGCGACACCTCAACACATAATGCAGTATCACATGGTGCTTCCGTCATTCTTAGTACCATGAAATTTGTGTCAATTGAACATCCATTGAAGTTTTATGGATTGCCTGGCATAATTTTCTTGGCAATAGGTTTGTTTTTCATTGTTTGGACCATTCAAGAATTTGCACACAGCAGACAGATCATAACCAATATTTCCCTGATAGGAATAGGCGCAATAATCATGGGTACAATGTTAACAATGACATCCATTATGCTTTACTCCCTTGTTAATGTGGTAAGAGAACGTCGTTAAGATTAATGCTATCAAGGACATTTCCCCATGGCAGATAATTTCAGTAAGATAAAGAGTGTTGTAGACAGGTTCAAGGATCTAACAACACTAAGTATTGCAAACATCTTATCTGCAGGGATTTCAGGAGTTTTTTGGTTTTATCTTGCTTCCATTATTGAAACCACAGAATATGGAAAATTAAGTTATCTCATCTCAATAGGTGCCATTGGCGGAACCATATCATTTCTTGGAGCAGGAACAACAATTACAGTATACAGTGCAAAAAACGAAAAGATTCAAGCTACACTGTTTGCCATAGTGATAGTATGCAGTGCAATAGGCTCTATTGTAACATTTCTTATTTTTCATGAATATACTGTAAGCTTGTACATCATAGGATACGCCATATTCAATGTAAGCGTTGCAGACCTGCTAGGAAAGAAGCGATACAAAGATTATTCAAAGTATCTTATCAGTCAGAAAGTTCTTTGGATTGTTTTAGCCTTGTTATTTTATTATTTCATGGGTATTGATGGAATAATTCTTGGTATGGCAATTTCTTTTCTTGCATATACTTTTGTAATATTCAATGGATTCAAAGAGACCAAATTTTCATTGTCCATGTTAAAAAGTCATTTTGGAGTTATGATGAATAATTATGTTTTAGATCTTTCAAGAGCTTTTGCAGGTAACATGGATAAAATAATAATTGCACCCCTACTTGGATTTTCACTATTAGGCAACTACCAGCTTGGACAACAATACTTGTCATTATTGAGCTTGATTCCAACTGCAGTATTCCAATACATATTGCCACATGATTCAAGTGGAAATGCCAACAAGAAATTAAAAAAAATGCTCATAATATTCTCAATAGGTCTTGCCATAGTTGGGATCATTGCATCACCAATTGTAATTCCCCACCTATTTCCAAAATACACCCATGCAGTAGGAATTCTTCAAATTATCAGTATTGCTGTAATTCCAACTGCCATAAACCTGACATATATTTCCCAATTTCTAGGCAGAGGGCAAAGTAAGCTAGTTCTCATTGGATCTACAATTTCATTAGCAGTTGTAATACCTGGAATTATAGTACTAGGAAAGATTTATGGAATTTACGGTGCAACTCTAGCCATAGTTTTGGCAGCATTTGCTGAGACTGCATATCTAGTATGGATTGACCGTCTCACAAATAAAAAATCAGGTACTGATACAATCTCAAACCAGAACCAAAAAGAATCAACAACCATACTTGAAGAGAAATTAATTTTCAAGCCAAAATACTTGATCATTTCAATTGCTATAATTTTTTCAATCGGATTATTTCTTAGACTATATTATTTCCCCTACAACATTCCACTAGTCCTAGACGCATTACAATTCTTCCAGTATGCAAGTGATGTGACAGTATTGGGACACCTACCTACATCTTATTCTTTTGCTAACAATGGATGGCCTATTGTTTTGTCTTTCTTCTTTTCCATATCACATCTTGGAAATGTTTTGGACTACATGAATCTTCAGAGGGCAATTACAGTTTCACTATCCATATTGACAATGATTCCAGTGTACTTTCTCTGTAGGAGATTTTTTTCAGTTCCATATGCTATAATAGGTGCAGCCATTTTTGCGTTTGAACCTAGAATAATACAAAATTCTGAACTGGGCATTACTGAATCAATTTACATGATCTTAATCACAACAGCACTAGTTTTCTTTTTCAGTTCTAGGTCCAAAATAACATACGCATCGTTTGCAATCACAGCACTTGCTTCCATGATAAGGGCGGAGGGCTTTTTTGTATTCATGCCCCTATTGATATTATTTATAATCAGAAACAGAAAGGATAGGAAAATAATTCTCAAGTGCATATTAGCGATTTCAATTTTTGCGTTAATACTTGTACCAATGGCAATATACAGAGTTCATGCAACTGGAAATGATGCAATAACCGCAAGAATTGCAGGAGAAACAGGTAATGCAGAATCATCCATACATCAGATTGGCTTTTTCAATTATTTGAAATCATCTATTGAAAACATGGTAAAACTTTCAGGCTGGTCACTTGTACCAATATTTGTATTAATTTTACCACTTGGACTATACTTTATTTCAAAGGAAAAAAATCTTCAAAATGGTTCAATAATTATTATTTCTATTTTCATGATGTTACCAGTTCTTGTGGCATTTTCGGCAAATGCAGACACCAGATACATTTACCCCCTATTTCCATTGTTTATTGTTATCTCATTATTTGCCATAAAGCGATTTACAATTAACAGAAGAAACCAAAAAATTACAATGTTTCTAATAATTGGAACATTAATAGCCGTATCTCTGATTTTTCTTGACATCAAAAAGCTCGATTACCAACATCAAGAAGAGTCATTTACAATAGACCAACAAGTTACAAAGATTGCAAAAGGAGTAAATGATTATTATCCAGAGGACTCTTTCATAGCACCTGCACAATTACCAAAAAAATGGCCCGTTCTAGAATCATCCATAGATTTTAAAACTTCAATAATTCCAACAAAGAATTTCACATCACTTGCAGAATATATTAAATTCGGGAAAGGGCAAGGACTCACTGATCTGGTTGTAGATGGTTCTAAAAATCGTCCAGATTTTCTAAATGATGTGTATTATCATGATGATAGGTATCCATTCCTAACTAAAATATTTGATTCGGCAGATAACGGATTCAAGTACCATCTTAAAATTTACAAAATTGATTATGACAAGTTCAGTTCTGAGATGATAAAATAATCAACTAGTAATCATATTTTCATCCAACCATTCTTTTAATTTGGTATTAGGCTTCCAGTCAAGCAATTCTTTAGCTAGATCAATATTTGCGTGACTAGACCTAATATCACCTTCCATAAGATTTCCATAAATAAGCCCAGATTCAAGCCCATACAATTTCATAATCATATCCGCCAATTCGTTAATGGAAGTTGCGACACCAGAACCTATGTTGATAAAAGCATGATTTGTCTTGTTTTTCATAGCCAAGAAATTTGCATTTGCCACATCGTTTACAAATACAAAATCTCTTACCTGTGAACCATCACCATTTATCAAGAGAGGTTTTTTATTCAATGCATTATCTATGAATTTTGTTATAACACCAGCATAGTTCTTGTTTTGCCTTGGTCCATAGACATTAAAATATCGCAACCCTATCACTGAAACTCCCTGTTCAGAGTACTTTGCGCACAAGTTTTCAGCGTCTAGCTTGGAAAGACCATATGGGTTTAGCGGTTTTCTAGCGGCATCTTCTTTAATTGGAATTTTTTCCGGGTTGCCATATACACTAGCACTGCTAGCAAATATGACTTTGAATCCATACTCTTTAGCAAGTTTGAGTATGTTTTCAGTCCCAGATACATTTACCTCATTGTATTTTTTTGACCTATCAAAAGAATCACTAACAGAAGTCAAAGCTGCATGATGAAATACACAGTCACATTTGCTCAAAATCTTTTCCAGATTAGAATAATTGAGAATGTCTACATTATGAAATTCAATATCCTTTTTAACGCTCTTAAGATTATCCATGTTTCCATTTTCAAGATTATCCAATGCTGTAACTGTTTGATTTTGTTTGAGTAAGAATTCTACAAGATGGCTACCAATGAATCCCGCACCACCAGTTACAACTAAATTCATAACATCTGGAAAGTATTGCCATCTTTAAGTTTTGCAAGCGTTATTTTGTAGGAGATTTTTGTTCTAAAAGATCAGAGTATAATTTCAAATATATCTTGCCAACAGATTTCCAATCGTATTCTTGAACTGTCTTGAATGCATTCTCTGCAATTTTTTTTCTTTTTTCATCATCGGACATTAATTCAAGAATTGCATGCAACAGACCTTCAGGATCATTTGGTTCCACTAAATATGCATTTTCCATGTGATGTAATGCATCCTTGCTACCTCCCGCAGTGGTAGAAATAAGAGGCACCTTACATGCCATTGCCTCCAATCTAGTATAGCTTAGTCCTCCTTCCATTATTGAAGGCTGTATAACAATATCAGATCCGCGCATGATTTCAATAGTTTTTTGTTTTTCCTGATATCCAAGAAAATGAAGATTCTTTTTGTTCTCACATGCTTTTTTTACAATCTCCTCTTCAGGACCACTCCCCAAAAGTAATAGATGAATATCCTCAGGAAGTTTTTGTGCCATTTGGAGTATGTCCATTATGCCCTTTTCTCTTGACATCCTGGCAGCATAGACTATCTGTTTTTCATATCTTCTATCAGTACCAGTAGGCAGAGATGAGATATCCATAGCATTTGGAAGATAGTGTACAGTATATCCCATTTTTGTATAATGATCATACAACTCATGTGATGATACTGTTATTGTATCAGCCCAGCTCAGAGCATATTTTTCAAAACCTTTTGCCACTTCACCTACGGTATTTCCATGTAGCAGTTCCACCTGTTCATGATGTACCCCATGTAATGAAAGAATTTTTTTTGCATGTGTACCTTTTAGTGCAAGAGCAGCAGGAGGATTTTGTGCATGTACGATATCATAATCTTTTTTGAATCTAGTCTTCAAGAAAGAAGATATCATAAAACTTGGGTTTTTTAATTTTCGAATCGGAATTGTAAAGGTATTATCAGATGACATTACATCCACTTGATGTCCATTTTGTTTCAGGAAATTTACCAGTCCTTGAACATGTCTTGCTACCCCTCCTATCCCTTGATAAGTTGGTGAAACAATCAGTATTTTCAATATATAGAAAATCTAGATTAACTTCTATTAAGGTATTAGATGAAAAGTTGAACCGATTTTTCTAGGATAAAGCTTGTGATGCTTCATGCATCATCTGGCTCTTTGCACAGCCTGCTGCTAGCTCGTCACCTGAACCTCTTCTCATGATTCCTCGGTATAGACCATCTTCGAGTTTTACTCCGACTCGCTTCTCCCATTCTTCTACTGAGATAGAATATTTCTTTTGGATTCTGTCTCTGTACCACTCTGGAATTACGTTAAAGGCGCAGAATGGAACGATTCTCAAGTCTGGTGTAAGATAGTGAATATCACATCTTTGGAGTCTTTCAAGGTCTTCGTTGTACTTGTCCTGGAAGTGCATCATGCCCAAGAACAATCCCTTGACATGCCATGAGCCTACAGAGTTAAATGATCTCTTCATCAAGATGCTACCGAACATCTTTGCCAAGTCAAGGCCTGCTGGTTGTTTCTTTTTATCAATAAAGCTTGAGAGTTTTCTTACTACTTCGAGCATTGTAAAGTACTTGTTCTTTCCAGACTTGATTTCTTCTGCCTTGTCTTCAAAGAGTTCTAACATTCCCTGAATGTCAGCAAATCTTGTCAATGGTACAAACTTCTTTGTCTCTGCATCTTCAAAGATGTATGTTCCTGCACCACATGCAAAGTGGATTGAGAGTTCATACTTTGGTTTGCTAGAGAATGCTTCGATTACGTTTGTTAGAGGCATGCAACTTGGAACTGGGAACCAGTCATCTACAGTTACTTCACCCTGTGTCTGTTCTTCAATTCTTTGGATGCAATCGGGTATTGTGATACGGTATTTTTCACGTTCTTTCTTGCCCATTCTTCCAGTCAATGATACTGGTTGGAAGTTTACTGCATGGACAACATCCATGTTCTTTTGAGCATATCTGATAATTGGACCTAATTCATGGTCGTTGATTGATTTGATAACTGTTGGAACAAATACTACGGTGGTTCCTGTCTTTCTTGCACTCTCTAGTGCATATGGAATTTCCCAATGATTCTTTGGATTTGTTCTTGGAGTTACACCGTCAAAACTAAGATAGAGATTGTTTACACCTGCAAGTCTTACTTCTCTCATTGCTTCTGGATCTAGTGCAAATCTAATTCCGTTTGTATTCATCTGAATGTGGTCAACACCTTCTTCTTTCATTATTTTGATAACATCAACAATATCTTCTCTGAGCATTGGTTCACCACCAGTAATCTGCATTGAATTACCTGGGATTGGTCTTTCTGCTTTCAATGTCTTCATCATTGCTCTTACTTGGTCTTGTGATGGCTCATACATGTATGCACCTTCAAGTCCTTTCTTTACATAGAAGAAGCAGTACCAGCATGTCAAATCACATCTGTTTGTAACTATCATGTTTGCAAGTCCACTGTGTGACAAGTGATTAGAGCACAGACCACAGTTGTTAGGACAAGAACACTTGTCAATCATTACGTTTGGAGCATGTGCACCCTTGCCATCAATCCAATAGGTACTGAATTTTTTGTACATGTCATAAGAGCCAAAATAAAGTTCTTCACATTCACCGTGTGTTGGACAAGTCTTTGTCATGAAGACCTTGCCATCTCTTTCAAAGACCTCTGCGTCAAGTATCATGTTACATTCAGGACAGATACTCTGAGTAAATCTTATAGTTGATTTCTTTCCTAGAGTAGGAGTCTTCTGATTAGATATCTGAATTAATTCCATGTCTTATACGCATATCTTAGGAGATAGTATTTAATCCATTTCCTACAAGACACCAGATGAATAGGTAGATCATCCCTCACAGAAAACCGATCCTAGACATATATATCAAAAGAGCCTCCGATCATAGAGATGAGTCTCTCTGACAAGGCAAGAAAATCACTGGAAAAGATAGGCCTCACAAGTTATGAGATCAAGACATATTCTTCGCTATTAAAAACAGGTCCAATTACCGCTTCCGATCTGAGTCAGAAATCAGGTGTACCATACTCAAAAATTTACGAGGTTCTTGGTACACTAGAAGAGAAGGGATGGATAGGCTCCGATGATTCAAGACCAACCCAGTATTTTGCAAAATCTCCAGCTACTGCAATCCAGACATCAAAGCAACAGTTTGAGACAGAATTTAGAAATAATGAAAATATTGTACTCAAGGAACTTACTCCACTTTACGAACAGAGTGGGATAAGCGAGCGTCCAGACATTTGGATAATTTCAGGTGTGATAAACATTGCAACAAAGATCCTCGAGATGGTAGATTCCTGTAGAAACGAAGTCATGATTGCTATCCCCAAAGTTGCAGAAGAATTAGCAAAAGAGGCCTTGCCAAAGATCAGGCTATTGCATGACAGGGGAGTAGACATTACAATTCTAGTTTCAGAAGACGTAGAGGCTGACACGTTAAAATCATTATCAAGGCTAGCAACGGTAAAGGTGAAGAAGGGCCTCTTTGGTGGAGGAATAATTTCTGACAAGAGATATGTTGTTTTGCTTCTTGGTGAAGAGCTTGGCACTACAGGAACAAAGGAGGCAGTTGCCATATGGGCAGACCATTCTGGCCTAGCAGGCTTTGCTCGTGAATATTTTGAATACCTACTAAAAGAATCAAAAGATGTAAAATCAAGTAAGTGAGATACCAAGTATGAAAGATCAAGAAGTCTTGTTTGTTGGAACTGCCGAAGCAGAACATGTTGAGATGTATCTCAAGGCAATATGGCACATCAAAGAAGATGGAAATCCAGTAAAAATTAGCACTATTGCCAAGATGCTAAATGTAAGACAACCAAGTGTAGTCCAGATGCTAAAAAAACTAAACGAGTCAAAGCTTGTAAATTACAATAAAAGTGGAGTCTCACTTACCAAGAATGGTGAAGAGATAGGTGCCAACATGATGCGAAACAGCAGGTTGCTTGAGGTACTAATGGACAGTGCCCTAAAGGTAGACATTGACGAAGAGATGGTTTGCGGAATTGAACACCACATGAATGCCCAGTTCACAGATGCGCTATGTACAATGCTCAAGCATCCAAGAAAATGTCCACATGATAATGACATCCCTCGTGGAAGCTGTTGTAAGAACTAATTGAAATAAGTTATATCAGAGACATGGAACATAGAATCAAATGACTTGTTTTTGCGGCTGCGAGACTTTTGTCAAGGACAGTAACGGA
>Ga0070740_10004319_pt1 | contig 14073 bp, 11 predicted proteins | sample Coa_R2_FD_67286 | JGI IMG/M metagenome (GOLD analysis project Ga0070740, IMG submission 67286) | Surface soil microbial communities from Centralia Pennsylvania, which are recovering from an underground coalmine fire - Coalmine... | ecosystem: Environmental > Terrestrial > Soil > Unclassified ... | reverse complement strand
GCCATTATAAAAAATAGTTTGTGCTTGTTCTATTTTTTGGGCAAATAGCTCTATTGTTTTAGGCCCAATGGATATTCCTACACCATCAGCGGGGAACTGTTGTGCATCGGTAAGAGAGAGTGGTCCATAAAAACTGTTACGTGCAATTTGATAGTCTTGTGGAAATATCATAGACACTTTTTTTTGATCTGCCTTCTCGAGTATTTTTTTACATTCTTCAACTGCTGCATCATCCACTAACGATTTACCAGTCTGTTTGCCCTGGGCCTTTAAAAAAGTAAAAACAATTGCGGGACAAAGCAAAATGGTATCAACAGAATCTATGAGTGAGTCTAGCAACGGTAATTTATCTGCCACTTTGCCACCCCCAAGGGCCAAAACAAAAGGTTTTTTTGGTTTTTCAATTAACCTATTAAGCATGCGTAGTTCATGCTCTATTAATAATCCAATAGTTCGCCTATCTTTCTGAAATAATTGTGGCACTAAGGTGATAGAAGTATCAGAGCGATGTAATAGTGCAAATGCATCATTAACGTAATAGTCACCCATGTTAGCCAAAGTTTGAGCAAAAGTGGCATCACCTTCTTTTTCACCGGGGAAAAAACGTAAGTTTTCCAATAACAGAATATCAGTATCAAAGGTATGGCTTTTATCTACTGCTGTTTGCAGATTTGCTTCATATGCAATGGTATAACCATGGTGTTTAAACCAGGGCAATAATAATGAGGTTGAAAGATTTGCGGTAAAACTGGTAGGCCGCCCGATATGAGTTGCCAAAATAATTTTACCACCTTTTTTTTTAATTAATTCTAGCGTGGGAACAATCGCCTTTAAACGATAATCATTGAGGATATGAGTATTTGCAATCGGTACATTCAGATCAGCGCGCAGTAATACACGCATTCCTTCAAGATCAACGTGTGGTAATTCAGATGATAGCGATAGTATATGCCGCATTTAACCCTCACAGCGTAAAATAGGTGCAATTGATTGAGTATTAATTGAACGCACCGGAATCCATATTGCAATTACATTTAATATCATGACCAGTAAAAACACAAACACAAAAAGGTACCATTCCATTACCACAGGCAAATGGGTTACATAATAAGCATCGGGCAATGTGATAAAAGGATAATGGTCGAGTAATAAGGCTGCAATTCCCGCTGCCGCTAAGCCAAGAGTAGAAGCAGTTGCAGCAATGATTGAACCGACCAACAAGAAAATATATTTAATAGTATTGAGAGGCATGCCCATTGCTTGCAAAATGGCGATATCTGCGCGCTTTTGAGTGATGTGCATAAATGATAATGATAATACATTGGCACTTGCTACCAAAATGATTAAGGTCAGAATAAATAGCATGGCATATTTTTCTAACTTTAAGGCTGAAACGAGTGCCGGATACAAATCTTTCCAAGAAAAAACTTCGATCGATAAGCGCTCGCGCAGTGCATTAACCGTTTCTTGTTCGTCACTACCGGGTTTTAGCTTAAGATTTAATTGGGTAATTCCTACTTCTGGCCATAGATCATGTAATAAATCTAATGAGCAAAAAATGAGCCCACTATCAAATTCATCAATTCCAGTATTAAAGATGCCACCAATAATTACTGAATGATGGGTAAGATGCACTTTCTTGCTGGGTGATTCTTCATGGTCTGCAATTAATAAGGTCACTACATCGGACTGAGTCACTCCTAATTCTTTTGCCAAGCTTGAGCCAATAATAATAGAGTTATCATGGATTATTTTTGCAAGATCGGGAGATTGAGCAATTTTATTCTGCAGGGTTGTTACCTTAGTTTCATAAGCGGGATCAATAGCTTTTACTATGATGACATTTGATAAGTCATCTGATCCGGGATTTTGAATAATTGCTTGTTTGAGTGTGGTTGGACTCCAAGCTTCAATCTGAGGGAACTCTGATTCTAGAACGGAAGCTAAATGATTTACATTGAGAGTATCTCCATACGCGCGGATAATTACTTGTGCATGAATATTGCGCAATTTCTCGTGAGTAATTTGTTCAAATCCATGCATTACAAACAAGGTAAGTGCTAATGCAAAAGTTCCTATTAAAATACCGCCAAAACATATTTTAACCATTATTGAAATATTTCTTTCCTGTTCCGTTCCCTGTAAATAACGCCATGCCAGCAGTGAAATGAGATCGTTCATCTCGGCCCTTATGTGATTTTGTAGTGAGATTGCACTTGTAAAGTACAGCTCTTTTTTTTAGGATACTAGTGATAGATTTGATTTTAAAAGAAAGAGATACATTTATGAAGTACAATATTTTGTTAAGCACAGTTCTTGGCGCAAGTTTACTGTTGCTTACGGGTTGTGGACGCTTAGTTGATTGGGCAGTGGATGAATTTTATCAAGGTGTTGATCGGAATCCCGATCTTGTATTGCCACGCAATTTTGTACGATCGACTGTAATTCATGATCAGCTTATGACGGTTGCAATTTTTGATGCGCTATGGTTATCAAATGAAGTTAAAACAGCATTTACCAATGTTTCAATGCTTAAACAAGGGAAATCTGAAGAACGTCGCATGGCTTTCTTGCGCAGACAATTGGAAGAGAATAAACATTTCATCTCATTTTATGTGCTCAGTTCATACAAAGTACCGCTAGGAACACCGTTAAGTGAGTGGTCATTGTCATTAGAAGTTGATGATACGATTGTTACGCCGGTTGAAGTAAAGTCAGTTGACTTGGATCCGGTATATCAAGCTTTCTTTGGACGACGATATAATAATTTTAAAAATGTATATTTAGTTCGTTTTGAAGCTAAAGACGCAAATGATCAATGGCTTATCAACGAACATACTACCTATATAGCATTGCATTTCAAATCAATAAAGAAAGAAACACGATTCACTTGGTTAGTTCCACCAGCAGACAAAGAAATATATGCACCGACTCAAAAAGAAGCTAATACTGAGCCAGAAATGACCGCAACTAATACCGCACAAGAAATTACTGTGTTGCCAGAATCTTTTGAACAACAAGTACTGGAAGCCGAACCAGTAACTAACGTGAAAGAGCAAGAACAACAAGAGCCAGAAATTAATGAGCAATTACAGGAAGAGGATCTTCAATTAGCACCAGCATATGATAATGAAGGCGAGGCATAAGATGAATATTGCTATCGCAACTGATCATCGTGGATTTGAACACAAAGAGTACATCAAACAACATTTAGTAATATCTGAATTTACTATTAATTGGATTGATGTGGGTACCAATTCAACAGAGCGCACTGATTATCCGATTTATGCGCAGCGAGCGTGTGAAGCTTTCAAACAACAAAAAGCTGAAAAAGCTATCCTATTATGTGGTAGTGGCGTTGGTATGTCTATTGTTGCAAATCGTTTTCATAAAGTGTATGCGGCACTTGTTTGGGATGAAGAAACGGCACGGCGCGCAATAGAAGAAGATAACGCCAATATGTTAGTGCTGCCAGCAGATTTTATAAGTCCAGAAAAATCGGTCATTATGATACGCACTTGGTTGACGAGCTCATTTTTGCATGGCCATTATCAAATGCGGATTAATGAGATTAACGCTTTAGGCGGTTTATAAAAGGTTACAAAATTCAATTTTTATATGAATATCGTTATTCAATAACCATCCACCCTTTTTCTATATTTGTTTTATTGTGTTACAATAGAATTAAAGATATAATTCTATATGTAAATCCTGGGGGCGTTAGGGGTTGGAGTTATGAAGAGGTTATTTATTCTTTGTTTTGGCATTTTTCTATGCCAAACAATAACACCGGGAAATATTTGCGGAAAGACAACAGTTTTTGAAATTCCAGCAGCGGATAATGAAATGGCTACAGCTGATGCTCAAGAACAGGCACCTAAATCGCAGGCTGACAGTGAACCGGATGATCTTGTACGTGAATATATGAATCAACCGCTAGTCAGAGAGGTGCCCGATGCAGATAAACCTGAAGGTGTGGTAGAAATAGATCCACCAATTCGTCCTGAACGGCCAGAAAGCCCTATCTCTAAATTATTAGAATTAACTATCGATCCAATATTACCTTTAAAAAGAGATGAACAAATTGAAAGTGGTGAGGCTTTTCAACGAACGCCGCATCCATTTGGTGTTACATTTGAAGAAGATGATGACGATGAATCTCCTCGTTTGGGTTTTCCAGGTACGGTCGCTCCATTATCTAATCCACTCGCAAGCCCGACAGAAAGTCTCAGTTCATTAAGTGAAAGTTCACCTATTGGATATACTATTTCCCCCAGCGGTATGGTTCATCCACGCAGACAATCGGTGGTCTATACTGCAGCTGGATCTTCTCCAAGTCCTTTAGACTTAAGTCCTGGAACGCCGCCTGATCCATCTCAAGTCTGTTTTCGTAATAAAGAAGAATGTATAAGTGTAGAACCAGATCTTAGGGTTCCCTCATATTTTACTGGAGGTGAAAAGGGATCTATGCATGCTATTCGACTTGCGCATAAATTAAAGGAAAACAATAAAGAATACAATATGCCAATACCAAAAGAAGTTCCCGTGATATTGACGACTTTCAAGCGCGGTAGCGTTTCAGAAGGAATTCAAGATCCGCAAAAAATATTGAAATCTAAACTTGAAGGTCTGATTGCTCGAAAAGCAGAGCAGAATGAAAGTCTTGCCAAAGCTCTCGAAAAAAGAAAAGCCATTCAAGATGAAAAAATGATTTTCAAGCAATTAAGACAGCAGGCACTTGAATTCAAAAAATATAAAAGTGTAGAAGAACAGCTTGCCAAAGATGTTCTGGCGGCAAAAAAGAAAAAAGAAGAGGAGCAGTTAAGGATTCTTGAAAAAATTAAAGAAAGACCTCTGGAAATAGTAAGGACGCGTCTGGAACGGGATCAAGAATTAACCCTCGGTCCGGTGCATATTATTTCTAAATTATAATGATTTAAGAAGGAGTTGTTTTATGAAGAAAATAGTTTTTTTTATTGTTGCAGTAATGACCTGTCAAATAATAATCAGTGGTAATCGTTTTGGATCATTTAAGTCATTTGATACGCATGCAGACCAGAAAAAAGAAATAAAAGGTTCAGAAGTATCTGCAGATCGTCTGGTAATTCCATTTGCATTCCCGTTATCTGCCCACCCTGAAATTATGGCACAGATTCGCCAGAAATATGGAAAACCTGCGGCGGAAAAAGAAATTCATGCTCCCGTACCAACAGCAGCAAGTGAACGGGATGTTTTATTAGATACGCAAATAGTAGCCACAGCAACCCGTGCAGAACCTGCCGAATCTATTAAGACAGATGATAAAAAAGGATCGTTGGAAAAACTCCGAAAACAGCAAAAAAGACAATTTGCTCATCAACAGACTCCAAAACCAACTCCAGCAGCACCAGCCCCCGAACAAGAAGAAGATCCTATCGCTCAGAAAGCAAAACTAATTGCATCAGTTCAAAAAAGAGCATTAAAGCAATCAGTTTAGGATTGCCAATTTAAACATAGAACAATAAAAGAGCCCGGTTAAAAACCGGGCTCTTACTCCTACCTATATCATTTCTATTTTGCTGTTTCAGCGATACCAAGTTCATGCATGTCAGGAGCATTTAACTCTGGCCGCTGCTCAATACCAACAACTTTGTCCGCTTCATAGCCAGTTAAGGTTTGTTGTTCAAGCAAGGCATCAGCAAGTTTTTGAAGTTTATCTTTATGTTTTGTTAAAAGCTCCGTGATTTCAGCTTCACATTGTTCTTGGATTTGCAATGCTTTTTCAAGATACTTATTTTTCAATTCATTAGAGAATTGATTTAAATCAAGACCCTTGGATGCAATCGATTTGGCAATTGCAAACGATAAGTGTGAACATTCTTGGTTATAGCTATATCCACAAGAGCCAAGCAAGATTTTCTCAGCTGCAAAGCCTGCAAGTTGAATCTTACATTGAGCTAATTTATCTTGGAGTGTATAAATGTTTTTAGTGTCATGCTCATGATACGTGTAAATTTTACCGTATTTGATTTTCTTTTGTTGCTGATCTTCAGTCAGATAGTATTGATCTAATACCGTTTCTTCTTTCAATTGAGCCAAATATGGTTTCGTGGTTACCTTAGCCAACTTCTCATGGCTATTGAGGAGCATTACTGCCAATGCTTGACCTGCTTGATGTACTGCAATCAAACGACGTTCATGTGCGAACGGTTGTTTGTCTTCACCCATCATAATATGACGCACATCTTCATCCAAGCATGTTTCAAGCATTTTTTGGGTAAGAATTTCGCCACGAATGATTCCTTTTTGGAAGGCGCTCTTAATCATAAGATTCAGTTGCTCAAATGATTTACCTTCCGTTTCACGGGCCAACTGATCAATATCGAAAGCATTAACATCAGCTAAAGCACTAATCTTTTTGGTCAGATATTCTTTGCGATCTTTAAATGAAGGATATTCAAAACGGATCTCTTTACCAAAACGGCCTGCTTGCAATAATGCCTTATCTAAGTTTTCAGGTTTATTGGTTGCCGCAATCATGATTACCACTTTTTCTGGATCACTTTCCAAGCAGCCACTCATTGATGACAAGAATTTGCTCAGGATATCACGATTTGCATCAGCACGTTGTAATCCAAGCAAGTCAATTTCATCTATAAATAGAATGCATGGAGCTAATGCTTTTGCACGGGCAATAATATTGTCGATACCTTCAGTCATGATAAAGCTTGCTGTTAACACGAAGAAGTTGAAATCTTCTGGATTTTTGCCGGAATGTTTGAACATTTCCTTAATTTCGCCCGCAAGAGCTTCTGCCATGTAGGATTTACCGGTACGGGTAGGGCCGGTTAAAATGTATCCTTTTTCAGGAGTTAATCGAGCACGGTCAAAACGTTCTGGGTCTTCCATATATTTTACGATGAATGATAAGGTGTCTTTTGCATGATCAAGACCTACTAAATCTTTGAACATTACTCGTGGATTAATCAGGAACTTATCTTCTCGTTTTTCAGAATAGGTGCCACCTTTAAGAGTATTATGAAGTTTGTCTAATTTTTTGGCAGCAAAGGCATTGAATTTTTCATATTCTGGCCAGAGTCTCATGCTCAATCCGCCAAAGAGGATAGCTGCAGTTGGGGTAAAGTTGTTTTTAAATCGGATTGCGAATGTTTCAAATTTTCCGAGCCAGTTTAAGTTATCGCCATTGAGAACCACGTTATCTCTGATTTCTGGATATGCTCCCATCCACTGTGCAACAGTACCGCCTGGATTAGTGGTCCAATAAATGTATGCTGCCAATGCACCGGCCATGCCAGCAGTTAATCCGCGAGTATGCAATTTATACTTACCTGCCGGTTGCACCACATAATGATCAAAAGTTCTATATATTTTATGATACCAATGTAACCCGGCATTCTTTGCTTTTTCACTTAAGCGAGCGAGAGTTTTACCGTTTCTGATGGTAGCATTCTGTAAATCATCGAAGGTAATTTCTTCAATTGGTGAATGGCGAGTCATTACTTGGTCTAAATTGAATGCCGGAAAATCAACTAAATGATTATCAAGAGCGCTCATCAAATGGCGCATCATCGCTTGGCTGATATAACCTAATAAATATAAGTTATGTGGATCTATATGAACGAATGCCTCATTGTTGATGGTGTGGATGAAGTTTTTAAGTGCCAAGGCATTGTCCATAAAATCACGTTTGTTGTTTACCTTGATCGCATGATTTTCAACCAAAAGAAGCATATCTTGAATAATGAGATCAATAGCACGGAATTCATTTAAATGAGCGCGTAAAATCTGTTCAAGTGCTTTATCTATTTCTTGAATTTGCTGTTGTTGTTCAGAAGCGATCTCGCTTGTGTTTGGGTATATAGGCGCTATAATAACAAGATTCAACACCATGAAAAACAATGATTTTTTGATACTATTTGTAATGTTCATCTGGTAGATGTCCTCCAAAAGGTAGGATTAAGTTTTGATGACCGTTTCAAAGATTGGATTATTTATAGTAATGTATATTGCAAGACTTGTCGATAAAAAAATAGAGTTAATGTGCCTAAATTGCGGGGTTTTTAATGTTTGGTAGTACAATGAATAAAAAGATGTCTCGTCTCGTGTTTGTTTCAGTTCTTTTCATGCAAGGCTGCAGGGTAAAAACAGAGGAAGCTCATGCCCCAGCGCTATCGTATGATATCAATTCGATTTATGACAAACAGAATGTTATTCCTTTCGTGGTTATTGGCTCTGGACCAGCTGGTCTGGGGGCTGCTTTATATGGTGCCAGGGATAATGTGAAAACCGTTGTTTTAGAAGGGGATAACCCAGGTGGTCTACTGATGCTTACCACTGATGTAGCTAACTGGCCTGGCCAAAGATCAATATTAGGACCTGAAATTATTAAAAGTTTACGCGAACAAGTTCAACATGTTGGGGCTGAATTTCTTGCAGATACGGTCATTTCGGTTGATTTGACTCAATGGCCTTTTGCTATCAAGACAGCCAATAATCGCATTATACATGCCCTTACTGTCATTATAACTACGGGAGCAAGCCCACGAAAATTGGGGGTTCCCGGTGAACAGGAGCTGTGGGGAAGGGGAGTTACTACTTGCGCCGTATGCGATGCCCATTTCTATAAGGGAGAAGATGTAGTAGTCATTGGCGGAGGCGATTCTGCGATCGAAGAGGCAATGCAATTGGCCAACCATGTTAAAACAGTAACTATTTTGGTACGAAAAGATCGTTTCAGGGCTGCATCAAGTATGCAAGCGAGAATAAAAAACAACCCGGCAATCAAGGTTTTATACAATGTTGAAGTGACCAAGATTCTCGGAGAAAACACGGTCAAGACAGTTCCTGGTGATGATTATGATAACAACCAAGGTGAATGGGAAATCCATGAACAGCATGTGACCGGTGTGGAGATTTATAATAACAAAACTAAGGAAACGAGCGTCTTGCCTACTGCCGGGGTATTTTTAGCTATTGGTCATGTGCCTAATTCTGAGTTATTTAAGGGTTCACTAGCTTTAGATAATAATGGATACATAAAAACCATTGATAGAACTCAACAGACCAGCATAGAAGGGGTCTATACAGCAGGCGAAGTTGAAGATCACCGTTACCGCCAGGCGGGTGTTTCATTTGGTGATGGTACTAAGGCTGCTCTTGATGCATTGGCATTCTTGCGCGAAATTGGTTTTGATCAATCAGTTGCTAAACGACTTGAAAAACAAGGTACTCTCTGGGAAGTTGAGCAGGCATATGAAATGCCCAGCATAAGCACTGAGCAGGAATTACAGGATGAGCTTGAAGGTACGAAATTATTAATATTGGATTTCTGGGCAGATGATTGTCCAGCATGTTTACAAATGCTGCCGGTTATCAGTAGATATGCCAAAAAGAACAAGGCGCCAGATATTAAATTCTTTAAAGTTGATGCAAAAGGGGAATTAGATACGGTAAGTGAACTGGTTACTAAGTATGACATTCGCAAAATCCCATGCTTGCTTGTATTTATAGATGGTAAATTGGTCGCTCGCCATACAGGCGCAATGAATGAGAACGAATTGGCTGAATATCTGAAGCCATTTGTTGATTAGCAAGATAGAGAAATAATGGAGAGGCAGGTTTGTCTCTCCATTATTTTAATCATATTAACTTATATTCTTAGGCAATACTCTTTTTTCTGTACCATAAAATTTGCTGTTCTTTGGAAGTTTCTCGAGTATTTTGTGGTAAAACTCATTATAATATTCAAGCAATTCAGGGAACTCTATGCCAATGGCCGGAGCATTGTCGGTGATTTCAGTAATTACTGGTTCTACTGATTTAAAGTTCGCGATGATCAAACCTTTAATCATGTCATTAGCTTCAAGTATAAATACTGCGCAGGTATTATTCGCTTCTGCTGCAGGGTTTATCTCTGCTACCTGCCAATAAATTAGGGTAGCTAATGCGCGGAGTCTGTTTTCATAATTCTTTTGAGTTTCTATAGCTGATTTTTTTAAATAAGCATTAAATTTTATGCTCTCAGAAGTCTTTTCTGGAGCATTTAAAGCTTTAATTGCTCCACTTAATAATACGATACTGCTGAAAATAATTAACAATTTTTTTTTCATTCTATCTCCCTTTGATCTTATTCACCTATTTTTAGGATTCCATTAATAATTATAACAATTGCCTATTCTATATGTAAATTGTTTTATCCATATTGAGTCCTTGTCTCAGCTCTTTAATCCTCTATTTAAACGCTTTTTTATTATTCATTATTGTTGCAGATGGAAAAATTGGCGTGCTATACTCAACAATGATAGGCGCATAGAGCCTTATAGAAGATAAAAAAAGGGGAGTAGTACCATGATGGGCATTAAAGGTCCCATAACCGTCATTTTCGCTTGTTGGCTAACTATAGCTACACAGTCTTTTTGCTCATTTAAACCTGAAAATATAAAGGTTGGTGATCTTGGCCTTATTACGGGACGTAATACTGAAACAATAAAAGATGCTGTTATTGAGAAGGTAGTATTTTACCCTCAAGGTGGTACACACCAAAAATCAAGAATTGAACGTAACGGTGTTTTAGTCAGATATCCTAATGCAGTGGCAACGGTATTGATGTGCCATGGCTTTATGTGTGATAAAGTTGATATCGGATTCTTACGTCATTTATTCCCAAGCGGGCGTTTTAACGTAATGAATTTTGATTTCCGTGCCCATGGTGAAAAGAGGGGCGATCAATATTGTACGCTTGGTAGTGATGAGGCATTTGATGTATTGGCAGCAGCACAATTTTTAAGAAATCATCCAGAATTAAAAAATAAACCTTTATATGTTTATGGCTTTTCAATGGGAGCAGTTGCCGCTATAGAAGCTCAAGCAAAAGTTGAGAAATTAGCAAAAAATAATGCAGTCAAAGGTGATAAACTGGCAACTTCTATTGAAGCAGTTTCCAATATTCAAGAGAGCGATGCAAAACATATGAATCTTGGTAAAGATACGTTATTTGATGCCATGATTTTAGATTGCCCATTTGATTCTGCTGAAAATGTGATCAAGCGTGGTTTAGATAATCTTAAATTAACAGTATTCGGGCATACCATCTATATGCCGGGGCGATCAATTTTGCAGAAATATGCATTTCATCCATATGTACAAGCAATGTTGCGTGTAGTGCTCAAAGCAGTGGCAAATATGGATAGTCGAGATATTGCAATGCGTGTTTTCCCCGTAACCCCTGAAAAAACGGTTGAAAATATTTCCGTGCCTTGTTTCTATATTCATTGTAAAAAAGATGAAAAAGTGTCCGTAGATGGCATAAAATCAATTTATTACAACACCAATGCTGGGTATAAGGTTCTTTGGATTACCAATGGTCGCACCCACTTTGATTCATACTTTTATAATCCTGAGCGCTACGCTGAAAAAGTTCAGGCATTCTTAGAACAGGCTGTTACTGGTTCTCTGCAAAAAACGAAAAAGCAAGAAATTATCATAGACGCTGATGAGCAGCTTCTTCTGTAAGGAACAGCTATGAAATATTTAAATATGCTTATTATCGTTTTGGCAGTTTCGGGCACTTTTTTACAAGCACGGTATAGACCGGCGGTCAATACGGCCCGTTCAGAGAAAAAATTTTACAATCTTGTTCATAAACGTAATGTTCCCTATGCGGTTGCGATTTTTTACCAAGCTGAGGGCGAACGCCGCCATGAACGGGGCATAAATCCTGCTACCCAAGCTCTTTTGAATAAAGTTGCTTTTTTAAGCAATGAATTTTTATATAAAGAAGGTGATCTACGTTTTATCAAAGTAAATACAACACACAAAGATCTCGCGAACCTTGAACAACAATTTAATATCACGAGAAAGCCAACATGCATTATTTTCAAAGAGGGGTCTCCATTGCGTGATAAAGCTGGCAATATTATTAAATTATCTGGGGATAATGCGAGTGAAACGTTAAAGAAATTTATTGATAAACATTTGCTGGAAGACCTAAAACGGCGGGTTGATATCAAAGCTGAAGCACGTGCTATCAGAGCAGAACAGATGGCTTATTATTGGTATAGCCCATGGTGGGGTTATCCTTACGGCTATTACCCATCTTGGGGTTTTAGCGCAAATTTCTATTTATAAGCAAGCTTTAGAATTGAGTTTATTCTGATTCTTCATACTATTCCTTTAAATCTCATATACGTATGCTAGACTGACCCTATATTGATAGATTCACTACGTTTTTCAGAAAGGGACAGTGCATGGCAACCATTAAGGTTAAAACGTCACTTGCCACTAATAGTATTCTAGAACAATCTACAGATAGTATTGCGGTTTTTGTTGAACAGGGTCTATTGGAATCTGCAACAATTATCGACTCGCTTGCAACAACCTATTTTCCGGGGTTGCGCGCTGCAATGGCTAAGCAACAATTTACTGGAAAGCCTCTCACGACATTGGTAGTTGCTGGAATGCGCAATGGCAAAACAGTAGATATTATTTTGGTGGGAATTGGTGAGAAGAAAACAAATGCGGTTATCGATCCTGAACTATATCGCAGAGCTCTTGGTTTTATTGCGCGTATTGTTGAAGCCCGCAAAGGAACATCGCTTGCTTTATTACTCCCGCAGGCTACTGTATTTGGTTGGGATGAAAGTGCGCTTGTAAAACAAACAACATTATTGATACAAATGGCGCTGTATCATTTTGATGAATATATCACTGATCCTGAACGTAAATTGAAAGATTTAAAAGAAGTTGTTTTAGTAGTTAACGGCAACGATAATAAGACCTTAACTCAAGCGATGAATGATGGTAATTGTATTGCCGAATCAGTGAATTTGTGTCGTTCTTGGATTGATACGCCAGCTGAACATATGTTCCCTGAAAAGTTAGTTACCCACGCACGTGAAATTGCTCAAGAGCATAATCTGAAATTTACTGAATTTTCTGAAAAAGAATTATGCCAAATGGGTATGGGCGGATTGTGTGCAGTATCTAAAGGTTCTGATCGTGACTGTCATATGATCATTATGGAATATAAGGGTGAAAAGAATGCGCCAACGTTGGCCATTGTGGGCAAAGGTATAACCTTTGATTCGGGTGGGTTGAGCATCAAGCCAGCTGATTACATGGAAAACATGAAAGATGATATGTCTGGTGCAGCGGCAGTAATCACCACGATGCGTGCTCTTGCCAAACTTAAACCAAAAATCAATGTAATTGGTGTTGCCCCCATTTCTGAAAACTTACCAAGTGGTAAAGCAACCAAACCTGGCGATATTGCAACGTTCTACAATGGAAAAACTGCTGAAATTAGAAATACTGATGCAGAAGGACGTTTAATATTGGCTGATGCATTAGCCTATACGGCAAAACATTATAAGCCAGATGCAATGATTGATATTGCAACGTTAACCGGTGCAGCTAAATATGCCCTTGGGCCCCATTTTACCTGCATGATGGGTAACAATGATCCATTGGTAGATCGTGTAAGCAAAGCTGGAGCAACTACCGGTGATAAAGTATGGCGTTTACCATTACCTGAAGACTATAAGAATGCAATTAAATCAGGCATAGCCGATATTAAAAATACCGGCAGCCCCAAATATATGGCGGGTACTATAACAGGAGCATTATTCTTGCAAAATTTTGTTGAAGATGTGCCATGGGTACATCTTGATATTGCAGCAACTGCATATGATGTTCCTGATATCTCTTACTTCAGACCAGAAAGTGCAACGGGAGCGGGCGTGAGATTGGTGATTGAATTAGCAATGAGCTGGCAATAAAGAAAACAGCACACAATCAATAAGAAAAAGGTCCTAGTTTTTTAGCTAGGACCTTTTTCTTATTAAAGATAATTCTATTTTTTAGTTAGTGTTTCTTATTGCATTGATTATGGGCGTAATGCAATATTATGTAAATAAAATCAAAAATAGCTAACGAAGAAAAAAGGTCTTTAGATAGAAATATCTTGTCTCAGATTATTGTAATTTAATAATCTAATAAGGAAGAACAAATATTATTTTAAAAAAGGAAGTTTTTATGAAGATCCTCAACGCATTATTGACGTTTTGCATTGCCTAT